>OHHR01000030.1_pt1 | contig 120697 bp, 129 predicted proteins | sample 1568021 | NCBI WGS metagenome assembly OHHR01 (sample SAMEA3879560, study PRJEB24766) | human gut metagenome | biome: human-associated habitat; feature: feces | place: USA | collected 1985/1987 | reverse complement strand
GTGTATATTCAAAAAGCCCTATAATTCCACAGTGGAGTTACCCACTACAGAAATTGTAGAGCTCTTTTTTTATGTCAAAATGGTGGCGAGGGGCACAGAAGGGGCAAATATTATCATTTTTTATTCTTTTATCTAGATAAAACAAGGCTAATTTACTTACTTTGTGTCAAAAGTCACACGCCTACTTTTTTTATGTTCAGAAACATGATATAATAGAACAAAGAATAGGAGAAATTATGGTTAAGCGCGATTTTATTCGAAACATTATTTTAGTCTTAATTGCTATTTTAGCGATATTCTTGTTGAGGATTTTTGTCTTTTCAACATTTAAAGTGCATGAGGATGCCGCTAATTCATACCTATCAAATGGTGATGTCGTAGTTGTTAATCGAAATCGAGAACCACGCTATAAAGATTTCATCGTTTACAAGAAAGATGGTATTTTTTACATTAGTCGTGTTGTCGCAACAGCTGGACAAAGTGTGACTGTAATGGATGATATTCTTTATGTTAACAACAAAGTAAAAAAAGAACCGTACATTAGCAAGATAAAATCCGAATATTTGTCAACTTCGGATACCCAACAGCCATTTACTTCTGATTTTTCTGTTAATACTGTTTCTAATGGTAAATACAACGAAGTGCCAAAAGGGTATTATCTAGTCTTAAATGATGATCGTCAGAATACTAATGACAGTCGTAGTTTTGGACTAATCAAGGAAAGTCAAATTCGTGGTGTTGTTACTTTCAAAGTTTTACCACTTAATCAATTTGGATTTATTACAGCAGAGTAGTTTAGCTACTCTGTTTTTTGTTGGTTTCATTTTTCTTTTATACTAAAAAAGAATTGGTATAGTATATTTTATACCAATCTTTCTGTTGACAAGGTAAAATTAAAGTTATATACTGTTGCTGTAGGGTTTTGGTAGGTTTTTATTAGACTATACCAATTCAAAAAATAAGAAAGAGATAATAGGTTTTTCCTATTAAAGGTAAAAAAATATGTGTGGTATTGTTGGTGTTGTTGGAAACAAAAACGCAACAGACATCTTAATGCAAGGTCTTGAAAAATTGGAGTACCGTGGTTACGATTCTGCAGGAATTTACGTTACTAATGGTGTTAATCAAGGTCGCTTGATTAAATCAGTTGGACGTATTGCTGATCTTCGTGCGAAAATCGGAATTGATATGGCTGGTTACACTGGTATTGGTCACACCCGTTGGGCAACTCACGGTCAACCAACTGAATTGAATGCTCACCCACATACATCTGAAACTGGACGTTTCGTCTTGGTTCACAATGGTGTTATTGAAAACTATCTACAAATTAAAGAAACATATCTTTCAAATCACCATCTTAAAGGTGAAACTGATACTGAAATCGCTGTTCATTTAGTTGGTGAATTTGTTGAACAAGGTTTGTCAGTTCTTGAAGCTTTTAAAAAAGCTTTGAAAATCATTGAAGGTTCATATGCGTTTGCTTTGGTTGATGTTGAAGATCCTGATACTATTTATGTGGCTAAAAATAAATCACCTCTTTTGATTGGCTTGGGTGACGGATACAACATGGTATGTTCAGATGCTATGGCTATGATTTGCGAAACTAGCGAATTTATGGAAATCCATGACAAGGAATTGGTTGTTTTGACAAAAGATTCTATTTCAGTTATGGATTATGATGGCAATGCTATCGAACGCGCTTCTTACACAGCTGAACTTGACTTATCTGATATTGGTAAAGGAACTTATCCTTACTATATGTTAAAAGAAATTGATGAACAACCAACAGTTATGCGCAAGTTAATCACTGCTTACACAGATGACAATAATCAAGTCACTGTTGATCCTGAAATTATCAAAGCTATTCAAGAAGCAGATCGTATTTACATTTTGGCTGCCGGAACATCTTACCATGCTGGTTTTGCTTCAAAATCATTCCTTGAACAAATGACTGACACACCAGTTGAACTTGGTATTGCATCTGAATGGGGCTATAACATGCCTTTATTGAGCAAAAAACCACTTTTCATCATGATTTCACAATCAGGTGAAACTGCTGATAGTCGTCAAGTTTTGGTTAAAGCAAATCAAATGGGCATTCCTAGCTTGACTATTACAAACGTTCCAGGTTCAACATTGTCACGTGAAGCAACATACACTATGCTTTTGCATGCAGGACCTGAAATTGCAGTTGCTTCAACAAAAGCTTACACAGCTCAAGTTGCTACATTGGCAATTCTTGCTAAAGCAGTTGGTGATGCTAATGGCAACAAAGTAGCAGCTGATTTTGATGTTGTTCACGAATTGGCTATTGTTGCACAATCTATCGAAGCAACACTTTCTGAAAAAGATACGATTGCCGAAAAAGCAGAAGTACTTCTTAAAGAAACCCGCAATGCCTTTTACATCGGTCGTGGTTCAGACTACTATGTTGCCATGGAAGCTAGCTTGAAATTAAAAGAAATTTCATACATTCAATGTGAAGGATTTGCAGCTGGAGAATTGAAACACGGTACAATTTCATTGATTGAAGAAGGTGTGCCTGTTATTGCACTTATCTCAAGCAACCCTGTTCTTGCATCACATACACGTGGTAATATCCAAGAAGTTGAAGCACGCGGAGCAAGCGTTCTTACAATTGTTGATGAAAGCCAAGCTCGTGAAGGAGATGATATCATCGTAACAACTGTACACCCATTCTTGTCAGCTATTGCAATGGTCGTACCAGCACAATTGATTGCTTACTACGCAACACTTCAACGTGGTTTGGACGTTGATAAACCTCGTAACCTTGCGAAATCGGTTACTGTGGAATAATACTTGCCAAAATTTACTTTTTAAGGTAGAATGGATAATGTAACTTTTAACTTTATGATAGTAATAATGTTATAGCTATTTTTTGATAAGGAGAAATGATGTCTTTACCAAATTGTCCAAAATGTAACTCTGAGTATGTTTACGAAGATGGATTAATGTTAGTTTGCCCAGAGTGCGCTTATGAATGGAACCCAGCTGATTCAGTTGAAGAAGATGGCTTGGTTGTTCTTGATAGCAACGGAACTTGTCTTGCTGACGGTGACAGTGTTACTATCGTTAAAAACTTGAAAGTAAAAGGTGCACCAAAAGATCTTAAACAAGGAACTCGTGTTAAAAACATTCGTCTTGTTGAAGGTGACCACAATATTGATTGTAAAATTGATGGTTTCGGTGCTATGAAATTAAAATCAGAGTTTGTTAAAAAATTATAATGACATTAACGCTATGAGCTTTGCTCGTAGCTTTTTTTATATTTAAAGATAAAGTTTACATAAATATAGTTATGTCATATCGTCTTATTTTTATAAGATCAAATGATAAAATATTCTTCTTTGCTCCCCAATTGTTTGAAAATTTGATATAATATTATAATAGTAACAAATTCTTTTTAGGAGATAACATGTCATATATTTCACAAGTTCTGCCTAGCTTGTTAGATGGCGCTGCGGTAACTTTGCAAGTTTTCTGTATTGTTATTGTGCTTTCCATTCCGATTGGCGCTATCCTTGCTTTTTTGATGCAGATTAAATTTAAACCTTTGCAATGGTTGTTGACATTATATGTATGGATTATGCGTGGAACACCATTGCTATTGCAACTTATTTTCTTCTACTATGTTTTACCAAGTGTAGGAGTGGTTATGGACCGTATGCCAGCAGCTATTTTGGCATTTACCTTGAATTATGCAGCTTATTTTGCTGAAATTTTCCGTGGTGGGATTGCTGCTATTCCTAAAGGTCAATACGAAGCTGCAAAAGTCTTAAAATTAAATCAGTTGCAAACTATTCATTATATTATTTTGCCACAGGTTTTCAAGATTGTTTTACCAAGTGTTTTCAATGAAATTATCAACCTTGTCAAAGATTCTTCACTCGTTTATGTTCTTGGGGTTGGTGATTTGTTGCTTGCAAGTAAGACAGCTGCTAACCGTGATGCGACACTTACACCGATGTTTGTGGCAGGGGCTATTTACTTGCTTATGATTGGTATTGTTACCTTGATTTCTAAACAAACTGAGAAAAAATTTGATTATTATAAATAAGAGGTGACCAGATGTTAGAATTAAAAAATATTTCCAAACAATTTGGTCAAAAGAAGATTTTTGATCATTTTAATTTAACAATTGAAGATGGTAAAATTTTGTCTCTTGTAGGGCCTTCAGGTGGTGGTAAAACCACTTTGCTACGTATGCTTGCTGGTCTTGAAAAAATTGATTCGGGTGAAATCATCTATGATGGTGAAGTTGTTCCAATCGATCACTTAGAGACACTTAACTTGCTTGGTTTTGTTTTCCAAGATTTTCAATTGTTCCCACATTTGTCTGTTTTAGATAATTTGATTTTGTCACCTGTTAAAACAATGGGAATGACAAAAGAAGCGGCAAAAGAAAAAGCACTTGGTCTTCTTAAACGTCTTGGTTTGGGAGAACATGCGGATGCTTATCCTTACTCATTATCAGGTGGGCAAAAGCAACGTGTCGCTCTTGCTCGTGCGATGATGATTGACCCTCAAATTATTGGTTATGATGAACCAACTTCAGCGCTTGACCCTGAATTGCGTCAAGAAGTTGAAAAATTGATTTTACAAAACCGTGAAGCTGGAATGACTCAGATTGTGGTTACCCATGATTTACAATTTGCAGAAACGATTTCAGATTACATTTTAAAAATTAATCCAAAATAACAGAAAGTCTCATTAGGTGTCTTTATGAAATTGAAAAAACTTCTTTTAAGTGCTATGGCGCTTGTTGCGACAGTTAGTTTAGCTGCTTGTGGGTCATCGTCATCAAAAAAAGTTGCTAAGACAGACCAATGGAAAACTTATCAAAAAGATGGTAAGATTACGATTGGTTTTGATAACACTTTTGTACCAATGGGGTACGAAGATGAAGATGGCAAAAATGTTGGTTTTGACATCGATCTTGCCAATGCCGTCTTTGAACAGTATGGTATTAAAGTGAAATGGCAATCAATCAACTGGGATATGAAAGAAACTGAATTGAATAACGGTACGATTGATTTGATTTGGAATGGTTATTCTATTAGTGATGAACGTGCCGAAAAAGTTCTCTTTACAAATCCTTACATGGTTAATGAACAAGTGCTAGTCACTAAAAAATCTTCAGGAATTACAAGCTTTGCAGGGATGAAAGATAAAGTTCTTGGTGCACAATCTGGCTCATCTGGTTATGATGCTTTCAATGCAAAACCAAAAGTCCTGAAAGATATTGTATCTGGTGATGATGCGACACAGTATGAAACTTTCACACAAGCCCTTATTGACCTTAAAAACGATCGTATCGATGGTCTCTTGATCGATAAAGTTTACGCTAATTATTACCTTGAACAAGAAGGTGAATTAGATAACTACAATATCATTGCTAGTGAGTTTGACGGTGAAGATTTTGCTGTAGGGGCTAGAAAAGCTGATAAAACACTGGTTAAGAAAATCAATCAGGCTTTCCAAAAACTTTATCAAGAAGGTAAGTTCCAAGAAATTTCAAACAAATGGTTTGGTGATGATGTAGCAACTGATGCTGTTAAAAAATAAATTAAAAGAGTTCTAAGTAGTGATACTTAGAACTTTTTTTAGTTTTCATCTTTTTTCTTGATTATCAATATAGTCGTGCTATATTATAAAATAATTAACCAGTTAATTAAAATAACTGATTAATTCTAAGCATCTAAAAAGCCAGGAGTATTAGTCCTTGTTTTGCGGTTAATCTTGAGAATTTGTTGCTTGTGGAGTGATTTGGTGGAAGACAAGGAACCAGTTTTCCTTGTGGCGCCAGATACTTGTATGAGTCATATTATCGAGCTTGTAAGTGATAAGCTTTGTTTTTTGACTGATAGATGTCATTTCAAAATCTTCGATCTTACTCATGTAGTGTCTTTTTCGGGCAGTCATTTCAGATTTGTTATAGGAATGACCGTCAACATCGATAAGGTAGAAGTCATCTGAGATAAGGTTTTCGTAATCTGGAATCTTAGCGAGAATGGTTTTTTCGGCTTTATAAAGCTTTTTATAGACATTATCCCAAATCTCATCTTCAGGGATTGCTCCTGGTTCAACGTGAACATCAGTATCGTAAACAGAGAATTCTTTACGAAGGATTTCTTCGATTTGTTCAGTGACTTCGTGGCTTTCGTAAACTGAGAGGTCAGGATTCATCTCAACAACGATATCAAGGTAAATATTGCTTCCATACGAGCGACCACGTTGTGATTTGACATTTGAAACTTTTGGTAATTTGAGGATAGCTTCTTTGTATTTTTGGAGTTCTTTTTGATCAAAGCCATCTGAAAGGCTAAAGGCACTCTCGATAAAGATATCGTAGGCTGTTTTCAAAATGAAGTAAGTAATAACGATGGCAGCCAATCTATCAATGATGACTAAGTTAAATGAAGCTGCGAGGATGGCTACAGAAGTACCGATAGAAGTGACAGCATCAGAAAGGTTATCTTTTGATGCAGCTAAGAGTGCGCTTGATTTGACACGTTGTGAAAGGCGTTTATTGTGAAGGTAAACACCGTACATTATCGCTGCAGAGATGACTCCGACAACGGCGCCTTCAGGATCAAGAGGTGTCATGCTATCTGAGATGATTTTTTCAATGGTTTGAAAGAGAACTTTAAAGCCAATGTAGAACATGATGAAAGAAGTAATCAAGCTTGATAAATCTTCCATTTTCCAGTGACCAAAGCGGTGATCTTCATCAGCTGGTTTGCTCGCCAAATGCAGTCCGATTAAAAGCACAACATTTCCGAGAATATCAGACAAGTTGTTAAAACCATCAGCGATTAATGACGATGAATTCAAAAAATAACCAGTGATTAGCTTTAATAAGGTGATGACCATGTAGGCAACAATACTAACAATTGGCCCTCGTTTTGCTAAGCGTAGGTTTTCTTCTGGTGTTGACATAAGAAATGCCTCCTTTGTTCAAATGAGGTTATAAATGTATCAGTAGATTATGTTAAATTTGAGCTACCTTTTATTATATCACTAAAATGCCTTGTTTGGCACAGAAATCCCGTTAATAAGCGATTTCTTTAAGGGTAAAAACAAGAGATTAGGATAATCCCTAATCTCTTGTTTTTTAATGTGTATCGAAATAGCGTTTTGTTTCTTTGATAATAATTGGTGAAAGGGCTAGTAAGGCAATCAAGTTTGGAATTGCCATCAAACCGTTAACAATATCAGCGATAACCCAGATAGTTTCAAGGCTAATGTAACCGCCAAGAGCGACCATAGCGATAAAAATGATACGGTAAACTGGAATAGCTTTGACACCAAATAGGAATTCAAAACAACGTTCTCCGTAATATCCCCAACCAAGAATTGTGGTAAAGGCAAAGAGAATTAAACTGAATGTCAAGGCATAGACACCAAAGTTTCCAAAGACAGTTGAGAATGCTGATTGTGTCAGAGTTGCACCGTTAAGATTGCTTGACCAACCACCAGTAACAATAATTGAAAGTCCTGTTAGGGTACAAATAATGATGGTATCGATGAACGTACCGGTCATAGAAACAAGACCTTGTTCAACAGGTTCATCAGTTTTCGCAGCAGCAGCAGCGATTGGTGCAGAACCAAGCCCAGATTCATTTGAGAAGATACCACGTGCAACACCAGCTTGGATAGCTGTGATAACAGTTGCTCCAGCAAAACCACCAGTTGCTGCTTTTCCAGTAAAGGCTGATTTAATAACCAAAGCAATACTTGGAAGAATTTGGTTACAGTGGAAAGCAAGAATTGCAATTGTTGCTAGAATGTAAATGATTGCCATAAATGGAACAATTTTTTCAGCAACTTTTGAAATTGATTGAATACCACCGAAGATGATAATGCTGACAAGGACAGCCAAGACAATACTGATGATTTTTGGTGACCAGCCAACAGTGTTGCTAAGTGAATCAGTGATTGAGTTAACTTGTGTGAAAGTCCCCGAACCAAACAAGGCAACCGTTACCCCAAAAATTGAGAAGGCAACGGCCAAAGGTTTCCAACGTTTTCCCATCCCATTAACAATGTAGTGCATTGGACCACCAGAAATTTCACCATTTGCATCTGTTGTACGGTATTTGATGGCTAAAACACCTTCAGCATATTTTGTAGCCATTCCAAAGAATGCGGCCATCCACATCCAAAGAAGTGCCCCTGGACCACCAAGTTTGATGGCAGTTGCGACACCGACAATATTACCAGTACCAACAGTTGCTGCAAGAGCAGTAGCTAGTGCAGCAAAACTTGAAATATCCCCTTTACCTTTTGCTTCAGATTTAAAGATTAGTTTTAAGGCCTTTGGGAGGCGAAAAACTTGCAATAATCCTAAGCGAGAAGACAAATAAATTCCTGTTCCAACAAGAAGAACAAGAAGAGGTGGTCCCCAGACTAGACTGTCTAAAGACGATAGAAAATTATACATAATTAAACTCCTAAATCAGTCATAGTACTGTAATCATTGGTTAAAGGGTAAATCATCAAGCGACTCTTTATCTTTTAGCCATTAAATCAGTACTACTTATTAAAATATATTTCCCATTTTCAGAAAAAATAGAATAATTTCAACTAATTAATTATATAGAGAGAAAGGGCTTTTGTCAAATTTTCTTCTATAGAATGAATGAAAAATGAGTAGTTTTCATAGTTGATTTCATTTTTTTGAAAAGATTTTTCCTCTAAGGTGAGGAAATAGTTTTATTATCTTGTGATAGTACTATTTTAAGATGATAGCAATAGAAAACACTTACATTTCAAGATATAATACAAGAGCAAACTAAAGTATGAGGTGAGAAAATATGACAAAACAATTTCCAAAAGATTTTTTATGGGGTGGTGCAACAGCTGCCAATCAATTTGAAGGGGCGTGAAATGTTGATGGACGCGGACCTGCTACCTCAGATACGTCACGTGCAGTAGCACCAGAAGAGAGAAAATCAATGGGAAGGAATTTAATAGCCCCAATGACTCGTGCTAAAATGGATGCCGCTTTAAATAACACAGAAGGTTTATATCCGAAACGTTGGGGATCAGATTTTTATCACCGTTACAAAGAAGATATTGCTCTTTATGTGGAAATGGGCTTTAAGACTTTCCGTATGTCAATTGCCTTGTCACGTATTTTTTCAAATGGTGATGATGCCACTCCAAATGAAGCAGGGCTAGTCTTTTATGACAAAGTTTTTGATGAGCTTAATAAATATGGCATCGAACCACTTGTGACATTGTCACATTATGAATTTCCAATTCATTTAATCACAGAATATGGTGGCTGGAAGAATCGCAAAGTGATTGATTGTTTTGTGCGTTATACTGAAACAGTCTTTAATCGCTACAAAGATAAAGTCAAATACTGGTTGACTTTTACGAAATCAATATCATTGGTATGACAGGCTATTTGTCTGGTGGACTCTTATTTGAAGATGGAAAATTGAATTTGCAAGAGATGTATCAAGCAGTGAACCACCAATTTGTGCCATCAAGCTTAGCCACAAAAGTTAGCCATGAAATCAATCCTGACTTTAAAATTGGTTGTATGTTAGCGCGTATGCAAGCTTATCCATCTACATGTAATCCAGATGATGTCATGGAAGAGATTAAAAAAGACCATGAAAATCTTTTCTTCTCTGATGTCCAAGTGCGTGGTAAATACCCTTCATACGCGAAACGCTTCTTCAAAGAAAACAACATTGAGTTAGAAATTGCTGATGGCGATCTTGAAATTCTTGAAAAATACCCTGTTGATTTCATGTCATTCTCATATTACATGAGCTCTATTGCACATAAGCAAAAATCTGGTGAAGAGACAGCTGGAAACCTTATTCTAAGCGAACCTAATCCATATCTGGAAGCATCTGACTGGGGCAGGCAAATTGACCCTGTTGGACTTCGTATCACTTTAAATAAGCTTTATGACCGTTACCAAGTACCGATTATGGTTGTTGAAAATGGTCATGGCGCTCTTGATAAGGTGGAAGAAGATGGTTCTATCCATGACCAATACCATATTGATTATCTGGAATCTCATGTCAAACAAATGTATGAAGCCATTGAAGATGGTGTTGACTTGAAGGGATATACTTGGTGGGGTCGTACTGACCTTGTGTCAGCTTCAACGTCTGAGATGTCTAAACGCTACGGTTTTGTTTACGTTGATACCGATGGCCAAGGCAATGATAGCTTTGACCGCTCACGTAAGGATTCATTCTTCTACTACAAAGATTTGATTGCAACACGTGGTGCTAATATTTTAAACGATTAATGAGCTAAACTCGGTTGATAGTTTTGAACTGAGTTGCTTTGCTTCTATAAGATGGTGGAGGAGAAAATGATTAAAACTTTTTATCTAATGCGACATGGGCAAACTCGCTTTAATGTTCAAGGGAGAATTCAAGGAATGTGTGATTCTCCATTGACAGAGGAAAGGATTGAACAAGCTAAGGCAGCAAGACGGTATTTTGAGCAAGAAGGGATTACTTTCACGCGTGTCTATTCGTCAACGCAAGAGAGAGCTTGTGACACTGCTGAACTAGCGACTGGGCGAGTTGACTACATTCGCTTGAAAGGAATCAAGGAAATGGATTTTGGGGCTTATGAAGCGCATCAAGAGTATTTGAATCCGCCAGTTCATCATGAAGATGGTTCTGATTACCGTGATTTCTTTGTGCGTTATGGTGGTGAATCTACCGCTCAGGTTTATGAGTGTATGGAGCAGACTATTCGTGAAGTTTTAGAAGACAGCAAAGAAGATGAGACTTTGTTATTTGTTAGTCACGGTGGAGCTATTATGCGATTTTATTTGCATGCTACAAAAAATCCGCCAATTCCTAAAAAACGTCCAGCTAACTGTGCGATTTTCAAAATAACTTATGATTGAAAAGAAATGTGTGTTCAATCGATTTATAATTCAAGCGCGCAAGAATATATCTTTGAGCGGGATTGAAATGATAAAAGTAGGCAAAACAGCAGACTTTTCGACATTTTAATAAAATTTGCTATAATGGGAATAACTTTATTAAGGAGAATTTATTTCCCATGAAATTTGAGAAAAAACAGGTCTATTATATAGTTCTTGCATTTGTGATATGTTACGCGATTAAGGCATATTGGGATACGGGAACATCACTTGTGGCGACGGTGATTAAAGCTAGTCAGCCATTTCTGATTGGAGCTGGTATTGCTTATATCGTAAATATTGTTATGAGTCTTTATGAGATGATTTTCACACGTCTGATTAAAAATAAATACTTTTTGAAGGTAAAACGGGCTGTCTCAATGATTTTAGCTTATTTAACCTTTATCTTTTTGATTAGTTGGCTCTTTTCAATTGTTCTACCAGATTTGATTGCTAGTATCAATTCACTGTTGAAGATTGATACAAGTGGTATTGCAAACTTTATCAAAGAAGTTAATGACAATAAAGTTGTCAAAGATATTTTGGCATACTTTGGGACATCATCAGATGTGATGACGACATTATCAGACTACAGTCAACAGATTTTGAATCAAGTGTTATCAGTTTTGACAAGCATTTTAACGTCAGTAAGTACCATTGCCTCAACACTTCTGAATGTCTTTATTAGTTTGATCTTTTCAATTTACGTGCTAGCTAGTAAAGAACAACTAGCTCGTCAATTTAATCTGTTAATTGATTCTTATCTTGGAAAATACGCTAAGACGGTCCACTATGTTTTAGATATTTTACATCAGAGATTCCATGGTTTCTTTGTCGGACAAACCTTGGAAGCAATGATTCTTGGGAGTTTAACAGCTGGAGGTATGCTTTTGTCGCATTTGCCTTATGCAGCAACAATCGGGATTCTGGTGGCCTTCACAGCTTTAATCCCAGTGGTGGGAGCTTACATTGGTTTGACGATTGGATTTATTCTGATCGCAACTCAGTCAGTCTCTCAAGCTATTTTCTTTGTAATTTACCTTGTCGTTCTTCAGCAATTTGAAGGAAATCTTATCTACCCGCGCGTGGTTGGTGGTTCAATCGGCTTACCTGGTATGTGGGTATTGATGGCTATTACCATTGGCGCAGCGCTTTGGGGCATTTTAGGAATGCTAGTAGCTGTACCTTTAGCAGCTAGTCTTTATCAGATTATCAAGGATAGTGTCGCTAAACGCCAAGAAAATCGTTTAGAATAGTGAAATAAAGAAAAAAATACCTCTAACTTACGAATAAATAAGTGGAGGTATTTTTATGTATGCAATAGAAATGAAAGCAGATGCTATGTTGCCACGCGAACGTTTGAGAGATTTAGGTGCCGAGCAATTAAGCAATCAAGAATTATTGTCCATTTTATTACGAACAGGTACCAAGACAAGACCAGTTTTAGAAGTAGCTAATGATATTTTAAAACACATCGATACACTTGCTGACTTTCAGCATTTATCCTTACAAGAATTGCAAAAAATTAAAGGAGTTGGCTATGTCAAATCTATTGAAATCAAAGCAATGATTGAACTGGCAAAGCGCATTAGCAAAGCAGAATATGTCCAAAAAGAACGCATCATGAGTAGTGAACGCTTGGCTAGAAAGATGATGTTAGAGTTGAGCGACCAAAAGCAGGAGCATTTGGTGGCAATTTATTTGGATACTCAAAATCGAATTATCGAACAACGGACGATTTTTATTGGTTCGGTTCGTCGGTCAATCGCAGAGCCTCGTGAGATTTTGTATTATGCTTGTAAAACTATGGCAACTTCATTGATTATTGTTCACAATCACCCGTCAGGTTTACCAGCCCCAAGTGAAAATGATTTTCTTTTTACCGAGAAAATGAAACGAGCTTGTGATGATATTGGCATCGTTTGTCTCGATCATATCATAGTAGGCAAATACCAATATTATAGTTTTAGGGAAGAAACAGATGTACTGTAAAACTAAAAAAGCCTGAAAGGAAGACTTTCAGGCAAGAAAAAGTATTCTAATACTAAATAAACTCAGCTAAGCAAAAAACAGTTGGATTTTAATTGATTATTGGTTTGATTGACTCATGAAATAAAGAAGTGTCTGTAATTCACTCGTTAAGTCAACGTATTGGACAATGACACCTTTTGGAACATTTAAATGAACGGGAGAGAAACTTAAAATACCACGGATACCAGCTTCAACCAAGATATCAGCAACTTCTTGAGCTTTTGTACTTGGAACCGTTAAGATAGCAGTTTCAATACCAGCTTCTTGTGCGTGCTCCTTAAGTGATGAGATACCATAAACTGGAATACCATCTGATGTTTGATATCCAACAATTTCATTATCGTCTGTATCAAAAGCCATAGCAATTTGCATTTTGTTACGATCATGGAAACGGTAGTGAAGTAATGCTCGACCGATATTACCACATCCGACCAATAAAACATTTGTTGTTGAATGGTCATTTAGAATATCAGCAAAGAAATTCATTAATTTTTTGACGTCATAGCCGATACCACGTCTTCCTAGCTCACCAAAATAGGAAAAATCTCGGCGAACAGTTGCAGAATCGATTCCTATAGCATCTGCAATTTGTTTTGAACTTGCTTTTTCGACATTATCTGTATTAAAACGTTTAAAAATGCGATAATACAGCGAAAGTCGCTTAGCCGTTGCTTTAGGAATAGATTTCTCAGTAGTCACAATACCATCTCCCTTTTACTTGTTACATCTATTGTAACAAAAACTTTGTGAAAACAAAAACAAATTTTACAAAATAGAGTAAAAAAACAACTCCAAAGCTAATAAGAAGTAGCTTTGGAGTTGTTTTTATTGATTAAGCTTTTTTTTAGTGAAAATATCACGTTCAACGAGGCTGTCCATCAAGAAATAGAATTTTTCTTGGAGGATTTTATTATCTTCAGATTTGAAGATATTAACGAAACGAAGCCCTGATCTGTCAGTGATACTTAATTTGAAACCTGTCAAATCTTTGTTGATAGTGATTTTTAGTGGGAATCCATCACCTGAATTAGGGACGTTTTCCAATAAACGCGTTAATTCGTAATTACCGATACGGTTTTGCGTAAAGGTTGTGTCACGAAGTGTATATTTTTTAATATTATCGCTAATAGCATAGCTGTAAAGACAGTCTTTTAAAGTGATTTCTTTTTCAAATGCCATCCTATTTTCCTACAATTTCTATTAATTTTTTAGCGAGTTCTTGAACTTCTTCGATAGTGTTAAGTTCTGAGAAGCTAACGCGGATTGATTCTGCCAAACGTGGTGAATCTTCACCATATAGACTTGCCAAGACGTGACTTGGATCAACAGTACCGGCGGTACATGCAGAACCAGTTGAAACAGCGATACCAGCTAAATCAAGATGAGTTAGGAGAATGCCGTTATTTTGATTTGGAAAACCAATGTTGAGCACGTGAGGCATTTTGTTTTGGCTACCGTTGATGTAATAGTCTAAGCCAGAAATAGCATCAAGGAAGGATTGACGTAATTCTTTGACGTGTTTGTAATTAACATCTTTGTTAGTAACAGTGTCTGATAAGGCTTTTGCCATACCAGCAATACCAATCATATTTTCAGTGCTAGCTCTGCGTTTTTCTTCTTGTTCCCCACCATGGAGCAAATTGTCAAAGTGTTGTGGTGTTGAGTAAAGGATACCAACACCTTTTGGTCCATGGAATTTATGAGCAGAAGCTGAAAGAAAGTCAGCTTTAATCTCTTCAGGATAAACATCAATTTTTCCGATTGCTTGAACAGCATCAACGTGGAAAGCAGCTTGATGGTTTGAAAGAAGTTCGCCAATTTCTTTAACAGGAAGAAGGTCACCTGTTTCGTTGTTTGCAAACATTGTGCTGACTAAAATCGTATCATCACGAAGAGCGTCAGCTACTTGTTTAGCAGAAATATGACCATCTTCAGGTTTTAGGTAAGTGACTTCAAAACCAAAACGTTTTTCCAAATACTCCATTGTATGAAGAACAGAGTGGTGTTCGATAGAAGTGGTAATGATGTGTTTACCTTTTTCTTGGTTAGCAAGAGCATAGCCTTTGATGGCAGTGTTGTTGCTTTCAGTAGCACCAGATGTAAAGATAATGCGGCGTGGGTCAGTTTTTAAAGCTGAGGCAATGGTCTGGCGGTAAGAACGCAAACGCTGGTTAGCGTGACGTCCAATCCCATGAATACTTGATGGGTTACCAAAATCGTTAACCATGATTTCTGTCATTGCATCAATAACAGATGGTGTGAGAGGGGTAGTTGCAGCATTATCGAGATAGATCATATAGTAAATTAATCCTTTTTAGCGTTATATGAGAATAATGGGCTGAGCGGAGTTTTTTCGTGGATACGAATAATCGCGTCAGCAATCAATTTGCTTGCTGAAAGGTATTTGATATTCTTAGGCAAGCGTTCATGAGTAGCAACTGAGTCTGTTACTAAGATTTCTTTAATAGGAGCAGCATCAAGGCTTTCTGCAGCAGCTCCAGCAAATAGACCGTGGCTAGCAACGGCATAAATTTCAGTAGCACCATCGCGCTCAACGATTTTAGCTGCTTCAGCAAATGTTTTACCAGTGTTCAAAATGTCATCGATAAGGATTGCTTTTTTACCAGCAACATCACCGATAATGTAGCCTTCTTCACGTTGTGCATCATCTTCAGCGTAGTCGATGATAGCGATTGGTGAATCAAGAGTTTGAGCCAAGCTACGAGCACGTTTGATACCAGAGTTTTTAGGGCTGACAACAACAACGTCTTCACCTTTCAAACCAAGGTCGCAGTAGTATTTAGCAAACAATGGAACAGTAAAGAGGTTATCAACTGGTACATCAAAGAAACCTTGTACTTGAACAGCGTGAAGGTCAAGAGTCAAAAGACGGTCAACTCCAGCTTTAACAAGCATGTTTGCTACAAGTTTAGCTGTGATTGGTTCACGTGATGCAGCGATACGGTCTTGACGTGAGTATCCGAAGTAAGGGATAACGACATTGACAGTATTGGCGCTGGCACGTTTACAAGCGTCTACCATAATCAAGAGTTCCCAAAGGTTGTCATTAACAGGGTAGCTAGTTGATTGGATGATGTAGATATCATTACCACGAACTGTTTCTTCGATGTTAATCATGATTTCGCCGTCTGAAAACTTGCGTGTTGACACTTTTCCAAGAGGGACTCCAACTTCGTCCGCAATTTTTTGTGCAATCTCTACGTTAGAAGAAAGAGAAAAAAGCTTGAATTGTTTGTCGGCGTAATGTTCTGCCATGATATAAATAAACTCCTTTAAAATTAATACTTATATTTTACCAAAAAAACTGAAATAATTCAGCATTTTCTAAGGAAAAAGCGTCTTTAATTTCGCTTAAGGGTTGCGCTAAAGCGAGCAACTTTGCTTTTAGCATACTTGAAGTCAATGTCATGCTGAGCTAAGAAGTTGTCAAAATCTTTTTTGCCTTTTTCAGCATTTTCAACTTCTAATTCAAGTTCATAGTCTTTAATATCAGCATATTGATTGCTATCAAGAGCCATAAGACCGATATCAGTCATCGTTTCGCGTCGTGTTGTTGTCAGACTACCAAAATTTTTAAGGCTTGATAGTTTAACACCATTTTCTTCGATAAGTTTCAAAAAATCAACTTCTGGAAATTGACCTGATTTGATGATTTCTTTGGCATCAGCCACACTCAAATCATAGTTGTATTCCAAATTACCAACTTCTTTTGGAATTTTTAATGTGATTTCTGCGCGATTTGGCAATGTCCGAATGCGAAGAGACATGCGATGCGCTTTCATGTCAAAATTATCTGAATCAAAGTAGTAATTCGTTTGCGTTACTGGTGTAACGTGTGAAAGTTGACTGTTAAGACGATTGAATTCGTCTTTAGTGAGTAATGTTTTGTACTCAATTTCAAGGTGTGTCATAAAATAATTTTCCTTTTTTCCTCAATTAGAAATATGGTATAATAGGTTTGTTATATTAATTCTATACAAAAGTCAATTTTTTGACAAGGATTGGTTATGTCTGCGTGACAGGCCCATCCCATTAGGAAGGAAATGTGATGGACTGGGAGAAATTTTTAGATCCTTACATACAAACTGTTGGTGAATTGAAGATTAAATTGCGCGGAATCCGCAAGCAATTTCGTAAACAAAATCGACATTCACCGATTGAGTTTGTGACTGGTCGTGTAAAATCGGTCGAAAGTATCAAGGAAAAAATGGTGCTACGTGGGATTAAACCAGAGAACATTGGACAAGATTTGCAAGATATTGCTGGTCTTCGTATTATGGTTCAATTTGTTGATGACGTTGATGAAGTTTTGGCACTTTTGCGTAGTCGACATGATATGAAAATCGTGCAGGAACGTGATTACATCACGCATATGAAAGCCAGTGGTTATCGTTCATACCATGTTATTGTGGAATATCCTGTTGATACCATTGATGGTCAAAAAACAGTTCTAGCTGAAATTCAAATTAGGACTTTAGCAATGAACTTCTGGGCAACGATTGAACATTCATTGAACTATAAATATAAAGGCGAGTTTCCTGATGAAATTAAAAAACGTTTGGAAACAACAGCAAAAATTGCCCTTGAATTGGATGAGGAGATGCGAAAAATTCGCGAGGATATTAGGGAAGCACAGCTTTTATTTGATCTCGCAAGTCGGAAATTAAGTGATGGTGTAGGAAATAGTGATGACACAGACGAATATTACAGATAAAGTAACACGTGTTGCTATCGTAGCAAACGGGAAATATCAGAGTAGACGAGTTGCCTCAAAGCTTTTTGCGGCATTCAAGGAAGATAAAGGATTCTATTTGTCTAAAAAAGATCCAGATATTGTCATTTCCATTGGTGGTGATGGCATGCTGTTGTCTGCTTTTCACACGTATGAAAAGATTCTTGATAAAGTCCGCTTTGTGGGAATTCATACCGGTCATCTGGGGTTTTACACCGATTACCGAGATTTTGAAGTAGAAAAGTTAATTGAGAATTTGCGAGCTGATAGGGGGCGTAAGGCATCTTATCCAGTTTTGCGAGTTAAAATCACTTTAGAAGATGGTCGTGTGGTAAAAGCGCGTGCCCTTAACGAAGTAGCCATCAAACGTATTGAGAAAACAATGGTTGCTGATGTTGTCATCGATAAGGTGAAGTTAGAACGTTTCCGTGGTGACGGTATTTCGGTATCGACACCGACAGGAAGCACTGCTTACAATAAATCTTTAGGCGGAGCTATTTTGCACCCGACGATGGAAGCGATGCAGTTGACAGAGATTTCTAGTCTTAACAACCGTGTTTATCGCACCCTTGGGTCATCTGTGATTGTGCCGAAAAAAGATAAAATTGAAATCATTCCTAAACGCCAAGGCGTTTATACAGTGTCAATCGATAACAAAACCATGCATTATAAAAATGTGTCTAAAATTGAATATTGTATTGACGATAAAAAAATTAGCTTTGTGGCAACACCCTTCCATACAAGTTTCTGGGAGCGCGTAAGAGATGCCTTTATAGGAGAAGTAGATTCGTGAAATTTGAATTTATTGCGGACCGACGAACAAAAGTAAAAACCTTTTTAAAGGGACATGATGTCTCAAAAGGCTTATTAGCCAAAGTGAAATTTAAAGGTGGAAATATTTGGGTAAATGGCGTTGAGCAAAATGCCATTTATTTATTGGATGTGGGAGATGTGGTGACGATTGAAATTCCTGATGAACAGGAACATGAAACCCTTATTCCAGTCGAACATGACCTTGATATTGCCTATGAAGATGATCATTTTTTGATTATCAATAAACCCCATGGTTATGCTAGTATTCCAAGTGTTTTGCACTCAAATACCATCGCTAATTTTGTCAAATATTACTACATGGAGCAAAATTATCCTAACAAGCAAGTTCACATCGTAACTCGACTTGATAAGGATACCAGTGGTTTGATGCTTTTTGCCAAACACGGTTATGCCCATGCTAGACTTGATAAACAACTACAAAGTAAGACCATTGAAAAACGTTATTATGCCTTGGTTTCTGGTCAAGGTGAACTAGAAGATAAGGGTGAAATCATTGCGCCGATTGCTCGAGATGAAGATAGTATTATCACACGTCGCGTGCATCTGTCTGGAAAATATGCTCACACAAGTTATCGCGTTGTGGAACGTTTTGGAGATGTGGCTTTGGTAGATATTCGACTTCACACAGGACGAACTCACCAAATTCGTGTGCATTTTGCTCACATTGGTTTCCCACTTTTGGGAGATGATTTGTATGGTGGTCGCATGGATCTTGGTATTACGCGACAAGCGCTGCATTGCCATTATTTACGTTTTGTAGACCCTTACACAAATAAAGAGATTATTCAAAGTGCAAACTTGACAGATGACTTTGATAGCGTTATCATGAAGCCACAACAAAAATAGATGGAAGGTTAATTTTTATGGGGATTCGATCTTTATTTGGTAGCTTAAGGGAAAAAATTGTTGGTAAAAACCTCAAAATTGTTTTTCCTGAAGGAAATGATGAACGTGTTCTTCGTGCAGCCGCTCGTTTAAAATTTGAAGGTTTGATTGAACCAATTATTTTAGGAGAAGCTACGGAAGTTCGAGAGTCATTGGCTAAATTCGGTTTTGCTGATCAAAACTATGTGATTATTAATCCGCAAACTTATGATAAGTTTGATGAGATGAAGAAAGCCTTTCTTGAAATCCGAAAAAGTAAAGCAACTCCTAAAGATGCTGATCGTCTATTGAAAGACGTTAATTATTTTGGTGTTATGTTGGTCAAACTTGATTTGGCTGATGGTATGGTTTCTGGTGCGATTCATTCAACAGCAGATACTGTTCGTCCAGCTCTTCAAATCATCAAAACAAAACCAGGTATTTCCAGAACATCAGGTGTTTTCTTGATGAACCGTGAAAGCACTGATCAACGTTTTATGTTCGCAGATTGTGCTATCAATATTGATCCAAATGCTCAAGAATTATCTGAAATTGCTTTAAACACTGCTGATACGGCAAGAATTTTTGACATTGATCCAAAGATTGCCATGCTTAGCTTTTCAACAAAAGGAAGTGCCAAAGCGCCTCAAGCTGAAAAAGTTCGTGAAGCCACTCAGCTGGCTAAAGGACGTCAGCCTGAATTGGCTATCGATGGTGAATTGCAATTTGATGCCGCTTTTGTTCCAAGTACAGCAGAAGTAAAAGCACCAGATAGTGACGTCGCTGGACAAGCAAACGTCTTTATTTTCCCAGACCTTCAATCAGGAAACATTGGCTACAAGATTGCTCAACGTCTTGGTATGTTTGAAGCGATTGGTCCAATTCTTCAAGGATTGAATAAACCAGTTAATGATTTATCTCGTGGTTCAAGTGCAGAAGATATTTATAAATTAGCTATTATCACAGCAGCTCAGGCTGTTGATGACATGAACGAATAATAAGAAAGAATCAGTTGACTGATAACCAACTGACTTTCTTATATCCAGAAGAGTATAGAAAGAGAATGACATGACAAAAATTGCATTAGTAACAGGTGCTTCGGCAGGATTTGGAAAAGCTATTGTTAAGAAATTAGTAGCAGATGGTTACCAAGTTATTGTCAGTGCTCGTCGTTTGGAAAAATTGCAGAGCTTACAAGCAGAACTAGGTAGTGACAAGGTTTATCCTTTGCAAATGGATGTTTCTGAGCCAAAACTCATCGACCAAGCTTTAGCAAGTTTACCAGAAGATTGGCAGCACATTGACCTTTTAGTCAATAATGCTGGTTTGGCACTTGGCTTAGACAAGACATATGAGGCGGATTTTACTGACTGGATGACCATGATTAATACCAATATCGTAGGTCTTGTTTATCTGACACGTCAAGTTTTGCCAAGCATGGTTAAGCGTGATTCAGGGATGATTATTAATCTTGGGTCAACAGCAGGAACTATTCCATACCCAGGTGCCAATATTTACGGTGCATCCAAAGCCTTCGTCAAACAATTCTCGCTAAATTTGCGTGCTGATCTTGCTGGTACAAAGATTCGCGTGACGAATATCGAACCAGGGCTTTGCGAAGGAACAGAGTTCTCAAATGTCCGATTTAAAGGTGACGATGAACGCGCTGAGAAACTTTACGAAGGAGCGCACGCCATTATGCCAGAAGATATCGCAAATACCGTTTCTTGGGTGGCTAGTCAGCCAGAACATGTGAATTTCAATCGTATTGAAATGATGCCAGTGTCTCAAACATACGGTGTACAGCCTGTTTATCGTGATTAAGAATAAACAAAAAGAGCCTTTTGGCTCTTTTTTAATCATCGAAAATAGGATTGCTACTAGAAGGTCCAGAAGTGACATCAGACCAGCCAACGATTGCTTGACCAGACTCATTTAGGTAACTTGCCAGAACAGGCTTTAAATCTTGAATAAAAGTGATAACACCCAAAAGTTCACCAGAATCATCTTTAACTGCTTGATATGTTTGAAATAAGATGTGGTCAAATGATTCGGTAGGAATTTGAAAATGAAGGGCATTTTCGGGTGATTGTTCAAGGCTGGTCCAAACCCATTGTGGTAATTCATTTTCTTCGGGTTCAGAGAAAAAAGAGCCGTCTGAACGATTATTGCTGTAAATCAGTTTTAAATTTTTATCATAAAAACTAGCTCGGTAAGGAAGATGAGCCAGTAGGTCTTTTACATTTTTCATGGTTTTAGGATAGCGATTTTGTATCAGAAATGCAAGCAAGCTGTCTGAAAGCTTACAGCTTGATTTGAAATTGTAAAAAAGCAGAGGAAAGTATCAGTTTTTCGTAAGATATAACTATCGTTTTACTTGATTTCTTAGTAAAATAGAGGCATTAAAAACGAAGAGGACAGTGCTGTGAGTAAAATTATTTTTTTAGATGTTGATGGAACTTTGGTGGATTATCACAATCGTATTCCAGAATCTGCTGTATTGGCAATTCGACAAGCGCGTGCTAATGGGCATAAAGTCTTTGTCTGTACGGGACGTAGTCGTGCAGAAATGCAACCTGAATTATGGGAAATTGGGCTTGATGGCATGATTGGTGGTAATGGCTCATATGTCGAATACAATGAAGAAGTTATCATGCATCAGATGATTTCAAAAGAAGATTCGAGAGCGATTGTTGACTGGTTACATGAGCGAGGATTAGAATTTTATTTAGAATCTAATAATGGCTTGTTTGCTTCGGAAAATTTTAAAGAAGCTGCGTGTCCTGTCATGCGCAGGTATGTTATGCAAAAAGGAAAAACGGCTGCAGAAGTAGAACACATGGAAGCTGAAGATGCTCTTCATGGCTTGGTTTATGGTGGGGAATTGTACCGTGATGACCTAAATAAAGTCAGCTTTATTTTGAATTCCTACCAAGATCATCTGGATTCTGCTAAGGCTTTTCCAAACTTAAAAGCTGGCACTTGGGGTGGTCGAGGGGAAACAGCTTTATTTGGCGACCTCGGCGTTAAAGACATTACCAAAGCGCATGCCATTGACGTTATTTTAGAGCATTTGCAGGCTAGTCGTGAGGATACCATTGCTTTTGGTGATGCCAAAGTGGACATTCCTATGCTTGAGTGTTGTAAGATTGGTGTTTCTATGGGAAATGGTGGCCCAGAAATTCTAGCAATGGCTGATATGGTGACTGACGATGTCGAAGAAGATGGCCTTTATAATGCCTTTGCCAAATTAGGTTTGATGGAATGAAAATGACTTGAGATAGGTAATTGTCAGATTGTTTATATTTTGTTTCGATATCTGATATTTGTCATCATTTTTTCGTATGATAGTACAAGGATAGCATTTGATAGCATTAGTTTTTTAGAAATGATAGCGCTATAATTGTAGTCAATGAAAAGTTAAAAGGAGATTGACATGTTACACAAAACGCTAAAACCATTTCCAGATTATTTCTTGTGGGGAGCTTCAACCTCTGCTTACCAAGTAGAAGGTGCCTCTTTAGAAGATGGCAAAGGACCTTCTTGTCAAGATGTGAAAGAATTGCCAGCAGGAACTGCAGATTTGACAGTTTCAGTTGACCATTATCATCACTACAAAGAAGATATTGCCTTGATGGCAGAAATGGGCTTTAAATCTTATCGTTTTTCAATTTCTTGGTCACGTGTTTTGCCAAACGGGACTGGCGAAGTGAATCCAAAAGGAATTGAGTTTTATAACAACTTGATTGATGAATGTTTGAAATATAATATCGAACCAATTGTGACAATGTTCCACTTTGATATGCCAGCAGCTCTTGATGAACGTGGCTCATGGTCAACACACGAATCAGTAGATTGGTTTGCTGAATATGCGCGTGTCTTGTTTGAAAACTTTGGTGACCGTGTGAAATACTGGTTAACAATCAATGAACAAAATATGCTTACTTTGGTTGGTCCTGTTATCGGTACTCTTCACGTGCCAGAAGGAACAACAAACCTTACAAAAGAAATTTACCAACAAAACCACCATCAATTGGTAGCGCAAGCTAAAGCTATGCAACTTTGCCACGAAATACTTCCAGAAGCTAAAATTGGTCCAGCACCAAATATTTCATTGGTTTATGCGGCTTCATCAAAACCAGAAGATGTCCTAGCTGCTCAAAACTTCAATGCTATTCGTAACTGGCTTTACCTTGATGCTTATATCCTAGGTGAATACAATAATCTGGTCTGGGCATATCTTGAAGAACAAGATGCTACACCAGTGATTACTGATGAAGATCGTGCCATCATGAAAGCGGCAAAACCAGACTTTATCGGATTTAACTACTATAATACAGCAACGGTAGCTGCATCAGATGGTACAGAAAGCTTGAACCCATCAGCTGACCAACAAACAGCGCGTGGAGAAGCAGGTTTCTACCGTGGCGTTGACAATCCAAACCTTCCAAAAACTGAATTTGGTTGGGAAATTGACCCAGTCGGCTTCCGTGCAACTGTCCGTGAAATGTATAGCCGTTACCGTTTGCCACTTTTGGTTACTGAAAACGGTCTTGGGGCTTACGATACTTTGACAGAAGATGGTAAAGTTCACGACCAATATCGTATCGATTATCTTCGTGCTCACATTGAACAAATTCAATTAGCAATTACAGATGGTGTTGACATGCTTGGCTACAATCCATGGTCAGCAATCGACCTTATCTCAACACACGAAGGCATTCGTAAACGTTACGGTTTCATTTACGTTGATCGTACAGATGAAGAAGTTGGTAGTCTTGAACGTTACCGCAAAGATTCATTCTTCTGGTATAAAAAAGTTATCGCAAGCAACGGACAAGATTTGTCAGATTAAAATAAGAAAAAAGTACTCAGCAATATTGCTGGGTGCTTTTCGTTTATAGTTATAGTTGGGTAAAATGTTTTTTCTTGAGTTCAAAAACAACATCTGTTTCTTTAGCGACAGCCGTTTCATGTGTCACAATTATCACGGTTTTATTTTGCTGACGGGCGATGTCTTTGAAGATATTGACAATGTCTTGAGTAGTTTCTTCATCCAAGTTTCCCGTTGATTCATCAGCAATAATGATATCATGATTGGTAGCTAGAGCTCTGACGATGGCAACACGTTGTTGCTGACCACCGGAAAGTTGAAGAACTGGTTTATCAATCATTTCTTTAGGAATGCCAACCAGATCAAAAAGCTCTTCGATTTTAGCATTATCAACGGTAGTATTTGTGATTTCGAGGGCTGTTTGGACATTTTGACATGCGGTCATATAAGTCATCAGATTATAAGCTTGAAAGATGGTTGAAACAGCATTTTTTCGGTAATTGGATAAGCCTAATTTATTAATATCTTTGTAATCTAAGTAAACCTTGCCTGCTTTGGGGCTATCTAAGCTAGCCAGCAAGGAAAGAAAGGTGGTCTTTCGACTTCCTGATCGACCAAGAATGGCATAAATTTTCCCTTTTTCGAAGCTTAAATTAATATCTTTGAACAGGTAATCATCTGGATTATTACTGTACCAATAGCCAATATTTTTAGTGTGTAAGGTTATATGAGTATCCTTTCTAATTTGATGATAAGATATCTTTTGGTTTCATGCGAATGATACCAATACTTGCTAAGATAGTTGAGATAAATGAGATGAGAAGGGTGATTCCACCGAGTTTTGCGACATCAGTTCCTGTTAGTTTGATATCGAGATTATCGACTTCTTTTGGTGAAGTTGTTGCCATTGACATCATGTTGCCAAAACCACCGCCGGATAGTTTGTCATTTTGGGGTTTTAAGTCATTTTGCTTATTGTCATCATTAGAAGAGTTTGTCTCTTGACCAGGACCACCGCCATTAGGTCCTTGGTTTGTAGTTTGTTGTGTCTGAGTCGAAGATGACAACAGTTGGTTACCAAGGGCATTTCCGACAAAATTTCCTGCAAATGATGCAGTCACAAGAGAAACAATAGTGACCATGAATAACTCTGTGAAGAATTGTCCGATGATTTTAAGGCGATTTTCACCCAAGCTCATGAGAACTCCAATTTCGTAACGGCGCTCACGAATGCTGAAAATAACAATCAAGGTTAGGATAACTGCATCAGCAATAGCTACCAAAATAACGATATTTTATGCAATTGATGAAATGTTATTAAGTGGTGAGAGCATTTGTTCGTAGATTTCATCGTTTGATGTCACAAAGTAAGTGTCAGTGTCGATTTCTGATTTGACTTCTTTAACGAAATTGTCTATTTTTTCAGGATTTGAAAGGGCATAAACAGCTGAATCGAGTTTATCTGTTTCGCCTTTTATGGTGTTAGTTGTCGTCAGCCTTGTGTAAATGTTGTTTTGTGGGTTTGAAGCATTTGACATCATTTGTGCTGTTGTGGCAGTAGATGAATTGTCATAAATGCCGATGACGGTCAGTGTATAGCTTGTTTCATTGCTATCTACAGTAGTTGTCACTGTGAAGGTATCTCCCACACTTAAACTGTTTTCGCTAGCCAAATCTGAAGAGATAAGTGCGGAGTTGTCGGAAGTTTCTGAAGTAATGCCATCTCCTTTAGAAATCGTACTTTTTCCTGAAGTGAAGTCGCTGACATTGTCAGTTGTGTTAACACCAGTAATGGTAAAATCACCCGATGTCATCATGCCACCGTGGTTCTCAGGTTGGTTGCCATTTTGTGAAGCATTATCGCTTGAATCATCAGAAGATGAAGAAGTAGAGATAGCAGAAATACCGTCACCCGCATTAGCCGTTCTAGTTGTTGTGAAAAGGTATGATGAGACACCACTTTTTTCTGCAATAGATTTTGCTGTTGCAAGGTCAACAGAAGTAGTAGCTGTCGTGTTGCTACTTGATTTCGCTGCCAGGTTTGAAAGCTTTCATCATGGCTTCGCGGTTAACAGATAAAGTCACTGTTGCACCTGCTTGTTTTTTAGCTGATGTGACGGCAGAATCTGCCGTATTTTTAATGGTTAACCCAGCTAGAACAAAAATCAAAATCGCGCTGGTTACCAAAACGAGTAATCCCGTGCATCCTTTTTTAGCTTTTGTCACAAGCCAGGCTCCCTTAATAAAATTCATGTCAATAACTCCTTCGCAAATGTATTATGAAAAAAGTTTAGGGGATAAGACTTAGGTCAAATTGAAATAAAACTTAAATAAAACTTAAAAATTATGAAAATGTTGCCAGTAAATATAGTTCGCAAAAAACGAACGATGTAAAAATATAAAATAAAAATATTTGACATAAAACGAATGAAGTTGTAAAATGATAATGGAAGGGTAAGGTTTTACCTAGCGATGCTTTATTAAGTTAATACTTAGTAGAGTTATAGGAAGGTCATTTTTTAATGAAAGAGTCGATGTGTTTTTGGGCTACTCTGACAAAGAAAAAAGTGACCTTTTTAGATTGTCCTTTGACCTTGTCTGAGTATTCACTGACACAAAGACCACGGAGAAATTGATATGTATAACGAAATGCCTGTCTTTGATTATGAAGATATTCAACTCATTCCTAACAAATGTATCATTAAAAGCCGTTCAGAAGCTGATACGCATGTGAGACTTGGTGATTATACCTTTAAATTGCCAGTTGTCCCTGCTAATATGCAGACGATTATCGATGAAGATATTGCTGAAAAACTTGCTAAAAATGGTTACTTTTACATTATGCATCGTTTTGATGAGGCTTCTCGAAAACCTTTTGTCAAACGCATGCATGACCAAGACTTGATTGCTTCAATCTCAGTAGGTGTTAAAGATTATGAGTACGACTTTGTCTCAAGCTTAAAAGATGATGCGCCAGAATTCATTACCATTGATATTGCTCATGGACATTCTGATAGTGTCATTGAGATGATTAAGCACATTAAAAAAGAATTGCCAGATACTTTTGTTATTGCTGGTAATGTTGGAACGCCTGAGGCTGTTCGTGAGTTGGAAAATGCAGGTGCTGATGCCACAAAAGTTGGGATTGGTCCTGGTAAAGTTTGTATCACAAAAGTGAAAACCGGTTTTGGAACAGGCGGCTGGCAATTAGCAGCACTACGTTGGTGCGCAAAAGCAGCTCGCAAACCAATTATCGCTGATGGTGGTATTCGTACTCACGGTGACATTGCCAAGTCTATTCGTTTTGGTGCGACAATGGTTATGATTGGTTCTCTCTTTGCTGGACACTTAGAAAGCCCAGGAAAATTGGTAGAAGTAGACGGAAAACAATATAAAGAATATTACGGTTCCGCTTCTGAGTATCAAAAAGGAGAACACAAAAACGTTGAAGGTAAGAAAATCTTACTCCCTGTTAAAGGACATTTAAAAGATACACTTATTGAAATGCAAGAAGATCTTCAAAGCTCTATTTCATATGCTGGTGGTCGTGATTTGCATGCCTTGACACGTGTCGATTATGTTATCGTTAAAAATTCAATCTGGAATGGTGATTCAATTTAGAATAGGAAAGTTGTCATTATTTTCAGAATATTACTTCTTTAATAATAGGACCAATGTCATCTTGAAATCCAAGTTTAAAATGATACAATAGTTCTATCATTAATGTGATGGTTAAAATTCAATATTACTTATTTATGCTACGAATAGGCGTAGCGTTTCTACAAGACACCGTAATGTCTAACAATAAGTCAGTTCTCAGTTGTTGTCTGAGAAAACATTTTTGCATACCTGTAAAAATGTGACCGAGTTTTGCAAGAGATGTTTACAATTTGTAAACACCTCTTTTTATACAATCTGTCTTTGTTTAATGACGCTTGAAAAGTTTCATAGTAAGTTGTTTGTTTTAACAATCCGATTTTAAAAATTTTTCAAAAGGAGAATCCATGAAATTATTGGAAGACCGCATCTTAAAAGATGGTAATGTTTTGGGTGAGGATATCTTGAAAGTAGATAGTTTCCTTACTCATCAAGTTGACTATGAACTCATGCAAGAAATGGGTAAAGTTCTTGCGGAAGCTTATAAAGACGCTGGTGTCACTAAAGTTGTTACAATTGAAGCATCTGGTATTGCACCAGCTTTATATACGGCACAAGCTATGAATGTTCCAATGATTTTCGCTAAAAAAGCTAAAAATATCACAATGACAGAAGGTATTTTAACAGCAGAAGTTTATTCATTTACTAAGCGCGTGACAAGCACAGTATCAATCGCAAGTAAATTCTTGTCAGAAGATGACACTGTACTTATCGTTGATGATTTCTTGGCAAATGGACAAGCTGCTAAAGGGCTTCTTGAAATTATTGGTCAAGCAGGTGCTAAAGTTGCTGGTATCGGTATTGTCATTGAAAAATCTTTCCAAACAGGTCGTAAATTACTTGAAGAAACAGGTGTACCTGTAACATCTCTAGCTCGAATCAAAGAATTTAAAGATGGCCAAGTTGTCTTTACGGAGGCTGATGCATAAGATGGAAATGAATGAACAAAAACACTCACAAGCTGCTATCCTAGGTTTGCAACATTTACTTGCCATGTATGCAGGGTCAATCTTGGTTCCTATCATGATTGCCAGTGCCCTTAACTATTCAGCTGAACAATTAACTTACCTCATTTCAACTGATATTTTCATGTGTGGGGTTGCTACATTCTTGCAATTGCAGTTACGTGAGCACTTTGGTGTCGGACTTCCAGTTGTTCTTGGTTGTGCCTTCCAATCTGTTGCACCGTTATCAATCATCGGAGCTAAACAAGGTTCTGGTTACATGTTTGGTGCCTTGATTGTCTCTGGTATTTATGTGATTTTGATTTCTGGCATTTTCTCAAAAATTGTAGATTTCTTCCCACCGGTTGTTACTGGTTCAGTTATCACAACTATTGGTTTGACTTTGATTCCAGTTGCTATTGGTAACATGGGTGACAACTCTGACAAACCAACAGCTCAATCATTAATCTTGGCTCTCGTAACCATTGCGATTGTTCTTGTGGTTAATATTTTTGCTAAAGGTTTCATTAAATCAATTGCTATTTTAATTGGTTTGATTGGTGGAACGATTGTGGCTGCCTTTATGGGCTTAGTTGATACATCAGTAGTCGCTAACGCACCGCTTGTTCACATTCCACAACCATTCTACTTTGGCGCACCAAAATTTGAAATCACATCAATCATTATGATGTGTATCATTGCAACAGTTTCAATGGTTGAATCAACTGGTGTTTACCTTGCTTTGTCAGATTTGACTGGTGAAAAATTAGACAGCAAACGTCTTCGTAACGGATACCGCGCAGAAGGTGCAGCTGTACTTCTTGGTGGTATTTTCAATACTTTCCCATATACTGGATTCTCACAAAACGTTGGTTTGGTTCGTATTTCAGGAATCAAAACACGTCGTCCAATTTACTATACAGCTTTATTCCTTGTGATTCTTGGACTTCTTCCAAAATTCGGTGCAATGGCACAAATGATTCCAAGTCCAGTTCTTGGTGGTGCTATGATTGTACTTTTCGGTATGGTTGCTCTGCAAGGGATTCAAATGCTCAATCAAGTTGATTTCCAAAATAACGAATACAACTTTATCATTGCGGCGGTTTCAATCGCTTGTGGAGTTGGTTTTAACGGAACAAATCTTTTTGTTAGCCTTCCAAATACAGTTCAAATGTTCTTAACAAATGGTATTGTTATTGCTGCATTATTTGCTGTTGTTCTTAATTTGATTTTAAACGGAAAACCAAAAAAATAAGCGTTTAGACATAAGTAAACACATCTAGGATTGTTCCTAGATGTGTTTTTCTTTTATCTTAGGGGTTGAAAGTGGGAGCGCAAGCCGTTTGTCAAAGCTAAGCGATTATCTTTAGTGATGAGAATGCCTTCTATGTGTGGAGTGGTTTGAATAGTTGCTAGAGCTTGCATGACAGGTAAGCCAAAGAGTCGTGTGGTCCAGATTTCACAATCAACAGACAGGTCAGAAACGATGGTAAGACTAGCCATTTCAGTTTCGATAGGATAGCCAGTTTCTTGATCAAAAATATGGTGGTATTCTTTATTTCCAACTTTTAGGCGACGTTCGTAAATACCTGAAGTGACAGCAGATTGATTTTTAAGAGTTAAAATTCCAATATGATTTCCTCTTGATTTTTGAGGATTTTGAATGCCAATTCGCCAGATGCTGTTATCGTTTCTTGGATTATCACCGTAAACAAGGACATTTCCACCAAGGTTAATCATGGCAGAAGTGACCTTTTCTGATTTTAAATAATCCATGATTTTATCAGCAATATAACCTTTAGCAAGAGCACCAAGGTCGATTTTCATGCCTTTTTGGCTTAGAAAGACACTTTGTTTAGTCGCATCTAAAATGATATTTTCTGGTTTAGATAAGGCTAGCGCTTTTTGGATTTTTTGAGGACTAGGTACGTTAGCATCATCAAAGCCAATGCGCCAGCTTTGTACCAAAGGACCAATAGCAATGTTGAGGTTGCTAGGAGTTGCTAAGCTATGTTTTTTTCCAATCGCAATTAGATTAAATAAATCCTGGTGAACAGTGACGGGAGCGATGCTAGAGTTATCATTGATGACCATGAGCTCTGAGTCAGCATCGTTAGCACTGAAGCGATTCTTGTATAGTTCAAGCAGATGACAAACTTCGGCGATGTGCTCTTTTGGGGTGTCAGAATCGATTAAGATATCAATAGTAGTTCCCATCATCTGGATACTATGACTAAGTTGCATGCTTTTCCTCCTGAACGTTTCTTAGTTTTAGCATAATGTTTTCTGGTTAAAAAAGCAATTTTTAAGCCAGTAAAAAAGCTTAAGACAATCGCCTCAAGCTTAGTTGCTATGAAAAATTAGTTTTTCTTTTTCATTTCGCCGTGTGGGTAGTAAGTACCTTCTGGCATGTCATTGATGAAAACGTGGATTGCTTCTTTTGGAGCTTTAGCAATACGTGAAACAACTTCAGTTACTTCGCGAGCAAGCTCAACTTTTTGTTCTTGAGTACGACCTTCAAACAAATCGATTTTTACGAATGGCATATGAGTCTCCTTTTTAATCATTTAACAGTAACATTGTAGCATATTTTGCAGGAAAATTCAGGAAATTTTTAGAAAACTTCCAATCAAGACTGAATTCTCTTTTGTGCTAACGCACTGCGCTTTAAACAAGCTTACTTGAAAAGTTTTAAAATGTCTGACAAGCCAAAAGTTGTTTTGTGATAGACTTTATTGTAAGCAGCTTTTTTAGGATTTTTAATCCAACCTGAGCCTTTCTTCCCATATCCTGAAATAATTGCTTTTTTAGCTTGTCTTTTCCATTTGGCAGTAGTACGAGCTTTCAAACTCTTCTTTAAACTTGGTTTTCTAAATCCAACTTTCATAGTTTAACCTCTTGGTATTAAAAAAATATCATTTTCTGCTATAAGATACTTTAATCTGCTTACTTCGTCAATAAGGTTTTGGGCTGTTTGATTGGAGATTTTTTTCGGACAATACATTTCTGTAACATAATCGTGATTCTTTTAATAAAGCGTCATCAAATTTACATGACCTGCTGTGTTATAATTCTTAGTAAGCATTAACAACTTAATAGTACAAGGAGTGGCATTTGGGTGGCTATTTAGTGCTTTGATTTGTTATTCAATAGTGTTGGTTTCCGATATCACATTTTGTGATAAAAGCTAAAGCAAAATTTGCTTTAGCTTTTTTTGTTGCTCAAATACTTAGTCTGGTGGGATGAAGACGCGTTTGTCTGGCTAATTTGCTTATTCTACTTGTTTATCCATGAGCGATTTTATGATAGAATAGTAGAATATTAGTAGAAGGTAGGATTGTCACTTTTGGCTCAACTCTATTATAAATATGGAACCATGAATTCTGGTAAGACTATTGAAATTTTAAAAGTAGCCCATAACTATGAAGAACAAGGAAAACCTGTTATCATCATGACTTCAGCACTTGATACTCGTGATGGTTATGGTATTGTTTCTAGTCGTATCGGTATGCGCCGTGAAGCTATTGCAATTACTAATGAGATGGATGTTTTTGCTTACGTCAAAGCTCTTCCAGAAAAACCTTATTGTGTTCTTATTGATGAATGTCAGTTTTTAACGAAAAAGCATGTCTACGAATTAGCTCGTGTGGTTGATGAACTAGAAGTCCCTGTGATGGCTTTTGGGTTAAAAAATGATTTTCAGAATGAATTATTCGAAGGTTCAAAATACCTACTGCTTTTAGCAGATAAAATTGATGAAATTAAAACTATTTGCCAGTTTTGCTCGAAAAAAGCCACAATGGTTTTGCGAACTGAAAATGGAAAACCGGTTTACGAGGGGGACCAAATTCAAATTGGTGGAAATGAAACTTACATCCCCGTTTGTCGTAAACACTATTTTAATCCCATGATTTCAACTGAAAAATAAGAAATGAATTTGTAAGAGAGAGGATAATAAACACACATGAACATTTATGATCAGCTACAAGCGCTCGAAGACCGTTATGAAGAATTAGGAGAATTACTAAGTGACCCAGATATCGTTAGTGATACAACACGTTTCATGGATTTGTCAAAAGAAGAAGCAAGCACACGTGAAACAGTAGCTGTTTACCGTGAATACAAAAAAGTTCTTCAAAACATCGAAGATGCCGAAGAAATGCTCAAAGATGCTGGTGGTGATCCAGAACTTGAAGAAATGGCAAAAGAAGAACTTAAAGAATCAAAAGCAGCAAAAGAAGATTACGAAGAAAAACTTAAAATTCTTCTTTTACCAAAAGACCCTAACGATGATAAAAACATCATCTTGGAAATCCGCGGTGCCGCTGGAGGTGATGAAGCAGCCCTCTTTGCAGGCGACCTTCTTCAAATGTACCAAAAATACGCTGAAAGCCAAGGTTGGAAGTTTGAGGTTATGGAAGCTTCTTACAACGGTGTTGGTGGTATCAAAGAAGTTGTTGTCATGGTCTCAGGTCAATCAGTTTATTCTAAATTGAAATACGAATCAGGTGCTCACCGTGTACAACGTGTCCCTGTTACAGAAAGCCAAGGTCGTGTCCACACATCAACAGCGACAGTTCTTGTTATGCCTGAAGTTGAAGAAGTAGAATACGAAATCGATCCAAAAGATTTGCGTGTGGACATTTATCATGCATCAGGTGCTGGTGGACAAAACGTCAATAAAGTTGCGACAGCTGTTCGTATGGTTCACATTCCAACTGGTATCAAAGTTGAAATGCAAGAAGAACGTACACAACAAAAGAACCGTGATAAAGCCATGAAAGTCATTCGTGCGCGTGTTGCGGACCACTTTGCTCAAATCGCTCAAGACGAACAAGATGCTGAACGTAAATCAACAGTTGGTACTGGTGATCGTTCAGAACGTATCCGTACATATAACTTCCCACAAAACCGTGTGACAGACCACCGTATTGGTTTGACATTGCAAAAACTTGATAGCATTTTGTCAGGTAAATTGGATGAAGTGATTGATGCGCTTATTCTTTTTGATCAAACAAAGAAACTAGAAGAGTTAAATAAATAATGAACTACGTTGAAACAATCAGTCAACTAGAAAAACAATTACAAGAAATTGGGGAGGACCCAGAAAACCTCACTTACGTTTTTCGTGAGTTAAAGGGCTGGAGTCTTCTTGATTTCATCTTACATCGAAATAAAGAAGTGACTGAATCAGATCAGAAGATCCTTGAGTCAATCATGGCTCAGCTAGAAGATCATCGCTCACCACAGTACATCACTGGAAAAGCTTATTTTCGTGATTTAGAGCTTGCGGTTGATGAGCGTGTCTTGATTCCGAGACCTGAAACGGAAGAATTGGTTGATTTGGTTTTAAAGGAAAATAGCAAAGCTGATTTACGTGTTTTAGATATTGGAACAGGCAGCGGAGCTATTGCCATTTCACTCAAGTCTGCGCGACCTGACTGGCAAGTTACAGCCTCAGATATCTCGCAAGGTGCTCTGCAATTGGCAGAAGAAAACAGTAAGCTCAACCAAGTGTCGCTTGATTTTGTGGAATCAGATGTTTTCGGTCAGATTACAGGGACTTTTGATGTGATTATCTCAAACCCTCCTTACATTGCTTATGGTGATAAGGATGAAGTTGGGATGAATGTTCTTGCTTCTGAACCTCACTTGGCACTTTTTGCGGATGAGGATGGCTTTGCCATTTACCGTCAAATTATCGAAGGTGCTGGTGAGCATTTATCAGAAAATGGTAAACTTTATTTTGAAATTGGCTATAAGCAAGGAGATGGTTTGCGTGCTTTGCTTAGCAAACATTTCCCACAAAAACGTGTCCGTGTCTTAGAAGACATATTTGGTAAAGATAGAAAGGTCGTGATGGATAATGGCTAATTTGGAAGAAATACTTCAAACGGGTGGTGCGGTGATCTTGCCGACAGAAACAGTTTATGGACTTTTTGCACAAGCCATGAATGAAGAAGCAGTTGAACATGTTTATCGCTTAAAATGTCGTCCTAAAGACAAAGCCATGAATCTTAATGTGGCAGATTACGAGACGATTTTAGCTTTTTCAAAAAATCAGCCAACTTATCTAAAAAAACTCTACGATGCTTTTTTACCTGGACCGTTAACAATTATTTTACAGGCAAATGACCGCGTGCCAGCTTGGATCAATTCTGGCCTATCAACAATTGGTTTTAGAATTCCAAAACACCCGCAGACTTTGGCTCTTATTAAAGAGACTGGTCCTCTCATTGGACCATCAGCTAATATTTCTGGTCAAGAAAGTGGCAAAGTTTTTGCGCAAATCCAGAAGCAGTTTGACAATTCAGTCGAAGGGTTTGCCGATGATTCTTCCATCACTGGTGTTGACTCGACAATTTTGGATTTGTCTGGTGAATTTGCACGTATTTTACGTCAGGGAGCTATTACAAAAGAAGATTTGTTAGCGCAAATCCCTGAGTTGACGTTTGCAAAAGATTAGATTTGGAATTTATTTGATACTGTTTCGGCTTTTACAATCAAGAGAAGATTGTGATTTGATCTTATCAAAAGGGAGATAAGGATATGATTTTTGACAATGAAAACTACGAAGCATTTGACACTGAACTTTGGCAAGCTATCCATGCGGAAGAAGTTCGTCAACAAAATAACATTGAACTCATTGCCTCTGAAAATGTGGTTTCTAAAGCTGTTATGTCAGCTCAAGGAACAGTACTGACAAATAAATACGCCGAAGGTTATCCTGGAAAACGTTATTATGGCGGTACTGATTGTGTGGATGTGGTTGAAAATTTGGCTATCGAACGTGCCAAAGAATTGTTTGGTGCTAAGTTTGCCAATGTTCAACCGCACTCAGGAAGTCAAGCTAATGCCGCAGCTTATATGGCTTTAATCCAACCAGGCGATACTGTCCTTGGAATGGATTTAGCTGCCGGTGGTCACTTGACCCACGGGGCATCAGTCAGCTTTTCAGGAAAAACTTATCACTTTGTCTCTTATTCAGTTGACCCAATCACAGAACGCATCGATTATGATAAATTAGCAGATTTGGCTAAAGAAATCAAACCTAAATTAATCGTTGCTGGGGCGTCAGCTTATTCACGTATTATTGATTTTCCGAGATTTCGCGAGATTGCAGACAGCGTTGATGCCTACCTAATGGTTGATATGGCCCATATTGCAGGTCTTGTGGCATCTGGTCATCACCCAAGTCCGGTTCCATATGCTCATGTGACAACGACAACCACTCACAAAACCCTTCGTGGCCCTCGCGGCGGACTCATTTTGACAAATGATGAAGCTATCGCTAAGAAAATTAATTCTGCGATCTTCCCAGGTCTTCAAGGTGGTCCATTGATGCATGTGATTGCTGGAAAAGCTGTCGCTTTAAAAGAAGCCTTGGACCCAGCTTTTAAAGAATACGGTGAACAGGTGATTAAAAATGCGGCTGCTATGGCTGAAGTCTTTAATCAACATTCTGATTTTCGAGTTATTTCAGGCGGTACAGACAACCACGTCTTTTTGGTCGACGTGACTAAAGTGGTTGAAAATGGAAAATTGGCACAAAATATTCTTGAGTCTGTTAACATTACGCTCAATAAGAATTCTATTCCATTTGAAACCTTGTCACCGTTTAAGACATCTGGTATTCGCATAGGTTCCCCTGCCATTACTAGCCGTGGCATGGGCGAAAATGAATCACGCCTTATTACTGAATTGATTGTAAAAACTCTTGAAAATTATCAAAACGAAACTATTTTAGAGGAGGTTCGTCGTGAGGTTAAAGCATTGACAGATGCTTTCCCACTTTATTAACGAACAGATGAACTCTTTTTGAAGTGTTCAGACAGACTTAACCATGATTGATTTGTATATTAAGCGCATTGTTATTCATCAATTTACGCCAAATGATACGGAATTGATTTTGTCAGATCAGTTATTGACGATTACGGCGCGTATTGATGAGTATTTTCGTAAAAAATTAAGCAAAGTTTTCTCAGATGAAGCCAAACGTGGAACGTTCTCAGAAGACAATGTCTTTCTTAGTTATTTGAGTGATGATTTGATGGAATCATCTGTTCAAATCGCACAGCTCTGGAAAGAAGAATTTGTTATTTATGATAATCAAAAGACAAATGATTTGGTTTTCATACAATTTGACAAAGACGGTGTTGAGCATTTTGCTTTTCTTCGTGTGGCGTTAAGAGAAAATTTCACACACATTTCAAGTGACAGTGAAAGTCCGATTAAAATCACACAAAATAATTACCCATCTGCAGCTCAAACACCAGATGAAGCCTTGGTGATTAATCGTGTTAACCATCATTATTATTTGATTGAAAAACGCATTAAGCACAATGGTAGCTTTGCTAACTATTTCTCAGAGAATCTATTGCAAGTTCAGCCTGAACAGTCGGTCAAAAAATCGATCAAAATGGTGGAACAAGCAGCCCAAAAAATTGCTGAAAACTTCCAACAAGATGATTTTGCTTTCCAATCAAAAATGAAAGCAGCCATTCACAAAAATTTGGAAGAAGAGCAAGAATTATCACCTGAAAAGCTGGCGGACCAACTCTTTGACAATAATTTAACAGCTCGTTTGACCTTTGTTGATGAGTTGAAAGAAAGCATTCCAGAGCCAATTCAGGTCTCAGATATTGACCATTCGCGCCAAACGAAAAAATTAGAGAATCAAAAATTGTCACTGTCAAATGGTATCCAATTAATTGTTCCTAATAATGTTTATGAGGATGCTGAGTCGGTTGAATTTATTCAAAATCCAAATGGAACCTATTCCATCTTGATTAAAAATATAGAGGATATTCAAAATAAATAATGTTTAAGTTCTTAAAACGCCTGATTGTACTGGTATTTGTCATTTTCTGTGGCTACCAAGTTTACGTCACTCATGAAAATGTTCATAATGTATTGCAGTATAAAAGCATGGTCAAAGAGATTTTAGACGATAATGACACCACAGCCAACGTTGAGTTGGTCTTGGCAATGATTTACACAGAAACAAAGGGAAATGATGGCGACGTTATGCAATCTAGCGAAAGTTCAGACGGTGTTGCTAATTCCATCACTGATAGTAAAACGAGTATTCGCCAAGGGGTCACAGTCCTTTCAGAAAATCTTTCTTTAGCCCATGAGGCAGGAGTAGATGTTTGGACAGCTGTTCAAGCTTATAACTTTGGAACATCTTATATTGATTATATTGCAAAGCATGGTAGTAAAAATACAATTACTTTAGCTAAAACTTATTCACGCGACGTAGTAGCTCCAAGTCTTGGTAACACGACTGGTGAATCTTATTTTTACTATCATCCTCTGGCTTTGATTTCAGGTGGACAGCTATATCGAAATGGTGGTAATATTTACTACTCGCGTGAAGTTCATTTCAATTTGTATTTGATTGAATTGATGAGCTTATTTTAAAATAGTAAAGTTTAGAGTTTAGTATCTCTATTAAAAAAGAGAAATATGAAATATTTAAGTCGTTATTTCAAAGGGTACCTTAAAGAGACTGTCTTAGGTCCCCTTTTCAAATTGTTTGAAGCATCTTTTGAATTATTAGTTCCTATTATCATTGCGCGAATCGTTGATACGATTATTCCAAGCAATAACGAGGTGAATCTTGTTTTGATGATTGGACTTTTGTTCTTATTTGCTGTTGTCGGTGTCATTGTGGCGATTACCGCACAATACTTTTCTTCAAAAGCCGCGGTTGGTTATACGCGTCAGCTGACTAAGGATTTGTTTGAAAAAATCATGGGTTTGAGTAAGGAAGATCGTGATAAACTGACGACTTCAAGTTTGGTGACACGCTTAACCAGTGATACTTACCAAATTCAAACAGGAATTAACCAATTCTTGCGTCTTTTCCTACGTGCACCGATTATTGTCTTTGGTGCCATCATCATGGCTTTTAATATCAGCTCTAAGATGACTATCGACTTTTTAGTCATGGTTGCCATTTTATTTGTAATCGTCTTTACCATGTCACATCTTTTGAATCCAATTTATGCTAGCATTCGTCGTGCAACAGATAAGATTGTTAACATGACACGTCAGCAGTTGGAAGGGGTTCGTGTCATTCGAGCTTTTGGTCAAGTAGACAAGGAAGAAAGAGAATTTGCGGCTGCGAACCAAAACTACACTGACTTACAATTAAAAGCAGGGCGCTTATCAAGTTTAGTAACACCTTTGACTTACCTTGTGGTAAACAGCACTTTGATTCTTGTCATATGGCAAGGAAATATCCAAATTGGTAAAGGTCTTCTTTCTCAAGGGATGTTGATTGCCTTGGTTAACTATCTTTTACAAATTTTGACTGAATTGCTTAAGATGACAATGCTTGTAACTTCACTTAACCAATCCTTTATCAGTGCTAAACGTATCACAGAAGTTTTTGAAAAAGAGTCTGAAGACTTGGCGACTGAACTTGAAGAAATGACATCTGATTTTGCGGTTAGTGTCAACGATATGAGCTTCACTTATCCAACAGCAGCAGAACCATCACTATCACACATTGATTTTCAACTAAATCCAGGTGACTTTTTAGGAGTTATTGGGGGAACTGGTTCAGGGAAATCAACCTTAGTTGAACTCCTTACACATCTCTACACACCTCAGGAAGGTCGCTTAGCTATTTTCCAAAATCAAAAATCGCCTAAAACCTTAGGTGAGTGGCGTTCATGGGTCAGTGTGGTGCCGCAAAAAGCTGAGCTTTTCCAAGGAACTATTCGTTCTAACTTAACTCTAGGAATGAGGGGTGACGTGAGTGACGAGACGCTTTGGAAAGCTTTGGATATTGCACAGGCTAGTGACTTTGTTTCTGAAAAAGAAGGACAGCTAGATGCGACAGTTGAAGCCTTTGGCCGTAATTTCTCTGGAGGACAACGTCAACGTTTGACGATTGCGCGTGCTATTGTTCAAAAAGCTCCGCTTCTTATTTTGGATGATTCAACATCAGCCCTTGATTACTTGACAGAATCAAAATTATTGACTGCTATTCATGAGCAATTGAGTGATACAACTTTGATTTTGATTTCACAACGTACTAATAGTTTGAAGGCTGCTGATAAGATTTTGCTTTTGGATAAGGGACATCAACTAGGATTTGCAAGTCACGATGAATTGCTTGCAAGTAATGAGCTTTACCGAGATATCCATTACTCACAACACCAAAAAGGAAAGGAGGACTAGAAGATGAAAGTAAGAAAACAATCTGATACAATCTGTCGTTTGTTTAAAGAGCTTCTTTCTCAAAAAGGACTTGTGATTGGAGCGACTCTTGGAACAATTGCCCAAGTTGCTCTAACGGTTTACCTTCCTGTCCTTATTGGTAATGCTGTTGATGTGGTGTTATCACCAAAATCATTGACCTTGATTATTCCGATTATCACGAAAATGGTGATTGTCATTGCTCTAAATACCTTGGTTCAATGGTTAAATCCTTTGATTTACAATCGTTTGATCTTTGGTTATATTTATGATTTACGTCAAAGAGTTATGACAAAATTGAACCAAATGCCGATTTCTTATCTGGATAAGAAAAGCTCTGGTGATTTGGTTAGTCGTGTCACAACTGATGCTGAGCAGCTAAGTAATGGTCTTTTGATGGTCTTCAACCAATTTTTCATTGGGGTTTTGACAATTATCATTACTATTGTGACAATGGCTGACATTGATTTGTTGATGCTTGGTTTGGTGCTTATTTTGACACCTTTATCTCTTTTCCTAGCACGCTTTATTGCTAATAAGAGTTATCATTTGTATCAAAAACAAACCAAATCTCGTGGTCGCAAAACGCAGTACATAGAAGAGATGATTCGTCAAGAGAGTCTTTTGCATGTCTTTAATGCACAAGAAGCAGCGATTGATACTTTCACAGAAATCAATGATACTTATGCGGATTATTCGCAAGGTGCCATCTTCTATTCATCAACGGTTAACCCATCAACGCGCTTTATCAATAGTTTGATTTACGCTTTGCTTGCAGGTGTCGGGGCTCTTCGTATCATGTCAGGTGCCTTTACCGTTGGTCAATTGACAACTTTCTTGAATTACGTTACTCAATATACCAAACCATTTAATGATATTTCATCAGTCTTGTCTGAATTGCAAGGTGCCATTGCCTGTGTGGAACGTCTTTACGATATTTTAGATGAAGAATACGAGCCACTTCCAGTAAAAGCGCAGCTTGATGCTGATAAGATTCAAGGACAAATTGAATTTAAAGATGTGTCATTTGGTTACACACCACAGAAAACTTTGATTAATCATTTGAATCTTTCGATTACAGCCGCTTCAAAAGTTGCCATCGTCGGTCCAACTGGTGCTGGTAAATCAACCTTGATTAATCTTTTGATGCGCTTCTACGAAGTTGATAAGGGTGCGATTTACCTTGATGGCGTGTCAATGGCTGATTACTCGGTTGAAGAGCTACGCCAACAAATCGGTATGGTTCTGCAAGAGACTTGGTTAAAAGTCGGAACAATCCACGATAACATTGCTTATGGGAATCCAGAGGCTACTCGTGAGGAAGTGATTGCAGCAGCAAAAGCAGCCAACGCAGATTTCTTCATTCGTCAGTTGCCAAATAGTTATGACACTTACTTGTCTGATGCGGGAGCATCATTATCACAAGGACAACGTCAGCTTTTGACTATCGCTCGTATTTTTGTGAAATTACCAAAAATCTTGATTTTGGACGAAGCGACATCATCTATTGATACTCGTACAGAAATCCTTGTTCAAGAAGCCTTTGAAAAGTTGATGAAAGATCGTACAAGCTTTATCATCGCTCACCGTTTGTCAACGATTCAATCAGCCGACTGTATCTTAGTAATGGTTGATGGTGATATCGTAGAATACGGTACACATGATGAGTTAATGATAAAACAAGGCGTTTATTACCAAATGCAAACAGCACAAGCTGAATAGAGTGTTTGTTTTGTTGCATAAATATAAATATGTAAAAAGCGATTAGAAACATTTTCTAATCGCTTTTTTTAGATCATTATTTTGCTAGTGGTATCCAAGTACTGATTGATTTTTCACCAACTAGGAAATCACCATAGCCTTGCTCATCAATTTGGACATGCGCAGTTTGGTTGCCAAGAGCATCAGTGAACAATTTACCAGCCCATTTTTCTCCAACAAACATGCGCTTTGATGTGGCTTTGCTATTGTTGATGAGAACAGCAAGAGCAGTTGGGCGTTCGTCATCAACAAGGTAAGTCCAACCGATACAGTTAGCTTGGTCAAAATAATCTAGTTCTTGACCATAAACGGCGGTTTTTCTAAGTTTAAGCAATTTATCAATATTATCTTGAAAACTTTTCTGGGCAAATTGTCCCGAAATGCCGTAATAATCTCCGTAGAAAATGCAAGGAAGCCCGGTTTGACGAAGCAAAATGAGGGCGTAAGCTGCTGGTTTAAACCATTCTTCAATAGTTGATTCCAGTGCTTGACCACGTTGGGTATCATGATTATCAACAAAAGTAACAGCAGAGTCTGGATGATTTTTCACCAAGGTTTGCTCAAAAATCTGACGTAAATCATAAGTTTCCTTGGCTTTACTTGCTTCAAAGAGATTTTGGTGCAGACGAACATCGACCAAATCAAATCGATAATCAGTACTTGTGAGGTAATCTTTATTTGACTTTTCATCACCGTTCCAAAATTCACCAAAAACGTAAAAATCATTGCCGTACTTAGCTTTCATATCACGAATAAAGTTTCCCATGAAGAAAGAATCGATGTGCTTAATGGCGTCTAAACGAAATCCCTTAACCCCAGTTGTTTCAACAAACCAATCTGCCCAATCGTAAATGTTTTTAAGGACTTCTGGATGTTTGAAATCTAGGTCGGAATACATGAGATAGTCGTAGTTCCCATTTTCACCATCAACCAAATCTTGGTTTGCCCAGCCTTTATTGTCTCCTTGAATTTGGAAAATGCCAGTTTTGCCAGTTCTAACATCATAGTCTGTGCCAGTAAAGTGATACCAATGCCATTCAAAATCGTTATAGGCATGGTAGCGACCATCAAAGGTAAAATTTGTCCAACCTTCAATTTCAAAAGGCTGACTGAGGACCTTTGTCCGATCTTCTGGTGCTACCTCGACAACCTTAAAAGTTTCAGTGTGGTCAGCTGCAGCTTTGTGATTTAAAATAACATCAGCCAATGGCTCAATACCATTACTTTTAAGAGCTGAAATAGCTTCAAGGTAGTCAGCTTTTGTTCCGTATTTTGTTCGAATGGTTCCTTTTTGGTTAAATTCACCTAGGTCAAAAAGGTCATAGACGCCATAGCCCACATCACCATCATGCGTCGCTTTAAAAGCAGGGGGCATCCAAATTTTGGTGATACCTTTTTGGGCAAGATGAGAAGCATCAGCTGCCAAACGTTTCCAGTGTTTGCCGTCATTTGGTAAATACCATTCAAAGTATTGCATCAAAGTTTCATTTGTCATGATTGAGTACCTCAAAGAGAAAGACTTTTTCTTTTATTTTAGCAGAAAGCTCAAATAACGCAAGCGTTTGCGCTATAAAAAATAACTAAAAAGTTCTAAGAAAAATTCCCAGAACTTAGATGATATGAATGATCCATTCACCACCATAAAAAAGCAGTAAAATGTGACCAATAATTGAGATGGGTTTGCAGCAGATGATGATTCTAGCGAAGGTTTTAAACGGCATGTTACTGAGAGCTGCTAACATAACCAGTAAGTCTGCAGGGGCAAAAGGTAGAAGCATGCAGATGATGAAAATCACGGTAAAAGATTTGTGTCCAGCAATCAAGGATTCGTACTTTTTCAGTGTGGCTTCTTTGATGAAAAGAAGGCAAAATCGCTTACCGTACCAACGTGTTAGCAAAAATAAAATCATTGTTCCGATAATGATTCCGATACAACTTGTCAAAACACCAGCAAAAGGATGAAAAGTCATAACAGCAAGCATCATGGTCAGACTTGCTGGAACGATTGGCACGACAACTTGCATCATCTGGAAGATAGTGAATATGATTGCTCCCCAGACTTTATCTTGACCGATGAGTGCTTGAATTTTTTCCTGATTGGTCAGATAACCGTGCTGATATAGCCAGAAAATACAGGCACACGAAACGATAAGGACAAGAGCTGACAGGATATGAATGAAGCGTTGAATAATTTTATAATGTTGAAACAAAAACAAATCCCCCATCTGATTCTTTCTTTGCTGCTATCATTGTAAAACTTTTTGGAGATAAGTCAATACATTTAAAGAAATACCTAAAAAATGAAAATAGGTCCTAAGACGGATGCAGTATAAAAGTGAAAATCATATAATATAATCATCCTAAAAACTTTTCATATAACTCCGAAGCAAGTGGTTTTCCCGGCCACTTGCCTCTTTTATTGGCCGACTAATTTTAGAAATCTTGTTAATCCAAGGCGTAGCAAGCGTCTTTTTAATTTACCTCGAAGCGTTTGCAAAAAAGCGGTTAAATAATTTGTGATTTGCTGGATATTATCATATGATGAAAGGACTACGAAAAAGATAATTGGAGGGCAAAAGATGACTTTGTCTCGAGAACTATATATGGAAATGTATCTGAAGATGCAGCGTATTCGTGAATTTGATATGCGAATTAATAAGCTAGTCCGTCGTGGCTTTGTCCAAGGAATGACACACTTTTCTGTTGGAGAAGAGGCGGCTAGTGTTGGAGCAATTGCTCATTTATCTTACGATGATATTATTTTTTCAAACCACCGTGGGCACGGACAAAGTATTGCCAAAGATATGGATTTGAACAAAATGATGGCTGAGCTTGCTGGAAAAGCAACGGGTGTGTCAAAAGGTCGCGGTGGATCGATGCATTTAGCTGATTTTGAAAAAGGTAATTACGGCACGAATGGGATTGTTGGTGGTGGTTATGCCCTTGCTGTTGGCGCAGCGATTACCCAAGATTATCAAAAAACTGGCAATATCGTTGTGGCTTTTTCTGGCGACGGAGCAACCAATGAAGGCTCTTTTCATGAATCGGTCAACTTAGCAGCTACTTGGAAACTCCCAGTGATTTTCTATATTATCAATAATCGCTATGGTATTTCGATGAATATCAAGCATGCGACAAATACACCTCACCTTTATACACGCGCAGAAGCTTATGGCATTCCTGGATTTTATTGTGAAGATGGCAATGATGTTTTAGCGGTTTACGAGACAATGGGCAAGGCGGTTGAGCATGTGCGTTCTGGAAACGGCCCAGCGATTGTTGAGGTAGAATCTTACCGTTGGTTCGGGCATTCAACAGCTGACGCTGGAAAATATCGCAGTAAAGAAGAGGTTAATGAGTGGAAGAAAAAAGACCCACTTGTCAAATTTCGTACTTATTTGACAGAACATGAGCTAGTAAGTGCTGCCGAGCTTGATGCCATTGATGCTCAAGTGGTGAAAGAAGTCGATGAGGCTTATGAATTTGCTAAAAATAGTCCTACACCAGATTTGTCAGTCGCTTTTGAAGATGTCTGGGTAGACTAAGCAGCCTTTCATTAACAGAGGAGAAAAATAATGACTGAAACAAAACAAATGGCCTTGCGTGAGGCGATCAATCTTGCCATGACAGAAGAGATGCGAAAAGATGAGACCATATTTCTCATGGGAGAGGATGTCGGAATTTACGGCGGAGATTTTGGCACGTCTGTAGGAATGTTTGAAGAATTTGGTCCGAAACGTGTTAGAGATACTCCAATTTCAGAAGCGGCTATTGCTGGAAGTGCTATTGGAGCTGCTATTACAGGTCTTCGTCCGATTGTTGACGTGACTTTTATGGATTTTATCACGATTATGATGGATGCCATTGTCAATAATGGTGCTAAGAACAACTATATGTTTGGTGGTGGGTTAAAAACGCCAGTCACTTTTCGGGTAGCGTCAGGCTCTGGAATCGGATCGGCTGCTCAGCACTCGCAATCCTTGGAGGCTTGGCTGACACATATTCCAGGTATCAAAGTGGTAGCACCTGGAACTGCAAATGACGCCAAAGGACTTTTAAAATCAGCCATTCGAGATAATAATATTGTCATTTTCATGGAGCCGAAAGCTTTGTATGGCAAGAAAGAAGAGGTTTCGCTTGATAGTGGTGAGTACATTCCTCTTGGTAAGGGAGACATTAAGCGTGAAGGAACCGATTTGACGATTGTGACTTATGGTCGCATGTTAGAGCGTGTTCTTAAGGCTGCTGATGAAGTGGCTGCTGACGGCATTAGCGTTGAAGTGGTTGACCCTCGCACCCTCATTCCGCTTGATAAGGATTTGATTATCAATTCGGTTAAGAAAACGGGCAAGTTGATGTTAGTCAATGATGCTTATAAAACGGGTGGATTTATTGGAGAAATAGCTGTTCAGGTTACAGAAAGCGAAGCTTTTGATTATCTTGATTATCCAATTGTGCGTTTGGCGAGTGAAGATGTACCCGTGCCTTATGCCAGTGTTTTGGAACAAGCTATACTACCTGATGTCGAAAAGATTAAAGCGGCTATTTATAAGATGGCTCGAAACGGGCACGTAGATTAAAAGGGGGTGTTTTCTGTGGCAAATGAGATTATCATGCCAAAACTTGGTGTAGACATGCAAGAAGGAGAAATTCTCGAGTGGAAATTCTCTGAAGGCGATGTAGTGAACGATGGTGATATTCTTCTTGAAATCATGTCTGACAAGACTAATATGGAAATCGAAGCTGACGACTCTGGTGTACTTTTGAAAATCGTTCACCCAGCTGGTGATGTGGTGCCAGTGACTGAAGTGATTGGCTATATCGGAGCAGCAGGGGAAAACGTTGATGATTTGGTGGGAGAAGGGCAGGCTGAACAGTTAGAGCCTGTTCAGGAAGCATCAGCTGATTTCTCTCAACCGTCTGATGCGCCAGCTATTTTTCAAAAAGGTAAGATACGTGCGACACCAGCAGCAAGAAAGTTAGCCGCAGAGCGTGGAATCGCGCTTGATAGCATCAGCGGGACTGGTGAAAATGGGCGTATTCATAAAGATGACGTGGTGAGGTTTGCTAAGCTGCGCGTGACGCCGCTTGCTCGTAGGATTGCGGAAGATATGGGCCTTGAGCTTTCTGGTATCGCTGGAACTGGTATTAGTGGCAAGATTACTAAGGATGATGTCTTTGCTAAAGCAGGTACCGATAAGAACAAGGGTAGTGAAGAGATTCAAAGTGTGCCAGATGGTATCGAAGTGATTAAAATGTCTGCTATGCGCAAGGCAATCTCAAAAGGCATGTCGAGGTCTTACTTTACAGCTCCAACTTTCACGCTTGATTATGACATAGATATGACGAATCTTTTCGCGCTTCGTAAGCAGTTGATTGAGCCAATCATGGCAAAAACGGGCTACAAGGTGACTGTAACTGATTTGATTGGACTTGCGGTTGCGAAGATCTTGATAAAAGAGGAGCATCGTTATTTAAATGCCTCTTTGATTAATGACGCAAAAGCTATTGAGTTGCATCATTTTGTTAATCTGGGTATTGCCGTGGGCTTGCCAGATGGTTTGGTGGTTCCAGTTGTTCATGGAGCTGATAAGATGACCTTGTCTGATTTTGTGGTTGCCTCAAAAGATGTGATTCAGAAAGCGCAAGCTGGCAAATTAAAGGCAGCTGATATGTCTGGGTCAACTTTCTCTATCACGAACCTAGGAATGTTTGGGGTTAAGTCCTTTAACCCGATTATCAACCAGCCAAACTCTGCTATTTTAGGAATTTCAGCGACCGTTGACACGCCAGTTGCTATTGATGGACAGGTAGTGATTCGTCCAATTATGGGACTTAGCTTGACCATTGATCATCGTTTGGTCGACGGGATGAATGGTGCTAAATTTATGTTGGATTTAAAAGCGTTGCTAGAAAATCCTTTGGAACTATTGATTTGAGATTAAAAAGATTAAGAAAGGAAATTTATGGCAGTAGAAATTATCATGCCAAAGCTCGGTGTGGACATGCAAGAAGGAGAAATTCTTAAGTGGAAAAAAGCTGAAGGCGATGTAGTGAACGAAGGTGATATTCTTCTTGAAATCATGTCTGACAAGACTAATATGGAAATCGAAGCTGACGACTCTGGTGTACTTTTGAAAATCGTTCACCCAGCTGGTGATGTGGTGCCAGTGACTGAAGTGATTGGCTATATCGGAGCAGAAGGGGAAGTGATTGCTGAAGAGGTCAGTCTCAAGGAAGCTGCTAGTCAACTTGAGTCTGCAGGTCTTGAAGTGCCGAATGCTGTTTCTGCTAAAGCTGGAGTTTTTAGCGCAGCTGATTTAGCGGCAGATGAATATGACTTGATTGTCGTTGGTGGTGGCCCTGCGGGTTACTATGCCGCCATTCGCGGATCTCAGCTAGGGGCTAAAGTTGCTATCGTTGAAAAATCAGAATTCGGTGGGACTTGCTTGAATGTCGGCTGCATTCCAACCAAAACTTATCTCAAGAATGCTGAAATTTTAGACGGCCTTAAAATTGCTGCAGGTCGAGGTATTAATCTTGCCTCAACGGATTATAGCATTGACATGGATAAAACCGTTGATTTTAAAAATACGGTTGTAAAAACGCTAACTGGCGGTGTTCGTTCACTTCTAAAAGCTAATAAAGTAACCATTTTTAATGGACTTGCCAAAGTCAACCCTGATAAAACAGTCCTTATCGGTTCTGAAATCATTAAAGGGCGCAAAATTATTCTTGCTACAGGTTCCAAAGTGTCACGTATCAATATTCCTGGCATTGATTCGCCACGTGTTTTGACATCTGATGAGATTCTTGATTTACGTGAGATGCCGAAATCTCTTGTTGTCATGGGTGGTGGCGTTGTTGGTATCGAGCTTGGTTTGGTCTGGGCATCTTACGGCGTTGAGGTGACTGTTATCGAAATGGCTGACCGCATTATTCCAGCAATGGACAAAGAAATCTCACAAGAATTGCAAAACATCTTGACGAAAAAAGGCATGACCATTAAGACAAATGTTGGGGTGAGCGAAATCATTGATGAGACAAGTTACTTAAGCTTGAAATTATCAAATGGTGAGACTATCCAAGCTGATAAAGCTCTGCTATCTATTGGACGTGTGCCACAGATGAAAGGTCTTGAAAATCTCGACTTAGAGATGGACGGCAATCGTATCAAAGTTAACGATTATCAAGAGACGTCAATACCAGGCATCTATGCCCCAGGCGACGTCAACGGTCAGAAAATGCTGGCGCACGCTGCTTACCGCATGGGAGAAGTGGCTGCTGAGAATGCTCTTTCTGGTAATCATCGCAAAGCAAAACTCAAGTACACTCCCGCAGCAGTTTATACGCACCCAGAAGTTGCCATGGTCGGATTGACCGAAGAAGCTGCGCGCAAGCAATACGGTGATATTTTGATTGGTAAATCAAGTTTTTCTGGTAATGGACGTGCTATCGCTTCAAATGAAGCCCAAGGATTTGTCAAAGTCATTGCAGATAGCAAGTACCATGAAATCTTGGGGGTTCATATCATTGGACCAGCAGCTGCAGAGCTCATCAACGAAGCAGCAACTATTATGGAAAATGAATTGACCGTTGATGACGTGGCCCAAGCTATCCATGGGCACCCGACTTTCTCAGAAAACATGTACGAAGCCTTCTTAGACACCATCGGACAAGCCATCCATAACATGCCGAAGAAATAGTTTGACAGACGCTGTGATTCAACAAGTTAGCATAAATCAATGTTAACACTTGAAAAATTATTTTTAAGTTGTATACTTTTTAAGAAATTAGACATTATGAAATTAACTAGTTTATTGGAAGTGTAACATGAATAAATTTTCTTTATATGTTAGGTTGCTGTATTTTGTAGTATTTGTCTTTATAACGGTTCTATTTTTATTCTCACCTAGGGTAATTGTGGTGCATTTTATTAATGGGATACCCGATGGGTATGACAATAGAATACTTCTTTATGTATCCTTTGTTATTTCTGTATTTATCGGTGAAGTTAGTATCTTTTTTTCAAAATATTATCGAAAAAAAGAGAATACACAAGAGTTCCCGTTACTTTTCCCAGGTGAAATTAGATTTCTTTAGGTTTATTTACTGATAAATTTGGCATTTATTTGTGCATGATTCAACAAGTTCTCACCAGTTAATATAGATTAAAAGGAGTATGAGATAGGATTCTCATGCTCTTTATGTATGAATTTTTTCTAAATCAAAAAAGGACTGCAGTCACAATTAAGTGATTTACTGCAATCCTTTTTAGTTGAGCATGAAAATTGAAGTGTGAATTAAGTTTTGAGGATGCTTCTGTTTTGAATGTAATATTAAAAAGCTAGGCTTTTTCTTGTGCGATGTTAGTTGATGTTTGTGTTTTAGCAAGGTAAACACCTGTCAAAGTGATTAAAATAGCGATGATAGTTTGGAGATTAAAGCTCTCGTTGAAAATTACCCAAGCGTATAACGCGGCAACAACTGGCTGAGATAGGGTAATTAAGGATGATAGGCAAGCATTCGCTTTTCCCAAACAATAAGCTAATAAGCCTTGCCCTAAAATTTGAGAGACGAGAGCCAGTGCCAAAAGTGGCCAAAGTTCACCAAAATTTTGTGGAACATAAAAGCCTTCGGTAAAGAAAATCACGGTAGCTAATACTAGTAAAGTGCCAAAAGCACTGATAAACATAATGATGGTTGATGTTACCGAATCGCGCAATTTGTAAACTGTAATCATGAACATGGCGTAAAAGATAGATGAGCCAAGACTTAGTGAATCTCCAAGTAAACGGTCTGGAGACATACTCACTTTATTTGCCATGAGAACCAGCACACCAATAAGCGTAATGAGACCGCCAAACAAAAATTTAGGCATCATTTTTTCTTTGAATAGGAAATAACTGACTGGAATAACGTTGAATGGGTTAAGATTCACCAAAAGATTGGCATTGGCCACACTAGTGTATGAAAAAGAGCTATTCCATAAAGTTAAATCACGCGCTAAAAATGCTCCCGCTAGAATAATTGTTGCTATTTGTTTGCGGATTAAAGCCTGTAACTCAGACTTCTTGAGAAAAGGCGTTAACATGGGAATGGAAAATAAAACACAGTAAAATCCAGTGTTGATTGGTGGTAAGGGACTGAGTTTGACAAAGATGCCACCAGTTGCTAAAAAATAGATAGCTAGAAAAATTAAGAAAATATATTTGTTATTATTTGTACGATTTTGCTTCATTTTTTCGCCTCAGTCTAAAATGAAATCAGTCGTCATCTGGAGCATATTCGTGGGGTAAAATGTCACCCAGACCAAATCATTATCACCAGCGGGCTTCAACAATCGCTGGATTATATTTGCCAGTTTTTGGGGAATACGAAAAGATGTGTTCTGATGGAAGACCCGATTTATCCCAAGGTGCGTGAAATCTTTAGGAAAAATCACTATCCTATCATAACTGCTGATATTGATGACAAGGGCTTAGAATTGACGTAGGTAGATAGAAATGCTGAGATTGAAATGATTTACACCACACCCTCTCACCAATTTCCGCTTGGCATGATTATGCCGATTTCTAGACGCCGTGAACTCTTGAGTTTTGCTGAGGCGCATAATTCTTTTATTTTTGAGGATGACTATGACAGTGAGCTCCGTTATTATCAACGTCCCATTCTGGCCTTGAAATCAATTGACTATCTGGATCGTGTGATTTATCTGGGGACTTTTTCAAAAATCCTTTCACCCTTTTTCGTATGGGCTATATGGTTTTGCCAGAACAAGTCCACTGAGAGTTTTCTAGAAAAATTCAAGTTTTACAACAGTATGGTCAATCTCTTAAATCAGATTGCTCTAGCCAATATCCTATCAAGTGGTGATTACGACCGCTTAGTTCGCAAGATGAATCATGTTTTCAAAAAGTGCTATGATGTCTTTAAAAAAGAATTTGAGCAGTTTAATACGCCTATCAAATTGTCTTCAAACGTCAGTGGACAGTATTTTTTGGTGACTTTTCTTGATAAAATCAACCAATGTGATGCCATCAAACGCGCAGAAAAAGAAGGGGTTCAGCTTTATGACACCATGCAATTTTGGCAAGAAAAAGCCGATTGCTTGCAGGAAAGTCTATTTCTTGGATTTAGTAAGATTGATTTGGAAGATATTCCAGATTGTATCAGACGGTTTAGAAAAGCTTGGGAGAATTAGCGAGCAAATTAAAAGACGGTGGATTGAGATTCTGATATACTAAACCTAATGAAAATGAAGGAGCTTTCAGATGAAGTACATCGTTAACAAGTCCCACAATCCCGCTTACAATATTGCCTTGGAAACTTATGCTTTTCGTGAATTGCGAGACGAAGACGAGCTTTTTATTCTTTGGATAAATGAGCCAACTATTGTGATTGGAAAACACCAGAATGCAATCGAAGAGATTAATAAGGCTTACACTGATAAATATGGGATTCATGTCGTTCGTCGTTTGTCAGGTGGTGGTGCTGTTTATCACGACCTTAACAATCTGAATTACACAATTATTTCCAACAAAGCAGAAGAAGGGGCGTTTGATTTCAAGACGTTTTCGCAACCAGTCATTGAAACTTTAGCTGATTTAGGAGTCACAGCGACTTTCACCGGACGAAATGACCTTGAGATTAATGGCAAGAAATTCTGTGGGAATGCACAAGCTTATTACAAAGGACGCATGATGCACCATGGGTGCCTGCTTTTTGACGTGGACATGACCGTTCTTGGTAATGCCCTGCAAGTTTCAAAAGATAAAATCGAGTCAAAAGGTGTTAAATCGGTGCGTGCGCGTGTGACCAATATTTTAGATGAATTACCAGATAAAATCACAGTTCAAGAGTTTTCAGACAGATTATTAGGCAAAATGAAAGCATCTTATCCAGATATGACCGAGTACGTCCTTTCTGATGAGGAATTAACTGAGATTAAGAAACTTGCTGATGAGCAATTTGGCACTTGGGACTGGACTTACGGCAAATCACCCGACTACACCATCAAACGCTCAGTCCGCTACCCAGCAGGTAAGCTGACAAGTTATGTAAAAGTCGAAAAATCTATGATTACAGGACTGAAAATTTACGGTGATTTTTTTGGCATCAAAGACATTTCAGATATTGAAGAAGAACTCATCGGCCTTCGCTACGAATACCAAGACATTTTAGCCAAACTTCAAACAATCGACACCACACCATACTTCACCAACATCACCCCACAAGAAATCGCTAAAGCAATCGCGGAGTGAGGAAAGAAATAACCCCAGCTAGAAAATACTAGCTGGGGTTTTGGATGATTTTAATTATCTTTTATTTCGATATAATCAATGTTATATTCAATTGTTGAGAACATTTTATCAGTCCCAAATTCAACTTGATGCGTTTCGCTAGGTGTCCAGTTGTTAAGAGATAAATATTCTTCATCAACAACTACGCCTTGATCATTTTTTAATTTTGCTACTATGCTTAAGTCTTCAATTGTAAATTCTGTGTTGTTAGTTACAGTAGCATTATATTATGCATACTCTTCGAAAGAATCTTCTTCGTTTTTAGCAAATGACAAAGAGTTAATTGGATTTAGAACTTGTTCTTTTGCATTATTATTGTTTTGAACTTCTTTACCAGAAGCTAAGAGTTCATCTAAATTCTTTTGATTAGCTTTTGAAGTTTTTATCTTTTTGATTTTGTTAATTTTATTTAAAACTTCAGTTCTGTTATCGTAAGCATTAGACCATTTTTCATAGAATGAATCTACTCCGAATGCTTGAGCAACTTTATTACATTCTTTTAATGAATTGATACAAGCAATAGCTTCTTCTTGTAATTTACTATCTTTGAATGAGAGATTGCTATATTTACCGATTTGATAGCAGTAGTGTAGAATTCTTTTGATTCATCGTCGTAGCTATCTGTGTAAGCTCATCTTGACTCTAAACCTTTTGCAAGAGATGACATAAATTTATCATCATAATACGTTTTTTCATCAGTCTTTTTAGAACATCCAACTAAAACTACATAAAAATAATGGCAATGAAACCTAAAAACCATTTGTTCATGCTTTTAATTCTTCTATCAGCGTTTTACGTGGTTCAGTTTTTGCACGTGTATTCTTTATTAATCTAAATGATGTGTGTGTGTGGTAATCCATTGTTCTAGCTTGATGTTAAGCCAGAATGAATAAATACCTATTGTAATAATTGTTAGAATGAGCCATTTAATCCAGTTTCCAAAGAGTTGCGTGGCTGTGCCGTCAAAGTACAAACGATGACCGTCAATGACAGTGTGTTTGACTTTCCAATTAACCATGATACAAATCCCCCAAGGCGCACAAATGCCTAGGGTGCAAATAGTAATCAGACTAGCGATGATACGGTGGCCAACATAACTTAGCAAACCACCATCAAAATAACTTTCTTGTTTCATAAAAACTCCTATATGTGAAATTCTAAACGTTTTAATGTGAGTAAAACGATATTAGTTTAACATATTGAAAATAGCTATGCAATACAGATTGAAAAATAATGAAAATCATATTTAACTACAGAAAAAAATTACATTTTTGTTATAATGTTTAAAAAAGGATTGGTGGCAGATTTATGCCAGAGATGAGACGCTGTGACCGAGAAGTGACTGATTTAGCAGAAATTCAGGCAATCATTGAGAAAAGTATGATTTTACATTTAGGACTTTTTGATGAAGAGTTTCCTTATGTGGTCCTCTTCATTATGGCTGTGAATACGATGAAGAAAAGGATCAATTTATCTTTTACATGCATGGAGAAAGGCAAGGATATAAACTTGATTGGATTGCTCAAAATCCAAAAGTATGTATTCAAATTGAAGGTGAAGTGATACTTGATTACAACCATGAAATTCCATGTAAATACGGTGCCTTCTTTACGTCATTTATCGGTCGTGGAAAAGCAGAGCTCTTGGATAAATATGATGAAAAGCACACGCTTTAGATCAATTAATGCAACATCAGACTGGAAAAAGATTTGAATTCACCGAGAAAATGACCATGTCAGTAGCTGTGATAAAAGTCGTGGTAACAGATTATTCAGCCAAAGCTAAGAAAATGATACCTAAAAAATAACACAAAGCAACTAAACACTTTAGTTTGGTTGTTTTTATCATTAAAATTCCAGAAAAATTAAAAAAGTTCTTGACTTTGAGCAGACTCCAAGGTGTAATATTATTAGTAGTTATCGGAATAGGAGGAAAGAATGGACAGTTTTTCGGATAGGGCTATGAAAAAGGATTACTTTTTCAGTAATCGTGATTTAGCTAAATTATTTATTCCATTAATTATCGAGCAGGGCTTGGAATTTTTGGTCGGGTTAATTGCTTCCATCATGGTTTCAAGGGTGGGTGAAGCAGCGGTGTCAGGTGTATCCTTGGTTGAATTCTTGATGGCACTCTTTATCAGTATTTTTGCGGCTTTTGCGACTGGTGGTGGGATTGTTGCTGGGCAATATCTCGGTGATCGCGATAGCAAAAATGCCAATAAAGCAGTCAATCAGTTGGTGAAATTCACTTCGTACTTTAGTTTAGCGATTACGCTTTTGATTTTTGCGATTAAACCCTTTATTTTAAGTCACTTGTTTGGGGCAATCACGCCTGAAGTTCACGCGCAAGCCGATCGTTATTTTAATATTGTCGCACTCTCAACACCGTTTATTGCTCTTTACAATTCGGGCGCAGCGATTTTCAGAACCTTAAATAAATCACGTTTGCCGATGAATATCATGCTGGTGATGAATGGCTTGAATATTGTCATGGGCGTCAGCTTGATTTATGGTTGCGGTTGGGGCGTTGAAGGAGTGGCTGTTCCAATTCTATTTTCTCGTGTAGGTGCCATGTTTTTAATTTTGTGGTTTGCCCATCATATTAAGTCAGATTTGACTTTAGGAAACTTCTTGAAAGAAAAAGTTGACTGGCAAATGATTAAAAAAGTTCTTGGTATTGGACTACCATTTGGTTTTGAAAATGGCATGTTTTTCCTTGGACGCTTGATTGTCTTATCTGTTGTTTCTTTGTTTGGAACAGCAGCCATCGCAGCTAACTCAGTTGGTGGAACGATTATCATGTTTCAAGGTTTGCCAGGTATTTCAATTGTCCTTGGTTTAGCTGTTATCATTTCAAAATGTGTTGGTGCTGGTGACTATGAGCAGGCTGAGTTTTACAAGCGAAAAGTTAGCCGAATCATTCATGCTGCAAATACTTTGTTTTCAGTTATTGTTGTTGCCTTAATGCCCTTTTTGATGATGATTTATGATTTGTCAGATCAAGCGACACATTATGTTTGGATTATTGTGCTTGCTCATGGAATTTTAGTAAGTATTTTCTGGAATTCAGGTTATGTCTTGCCGGTTGTCTTTCGTAGTGCGGGAGATGCTAATTTCCCAATGGTTATCGGTATTGCCTCAATGCTTTTAGTTCGCGTGGTATGCGCCTACTTTTTATCGGTCAATTTTGGTATGGGAATGCTCGGAACTTGGGTAGCTATGTTCTTAGACTGGATTGTTAAAGGTATCATTTATGAAATCCGCTACCGCAAAGGCACTTGGAAAAATTACAAATTAGTATGATAAAACTAAAAAAGGAACTGGATTATCCAATTCCTTTTGGTTTGTTTAATGCAACAATTCGTGATAAATAGCTGCTTCGTCATCTTGGTCAACGTTGAAAATGATTTTTTTGACATACTGACTTTGATCTAGAAATGCTTTAACAGTGTTTACAGCGATTCTAGCAGCATCTTCGTTGATAAAGCGTTTGTCGTGATTAGTTGCTAGGGATGATAGGGCAACAGATTCCAGTTTATTTTTTTCTGCTAGGGTTAAGCAAGAAAGGTAGCTTTGAGCAAGCAAATCAGCGTCAGACTCTGTTAAGTGCTCATTGATAGCAGGGCCAACGGTGTGAAGAATAAATTTGGCTGGAAGGTTGTAACCAGGAGTGATTTTTGCACCACCTTCTGGTTCATCGTGCCCTTGGTCTTTCATAAGATTATAGCATTCCAGACGTAGTTGAACACCGGCATAAGTATGAATGGTATTGTCAGTGCATTCGTGAAGCGGTTGGAAGCAACCTAGCATTTGGCGATTAGCCGTATTGACGATAGCATCGACTTGAAGTCGTGAAATATCACCCTTCCAGACATACAAGCGGTCGTCAGTCGCAAGTGGTTGTAAGTGATTTAAAAAAACGACCACCCGTTCAGCTTTTTTTAGTTGAAGGTAATCATTTTGCATGATTAAAAAACGCGTTGAGACAGCCATTGGCGGTCTGACATTAAGAAGAGCACGCAAGAGAGTTTCTTGTCCAGGTGAGTCATCTGGAACATTGATGGCTTTAAATTGCGGATTCTCCATAATAAGGTAATCTAATAGGAAGTTTACCATTTCTTTCTTAGTCATATGGACTCCTTACTAATTTTAAAATCGCTTTCTCAAATGTTAGTATATCACCTTTTTAAGGAATTCGCATCAAGAAAAAGAAGTTTGAAAGTTAAAATTAAAAAAGTAGAGATTGCTTTTTCGGTCAATCTCTACTTTTTAATAATCAAATCAATAGCTTTAGCAAGTTTCTCTTCTTGCTGCTTAGGGTCAGCTACTGGTTCTTCGATGACTTGATTGATTTTATTGCCGATGACAATACCAATAGTACGATTAATACTTGACCTTGGCAGATCTCCCAGAATTGGAATTTACTTATGCACCACTATTTGGAGCAGCAAAAGACCCAGTTGATATAGCAGGATATGCTGCGCTTAATATCATTGAAGGCGTTAGTGAATCTATTCAGTGGTATGAATTGGCTGACGAATTAGCCAAAGGTATGGTCTTTCTTGATGTCCGTATTAAAGCAGAAGTTGCTAGAGGTTATATTGCAAATGGTATTAACATACCACTAGATAGTTTGCGTGACCATTTGTCTGAGTTAGACCCTAACAAGAAATACATTATCAGCTGTCACAGCAGTCTTCGTTCTTATATTGGCAAACATATCTTGAAACAAAACGGCTTTAAAGTGAAGAATCTTGATGGGGCTTACCACCTTTATAGTACTGTAAAACCAGAGGAGATTAAACGTGATTAAATACATTTTAGCTAGTCAACTACAAGAGGCTTTAAAGGAACAGCCATTAAACATTATCGATGTTAGTGAGAGAATGGAGTTTGCCCTGGGACATGTTCCAACAGTGGTTAACCCTGCACTTGATAAAGATAAAACATATCATATCATTTGCCAAAGTGGTGCCCGTTCAGAACAAGCCTGCTTTTTTCTAGATGACCAAGGCTATAAAGTGGTAAATGTTGATGGTGGCACATCAGCGTGGCCAGGAGTATTAGAATACTAATTTAAACATCTTTCTATTTTTTAGCAGGGCAAATTTGTCCTGCTTTTATGATATAATCATCTTATGATTGATAAAAATGATATTTTACAAAAGGCTGAAAAGCTTGTTTATGATAAATTACACGCAGAAGCTAGTGGCCATGACTGGTGGCATGCGGTTCGTGTGAGAAATACTGCGCGTGAATTGGCTGAAAAAGAAGGAGCAGATAGTTTTATCTGCCAGTTGACAGCTTTGGTGCATGACATGGCTGATGAGAAGTTAAATGATGATCCTAAGCAAGCTCTAGCTGATTTAAAGGCTTGGCTTATCGATCAACAACTCTCTCAAACAGACGTTGACCATATCATTCAAATCATCAATACCATGTCTTTTAAGGGAGATGGTAGCAGTGTTCCAGTAACTTTAGAAGGAAAAATTGTGCAAGATGCTGACCGTTTGGATGCTGTTGGTGCAATTGGTATTGCCAGATGCATGGCTTATTCAGGTAGCAAGGGGCGTCCGATTCATGACCCCAACATGACTGCCCGTGAACATTTGACTGCTGAGGAGTATCGTAATGGTAAGGACACCGCAATCCTGCATTTTTACGAGAAACTGCTTAAACTCAAAGATTTGATGAACACAAGCCACGCTAGAAAAATGGCAGAGCACCGCCACGCGGTTTTGGAAGAATTTCTAAAAGAATTCTACGCAGAATGGGATGGCAAGTTGTAAGAAGGAGAGACTGATATAACGATTAGACGAGCAAAAGAAAGTGATATATCAAAACTGATTGATTTACTAGAGCAAGTTCTTTTGGTTCATCACAAGGTTAGACCTGATTTGTTCCAAGAAAAGGGCGTTAAATACACGGAAGCCCAATTAGCTGAGCTGATTGCTGATGATAATCGTCCGATTTTTGTCTATGAAGACGAAGAGGGAGAAGTTCTTGGACATATGTTTACCATTATCGAGCATTCGTCAGCGCCAAAAGTACCGCAAAAGACACTTTTTATTGATGACTTGTGTGTGGATGAAGCTGCGCGTGGGCAAAAAATCGGTGAGCAGTTATATCAGTTTGCTTTGCAGTATGCCAAAGAGATTGGTTGTTACAACTTAACGTTGAATGTCTGGAGTGCTAATAAATCTGCTGTGCGCTTCTATGAACGCCAAGGCATGACACCACAAGAAACACGCATGGAACAGATGATTGATTAAAAAATAGAAGTCACGAGCAATCGTGGCTTTTTAGTAACTAAATTTCCCAAAATCAAACGTAGAAAACGTTTTAGTTAATTATATAATTATGGGAATAGTTGTTAAATTTCTAATTTTAATAAGATACCTAAAATCTACTGCCAAATGTATAAATTTATGCTACAATTAAAGTGAATACTGTTAGCCAAAGGGCTGACGTTAATAGAAAGGGTAATAATGACTGACAAATCTACTTTGAACGATGTTCAAAAAATCATTGTTCTTGACTATGGTAGCCAGTACAACCAATTGATTGCTCGTCGTATCCGTGAATTTGGTGTCTTCTCTGAACTACGAAGCCACAAAATCACAGCTGATGAAGTTCGCGCAATTAACCCAATTGGTATCGTACTTTCAGGTGGTCCAAATTCAGTTTATGCTGACAATGCCTTTGGTATTGATGAAGAAATTTTTGAATTGGGTATTCCAATTCTTGGTATCTGCTATGGTATGCAATTGTTGACTGATAAACTTGGTGGTAAAGTTGTTCCAGCCGGACAAACTGGTCACAGCGAATACGGTCAATCAACACTTCATCTAAAAGCTAAATCAGAACTTTTTGCTGACACACCAGATGAACAAACCGTTTTAATGAGCCACGGTGATGCAGTTACCGAAATTCCAGCAGGTTTCCACCTTGTTGGCGATTCTGCTGATTGCCCTTACGCAGCCATTGAAAATACTGAGAAAAACATTTATGGTATTCAATTCCACCCAGAAGTTCGTCACTCAGTATATGGTAATGATATTTTACGTAACTTTGCTTTCGGAATCTGTGGTGCTAAAGGCGATTGGTCAATGGATAACTTCATTGACTTGCAAATCAATGAAATCCGTCAAAAAGTTGGTGACCGTAAAGTTCTTTTGGGACTTTCAGGTGGTGTTGACTCATCAGTAGTAGGTGTCCTTCTTCAACGTGCTATCGGTGACCAATTGACATGTATCTTCGTTGATCACGGTCTTCTTCGTAAAGGAGAAGGTGACCAAGTTATGAACATGCTTGGTGGTAAATTCGGATTGAACATCATTCGTGTTGATGCTTCAAAACGTTTCTTAGACCTTCTTGCTGGCGTTGATGACCCAGAGAAAAAACGTAAAATCATCGGTAATGAATTTGTCAGTGTATTTGACGACGAAGCAAGTAAACTTAAAGGTGTTGACTTCTTAGCACAAGGTACTCTTTACACAGACGTTATCGAATCTGGTACAGATACAGCTCAAACAATCAAATCTCACCACAACGTTGGTGGTCTTCCAGAAGACATGCAATTTGAATTGATTGAACCACTTAACACACTTTTCAAAGACGAAGTTCGTGCGCTTGGTACAGCTCTTGATATGCCTGACGAAATCGTTTGGCGTCAACCATTCCCAGGACCAGGACTTGCTATCCGTGTGATGGGGGAAATCACAGCAGAACGTCTTGAAACAGTTCGAGAATCTGATGCTATCCTTCGTGAAGAAATTGCTAAAGCTGGTCTTGATCGTGATATCTGGCAATACTTCACAGTTAACACAGGTGTGCGCTCAGTTGGTGTTATGGGTGACGGACGTACTTATGATTACACAATCGCAATCCGTGCAATCACATCAATCGACGGTATGACAGCAGACTTTGCACGTATCCCATGGGATGTTCTTCAAAAAATCTCTGTTCGTATCGTAAATGAAGTTGATCACGTTAACCGCATCGTCTACGATATTACAAGTAAACCACCTGCAACAGTTGAGTGGGAATAAAAAATTAGCCAAATGGCTAATTTTTTTATGTTTGACACAACGATTGATAAGCGAAGCGTCATCAGAGTTGATGTCAACCCCTCTGCATGTGAAAGTTAACCTTGCGATTGAAGTGAGTCAAGGTTAACATGAATCGCTGAGTGGGAGTAGTACTAGATTTTTAGCGACGAAGTCGCAATAAAAATCTTTAGTAATTAACCCTGCGATGGCTGTCTCAGAGCAAGGAGTGAAAGCCACGATATGATTAGTTAGCCACGAACTGCTGGGAGTTTAAACGATATCACCACTTAGAGGAAAATCTTCTAGGTGGTTTTTTGTTGAATTTATCAAATCAAGTGGTATAATATCAAAGCTTATTAACGGTATTTGTTTGGAATAAAGGAGGTTTGAAATGGAACTTTGGGATGCTTAAGATGCGCATTTGAATGTTATTGCTGGTCGAGTTTTGGTTTGTGGGGAAAAGATTCCAAAGGGTGTTTATCATTTGGTGAGTGAAGTTATCGTGAGGCATCAAGACGGGACTTATTTGTTGACACAAAGAAATTCAAAAAATCTTGGTGGGATGTAGGAAGCGACTGCTGGTGGTTCAGCTTTGCAAGGCGAAAATCCCTTAGAGTGTGCCAAACGCGAATTGCGTGAAGAGACGGGAATTTTGATAGATGATTTTATCGAAGTGGGGCGCGTGTTGCATCAGAAACATCAGACCTATTATGTCAATTATCTCTGTCACACAGATGTCGATAAGGATAGTATCGTTTGGTATTACTTTGACGAAAATGGTCGAGTCGTAACTGGTGACCAAGAAATCAACGTTCAAGAATTGCATTTTGATGAAAATGGTGTTCAAACTAAAGGCGGATTTGCTACAGACGCTGAAGGTCACAAACACTCTTACGATGCAAAAACTGGTGACTTGGAAGATGAAGATGGCGCTCCTGTAGAAGCTTAATCAGTCATCAAAAAGTATGTTAGTATTTCAATACTAAACGAATTTAAACAAGCAATAACTCCATAATAAAAAGCTATCAAATCTAGTGATGTGCGTGCTAGTATTCGGTAGCTTTTTTAAGTTTAAAACTTTAAGCTTAGCTAGTATTGGTGTACAATTTGGGTGAAGAAAGATGTTTTAGTATTTTAATACTAAATTAAATTCACATCTAAAAAGGAGGTTTCAGGATATGATGAGCGAACAGAAAAAGGCTAGTTTTAGAGATTATATTGCTTCAAATGCTATTCCTATTATGGTTGAAGCGGTCTTTGCCTTGTCATGTTTAATTGTCCCATCAAGCTATCTTATCTACACCAATGCTTTATTTTACTTTTTGCTCTTGGTTTGTTTTCTCATCTCCAAAGACCTTAACTTAAAAGAATGGTTTAGGAGTTTTAAAAGTGGAAGAAAGTAATGGATTCAGGTTTTACTGACGCTGTTAGGATTCATGCTTACCTTTTCTTTAACCATATTGTTAGAAGGATTTTTCCCAATTTTGATACTGGGAGTATCGGACTTAAAAGAGATAGCTGGCTGACTTTAACCGTATTTGCTATTTCGACTATTCTTTTGCCAGCTGTAATAAAAGAGACGTTTTACCGCAAGAACATGATTCTGTTTGATAGCAAGAAGGCAATTATCCTCACGACCTTTTTTAGTATGCTACTCTATGCTTTGGAACATTCGCTTTCCTTTTGGGGAATTTTCTTGACCATGATTTGGGTGCTGTCGTTGAGCTTATCTTATACCAGAACTAGAAATATTTACGTTGTCATGACGGCGCATTTTATTGGCAATCTTATCGGCAATGGCAGCGATGTGATAGCTACCTTGATTTATTGGTTATCTTAACTGAAACCTTACAATAGGCATCCTTAGCTGAATTTGGCTGGGGTGCTTTTTTAGGTTTAAATGACCAAAAAGATTGTGCAGATAGACCACTAGTGATATGCAAACGTTTGCGATATAATGCACTTAGTAATAATGATGGAGAAAAATTATGGCAAAAAGAGAACATTTTTTGAGAGAAGCAATGACGATTGCAATCCCTGTAGCTTTGCAAGACATGCTACAGTCATCTTTTTCAATGATAGACCAATTAATGGTTGGGCAGCTTGGAAAGACTGCCATTGCAGCGGTGGAAGTTGGCGGAAAGCCACAATTTGTCTTTGCCTTTGTTAGCGGAGCAATTGCGACAGTAACAGGTATCATGGTTTCTCAGTATATGGGAAAAAATGATCAGAAAAAGATTAATACCAGCATGTCAGTCAATCTCTTAGTCATGCTGTGCTTGGCTCTATTTACTATGGGCTTGTGTTTAATCTTGCCTGATGTGCTGGCAGGAATCTTCACTAAGGATACCGAAGTTGTGGGGACGGCTAAGCCCTATATTGAGCTCTTAGCTTGGGTCTATCCTTTATCTGGGGTCGCAACGCTTTTAGCGGTTCAACTGCGTTGTCGAAATTACGCTAAGTATCCGCTCTACATCAGTGCAGTCGCTGCGGTGGTCAATACCTGCTTAAACTATCTCTTGATTTTTGGGCATTTTGGCTTTCCTGCCATGGGAATCAAGGGGGCTGCACTAGCTAGTTTAATGTCTCAAGTAGTGAATCTGGCTTTGATGGTTTATTTTTACCATAGAACTTGTCAATTTAGCTTTGATTTGCGGATGAAGGCTTCAGAGATTAGTCAGTACCTCATCATGCTAACACCTATTGTGGTTAATGAGCTGCTTTGGACTTTGGGGCAAAATGTCAATACCTACATTTATGGGCACATGGGAACGAGTGAGCTTGCGGGGATGTCTCTAACTGGTCCTATTCAAGGGCTCTTTATTGGGGCTTTGTTTGGGTTGTCACAAGCTGCGGGGATTTTAATTGGACGCAGGCTCGGTGAGCATGATTACGAGCGAGCTTATCAGGATTCGAAACGTTTGTGCTTTTATGGTTTTGTAGGGTCACTCATCTTATCAATCTTCTTGGTTCTGGGTGAAAATCTCTACATTGACCTATATAATGTTGGTGCTGATGTTAGACAAGTCGGGTCACAACTCTTGTTGATTTTTGCGATTTTAGCACCGGTTAAAGTTCAAAATATGATTTTGGGTGGTGGTGTTATTCGAAGTGGTGGGAGAACCAAGTACATCATGATTATCGATATTTTAGGAACGTGGTGCATCGGAGTACCTTTGGGGCTATTTACAGGATTGGTTCTTAAACTTCCGATTGTCTGGGTTTACTTCATTTTGTCACAAGAAGAACTCTTTAGATTGATCGTTTCGGTTTTTATGTTCCGTAGCAGAAAATGGATAAACACTATTAAATAAGCTTATTTTTGCTTTAATTGACAACTTGTCAAAAAAATGGTTATTTTACAACTTTAATTGAGAACTTTTGTTCAAAAAGGCTTCTATGATACCGCTTTCTTTTAGCAGTGTTTAGGATGATAAAAGGAGTATTTGTATGAAGTTAGAAACTGCAAGTAGATAATTTCATGCATTATAGAGATGATTTAAAACGTGAGGAAAATCATCTTGAAATGAAAATTGAAGCTATTCGAGTTCAGAGACGTCAGGAAAAGTAAAGGGTATAAGGAGACTGCGAAAATGGGACTTAATATGACTTTGGAGCAAGCACAAGCCCAGTCTGCAAGTATTAGTAGTGTTTGTCAAGCTCAAGTTCAGGGATATCAAGCTTTGCAACGAGCTATCCAAACCTTTGCAGAAGATACTGAAAATTTGCAAGGAAAAGCTTATGATTCTGCCAGAAATAATTATCAGCTAGTTTTGTTGCCGCTGGCTTAAGGTGCACAACTGTACGCGGAAACTTTAAAAAAAGCTAGTGCCGATTTTCCAACTGGCTATGAAGAAAAAGTAGATACGAAGAGTTGGAGCGAGGAACAGCTTCAAGAGTATATTCACAAAGAAGAAGAGATGATTGCCAAGTTTAATGATTATGTAAAATCACTGGCACGTTCTAGCATGCCTTCAGAGCTTAAGTATCAACTTGAAATCAATAACACAGAATTACTGCGTGGGCACCATATGACAAAACATGTTTATGAGACAATTTTGGCTCGTTTACGGGCTTATAGTATGGATCCTGTCCACTTATTTGATGAACTCAATGATATTGATGCCCAGTTAACGATAGGTATCTCACAGACAAAAACATGTTGGGATGCTTCATCAGGTGCTTTTACTATTCCAAGCGATTTAGGTTGGGCGAATTATTTGTCAGCTTACTCAGCAACAAAAGATTTAAATCTTAGTCAATCTGACTGCACTTTTGTTAATACCATGATGGCTAAATACGGCTTTGATGTAACAACGGCCAAGCAATTATTGATTATTAAGAAAGGAATTGATAAGAAATTTTCCATCTTTCCTCAAAATACGAGGGACTATATCTTTTTAAGGGTAGTCGGCACAGCTAATTATGATGGTTTTCAGTGGGATGAAACATCTGGTTATTTCACCGTACTTCTACATCGAAGTTCCCAGTAGCCCCATCACAGATAAAAAAGCTAGAGTTGTTCAACCATTGCTTAGTATTTATCAAGATTTAGGACTTAGCGACCAAGAAGCTAAACAATTAAATTATAACCTTAGATTGCAGCATGCTCTGGCAAATGGCGGTAAAACTATAAAAGAAATGTATAATGAGGATTCTGTTAAAGGAACTAGTTCTTGTAATAATGCAAAAGAAAATTATAAAAAACTTATGGAACAGTGACCAGTGCTTCTTATTATCGTGATGTTAACAAAGACAGTACTACTCGTGAAAAAGAATTCGTCAAAAATAAGGATTGGGATGAAGTGAAAAAAACAATTTATGACAGTTTAGTTCCAAAGGAAGCACAAAAGGCGTTTGGTGAAGACGGTACAAGAAAATATATTTCTGAAAGTTATAAAGACGTTTCAATTTTTTTGAATCGCATAAAGTCCGCGACAGGCAAATAAAGAATAATTTATGATTAAAAAACTAATCGGTATTCTGGTATTGCTAGTTGTAGCACTAGCATTTGGCCTTCATCATTTTAGTCAACCCAAAAATATTTTTGATGGAATGCATTTAGAAATGAAAAAAACTATTTAGGGGAGAATAATTTCTATAAAATAAAGGATGTTGATATTAAAAACTATAAAATATTTGACAAAGACATGAATGAAACTAATAAGTTTGAACCGATTATTAGTTGTCCCAATTATTATCTTGATGATTATAATCCAAATTTACATCTGTCTTTTGATTTGTATCAAAAGAATAAAGGAATTCGTATGACTTTTGAAAAGCGCATCAATTCAAAGGTAACCGTTGTCTTTAATGTTTATTATTCAAAAAGAGAGAAAATATTAGATAAAACGCTTCGGCTTAATCTAGCTAACGCAGATAAATACATTGAAGGCCAATCCAAAGTCAAAACTTATCTCACAAAATATGGCATAACGGCATCTGATTTAGCTAAACATTACAATGAAATCGTAAACCAAAAAGTGTTAAAAGATTGGTGTTCTATCTATGATAGTAAGTTTTTACCTAAAGATTATGGTGATGTGACTGTCAAGACTGAGTGGGAGAATTGGTAATTTTTGAGTGGACACTTGTCCACTTTTTTAATATAATAAAGTCAGTTGTATAACTGACTAAAAATCTGTGAGAGTTTAGAGATAAAAGAGGTAAGTGTAATGTATTATCCTGAAAGGTTAAAAAATCGTCGTTTGGAGCTTGGTTTGAAGCAGACCGAGTTGGCAAAGGAGCTTGGCATTTCTAAGCAGTCTTATTTCACATGGGAGAAGGGAACAACTCAGCCCACGAAGGCTAATTTAGCTAAGTTAGAAGAACTTTTGCAGGTGCCACATGGTTATTTTAGTGAGCTTGAAATTGCCACTTTGTACAAGCAATTAACTGACCAGAATCAAGAAAAAGCTTTGACTTATGTTCAAGATTTACTTGAGGAGCAAAGCAAAGTCGTCTCAATCGTTCAAGAGCCGCGCTTTGCTTATAAGGTTTACGAGCGTTTGTCAGCTGGTGTCGGAGCTAATATCTATGACGACATGGATTACGACACGGTTTATTTTGATAAAGATTTGGCGCATGATTTTGCGTCGTGGATTGATGGGGATTCTATGGAGCCTACTTATCACAATGGCTCTGTGGCTCTTATTCGTGAGACTGGGTTTGACTACGATGGTGCGGTTTATGCAGTCGTTTGGAACTCACAGACTTACATCAAAAAGGTCTATCGTGAGGAAAATGGGCTGCGCTTAGTGTCAATCAATAAAGATTACGATGATAAGTTTGCGCCATATAGTGAAAATCCACGTATTGTTGGAAAAATTGTCGGCAACTTCATGCCAATCATAGGAGGATAAGATGCATTTAAAAGATATTTTAGATCTGGATTCATATGACTTAGCACCAGATAGCAAGGTCGAAATTTTTGATATGGATGATTTTGCAGATTCTGTCATGCATCAGCGCTTTTCGAAGGTTTATTTACCAGAGGATAAAGAGAGCGAACTCTCACCTTATGCTTTCTTGGTTAATGATTCGATTTTAATCACCATGGAGACTTAGATGGGCTATTTTGATTATTCACGAGAGCCGCGTTCTGATATCGCCTTTGTGGATATGAAGTCCTTTTATGCTAGTGTGGAGTGTGTGGACCGTGGCTTGCATCCTTTGAAAACTTCGCTTTGCGTTATGAGCCGAGCTGAAAATGCCAGTGGCTTGATTTTAGCGTCTTCACCGACATTTAAGAAAGTTTTTGGAACGTCAAATGTCAGCCGAGCTTATGATTTGCCGTTTGATGTTCACACGCACAAGTTTTCTTATTACAATGCCAAACGTCAAGGTTTGCCTACGACGCCTGAATATGTCGCTTACATCGAAAATTGGGCAAAGGCGACTTGGATTGTGCCACCGCGAATGGACCGCTACATTGAGAAAAATCTAGAAATTCAGCATATCTTTCAAAACTATGGCAGCATCGAAGATATCTTGCCTTACTCTATCGACGAAGGTTTTATTGATTTGACCTCATCGCTGAACTATTTTATCCCTAATAAGACCCTAGGTAGGAAAGAAAAGCTGGATAAGGTTTCTGCCATGATTCAGCGAGAAATTTGGCAAAAGACAGGCATCTACTCAACGGTTGGCATGTCAAATGCTAATCCATTGCTTGCAAAGCTTGCCCTTGATAACGAAGCCAAGCACAATCAGAACATGCGTGCCAATTGGTCTTACGAGGATGTTGAGACCAAGGTTTGGGCGATTCCTAAGATGACTGACTTCTGGGGGATTGGCAGCCGTATGGAAAAACGTCTTAATAAGCTTGGCATTTTTACCATCAAAGAACTCGCTAATTTCAATCCTGATATTCTCAAGAAAGAGCTTGGTATCGTGGGGGTTGACCTCTTCTTTCATGCTAACGGAATTGATGAAAGCAACGTTCACCAGCCCTACAAACCTAAGTCTAAGAGCATTGGCAATTCTCAGGTTTTGCCACGTGATTATCGTAAGAAGGCCGATATCGAGTTAGTTTTTAGGGAAATGGCAGAGCAGGTTGCCATTCGCCTGAGAAGAGCTCACAAGAAGGCGACAAATGTGTCGATTTATGTCGGTTTTTCAAAGCAAGAGAAAAAGCGCCGTATTCAGGCGCAAATGAAAATCGAGCCTAGCAATAACACCAAGCAGCTGACTGAGCACGTTTTAACTCTGCTGCGCAAAAAATACGATTCGGGTGCAGTCAGACATATCGCGGTATCTTATTCAGGCTTAGTCGATGAATCGTACAGTACATTTTCCTTATTTGATGATATTGAAAAAATAGAAAAAGAAGAAAGGCTCCAATCAGCTATTGATGCTATTCGTGATCAGTTTGGCTTTACGACTATTCAAAAGGCTAATGCTCTGCAGGAAGCCTCACGCAGTTTAGAGCGCAGCAAATTGGTCGGAGGGCATTCAGCAGGAGGATTGGATGGATTAAGTTAAGATGATTGACCGCAGTTATTTACCATTTCAAGCGGCGCGTGAGCACTACGACAGAGGCATGGAAAAATGGATGGGCTTTTTCTTATCAGAACACACCAGCTCACTAAAAGCTGACAAAACCAAAGAACTCCTACACACCAACCTTACTAAAGACCAAAAAGCTCTTCTCCTAAGCCAACTCTACACCAGCCACCTCACTGGTGTTTTTACAACCGCAAAAGACAAAGACCACAGCCAACAACTCAGAGGCAAAATCACCGAAATCACCCCACAAGAAATCACCATCAAAATGAAATCCCACTACCACCTCATCAAAACCAAGGACATCCTAGCAATCGGCGTCGAAGTCGAGGGAGTGTAAAAGAGAGTTACAAAAGAAGTAAAATACCAAGAACATTTGTTATGATAAGGAGTACAACACATGAAGAAACAAAGGGAAGAATTAGAGGAATACTGGAATGATCAATTAGACTATTTAAAAAGATCTATAGATTATTTTGATCAAGGACATGAAACAGAGGCACGAAGAATAGCGAATAGTCTAAGAATTATATTACATGATACAAAAATGTCTCGTTCATTAGTTAAGCAGCTACATAGAAATATTGTGTATTTTTCTTCTAGTTATCTTTACACACCGTCAAATTTATTACCGTCTTGGACCTTATTACAGGTTCAATCAATTATTAAAAATGGAAATCTTGTATTAAAGTATTTGCCTAATCTGGATTTTCCAATTGGAAATCAGCGCTTATTTTTCATGACATTTGAAGATTGGTGGAATGAAGTTATTTTTGACGATAAAAATAATGTATTTACTAGAAGAGATATTGTATTGTTTGTTGCTAATACTGATGGGGGAGCGCATGTTGACCCAGATTTAAAGAAATCATTCGCTCTTCTAACTAAGTATAATTCTCTAGGAATTTCTGATTTAAACGGCACTCAACCTCAGAACAATCCCATATATCAAGCAATTAGAGTTATTGCTGAAGAATTTTTGATTAGTGTTAATGATTGCTTATCTGGTTTAAAGACACGTATTTGTTATAAAGAAAGACAATTTGAAATGAGGTTCGTTGATGAAAATCGTAGATATAAGTGGTCTACAACCGAGATGAATTATTCGTCAGAAACAATGAAAATAGTTTCTAAACATAAAGTACAGTCTAGAAAGTTATATAGACAGGATTTTGGTAATGGAAAAAAGGTAGAATACATTGGTTTGTAAATTCTATGATAAAAAAGGAGAAATATAGAAGTGACGCATACAAAAGCAAGTCAATTAATTGTTTTAGGAAATGGATTCGATTTACATTGTGGTTTAAAGAGTTCTTACAAAGATTTTTTATATTATGTGATAACACAAAGATATACTAACTATTTTTCAAGTGATAGCGAAGAAGCATCTGATAGAAATGAGGCAATTGAAAAGGCATTTGCTGACTCTGCAAACTACGTGGGGGTACGGAGAATTATTTTGACGCTATTTACTTTGAAAGAAACGTTAAGATGAATGATACTATTTTTCCTGATATAAATATTTGGTACTTAATTTTATTTCATGAAAAGCTAGTGCAATCATTAAATCAGTCATCAAATTGGTCAGATATTGAATCTGTTATTGAGAATTATGTTAGTGGTAAATTTATCTTTAATAACGATAACGGAAAACAATCTCAGAAAATATTTATTGATATTCTTGTAGATACCTTTTTTAGCTATGGATTTGAAAGAAATATATTATCAAAGGAAATAATGGAGCAAGTTGAATATAAACTTGCAGGTCTTCTTCTATATCATCTACTAAACAGAGAAGATGATTGTTATGAAATCAAGAAAAAAATTGAAGAAATTAGAAAAAAGCATGATAACTCTATATCTTGGAGATTTGATGAAACACGAATTAAAAAAATTGAGTTGCGGATAAAAGAGGAGGAGAGACCCGAAGTTGTTAACATACTTATAAACTTATTAATGGGTGAATTACACAAATTAGAGATTGATTTTCAAACCTACCTAATTCAAGAAATAGAAAGAGAAGAATACAAGAGTAAAGCTGAAAATTTCTTGCAAACTATAGTTATGGACGGGGATTTTCTATCGAATTATAGTGTTTTTTCATTCAATTATACTAATTTATGTTCTGGTAATCTTGGTATTCAAGTAGCTTTTCGTAATGTTCATGGAGCATTGAATCAAAATTCAAATGAGAGTAAAATCATTTTTGGAATAGATAACATTTCTTCAGATTCGAGAGCAGAAGATATTGACTATCGTTTTACAAAAGCTTACCGTACTATGAGATTATATACCGAATTAGAAAATGACATGGCTTTTGGGGATAAAATCGATAGTATTTTCACTAAAGATATGGACGTTATTAAATTTTACGGTCACTCTTTAGCTAGAGCCGATTACAGCTATTTTCAATATATTTTTGATATGTATGATTTATATAATTCTAATATCAAATTGATTTTTTACTATTCAAAAATTGAAGGACGAACAGTAGAAGAAGTAAGGCAAGAACAATACCGCAATATAACGAAATTGATAGAACAATATGGTGAGACTTTAGATAACAAAGCTCACGGAAGAAATCTTTTGACAAGACTAATTCAAACAGGAAGATTGAAGATAGTTGGATTGGAAGACGACAATAATAAAATGCAAGAAGAATAATCAAAGCTACCCTATCTAGTTTTATAAAGAAACTGGATAGGGTATTTTTTATTTGAATAGTCAAGACAACAGTTCCGTGCGTAGTCGAAGCATGATATAATATACTTGATATTTTAGAAATATATTAGAAGGAAATTTTTATGGCTGAGAGTAAAGACTTATTACAGGTACTATGGAGTGGGGCAGATGTTCTTCGTGGGAAAATGGATGCGAATGAATACAAAACTTACTTATTAGGCCTTATTTTTTATAAATATTTATCAGATTCTTATCTTGTGAGTGCTTATGACCTTTTGACTGATGAAATGCCAGAAACATTAGAAGAAGCACAAGCAGCGTATGAGGAAGAAATGCAAGAAGATGATGCAGAGGAGTTTCTTAAAGAATTGAAAGATTCTCTTCACTACACACTTGAACCACAAATGACTTATACAAGCATGTTAAAAGATGTGAAGCTTAATGCTTTTAATCGTGAAAAATTACAAGCAGCATTCAATCGTATTCATGAATCAGACGAACTTTTCAACGGTTTGTTTGCAGATGTTGATTTGTATTCAAATCGTCTTGGTACTGGAGACCAAAAACAAAGTGCAACAGTTGCTGAAGTCCTTCGAGTTTTAGAAGATGCTGACCTTATCCATGCCGAAGGTGATGTCCTTGGAAATGCTTATGAGTATTTGATTGGTCAATTTGCTTCTGAAACTGGTAAAAAAGCTGGAGAATTCTATACACCACATGGCCCAGCTCAACTTTTGACACGTATTGCCATTATGGGGCAAGAAGATAAAAAAGGTTTGCAAGTTTATGATCCATGTATGGGTTCGGGGTCTTTGCTTTTGAGCTGTAAGAATTATTCTAGTGAGCCAGGTTATATTAAGTATTATGGTCAAGAACTAATGCCATCAACTTACAATCTTGCTCGTATGAATATGTTCTTACATAAAGTTCACCCTGATAATCAAGTATTGCGCAATGCAGATACACTTGATGCCGACTGGCCAACAGATGTTGAAACAGGTTTTGATATGGTTACTATGAACCCTCCATATTCAGCAAAATGGTCTGCAGCAAAAGGTTTCTTACAAGATGAACGTTTCATGGATTATGGTGGAAAATTAGCTCCAAAATCAAAAGCTGACTACGCTTTCTTACTTCATGGTTTTTATCATTTGAAACAAACTGGAACAATGGCAATCGTACTTCCACATGGTGTTTTATTCCGTGGAGCTGCTGAAAAGACTATTCGTGAAACACTTCTTAAAAATGGTTCTATTTATGCTGTTATTGGTCTACCAGCAAACATGTTCTATAATACGTCAATTCCAACATGTATCATTGTTTTGAAAAAACACCGCGAAGGTCGTGATGTTCTCTTTATCGATGCCTCAAAACAATTTGAAAAAGAGAAAAAACAAAATGTCATGAAAGATGAACATATCGAGCATGTTCTAGAGCTTTATAAAAATCGTGAAAATGTCGAAAAAGAAGCTTATCTAGCTTCATTTGAAGATATTGAAGAAAATGACTTTAACCTTAACATCCCACGTTATGTTGATACTAGTGAAGAAGAAATTCCAGTAGATTTGAAAGCATTGACAAAAGAAATCGAGGAAACAAACAAAGCTATTAACGAAGCAAACGCTAATTTCCTTGACATGCTTGGTGACTTGACTTTTGCGGATAATGAGACTAAAGACTCAGTTGAAGCCTTTCTAAAGGTATTTAAGGAGATGTAATATGACTAATAAAATACCTAACATAAGATTTAAAGGTTTTACTGATGATTGGGAGAGAAAAGCTCCAGTGGAGGTTTTCTGCGATTTTCTAGAAACAAAAAGTAAAATCGGCGTAAGTGGGGGAAATTATGAAAACTAATAGCGTACCAAAAATAAGGTTTAAAGGTTTTACTGATGATTGGGAACAGCGTAAGTTGGGAGAGGTAGCAGATAAAACTTATGGCGGTGGAACTCCAAAAACAAGTATTGAGGAATATTGGCAAGGTAATATTCCATGGATACAATCACAGGATTTATCTGAAAATAAGGTGTTTGGAGTTGAACCAAGAAAATATATTAATCAAAAGGCAATTGAGAATTCAGCTACTAAAATTATCCCTAAAAACTCAATCGCTATCATAACTAGAGTTGGTGTTGGGAAGCTTGCTCTTATGCCGATTTCATATTGCACAAGTCAAGATTTTTTATCTTTAAGTAGCCTTAAGATTAACGAATTATATGCAACTTATGTTATTTATAAAATGTTACAGATTGAAAAAGAAAAAGTTCAGGGGACATCTATAAAAGGAATAACGAGTGCGGAATTACTTTCTAAAAAGATAGATGTTCCAATAAAATATGCCGAACAACAAAAAGTTGGTGAGTATTTCTCTAACTTAGACTGCCTTATCACCCTTCATCAGCGTAAGTGTGAACAGACAAAAGAGCTTAAAAAATTCATGCTTCAAAAAATGTTTCCGAAAAAAGGTGAAAAAAATCCAGAAATTCGTTTCCCAGGATTTACTGACGATTGGGAACAGCGTAAGTTGGGAGAGATTGCTGAATTTAATCCAAAATCAGATTTACCAGATGAATTCGAGTATGTTGATTTAGAATCGGTAGTTGGTACAGAAATGGTTTTCCATAGGACTGAAAATAAAGCATCAGCACCTTCTAGAGCACAGAGAGTTGCAAAAACTGGAGATGTATTTTTCCAAACAGTTCGACCTTACCAAAGAAATAACTATTTGTTTTCAATGCCTTATGAAAACTATGTTTTTTCTACAGGTTATGCTCAAATGAGACCCAAAATAAATGCAGCCTTTCTTATGTGCTTTCTTCAAACGGAAAGTTTTGTTCAAAATGTACTTGATAATTGTACAGGTACAAGTTATCCTGCAATTAATTCAAGTGATCTTTCCAATCTCAAAATCTCCTTACCAATTTTGAAGAGCGAGCAAAGTAAAATAGGAAAGCTAATTTCTAACCTCGACCACCTCATCACCCTTCATCAACGTAAGTGTGAACAGTTAAAAGAGTTGAAAAAATTCATGTTACAAAATATGTTTCCAAAGAAAGGATAAGAGATTATGGCAGAATTAGAATCAGTTTTAGAACAAAAACTGATTGATCAACTGTGTCAAGGCGAGTCTCAATGGACTTATCGCCCTGATATTAGAACAGAAGAGGAGCTTTGGGATAATTTCAGATATATTCTTGAACAAAACAACAAAGCTAAATTAAATGATGGTCGTCTAACTGATAGTGAGTTTGCTAAAATTAAAAATGATTTATCACACGCTTCTTTTTACGATGCAGGAAAATGGCTGGTTGGTGAAAATGGTCAAGTATATGTGCATGTTCAACGTGGTAATGAAACGCTCCACTTATTGGTTTTAAATAATGAGCATGTTGCAGGTGGGACAAGCGTCTATGAAGTTATTAATCAATATCAAGCTTTTGGCGACGAAGATGATGCGCGTGATCGTCGTTTTGACGTGACGTTGCTCATCAACGGAATTCCGATGATTCATATTGAATTAAAGAATAAAGACCATTCTTATATGGACGGATTCCACCAAATCAAGAAATATATTGCTGAAGGCAAGTTCCGTGGGCTCTTCTCAAATGTCCAAATGTTTGTTGTCAGTAATGGTGTTGATACTAAGTACTTCTCAGCTGCCAGAGACAACGAGTTAAACAAAAAATTCTTAACAGGTTGGATTGATAGCAAAAATCAACCAGTCCCTGACTTTCTTGACTTTGCAAAAGCAGTTTTAAGAATTCCAGAAGCACATGAAATGGTAACGAAGTATATCGTACTTGATAACGATAAGAAAAAACTTTTGGTTTTACGTCCATATCAAATTCACGCTATTGAAGCTATGCGTGATGCTTCAAAACATGGGAAATCTGGATTTATTTGGCATACGACAGGTTCTGGTAAGACAATGACGTCTTACAAAGCGACTCGTAATCTTTTGATGGATATCCCGTCAATTGAAAAGACAATTTTCTTAATTGACCGAAAAGACCTTGATTTGCAAACAAAATTAGCTTTTCAGTCGTACGCTGACAATGATACGATTGATGTTGATGACACAGAAAATGTCAATTCTCTGATTAAAAAGATGACTGATGGAAAACGTCAGATGATTGTAACCACGCGTCAAAAAATGCAAACAATGATCAATAAGCGTTTGACAGAGGGAACACTAGAGTATAACAAGATTCGTGCTTTAAAAGTTGCTTTTGTTGTCGATGAATGTCATAGGGCTGTAACACCACAGACTAAACGAGATATTGAAGCATTCTTTGCTAACTCATTATGGTTTGGATTTACAGGTACACCAATCTTTGAAGCTAATAAATACGAGCAAAAAGGTGATTTAGCACAAACGACACAACAACTATACGGTAATTGCTTGCACAGCTATACCATCAAAGAGGCAATCCATGATGGGGCTGTCCTTGGTTTTATGGTCGAAACACTTGGTAAAAACGGGCTTACTCCAGAAGAAGAGGAGCTTACCTATGGAAAAGAAGCTCATATGCGTCAAGTTTTAGATGTTATTTTGAACAAATCTTTTGCCAAATTTGGTATGGAAAAAGGTAGAGGTGAGACCTATGAAGCTATGTTTACTGTAAGTTCGATTGAACAAGCTCAGAAATACTATAAATTGTTAAAATCAATTAAAGCTGGTAAGGATGAGCTAAAAATAAGTGATGACATTCGTCGTGCTTTACCTGATTTTCCAAAATTTGCGATTACTTATTCAGTTACTGAAAACGATGAAGCTTCTAAACTTAATCAAGATAAGATGAAAGAGGCTTTGGATGATTATAATGATATGTTTGGTACAAATTATAATCTGGCAGGTATCAATGCTTACAATGCTAATTTGAACGATCGCTTAGCACGTAAAGAGAAAAAATACTTAAATCGTAGTCAGCAACTTGATATCGTTATTGTTGTCGATAGACTTTTGACGGGATTTGATGCTCCTTGTTTGTCAACACTTTTCATTGATCGTCAACCGATGTCTCCTCAAAACTTGATTCAGGCTTTTTCACGTACTAATCGTCTTTTTGATACTAAAAAGCAATATGGCCAAATTGTAACTTTCCAATCTCCGCAAGCTTTCAAGGAAGCTATTGATTCAGCGCTAGCATTATATTCACGTGGTGGAGAAGGAAAACCATTAGCAGAAGACTACGAGGCTGTTAAGGAAGAATTCGTTACTTCGTTAAAATCTGTCCGTAATCTAGCAGATACTCCTCAAGATGTTATCGGATTATCTGAAAAACAAAAGAAACAATTTATCTTTGTCTTTAGAGATCTGGACCGCTCATTTAATCATCTAAAAGCATTTTCAACTTATGATCCACAAATTTTGAAAGATAATCATTTTTCACAAGAAGAATATGAAGATTATGCAGCAGTTTATAAAAATGTTTTGGCAGAACTAAAAGAAGATAAACCGGAAGACAAAGGAGACGATGAGCCTATCATAGATGATTATGAATTAGTCGCTTTTGATAAGATAAAAGTTGATTATGACTATATCATTGATTTGATTAGCGGTTTTGTTGATTCTCTTGGTGAGGTTGAGAGTGAAGCAGAATATAATAAAAAACTTAATGAAATCAAAGAAATTATAGTGGCATATTCTGAAGATAATTCAAAACTTGGTTCACTACTCGAAAGCATTCTTGAAGATATTGTAAACAATAGTGAAAAATATGAAAATCAAGATGTATCAGTTATCATTAATCAAATGCGACAATCAGCAATTGACAAAGAAATTAGATTGTTCTCTGAAAAGTGGTTTGTAGATTTTGAAGATGTTAAGTATGAAGCCTATCATTTCAAAGATGGTAAATTAGCAAATGAAAGTAAATTAAAGGAAAAAGCTGATTATGCAGCATACAAAGAAGCAACAGACGAGCCAGTCAAAAAATTTAAATTCTTTAGTGCGATGATTAAAGACTTTAAAGAAGACTTAATGCCTGAAATTGCACCTTTATTTAATTAAGATAATAAGCCCTGAAGTAGTATATACTTCAAGGCTTATTTTTTACGAATTTAAACTTGATAATGACCGCATGATAATATCGATATCTTTGCTTTCTAGTTCGTTAATGATGTGAAGATATGTTTTTTGTGTTGTTGTCATGTTAGAGTGCCCTAATCGTCTAGCAACGCTTGCTATAGAAACGCCAGCAAAGAGTAGTAGTGATGCGTGGGTATGGCGTAAACCATGGATAGAAATAATTGGAACACCAGCGTTTTTACAATGGCGTGCTAGGCGGTCATTGACAGTAGAATTGTACACTTTTCCTTTTACAAAAATAGGCTTGTCTTCAGGTAAGCTTTTTAAAAGCTCAGCAAATTGAATAACAGTTTGCCAATCAATAGGGATTTTACGAACAGAAGATTCGTTTTTTGTAGGGAGAAAGCCGCCATTTTCTTTATAGTTCCATGTTTTTGAGACAGAAAGTGTTTGTCGTGTTAAATCAAAATCTTTTGGAGTTAGAGCTAATGCTTCAGAAAAGCGCAGTCCTGTTTTAGCAATAAGAAGAATGAGCCAATCCATATTAATCTCACCTTTTAAATCTAAGTCATCAAGAAGTTTATGGAGTTCATACTGATTGAGAAATTTAGGTTTCTTTTCACGTGGCTGTTTTCCTTTTATGATAGCTTTTCGAGTTGGATCCCGTGGAATAAGTCCCTCGTCTACCGCATCAAGAATCGCACATTTTAAATGATGATGAAAATCCATAGTTGTTTGTCTTTCGTGAACACTAGCGTACTGATTCAAAATTTTTTGATAAGAGATGCGATCCAAATGTTGTATCTGCAGTTTTGGAACAAGTTTTTCCAGCCAACGGTAAGCCATATAATATTTTTGCATAGTGATTGGTCGAATTGCCCCCTCTTTGTAAACCATAATCCATTGTTTGTAGTAGTCACAGAATAACATTTTTTCAGAATTGATTATCATTTCATCCATTTTTATAAGCCTCCTGACAATAATGTATCACAACACCTATAAAATATGTGTTTTAAGGTATAAAATACCTCACGCTGATGAAGAGTGATGAGGTTATCTAAGTTAGAAAAATATTCACCGATTTTTTGTTGTTCCTCAAAATCTTTTGGTAAAGCAATGACTGTCTCAAAAAAGTCTGATGGAGTGATATTAAGCAGCCCATGATTTCTAGCCCCTTCTGCAGCAATAGCCTTTACTTCTTTGTGCCATATATTAGTATCGTAATATGTGACAATATAATCTGAGTTAGTTTTTATTGAATCACGAATCCTGAATACAATATATAAAGTTGATAAGACACCCATTTCATAGCGATCAAGTCGTTTAATGGCACCCCATGGAGCATCTACAGAAGTACTTTTATTATAAGCAAATTCTCCATTTTTAATGAGATAATATCCGCTGACATCTTTACTTGCAATTCGTTTATCAAAGAATTCATTTTGGTCTATCAATCCGAATTGCGCTGATATTGTAAGGGGAAGTTGAGATTGGAGACTTTGATTTTTTCGAGTCACCCGTTCCACGATTTCTCCCAACTTACGCTGTTCCCAATCGGATACTTTTTGTGTTTCCTCTCTTTACAGCCCCGCTATTTTCCAAAAGAAATCATACCGTGACTAAAAACTTCCTTGATTTTATGCTAAAATAGAGCTAAGTTATTTAGAACAGAACGGGAGTAGAGGTTATGATTCCAGCGTATATTAGAATTCATGATGCGTTAAAGAAAAAGATTGACGATGGTTTTTGGGAGATTAGTCAGCGTTTGCCGAGTGAGCGTGATTTGGCAGATGACTACGAGGTGAGTCGTATGACACTTCGTCAGGCGATTACGCTTTTGGTGGAAGAAGGGATTCTTGAGCGCCGTGTGGGTAGCGGGACTTATGTGGCGAGTCATCGTGTGCAAGAGAAGATGCGCGGGACAACGAGTTTCACAGAGATTGTGCGTTCGCAAGGCAAGACCCCGTCATCTCAGGTGGTTTCTTATCAGCGTAAGCCTGCCAATGAGACTGAGATTCAGCAGTTGCAACTGAAAACTAGTGATTATGTGGTTCGTATGGAGCGCGTGCGTTATGCGGATAATATGCCACTTGTTTTTGAGGTGGCGTCAATCCCAGAGAAGTTGATTCGTGAGTTTAAGCGTGAGGATATCGCGGAGCATTTCTTCCAGACTTTGACGGATAACGGTTATGAGATTGGTAAGAGTCAGCAAACCATTTATGCCAAAAATGCGAGTGAGCGCGTGGCTAACTACCTTAAGGTTCCGAAAAATCATGCCGTGCTGGCTTTGACACAGGTCTCATATTTCACAGACGGCCGACCATTTGAGTACGTACACAGTCAGTATGTCGGCGACCGCTTCGAATTTTATTTGGAGAATAATTAAAATAAGAGAGCAAGTTTTCTTGCTCTCTTTTGTCATCAAATATAAAAAGGTTGAGAACCCTCGGGGATTTTCCTTGAAAAAATCGAGGCGGCAGCACCTCTACCTAGTGCAAATGCACTCTTTGGATAAATCGTCACCGATTTAAACTCAGTCTCAACCTTGCTTTATTGTATCATTTTAAAGAAAGTTACACTAATTTTTGCTTCTAAACTGATATCACTTACGACTTTTATGACTTATTGGATGTGATTAACCAATTCTGACTATTAAAATTAGGCAAAATATGGTAAAATAAAGGCTATGGAAATTGAAAAAACCAATCGTATGAATGCTCTTTTTGAGTTTTATGCTGCGCTTTTGACAGATAAGCAGATGAATTATATCGAACTGTATTATGCGGATGACTATAGCTTGGCTGAGATTGCTGAGGAATTCGGTGTTAGCCGTCAGGCAGTTTATGATAATATCAAACGTACTGAAAAGATTTTAGAAGCTTATGAGATGAAGCTGCACATGTATTCGGATTATATTGTTCGCAGTCAGATTTTTGATGAGATTTTGGATAAATACCCATCAGATGATTTCTTGAAAGAAAAGATTGCCATTTTGAGCAGTATTGATAACCGAGATTAATTTACAGATAATTGATAATTTATAGATTTAGGTAGGAGAATTTATTATGGCTTTTGAAAGTTTGACAGAACGCCTGCAAGGGGTTTTTAAAAATATTCGCGGAAAGAAAAAGCTATCTGAAAAAGATGTTCAAGAAGTAACCAAAGAGATTCGCTTAGCTTTGCTTGAAGCTGACGTTGCTCTTCCGGTCGTTAAGACATTTATCAAACGTGTTCGTGAACGTGCTGTTGGTCACGAAATCATCGATACGCTCGACCCAACACAACAAATCGTTAAAATCGTTAACGAAGAATTAACAGAAATCCTTGGTTCTGAAACAGCTGAGCTTGAAAAATCACCTAAAATTCCTACAATCATTATGATGGTCGGTCTTCAAGGTGCTGGTAAAACGACATTTGCTGGTAAATTGGCTAACAAGCTGATTAAAGAAGAAAATGCACGTCCAATGATGATTGCGGCTGATATCTATCGTCCAGCAGCCATCGACCAATTGAAGACTCTTGGTAGCCAAATCAACGTTCCAGTCTTTGATATGGGAACTGACCACTCAGCCGTTGAAATCGTAACAAACGGTCTTGCACAAGCTAAAGAAAACCACAATGACTACGTTATCATCGATACAGCTGGTCGTCTGCAAATCGATGAAACTTTGATGCAAGAACTTCGTGATGTTAAGGCTCTTGCTAAACCAAATGAAATTCTTTTGGTTGTTGATAGCATGATTGGTCAAGAAGCTGCTAATGTCGCTGACGAATTCAACAAACAATTGGATATCACTGGGGTTGTCTTGACTAAGATTGATGGTGATACACGTGGTGGTGCGGCACTTTCTATCCGCGAAATCACTGGTAAACCAATCAAATTCACTGGTACTGGTGAAAAAATCACTGATATCGAAACCTTCCACCCAGACCGTATGTCAAGCCGTATCCTTGGCATGGGTGATTTGCTCACATTGATCGAAAAAGCAAGTCAAGAATACGATGAAAAACGTTCAATGGAACTCGCTGAAAAAATGCGTGAAAACACCTTTGACTTTAACGATTTCATCGAACAACTTGACCAAGTGCAAAAGATGGGACCAATGGAAGATCTTCTTAAGATGGTTCCTGGTATGGCTAATAACCCTGCACTTAAAAACTTTAAAGTCGATGAAAAAGCTGTCGCTCGTAAACGTGCTATCGTGTCATCAATGACACCTGAAGAACGTGAAAATCCTGATTTGCTAACACCTAGCCGCCGTCGTCGTATTGCAGCTGGTTCAGGTAACAGCTTTGTTGATGTCAACAAATTCATCAAAGATTTCAACCAAGCAAAACAAATGATGCAAGGTGTCATGTCTGGTGACATGGAAAAAATGATGAAGAAAATGGGTATCAATCCAAATAACCTTCCTAAAAACATGCCAAATGGCATGGATATGTCATCACTTGAAGGCATGATGGGCGGAAATGGTATGCCAGACCTTTCAGCTCTTGGTGGAGATATGGATCTTAGCCAAATGATGGGAGGCGGATTCAAAGGTAAAATTGGTGAATTTGCTATGAAACAATCAATGAAACGCATGGCAAACAAAATGAAAAAAGCTAAGAAAAAACGCGGGAAGAAGTAAGAACTTCATATGCTAATCGACTATGCTAAATTTTTCTTAGCCCCCAAATTCACAAACGGTAGGTGGCCAGCTTACCTCTTTACGGTCGATCAATTCTGTCATTACCTAGCCATTATCGGAATCTATCTAGCTATCTCACCTCAGCAAACCCAGCTGATCCTCAATCCCAATTGGCTTATTCTGGCTTTATTTTTCTTAATCATTACAAAGCCTATCAATATCATCTTCAAGCTCTATTTTGAACGCTACCAAGTAGAGCTTGAAGATACCAGCAGCATCTCAGGTGCTGGCGCCATAGTGGGAAATTTAGAAAGGCTCATCATCGGAATCTTTCTCATTCTCGGGCAGTATGCGGCTATAACTCTCGTTTTTACCGCAAAATCCATTGCCCATTACGATATGATTTCCAAAAATCAAGGCTTTGCAGAATATTACCTCATCGGATCCTTATTTAGCATGATCAGTGTCTTGGTAACCTACGCTTTATTAATCTTTTAATATTCAAAATGAGGTCGGTCTTTAAAGATATTCCAACCTCGTTTTTCATATTTATACAAGCTCCCAATAATAGTGGCTATTCTTTCTGAATCGGTTTATCTAAAAATCGAGAAAACGGAATCCTAAGCATAACAAATGGATGGTAAACATCCTTTTCTTTACTTTAAACGGTATCTAAATAATATAGACAATTCTAATATTATCTGATAGACTATTAGAGTAATATTCCTATTTAGAAAGAATTTATCCAAATGCTGAAAGCATTATTTCCTTACAATTATGTTGAAGATGTCTTTGTGATCGATTATCAGAAATTATACGATAAAGGCTTTAGGGCAATCATCTTCGATATTGATCAAACACTCGTTCAACATGGTGAAGAAGCAACACCAGAGGTAGAAGACCTATTCAAAACACTCCAGACTATTGGCTTTAAGACCTTCATCTTATCAAATAATAGTCCAGAGCGGATTGAAGCATTTTTGACCAATATCAATGATACTGGATTTATCGGACTGGCAGACAAGCCCAGACCTGACCAGTACCTAAGCGCTATTAAACAACTTAGCTTGCCTAAGGAATGCATTATCTTTATCGGTGATCAAATTTTTACGGATGTCTTAGGAGCTAATCGTGTTGGTATAGCAAGCATCCTAGTGAAATTTTTGCGACACCCTCACGAAATCAATATCGGAAAAAAGCGCAAGCTAGAATCGCTTTTTCTTAAAGTATATGTTAAGAGCAAGCGTTACTATAATCGCTTAGGCACTATCACCAAGGTAAGGGAGCATTAAAAATATGGTATTTTGGAATAAAGATTTATTGTTTAGTGAAATAAGCCCAACGACGTATAAAATTTCGGTATATAAGGAAATCTTAAAACGCCACCTCAAGAATGCTAGGGAAAAGAAAGTTTTTGCCACAACAAAATCTGATCAATTACTCCCCAATGTTGTCTCAGTTCACCAATCCAACCTTATCAAAAAAGGACCTGGTATTGACCCAGAACTACAATATAATAAAGCCCATAATATCGATATTGCTTCACGAACCATGGATAAAATTATTATGGAACCTGGAGAGGAGTTCTCTTTTTGGCATCTTGTCGGCAAGATCAATGAGAAAAAAGGCTATATGGATGGTCGTGTCATCATTGGCGATAGTGTAGAAGCTGAAACAGGTGGGGGACTTTGTAACTTAGCAAATACGCTCAATTTACTGATTTTACATAGCCCTCTTGAAATTACAGAACTAAATACACACTCAGATGCCTTAGCTGCAGACTTTGATCATCGTGTCCCATTTGCTAATGGGACATCAGTTGCTTATAATTATGTTGATTACCGATTCAAAAACTCAACTGACCAAACAATTCAGATCTGTATGTCTGTCCAAGGTGAGACACTAGAAGCAGAATTACGTAGCGAGAAACCGTTTGATAACCGTTACGAACTGTTAGAAGAAGATCATCATGTTATTCGCAAAAACGATAAATATTATCGTCGCTCACAAATTTATCGTCAAACTATCGATAAAAAATCTGAAGAAGTAACTGCTAAAGAATTAATTTGGGATAATAAATCACAAATTATGTTTGATCCAAAACTTATCCCTGCAGAAATGATTCGATCATAATTCAAAAGAAGACCTAATACCTTGAATTCTAGTTATTAGGTCTTCTTTTTGTTTTTTAAAACTTGGGGAACTCAAGGCATTTTACGGCAGTAACAAAACATAATCAGTTGGCCATATAGTCACAGACGATATCAATTTGCTCAGCAAAATCATCGCCAAATTTCTTCTCAAAGAAGGCACTCCCGATTGTAAAAGCCCAGGGTTTAATCTCTTTGATATGGTCCAATTTTTCAAAACTATCGACGCTACCAGCCAAACAAACTGGTGCATCAACTGATTCTACAACAGTCTTGTTTAGCAATTTTGCATCACCAGTATAGCGATAACCCAATAAATCAAATCCAAATACGCCCTTAGCCAAATACTGATTTGCTTCATCAATGAAACTATCGATTGAACCTTCCAAAACAGATGGACGTCCTGTAATATTACCTAAAAATGGCATATACTTCATCTTATTTTCCTGGCAAAATTTGTTTATTTTGTCGCTGAAAATAGTACCCATCAAAATATCACAGCAACATTCATGCGCTAATTTTGCACCCTCTAAGCCTTCCTCCTCACTGTAGGCGACAACCTCTAAAAACGTAGTTTTACCACAAGCTTTCATGTAGCTAAATAGCTTTTTCATTTCCTCTAAGGGAAGTGGCTCCTCTTTAACCCCCCAATATTGAGCTTTTGAGTTTTTACATTGATCAAAAATCTCTGCAGCATTTAAGACCGTTAGGTCGTTATGTGTCAGCATAACAATTAATTCAGAATGTTCCACAATAAATACATACCCTTTCAAAATAAATCATAATCAATTATAATACTATGTAATATTTCTATCAATATAACTCTTGGAAATTTCCTGACAATTTTCAAATTAAAATAATGGGTAGAATTTATTTACAATCAGGAGAAACTTGGGTTAAGGATTAATAAATTTTCTACTAATCTCCAAAGTGGAATTACCCACTACAGAAATTATAGAGCCATTTTCGGTGGCTTTCTTTACGTCACAGAGTTTATTGAGGCAGTTGTGATATGAGCCTTTTTCTTTATTTTTAGGTTGTTTTTTAATATCGTGTGGGTAAACGCCAACATACTTTTAAAATAAGCTTGAAAATCGGCTATGTGAAGTGTAGCCAACGGCGATAGCCACCTTCTTTGATTTCAAGTTGAGTTGTCATTAAGAGCTGCTCTGCTAGTGCCATACGACGTTGTTGGATATATTCGGTTATTGTCATATGGTATTTGGTTTTAAAGGCAGTTTTGAGCTATGAGTGATTTAGTAGCATCTTTAAAGAAAATGAAATTTCTTGATAGTTTAATCATACCTTTGTCAGTCATGTTTCGATTTTTTTATACGCTAAAAGAAGATTATCAGCAGATCAAAGAAGCTATGTATTTACAAGGTTTAGTGACCAATCATTTTTTCATCATCCTTTACGTATGATAGAATACCGGTTTGTTCCGCTCTTGATGTGTTTATCCCGAACAGCAGATGACATGTCTATTTCAGCGATGACCAGAGGAATAGCTGTTGGTCAAGCAAGGTCTAGTATTTCAAGACCTCGTTTGAGTTTACTTGACTATTTTTGGATGCTGTTTATGTTGGTTATCCTAGTTTTGATGATTTGGAGTTAAATGATGCTAAAATTCAAACTTTTTCACTTACTTATGATAATTCCATTTTAGAAGATATCAATCTCAGTTTTAAACCAGGAGAAATTTCTGTTTTAACAGGGCAGTTCAGGTTGCGGGAAAAGTAGTCTTTTAAAGGTTATTAATGGAGTGATTCTTTATTTTCAAACAGCTAAGTTATCTGGTGATATGACTTATGATGGAAAAAGTTTGCTTGACCGTGATATTTTTACTTTATCAGGTGGTGAAAAAACAGCGTTTGCTTTTGTCCATGGCTAAAGTATCTGATAAACCAATCATTATCTTAGATGAACCTAAAAGTGGCTTGTGTCGAGGACAAATGATTAACATGATTGATATTTTACAGCAAATGGTACCAAACGAAAAAATAATAATTATAGTTACTCATGATTACGAGTTAATCAAGAATTGTAAAGGCAAAATCATCGAATTTGTCTAATAAAAAAGAACTCCGCATTTGAAAATGTGAAGTTTGTATATTTGTATCCGTTTACACTTGCTAAAAAACACAAAAAGGATAAAATAGAAGGTGTTTTTAGATAACAATATGACAGTTTTCCTAAAAAGTAATCAAAAAGTCTATTTATTAGTAAATAATAATGAAAATTTATTGAAAATCACCTAAAAGTAGATAAAATAAGGATTTATGTAAAAAATGATGAATATCAAAATTCAGATTGAGATTTTCCTGTGTAATTTATTTATCACTTAAAAAAGATAAAAAAGAAAAATTTTTCGAAAAAAAGATTTTTTAAATAAGGGAATTGAAGAACAAGTAGTCCTAAAAAATCTAATTAGTGAAAAAAAGCATAAAATCAAGTGTTTGAGACAAATATAAAAAATCAATATAAAGTACTTATTTCTAAAATTTCTCATTACATCTTTCCGAAAAACTGTAATTTTCTTGAAAAACAAATCTGTCTATGATAAACTACTATTATAAAGACATTTAGGGAGATTTATAGATGAAACGTGAAAAATTACTCGAAAAAATTGATGAACTTAAAACAACCATGCCTTGGTATGTCCTAGACTATTACCAATCAAAACTTTCTGTACCCTACAGTTTTACAACCTTGTACGAATACCTCAAAGAATATAGACGATTTTTCGAATGGATTCTTGAATCTGGTATTTCAAATGTCAATCAGATTGCTGACATTGATTTAAGCACTTTGGAGTATTTATCCAAAAAAGATATGGAATCCTTCGTTCTTTATCTTCGTGAACGTCCTTCGTTAAATACCTATTCAACCAATCAAGGAGTTTCACAAACCACTATCAATCGTACCTTATCAGCACTTTCGAGCTTATTTAAGTACCTGACAGAAGAGGTCGAGGATGAAAATGGTGACCCCTACTTCTATCGAAATGTCATGAAAAAGATATCAACGAAGAAAAAGAAAGAAACCCTGGCAGCTCGCGCTGAAAATATTAAAGGAAAGCTCTTCTTAGGTGATGAAACAATGGCCTTTATCGAGTATATCGATAAAGAGTACCAAAATAAGCTCTCTCACCGTGCCCTCTCCTCCTTCCAGAAGAACAAGGAGCGAGATTTGGCAATTATCGCCCTTCTTCTTGCCTCTGGTGTTCGTCTTTCTGAGGCTGTTAATCTTGATTTGAAGGATTTACATCTGAATATGATGGTTATCGAAGTCACTCGTAAGGGGGGTAAACGCGATTCTGTGAATATTGCTGCTTTTGCCAAACCTTACCTTGAGGAGTATTTAAAAATTCGAGCGCCACGCTATAAAGCAGAAAAACAAGATCAGGCTTTATTTTTAACGGAATACCGTGGTGTTCCAAATCGTATCGATGCATCAAGTATCGAAAAATTAGTAGCCAAATACTCACAGGATTTCAAAGTACGTGTAACACCCCACAAGCTCCGTCACACTCTAGCAACGCGATTGTATAGCGCTACTAAATCTCAAGTTTTGGTCAGCCACCAATTGGGACATGCTAGCACCCAGGTAACTGACTTATATACCCACATCGTTAACGATGAACAAAAGAATGCCCTTGATAAATTGTAAAAAGTAATCTGGGCTGTACTGTAATGAGTCCAGATTTTTATATATAAGCTTTAATTTCAAAGATAGTAAAATCTTTATTTTACATAAATAATATTATGTTTCTAAGATTAAACTTCTAAAGGTTTAAAGTTTCCAATGATTTTTCCAATAATATGTGGATTTTCATCGTATGGAACGAATTTATCAGCGTAATGATTATTAAGAGAAACCAAACGCAAACCCTCTTCTTCACGGTAAACTTTTTTGATATAGGTTTGCCCATCCCAATCAACCGCATAAATGGCACCATCGTAATCAAATCCTGTTTGTTTGATGAGAACGACTTCTCCATTAAGATAAGTTGGTTCCATTGAATCACCAAATACCCAAGAGGCAAAGTCATAATCTAGTTGCTCATCGTAAAAGACGGTATCATAATTGCCATCCCCAAAATAAGAATAACCAGTACCTGCAGATAATTTTTCGAAGACCTTATAGGCATAAAGTTTTGGTAAAGGTTTGATGATTTCTTGTTCTTTGAGTAGTTCTTCAGCGTAATTTTCTAGTTTAACTTGGTTGTCAGGATTAAGTTTTAAGAAGATATTAACGATATCATGTTCAGAAAGAAAATACGTTGGATCAACTTTAAAAATCTGACTTAGTTGCTTTAAATTTTTTTGGTTGGGTTTTGTTTTTCCGTTCTCCCAATTAAAATACGAAGCTCTTGATAACTGTAATAACTTCGCTAAATCAGCTTGCGAATAACCTTTTTCTTGTCATATCTTTTTTAATTTTTCTCCAGAAAACATAAGTTCCTTTCTGTTAGTTTATAAACTAACAACACTATAAAAAATAATCAGAAAAAAGCAAGACAAAATCTTCTTGCTTAACGTTTTTTCGGAGTGATTAACACGTGCGTTCCTTGATCAATTTGGCTTTGAATATTGATATCGAGACTAAGGCTATCTAGAACTTGTTTTGTCATGTAAAGTCCCAATCCTGTAGCTTTTTGGTGTTCGTGCCCGTTAAAACCAGTAAAGCCTTCTTCAAAAATCCGTGGCAAATCTTCTTCTAGTATTCCACTACCATCATCTGATATTTCAATACTAGCTTGAGAAATGCGGATGATGATTTTGCCGTTATCTTTCGAATACTTAATGGCATTATCAATTATTTGTGTCAGTGCGAAGGTCACCCATTTTTTATCAGACTTGAGTTCCCAATCACCTGTCACCTCAACAGAGAGGTGTTTTAACAAACAAGGAATGCGGTATTTTTTGATAATTGAGATTGTAATCTCCTTGACGGACAGTCTTTCAAAACGAAAATCATCTTTATTTTGACTGAATTTTAAATAATTTAATAGGGTGTCTAAATAGTTTTGAAGACGATTTAGTTGTTGTTCGACTTCTTTTGATTCAAGTTGATTAGTCTGTGCCATCAATGATAAAGCTGATAGAGGAACTTTCATTTGGTGAGACCACATTTTGATGAGATTCTGAGTATCTTCCATCTGTGTCTGAATAGCTAGAACATCGCTGGCATGCGCTTCTTTTTGTTTACAAATAATAGCTTTAAAAGCTTTTTCTGATGGTAGATTGAAGTCATCTAATTCTTTTACATAAATAAATTGTTGTAAAATTATCTGTTTCTTTTTAAATTTGAAGTACTGCCAAATGCTAATGAAAATTAGTATTGTGATACTAATGCTAAAGCTTATTCTGAAGTAAGTTACGGGCAAGTGGAATAACATAAAGGTCAGTAAAAATGAAATGGTCAATATGGCATAGGTAAGGTACCAAATACCAAATTCTTTAAAAAATTGTCGTATCATTTTAGAAGATAGCCGACTCCTCTCACAGTATGAATGCGATCAAATCCTAATGGTTGTACTTTTTTGCGCAAACGAGTCATGTTGACACTTAAGGTGTTTTGGTCAATAAAACTTTCATTTTCCCACAATTTCTCTAGCAGCTCTTCCTTTGGCACCACTTGATTTTGGTGTTCAAATAAAATGCTAAGGATTTTGTTTTCAGTCGGAGAAAGATTAATTTGCTTACTCCCATTTGATAGAATTCCTTCACGGGATAACGAAAATTCATCGAGTTGATAACTGTCAGAAGTGAATTGATAAGCTCTGCGCAAAAAAGCTGATATCTTAGCATCTAAGATGGCTAATGAGAAGGGTTTAGAAATGAAATCATCTCCTCCCATATTCAATGCCATGACGGTATCCATTTCATCATCACTGGATGAAATAAATATGATTGGCAAGGTCATGGTTTTACGAATCTCAGTCGTCCAATAGAAACCATTAAAATAGGGCAAAGTGATATCCATTAGAATCAAATCCGGGGTGATTTCTTCGATTTCTTGCTTAATCGCACGAAAATTATTAACACTATAGACATCATAAACTTTGCTTAAATGCTGTTTTAATAAGGATACAATGGTATTGTCATCTTCTACGATATAAATTTTTCCTTGTTTCATAGTTTCATTTTAGCAAAAAATGGTCTTTACGACCATTTTCAGCTGAGTTTCTTATCAAAATAATTGTATGTAGTTTTGTCTTGTTAAAGAAAGTAGTTTTTTATTAACGTTCGATAATCTTGTAGTAAGTTCGACTAGTTAATTTGTAGATAAAGAAGTAAATGATAATGATACAAAATATTGTAATACCACTGATAATCAGTGTACCTGATCCTTCTACTCCAAAGAGTAAAAGCATTTGTTTTAACATAGTTAAGGCGACAATAAAGTGGACAATAGCAAAGCCGAGTGGCATAAAGAACATTAGCAATGTTTGTGAGTTAATAGCTTGTTTGACAGCTTCTTTACTCATGCCGACTTCTTGGAGAATCTTATAAGATTTTTTATCTTCAATTCCTTCGGTACGTTGCTTGTAGTAAATAATCAAGGCTGCACCAAGCAAGAAACTAAGCCCAAGCAAGAATCCAGTGAAGAGGAAACCACCTGTAACGGTATATAGGGTATCCATGTATCCTTTTCTCGTCTCAACATCTCCCTGAATAGAGTCATCTTTTGAAGCAGAATCAATTGATTTATTAATTGTTGAGACTTCGTTTGGTGAGAGGTTAACAAAGGCTGAATAAGAATGTTGAGCCATCAACTCATGTTCTTTGAAAAGATTTATAACTTCTTGCATGACTGAATCATTACTGAAGATAATAACTCCAGGATTATAACTATTTTTAATTTCAGGGAAGTTAATGTTCTTAAAGTTTTTTACGTTTTCAAATTTTCTATCAAACAAAGTCAATGTTTCAAGTTGGCTATCACCTTTTTGTTTGTAAAAGGCAACTTGATTATCTTCTAAGTCAGGCATATCATTATCAAAAGATTTGATAACATCTTGTGTTGTAAGATAGATAGAGCCAAATTTATTAATTTCTGGATGTTTGACTAAATCATCGGTCAATGTCAGTGATTTACCAGTTGGAATGGAAAACATTGATGATACAGTTTGATAAATGATGTATTCATCGTCAGGCTTGTTGAGTTTGTCTGTAACTTGCTCTTGGAATTTTTCCTTAAGCTCCCCTTCTGAGACTACTTTGGCATTTGGATCAGTATAGCCATAATCAGCAAATGTAATTTTTGTATTTTTTGGAAACATTTCATTTGCTTGTTTCTGACTACTAAAATACAAACTTGATGTTGTGGCAATGGTTACAAAAGACATTGTAGCTAGCAAAGTGATGTTAGCAAGCCCGATAGCATTTTCTTTCATTCTGAAAATCATCTGCGATGTTGTCACAAAGTGTTTTGGTTTGTAAAAATAGTTTTTATTTTTACGACGTCGTTTAAGATACCAAGTCATAAAGCTAACGTAAAAGAGGTAAGTACCAATAATTACCAAAACAACTGCGATAAAGAAACGATAGACAACAACTAGTGCAGTAACTGTTTGAGAGGAAATAGATAGATAATAACCTGAGCCAAGACTGATAAGACTTAGTAGGGCAAAAAGAATATTACCACGAGGTTCTTTTTCACCTTTCTCTTGGCGTTTAAACAAAGCAAGAGGTGATGAACGATAAATGATAACAATATTAATGACTTCTAGCAAAGCAAAGATAGCGGCGAAGGCTACTGATGCCAAAATAAATGCTAGCGGCGATAATCCAATAATGAATTTATTATAGTGCAAAAGATTCACAAAGATAAGGTAAAAAACTTGTGAAAAGACTGCGGAAAGCACACTACCAAGTAAGATAACACCTATAAAAATAATTGCTAATTCGATAGATGATACCAGACCAACTTGACTTCGGTTCATCCCAAGGATATTGTAAAGACCAAACTCTCTACTTCTTTGCTTGAGCAAGAAATTATAACTATAGATTTCCATGATGACGGTAAAAATCATCAGAACAACGATTGCAAGTCCTAAAACAGTATTACTGTACTGCATCTCCATTGATACTGGACTATAAATAAGCAATAACGTTGAACAGTCAAGGACGAAAAGTACCACACTGGCAAGTAAAAATGGTCCAAAAATATCAAGTGACTTTTTCAAATTTGACCAAGCTAATTTAGCATAGAACATCTTACTCACCTCCTAGAAGGGCTGTCATCGCAAGTGAAATGTCTTTACTGAATTCTTGATTGGTTTTATTGCCACGGTAAATTTGGTGGAAAATACGACCGTCTTTGATGAACAACACACGTTTGGCATGACTTGCTGCATTTGCTGAGTGAGTTACCATAAGAAGTGTTTGACCATAGCTGTTAATGTCTTCGAAAAGATTTAAGATATCTTCAGAATTGCGATAATCTAGTGCTGCTGTTGGTTCATCAGCTAAAAGCAATTTCGGATTTGTTATCAAACTACGAGCAATCGCAACACGTTGTTTTTGACCACCAGAAAGTTCAAATGGACGTTTTTCTAGCAACTCTTCAATGTGTAATTTTGGCGCTAGCCTTGTAATACGTTTTTCCATTTCTTGATAAGGAAGGCGCCCAAGTACTAGTGGCAAGAAAATATTATCCTTGACTGATAGGGTGTCCAATAAGTTAAAATCTTGAAAGACAAAGCCGAGATTTTTCAAACGGAATTCAGCAAGTTTACTTTCTTTGATTTTAGTGATTTCTTCCCCGTTTAAAATAACTGATCCATTAGTTGGCTTTTCTAGTGTTGCTAAGATATTTAGCAAGGTTGTTTTACCTGATCCTGATTCTCCCATAATGGCGATGAACTCATTTTCATCAACCTTAAAATCAACGTCTTGCAGTGCGCGCGTCACTTCTTTTGAAAAGCGCGTGCGAAAAACTTTCTCGAGGTGATTGATTTCCAGTAACATAATTTCTCCTTTTTTTCATTATACCCTTTCAAGCTCAGAAATGCTTAGTTAATTTTTTGCTTTTGAAAACTTTTTAGCGCTTTTTTAGCGGTCTTCTACCGCTCCAGTACCAAAAAGCTAAGCTTGCTACTCCTACTATGATGATAAATAGAATGCTTATCAGACTATATAATTCAACCATTTTAAGCACCTCCTTTTACTTTGTTATACGAAAGGCATATGAGATGATATAAACAATAGATCCCAGAAATAGCAATACAATCCAAATGAAAAAATGAATCCATAGGCTAAGATAGTGTTTAATTTCTTCTTTCATATACTGCTACTCCTTTCTTATTGATATCTTTAGTTTATCGGAAATCAGCTCTTTCTTTCTTACAGTTTTGGGGATGAAACCTTACAAAAATGTAAGAAAAACACAGAAGCTACTGCTTCTGTGTTTTATATTATCTTACAAGTTTTGTGCAATCTGTTTTAGGTAAGCATGACTTTCGAGCTGTTCAACTGGATTAGTTAGGTCTTTTAAGTTAATTTCGTAGATGCTACTTGCTGTTTCATTAAAGAGTGGCAAAGCTTTCGCCCAATCAATTTTTCCGTGACCAAGTGTCAGGCTATCATGGGTTTCTCCCAGAGAATCCACTAAATGGTAATGAACGATATGATCCTTCAAAGTCTTTAGAGACTGTTGAAGGGCCTCGTTATCACCGTGAAGATAAATAAAAGCATGTGAAATATCGTAAGCTAGAGGATAACCTTTTTCAGCAAGCAAGTGATCAAAATCAGGATTTCCATATGAATAGAGTTTTGAAATACCATTTTCAAACATGATATAGTCTTTGCCAATATGACAAAAGTGATCCATGCGAGAGAAAAGATACTGACGAGCATCCTCGATTGAAGCAAAAGGTTCTAATAGTTCAGCTTCTTCTAACTCGTAAGAGCCGTGAACCAGCACTTTACAGTCGTATTTTTTTGCTAAATCAAGTAATTTTTGTGTTGAAAAATCGATAAAGTTAACCAATTCAGCATTATTTTTTGGATGAGCTACTAATTCCAAACGCTTTCCTTGGTACTTCATAGGGTGATGAAGAACAATAGTCTTTACACTACTTGATTTGACTTTTTGAATGGCTTCTTCAAGTTTTTCTAAACTATCAGCTGTATAATCAACTTCGCTTGTAAAAAATTCAAAAACATCTGGATGATATTTTAGACGACTAGCTACTTGCTCTGGAGCAGAGCTAGCTTTTAATCCTAATTGAATTGGAAACATGATGTCACCTCTTCTTTGATTAGTAGGTTTAAACGTTAAGGTATTCTTCTAAGTCTTTCAAAGCACGTTCAGCAACTTTTTCGTAACGTTCTTTTTTATCACGGATACGTGGTCCTTCGAGTTCTTTAACGATACCAAAGTTAACGTTCATTGGTTGGAAATGTTTGCTTTCAGCGTGAGTGATGTAGTGTGGTAAAGCTCCAATAGCTGTTGTTTGTGGGAAGATAACAGGTTCTTCGCCTTTGAAACGACGCACAGCATTGATACCAGCTACAAGACCTGATGCAGCAGATTCAACATAACCTTCAACACCAGTCATTTGACCAGCGAAGAAAAGATTTGGATTTTGACGTGTAGCAAATGTTTCTGTCAAAAGGTTTGGTGAATCCATGTATGAGTTACGGTGCATAACGCCGTAGCGGACAAATTCAGCATTTTCGAGGCCTGGAATCATACGGAACACACGTTTTTGTTCTCCCCATTTAAGGTGTGTTTGGAAACCAACGATGTTAAATAAGCTACCAGCTGCATTGTCTTGACGCAATTGAACAACGGCATAAGGTGTTTTAAACTCGCCATCACGTGATCCTTTGTAATCTTCTGGGTATTCTAGTCCGACAGGTTTCATAGGACCATAGAGCAATGTTTTAATGCCTCGTTTTGCCATGACTTCGATTGGCATACAACCTTCGAAGTATTTTTCTTTTTCAAATGAATTTAGTGGTGCTTCTTCAGCATTGACAAGTGCTTCATGGAAAGCCATGAATTCTTCTTTTGTCATTGGACAGTTTAGATAAGCTGCTTCCCCTTTATCGTAACGTGATTTTAGGTAGATTTTGTCCATGTCGATAGAACTTTTATCAACAATCGGTGCTGCTGCATCGTAGAAATAGAAACCGTCACCACCGTTTAATTCGTGGATTTTTGCAGCTAAAGCATCTGAAGTAAGTGGTCCACTAGCGATAACTGTAATGGCATCGTCTGGGATTTCAGTGATTTCTTCGCGAATGACTTCGATAAGTGGGTGGTTTGTGACTTCGTCAGTTACCATTTGTGAGAAACCGTCGCGGTCAACCGCAAGAGCGCCACCAGCAGGGACGCGCGTGCTTTCAGCGGCTTTCATGATAACAGAATCCAAACGGCGCATTTCTTCTTTCAAAAGACCAACAGCGTTTGTTAAACTGTCGCCACGAAGCGAATTTGAGCAGACAAGTTCAGCGAATTTATCTGTTTTATGCTGAGGTGTTGGTTTAACCCCACGCATTTCATAAAGTTTAACTGGAATACCGCGCTTAGCAATCTGATAAGCAGCTTCAGAGCCAGCTAAACCAGCTCCAATAACGTTAATGTGTGATGATTGAGACAATATACTAATACCTCCAAAAATGAGCTTAGAGAAGCTTAAAACTCATTTTCCAGATGTGGGAGTTTGCCCATATCTGAATCTTTCTATTTTTGATACCAGACTATCATAACATAAAATCAGTGAAATACAAATAAAATATTAAATCGATAGACATAACTAAAATTATGTAAATAATTTAACGAATTTCTTTTTTTATCGTTAGAAAAGGCAAATCCAAGCAGCTAGTAAAACACTAGATATGCTGAAAAGTGATCCAATTAAGTAGTATTCTGAAAAAGTAGGACTTTCAGATATTTTATTGTAGCGAGCAATCGATTTCGCTGTAAAGACCAGCCCGATTGATGCAAATTGATTAAAGATGATGCAAATACTCATGATAACACGTTCTAAAAGTCCGATGGTTGCTCCTGCACCTGGAATGGTATCCAATTTTTGATTATCTTGTGGCTGATATTTTTGAAAGAAAATCTTGAAAACAACATTTGTTGGCTTAGTGATGAGAACAAGAAATAAAATCAGATTTAAAACTTGTGCAGTTACAGCATTGACAGTCAGATAAGGACAAAAAATACTTCCTGTCAATAAAACGATAATCACTAAGTGAAGCATCTGATCTGCTAAAAATGTCCACATAGTGCTGAGATGAAGCCACTTAGCGACACTCGATTTTCCAAAATCAATGATAGCATGGCTAAGTAAGATAAGCAGACTCGTCAACCATAGACTTGGTAAAAAGCAAGTTAGTAAAATCAGAGGAAAAGCTACTCCTAGAAGATGAAGCAAAAGGTACTTTTTATCAGTATTTTTACGGTCAGCCACCTTTTGACTTTGCAGTTGGAAATCAGATAAAAAATGACAGATTAACAACAAGGTCAAAACAGGATGCTGTGTCAAATATTGTGAAAGTCCAGTGATAGGCATTAAGCTAACTCCTCTCCATAGTGTTTAAGACAATTTAAAGCTGTTTTTCGTGCACGAAGATATACTTTAATATTGCTGCTTTTAAGACGTTTTGATAAGGCGCTGGTCGTTAATGCTAAGCGTTTAGCAAGCATTTGTTGATCGAACTGCTCATTGTAAATTCCAAGTGCTAATAACTCTTTTAAGATGATTTCTTGACTTGCTCGCCAGTCTGATTTAATAGCTTCGCTGCTTGCAATCAAGGTATTAACGATATTGACTTGATTCTCATCATCAAAAGAAACCGCAATTTGTGTATTACCGTAGTCATTTTTTTGATGAATATAGTTAATGGCTTTTCTGGCATGCCAGTATGCTGGACCATCAGCGCCAATACTTTGTTCGGGATTAATGTCTGTTAGAATTTTTCCCATTCCAATCCCAAAACGCACCTGGTAAGGCTTCATGGCCAGATTGATACGGTCAATGATTTGAAATAAAGGAGCATCAAGACTCAGTAATCCTTGAAATTCATCTCCTAATGTAATGGATAATTTGGATGCCAAAACTGCTTGAAATTCATTGTTCAAATCAGCTAAGCAAGATTCCAGTGATTTTTGAACTTGGTAGCGATTATCGATTTTTTTGAACCAATAATGTCGCCAATTAATGCAAAAGAATTCATAGGCCACCTCTCTTATAGGTCTATTATAACAGACTTATTCAAAAAGTCTGTTATAACGGAAATTATTTAAAAAGTCTATTATAATGACAATAAAAATTGACCTAAAAAAACCTCGCAAAGAAAATTTGCAAGGTTTGAAGGATTTATTTAACTTTTGCTTCTTCGTAGTCGCATTCTTCATTGCTGCAGACGACTTGTTTACCACCGCCACGAATTTTCTTCTCAACGAGGAATTGACCACATTTTGGACAAGAACGTCCGACTGGTTTGTCCCATGAAGTGAATTCACACTCAGGATATCGGTCACAGCCATAGAAAAGACGATTACGTTTTGTCTTACGTTCAATCACTTGACCTTCGCCACAAATTGGACAAGTCACACCAATTTCTTTTGTGATGGCTTTGGTGTTGTGACATTCTGGGAAATTACTACATGCGTAGAATTTACCATAGCGTCCTAATTTGATTACCATTGGGTGTCCACAAACGTCACAGTCAAAACCAGCAGGCTCATCTTTGATTTGAATTTTTTCAATTTCAGTTTCTGCTTTTGCTAGTTCTTTTTCAAATGGTTTGTAGAAAGCATCAATGACTTTTTGCCATTGTTCTTTTCCTTCTTCGACTTCATCAAGTTTACCTTCCATGTCAGCGGTAAATTTGACATCAACGATATCAGGGAAGAATTCAACAATCAAGTTATTGACGATTTCACCCAATTCAGTTGGTTCGAAGCGTTTTGAAACCAAGCGAACGTAGTAACGTCTTTGGATAACATCAAGTGTTGGTGCATAAGTTGATGGACGTCCAACACCGTTTTCTTCAAGCGTTTTGATTAATGTGGCTTCAGAATAACGTGCTGGTGGTTGAGTGAAGTGTTGTTCAGGGTTTGTTGAAACTTTCTTAACAACATCACCTTCAACCATGTCAGGCAACATTTTATTCTTATCAGAATCATTATAGACAGCTAAGTAACCGTCAAATTTGACTTTACTACCGTTAGCTATGAAGCGAACGCCATTTTGCTCCAAGTTAACTTTCATGGTATCAAACACCGCAGCTGTCATTTGACTTGCGACAAATCGATTCCAAATCAATGTGTAGAGTTTCAATTGGTCTTTGTCTAAGTGTTTTGCGATAGATTCTGGTGTTAGGTTAACGTTTGATGGGCGAATAGCCTCGTGGGCATCTTGAGCACCTGAAGCATTTTTCACACGGCTACCGTGTTTAGAATAATTTTCGCCGAAACGTTCTGTAATGAAACCTGCAGCATCATTTTGCGCAACAGGACTGATACGTGTAGAGTCAGTACGCATATAAGTAATCAAACCTTGAGTACCGCTCTTGCCAAGGTTAATCCCTTCGTATAACTGTTGAGCAACCATCATAGTCTTACGTGTACGGAAGTTAATTTTGTTAGCAGCATCTTGTTGAAGAGATGATGTTGTATATGGAAGTGGTGCGTTACGACGACGCTCTTTCTTTTCAACTTTTGCTACGTTAAACTCATCACTTGTAAGTCGGGCAAGGACTGCTTGCACATCTTCGTTAGTGTTGAGTTTTAATTTTTTACCATCAATGCCATAAAAGGCTGCTTGGAATTTCTTAGTTCCTTTTTTGAAGAATCCATCAATCGTCCAGTATTCTTCAGGTTTAAAGTTTTTAATCTCATTTTCACGGTCGATAATGAGTTTCAATGCGACAGATTGAACACGACCCGCAGAAAGACCTTTTTTAACTTTTTTCCAAAGCAATGGTGAGATAGAATAACCAACAATACGGTCAAGAACTCGACGGGCTTGTTGCGCATCTACCAAATCCATGTCAATCTGACGTGGTTCAACGAAGGCATTTTTAACAGCATCTTTAGTGATTTCATTGAAAACAACACGGTTTTTATCATTTTCGTCAAGTCCCAAAATGTGTGCCAAATGCCATGAAATAGCTTCTCCCTCACGGTCCGGGTCACTTGCAAGATAAACTTTTTTAGATTTTTTAGCCTCTTTTTTCAAATCGTTAATTAGAGGACCTTTACCACGGATATTGATATACTGCGGTTTATAGTTATTTTCAAAATCAATAGACATGCTTGATTTTTTCAAATCACGGATATGACCAACTGAAGCGACAACTTTGTAGTTGCGTCCTAGATATTTTTCAATGGTTTTTGCTTTAGCTGGTGATTCCACAATAACCAAGTTTTTCTTGGCAGCTGTTTTTTTCTTTGTTGTTTTTTTACTTGTCTTTTTAACAGCTGTTTGGGCTTTTGTAGTAGTCGTTGCCATAAGCTCACTTCCTATCAGTAATAAACTTATAACATGATACCCCGCTTTTTCCAAACTGTCAATAAAAAAGTTATATTCAATAGAAAAAACTTGTTTACAATTGGTACTCTGAAAGGACATCTAATCCTGATGTGATGCACTTTGCGCCTTCTTTGATTAAATGATGACATCCGTCAGATTTTCCGTCTAAAATATTACCTGGAATGGCAAAAACGTCTCGTCCTTCTTCTAGGGCTCGTTCACAAGTAATTAAGCTGCCAGATCGCAATTTAGCTTCTGCTACTATGACGCCTTGGGATAATCCTGCGATAATGCGATTGCGTTTTGGAAAATGGTATTTTAGTGGCGCTTCTGATGCTGTGTATTCGCTCAAGATTAAGTGATTTTTTCCAAGATACTCCTGCAACTGCTTATTTTCTTTGGGATAATAGACGTCAAGACCACAACCAATAACTGCTATTGTCGCTCCGCCATTTTTTAGTGCTGAAATATGTGCACTGGTATCTATCCCCCTAGCTAAGCCACTAACAATGACGAATTGATTTCCAAGTTCTTTGATGATTTTTTGAACGGACTTGGTTCCTATCTGTGTGGCTGTGCGTGCTCCTACTACTGCTATTTTCGGACGATTGAGCAAATCAATATTGCCTTGATAAAAAAGCAAAACAGGCGGATTATAAGAGTGTTTTAATTCCAGCGGATAGTCGTCATCTAGTATTGAAATACTAGGGTATTGATTAAAGACTTTTCGCAAAGTTTTACTATCCAAATCTTTGTATTTTTCCATAAATAAAATAGGATTCTTACATTTGGACACAACTGCCATATCTCGCAAGGAAAGAGATTTCTTTTCTTGCTTTTGATATTCTAAAACGGCTAGAATGTTGAGATTTGTTAGTCCTGCTTGTTTTAATTTAAATAGTTCAAAGTTATTCATTAGTCACCTCACTACTTTTCTATTCGAAAAAAAGTCCTATAACCATAGGACTTTGTGAGAGTTTTTTTGAGTTAATCTAATGTTTTGATGATTTTAGCTGGATTTCCAGCGATAACCACATTATCTCCAAATGATTTAGTTACAACAGCGCCAGCACCAACGACGACATTATTACCTAAAGTGATACCTGGTAGAATGGTTACCCCACCACCAAGCCATACATTATCACCAATAGTGATTGGTGCTCCATATTCCAAACCAGAAATACGTTCTTTCGCATCTAGTGGGTGAAGAGGAGTTAAAAACTGACAATTCGGACCAATCATAGCGTTGTCTCCAATGTGAATCTCGCAGACATCTAACATGGTACAGTTATAATTAGCGAAAAAGTTCTCACCAACGTAGATATTTGACCCATAATCGCAGACAAAACGCTGCTCCATTAGTAAGTTATCGCCTGTAGAACCAAATAATGATTTGATAATTTCTTTACGTTTCTGACGGTCTTCTTCATTATTAAAGAGAGTGATTTGTTTACGGGCGTGTAAACGCATGGCAAGTAGATCACTGTCACCCGCATCATATAGCTGACCAGCTAGCATTTTTTCTTTTTCGCTTGTCATTTAGTTCTCCTTCAACATGGATTTAATCGGTTCAAATGTTTTACGGTGAATTGGTGTAATACCGTGTTCTTTGAGACCTGCAAGATGATCTTTAGTACCATAACCAACATTTTTTTCAAAAGCATAGCCAGGATACTCTTTGGCGTAATCTGCCATCATGCGGTCACGAGTGACTTTAGCAACGATAGAAGCTGCCGCAATTGAGAGAGAATTAGCATCTCCTTTGATGAGTGATTGCTGTGGGATGTCAGTGTCTAAGTGCATGGCATCAATCAAAAGATAATCAGGCTTAGTCACTTGTCCCTTGATTTGGTCAATTGCTTGGAGCATACCAACTTTTGTCGCTTCATAAATGTTGATATCATCGATGATAGTATTATCAATTACACCAATACCAACTCCTAAAGCACGCGCAAGGACTTCTTCATAAATTTCCTCGTGATGCTTTTTAGGGATTTTTTTAGAATCATTAAGATGTTTGATTTTACAATTCTTAGAAAGGATGACGCAAGCAGTCACCACTGGTCCAGCAAGAGGGCCACGGCCAACTTCATCAATTCCTGCGATAGCTTGGTAGTCTGCTTGATAAAGCTCTTTTTCGTAGCGCAGCATATGTTCTAAGCGCAAGTCTTCGTCGATATTGGCTTGAATAGCCTTTTTACGCTGGATGATAGCTTTTTGCACGCCTGCTCGGCTATCTTTCTCGTAGGCTTGCCAGCGTGTATCGTCAAGACTGTCAATGTCAGCTAGCGCTTCTTTGATTTCTTTAACAGTCGCCATTTTCAACCTCTTCTACAATGTCTAATGTATAGCGTCCAAGTTTACCTTCACGAACATCTTTGACAAAAAGAGCGTAAAAACGGTCATAGTCATCACGGAAACCAAGTTTTTGTGTCATGGCTATGATAATTTCTGGTGCCTCTTCTTCCAAGTCAATGCCTTTATAACGTTCAATCAAACGTTCTGGATAATGTTCTTTGAAGAAATTAAGTCCAAAGATAGTTACTTCGTCCATTGGTAAGAGTTGGTCTTTGATGGCTCCGGTAAGAGCAAGTTTTAGACCAACCACTTCGTCTTCAAATTTTGGCCAAAGAATCCCTGGGGTGTCAAGAATTTCCAAATCTTTATTTGATTTAAGCCATTGTTGCCCTTTAGTAACCCCTGGTTTATTTCCGACAACGGCGATTTTCTTACCAGCTAAACGGTTCATAAGAGTTGATTTACCTGCATTTGGAATACCAATAATCATCGTACGAAGGGTTTCTTTTTGAATACCACGTTCACGCAATTTAGTCAATTTGTCAGCCATTAAAGATTTAGCTGCTTCTGTAACTAATTTTACAGTAGCTTGTTCTTTTGAGTTGACAGCAAGAGTTTTAATTCCTTGGCTCTCAAAATAACGACGCCATTCTTTTGTACGATTGCTATCAGCCAAATCAGCTTTATTTAAAATCATAAGTTTTGGTTTATCACCAACGATTTTAGTTAGCATCGGATTTTGACTTGATAGTGGCAAACGCGCATCGACTAAAATAGTCACGAAATCCACGTGTTTAATATTTTCTTGCACTTGTCTACGAGCTTTAGACATGTGACCTGGGAACCATTGAATAGTAACCATTAAGATATTTATCCTTTCATAGTAAGCTTTATTTGCTTGTGTTTGATACTGTATTTATTCTTGTTTTATTAAGATTTTTAAAATCTTAAACCACGTTCTATTATACCATAAAGTCAATTCTTGACTATCTCTTAGTAGAGCGATACAATAAAATCACATAGGAAAAAGCTTTCAATCAAGGAGATTCAAATGGACGATTACAAAGGATTAACAAGTAAAACGTATCTTTCAGAGCGTTTAGAGCAAGCAATTAAAAGCTATGATAAGAAAGCTCGTTTTCATCGTGCTTGGTTTATCGTGTTTAAAGTCATTCAAATCATTACCTTAGCTTTAATCCCGATTTTAGCTACTTTACCAATTCCTTGCTTTAAATTGTTGGCAGTAGTTATTGCTTCTTTAGTTCTCGTTCTCGAAGCTCTCATTGCACTTTCAAGTCATAAAGATAAATGGCAACTTTATCAAGAAACTTCAAAAACGCTCGCTTCAGAAAAATTTGCCTTTGAGACTAAAGCTGGTATCTATCAGGAAAAATCAGATAATGAACGTTTTTCACTCTTGGTTGAACGCTGTGAAGTGATTGTTAAGTATCGCAATTAATTAAAAGAACCCTGTGTTTTCAGAAACATGGGGATTATTTTTTCTTTTGTAGTGAAATTAGTATTGGAATGCTAGTAAGCGTTAGGTAATATAAAACATAAAACCATTTGTGACTTTGACCAAGCATAACGTAACTCATGATTAAATAAAAAACACAGTATCCTAGCCATAATTTCGCTATCGTTTTAGGGTGATTTCTTATAAACTAAACGAATTGACTCTTTTAATCAATAATCTGATATTCCTTTTCAAATGTTTTTTGAGCAACAATACGGCGATTGGTAATGTCGATATAGTCGCCTAAGTATGCTAACTCATACATACCGTAGCCAGCAAATCCTCCGCCTAGACTTCCAATCGCTCCTGTTTTAAGGCTTTTAACTGTCGATGGCTTTAAACCAGCCATTAAAACACGAAGGTGATTATCTAACCAACAAAAATATCTTTTTGCAAAAGCTTCTTTTACCCAGTCAGGACTATTTCGATTATCTTTGCTGACTTGCCAAACATCTGCAACTTTTCCCTTATAAGTAGCTTTCATTTTTTCTCTTTTTTTATTTTCCTTTTTATGATTTGCTAAAAGATTACAATAACTATCAGTTTCACTAGGACGATGATACTTAGAGACTTTTGAATATTAGATTTAAGTTTTCTAGGCCACTTCATTAATCGCGTGATAGTTAGACAAATGCTTAAAAAACTTAAATAACTAACTATTGTTATCAATTGTTGCATCTAATTTACCCCAAAGTAATACTTCTATCCTCTATTTTACCAGATTAATCATTAAAAAAACGACCATGTCGTAAACAGTCGTTTTTTCGTCGTGAACGGTTATTTTTTAATGGAAAGAATGACTTCTGCTCCACCCATACTAGGATTTGAAATTCTTAAACCTCCATGATGTTTTTCAGCTATGCCTTTCGCAAAAGATAGTCCAATACCATAGTGTTTTTCGCTTCTGCTATTATGTTCAGTGAAGAAAAATTTTGCGGCATTTTTAAGAGCTTCATCTGAAAATGGTTGACCATCATTCCAAATGGAGAACATGAGATGACTATCATCTTCTGAAATGCTAAGGCGAATTTTTCCTTTTGGGGCATGTTGAGTAGCGTTTACTAGGATATTAATCAGTGCACGTTTAAGATTTAAGCTATTTGCTAAAAAAGAATTGGTAGCACAGGTATTTCTCATCTTGAAATCAATTGCATTTGGTTTTAGAATATCTTCAATTTTTACCGATAAATCAGCTAAAAAAGGCTTTAAGAATAGCTTTTCTTTATGGTCGTTATCGCTTAATCGACGACTATAGTTAAGCATTGCGTTGAAATAGTTTTCAAATACTAAAAGGCTATTATTGATTGATGTTAGAAAACTCGTTTGTTGTTCGTTAAGTGGTGTCATTTCAAGCAGTTCGATATTTCCCTTAATGACCGTTAACGGAGTTTTGACATCGTGAGCTAAGGCAGCAATTTGAAAAGATAAATCTTTCTTTTCACTTCTTTCTCTTTCAATCAGTTCAGCTAATTCATCACTTTTTTGTGCTAAAACAGTTAAGGTGTCATCAAATTCCGCAATTCTAGAATACTCTAGGAAATCTGAGTGAGACTTAGTTCCCATATTTTGAGTTGATTTTTGGATAGCATAAAAATTTGAAGTGAATTCTTTGAGCAGTCTTGTGATTGCAAAAATAAGAACCAGCAAAAAGCCGATGATAAAGATGATGTAAGTCAGCGTATTGTACGAAATTGAGCGAAGCGCATGATTTGAAAACTCTGGTATGCTAGATTGTCGGACAACTAAAACGTAGTGCGAATTTTGGGCAAGGTAATAGGTAACCCCATTTTCGTTTAAGTTTTTTCTCTCTTTAAAAGCTTTTTGGTAATACATCAAATCCTCAGTGACATTTGTTCGCTTAATGACCTTCCCAGTCTGGTCATATAAAACGTAGTCATAAGGTACTTTCGTCATTTCTTTGACAATCATATCTTTAGAGATCTTATCTGAAAGACTAATATTTAGCTGATTGCTGAGACTAATTTGTTTAGTATAGGCAAGGACACTTGTTAAGGTTAAAATAAAACAGATAACAAGGACAATTCCGACAATCACTTCAATGACGGTTTGAAAAATGCGTTGTTTTAATGTTTTAATCTTTTTTGCTTTAATCATGCCACTGATATCCCACTCCTCGAACTGTTTTTATAGGATTAATGTCATAGAGAGAAAATTTTTGACGAATTTGATAAACATATTCTGAAATAGATCTAAAAAGAGTATCCGAATCATCGTTATATACGCTTTCGTAGATATTTTCACGTGTAAAAACTTTTTTAGGCTGGCTAGACAAGAGCTCTAGAATACGGTATTCACGACTGGTTAGAGGAACGCGTTCACCATTAATGTAAATGCTTTTTTCTTGCAAGTAAAATGTCATTGTAGAAAATTCACGTTTAAATTCTTGAAAGTCTTTTTTTGCCTGCTTAAGGCGTTCTTCCCTTTTTAAATGTGCTTCCACTTTTGCGACTAGTTGTTTAATACTAAATGGTTTGGTGATGTAGTCATCGCCACCGAGTTTGAGACCAGAAATGATATCTTCTTCGCTATCTTTAGCACTAACAAAGATAATTGGTGTTGCAATACGATGGCGAATTTCTTGGCAAAGAGCCATGCCATCCACATTTGGCATCATAACATCGAGTAAAATTAAGTCAAATCCCATAAAATCATCGATATCAATAGGAGAGTTTACTACTTGATAAGTTGTTACAGCATAATTTTGCATTTCAAAAATATTAGTCATTAGTTTTAAAATTTCAAAATCGTCGTCCACAACTAAAATTTTGTACACTTTTGTCACCTCAATTGTATTTGTTTCTATTTTACTATAAGAAACATGATTTCACTCATTTTTATTGCGTTTAAGTGTTAAAACGGCTATAACATCTAACATCAGTATCAAAGCTAACAAGATGAAAATGGTCTTAATCATTAGCTTTTTTTCAGGCATTAAGATAGCATTAACTAGCAAAATGATAGGAATCCAGAAATTGCCCATAAAAGCATGATTTGAAGCAAAAATGATAAAAAGACACTCCACGAATGAGATAATGAGATTAAGACCTTTTCCTGCCCATAAGCTAAGTAAATGATGAAAATGATTGAGAAAGACAAGTAAAAGCCAAGTCAAGCTTCCTGAATAAAAGGCATAAGAGACATCATTGATCACATATCCAATGCTCCCCCATAAAATAAGACAAGGCAGAATAACAATAAGATCACGCGCTAACAACTTAAGCAACCAGATTTTAGCTCTATTGTGACTACTGTTGATATTTTGGCAGTGATTAGCCTGTTCTTCTTGCTCCATTGTTAGCAGCGAGACAATAGCCAGCATTAAACAATAAGCTAGCATGGGTAAAAATGTCATCGCCTCTAGGGTGTAGGAGGTTTGATGATTTGATAAATAAACTGGTATGGTTAACCATTCTAAAGCAAATAAGCCAATCATCAGGTATAAAATAGCCGAATTTTTTAATTTTAAGAACTCGCTTTTTAAAATCTTAACCACGTTTTTGCTCCTTTAGTGCTTTGATGAAGATAAGAAATAAAAGGACGGATAAACTGATTGCTACAATGCATAGTCCTACAGGATGAGGGTGATTTAGTACTTCTACTTCTCCAGAAGGTTTTAAGTGGAGAAGAGCTTGGGCGATTTTATAATGATATGTGTAGGGAAATAAATTCCAAAAAGACGTTTGTGCTAAAAATGGCGCAACGAGCAAACATAAAAAAGAATTTAGAACGAAGACCAAATAACAATTAATCCATTTTGAAAGGTAAAATAAGAGAGGGACATTCCATGCAGAAGCGATAAGCATCAATAATAGTACCCAAGCGTCACGAAAAAAGTGGACAGTCATCACACCGCAAAAAATAAATGAGACAAGATAAAGAAAAAGTAACAGAACACAACTTGCTAAAAATAGGTTCTTTAATGCCGTCATGACTTTTGCGACTTTAATTTTTCCAGTTAATTTACCTTGAAGTGTGTTTTGAAAATGTCCAGCTCCTTCTTCAGCTTTATAATCATAAACAAATAACAATCCTGCCAAAGTAAATAAAAACAATGCTTCCCACCAATAAATTGAAAAACTCTCTAGAATCGTTGGTCCGCAAAGCAAAAAAGCGATAAAGAGAGAGATAAATGGCAAGACTAAACATAATTTAAAGTAAGCACCATGTTTTTGTTTTAGGCATTCTGATTGAAGTATTTTTCTCATTTTTCATAACCTCCATGGACAATAGAAAAGAAGAGTTTTTCTAAATCTTGTTTGTCTTGATTGGGCTGATTGTAATGAATTTTTCCTTGATGCAGGATAACAATATCATCTGCAATCTTACTAACTTCATGTAATTGGTGACTTGAGATGAGAATCGTTATTCCTTTTTGCTTGAGAGAGTTGATTAAATCTAAAAGTTCTTTGATGCCATCTGGGTCTAAGCCGTTAGTTGGCTCATCTAAAATCAGAAATTCTGGATTGGTAATGATTGCCATACCAAGTCCTAAACGTTGCTTCATTCCTAAAGAAAATTTACCAGCTTTTTTGCGACCAGTATTTGCTAAACCAATTAAGTTCAAGGTTTCTCGTATGGTTTCATCTGGAATATCATAAAGCAGTGCTTTAGTTTTTAAATTATCAAAAGCTGATAAATTCATGTAAATAGCTGGTGACTCAATTAAAGCACCAAATTTTTTATCATCTTTTATCTCTATACTCGTTTTTCCATCAAATAAAATTTCACCAGCACTCTGACTTTCTAAACCATAGAGTATTTTCATTAATGTAGATTTCCCAGCTCCATTGACTCCCAAAAGTCCACAAATCGAACCTGATTCGATGGTAAATGAAATATCATTTAAAACTTCCTTATCCTTGAAGACTTTCTTGATATGTTTAATTTGAATTTGCATAAGCTAACCTCCTTTTTTATCAAGGATACATTAGTTTTTTCAGAATTAGTTCAGAAAACTAAAAAAGCTTGAGAAATTTCTCAAGCTTTTTCATTACATTAATTCATTGAAGTCCCAAACTTCTGTCCAACCTTCATAGAAATCAGGCTCGTGGCAAACCATTAGGACGCTACCCTTGTAGGCTTTAAGAGCACGTTTCAATTCTTCTTTAGCATCAACGTCTAAGTGGTTGGTTGGTTCGTCAAGGACAAGGACGTTATTTTCGCGGTTCATAAGCAGGCAAAAACGCACTTTGGCTTGTTCCCCACCAGAAAGTACTTGAATTTGACTTTCGATATGTTTTGATGTCAAACCGCAACGAGCAAGAGCAGCACGCACTTCTGCTTGGTTCAATGCAGGGAAGGCATCCCAGACAGCTTCAAGTGGTGTTTGACGATTACCAGCAGCGACTTCTTGTTCAAAATAACCAAGTTCAATGTAATCACCACGTTCAACGCTTCCTGAAATTGGCGGAATGATTCCTAGTAAGCTCTTAAGAAGTGTCGTTTTACCAATACCGTTGGCACCAATGATGGCAACTTTCTGATTACGTTCAAAAGTTAGATTAAGTGGTTTTGTCAATGGACGGTCGTAACCAATTTCCAAATCTTGTGTTTGGAAAATAAAACGACTTGGTGTACGTGATTCTTTGAATTCAAAGGATGGTTTTGGTTTTTCAGCCTGAAGCTCAATACGGTCCATCTTATCCAATTTTTTCTGACGTGACATAGCCATATTACGTGTAGCAACACGCGCTTTGTTACGATTAACAAAGTCTTGCAAGTCAGCAATTTCTTTTTGTTGACGTTCGTAAGCAGCTTCAAGCTGTGCTTTTTTTATAGCGTAAACGGCTTGGAAATTATCATAGTCACCAGTGTAACGAACCAAATCGTGATTTTCCACATGATAAACAATATTAATCACGTCATTTAAGAATGGAATATCGTGTGAAATCAAAATGAAGGCATTTTCATAGTTTTGAAGGTAACGTTTCAACCATTCAATGTGCTCAGCATCAAGGTAGTTTGTTGGTTCGTCAAGAAGCAAAATATCAGGTTTTTCAAGCAAAAGTTTTGCTAACAGAACTTTGGTACGTTGACCACCAGAAAGTTCTGTGACGTCAGACTCCATGCCAAAATCCATAACACCAAGGGCGCGTGCAACTTCATCAATTTTAGTGTCCAAAGTGTAAAAATCGCGTGATTCTAGACGGTCTTGCAACTCTCCTACTTCTTCCATTAGAGCATCCATATCTGCGTCTTCATCAGCCATAGACATGTAAATGTCATTGATACGTGCTTCTGTTGTGAAAAGCTCATCAAAAGCTGTACGTAAGACATCACGTACTGTCATCCCTGCTTCAAGTACAGTATGTTGGTCCAAGTAACCTGCAGTGACATATTTTGACCACTCAACTTTTCCTTCATCAGGTTGCAAATGTCCAGTTACGATACTCATGAAAGTTGATTTTCCTTCACCGTTTGCCCCGACAAGACCGATATGTTCACCTTTCAACAGACGGAAAGACACATCCTCAAAAATCGTACGCTCACCAAAGCCATGACTTAAATGTTTAACTTCTAAAATACTCATCTCTTATATTCTTTCGTTTATTTTCTTTTTGAAAATAGCTGCGCAAACAGCCTATTTATAATAATCTTTTCAATTATAGCATGATTTTGATAGCTAAAGCAATGACTTTATTCGTTGAAAACGCAAACTAAAAAGCCTTTATAAAAGGCTTTTGTGATTTATTCAGAAATCGCTTTAGTATGACTTTTTTCTGGAATGAAGAATTGTTTTAAGATTGGGTATAAAATTGGTACAGAGATGATTGTGACGAGCGCTGAACCAAATGTTCCACCGATTTTAACCAAAGCTGTCAAAAAAGCTACTTGCAAATGAAGACCACCCACAAGACTATTAATCAAAGTATATTTCACAAGATTACTAATGATTTTTGTAATGGCAGCTACGACCCCAACAATGATCACATTGCGTGTTTTGGTATCAGAATGCAAAAGTTTTTCAAAAACAAAATGAAGAACTAAACAAACAATTAATGATTCTAAAATCGTAATCCAAACTTCCGCAGCATAGCCATTAAGCACATCGAACAAGCCTAGCCCGATAGATGCAACAAGTGCTGCAATTCTTGAACCAAATAGTAGAACCGCTATTACAACCAAGGCATTACCAAAATGAACAAACTGAGCACCCAGCGGAATACGTAAAAACTGAACACTGATAAAGATTAATGCTGAATAAAAACTAAGTTCAACCAGTTGACGTGTGGTAAGATTTTTCATGCTTTTTCCTCCATTAATTGTTTGAATTGTAAAGCTAAGTCAGCCAGATAAGGCTCGTACGATAGGCCGAATCGCAAATCTCGATTTAATGACAAAGTCCTTTGTAAGGTCTTATCGATAAAGTTTAGAGCAACTTTGGCAACATCATCTAGACTTAAGTCGTGAAAATAACCAGCCCCAAGAACTGCCGTTACTAAATCCCCTGTTCCAAAGAAATGATATGGATAGGCTTTCGAAAAATGATAAGTGATTTCTCCACTCTTGCTATCATAATGCGCTAATCCAACATTATCATCTTCAAAAGAAACTCCGGTTAAGATAATGTGTTTATTATGAAGATGGGATAAACGCTCACAGAGTTGCTCAATATCAGTTTTATCATAAGTTTCACCAAGATAAGGATAATCAGCCAAAAGGCAAGCTTCTGTTAAATTCGGCATAATCACATCAGACTTTGTACAAAACTCACGCATGGCTTTGACAAAATCTTGCTCGTATCCAGCATACAGACGACCATTATCAGCCATAATAGGATCAACAAAGCGTGGTAAATTATGCTCACTAGCAAATTTAGCTAAATCTTCTAATTGTATTTGATTCTTAAAATATCCTGTAATCAAACCATGACATGGAAAATCAAGCATCTCCCATTGCTTGATAAAGCCTTGTGTTGCTTGAGTTAAATCTGTAATAGCAATCTTATCAAATCCCCCCGTATGAGATGATAGCAAGACTGTCGGCATAGGAATAACTTCGATTTGACAATTTGATAAAACGGGCAAAGCGCTTGATAATGCCACTTTTCCAACCCCAACAACATCGTTGGCAACAATCACAGAACGTGTAATTTGATTCATCATAAATGACTTTCTAATCTCGCATCAAAACCAGATTCAATAACTCGAAAAGGTTTTAAATTAAGAGTTTAGAAATATTGTAAGAAAATTCAATTTATTATACAATAGGAATCATAAGAAACTGTATGGGGACAGATTATGACTAGTAAATATCAAGAAATCATAACAACTATCATCGACCAGATTGAAAATGGTAAATTGCAAAAAGGTGAACGTATTCCATCCATTCGCCGTCTAAGCCAAAAATTTCACTGCAGTAAAGACACCGTTCAACGGGCTTTGCTAGAATTAAAGTTTAAAAACTACATTTATGCTGTTGAAAAAAGTGGTTATTTTGTCCTTGAAGGAAAAAGCCAAAAGGAAACACCGCTGAATCTCAGTTTATCTGACTATAACAACATGGCTTATGAAGACTTTACAACGTGCTTAACAGAAACCCTTGTGAATCGTGAGAACTACCTCTTTAACTACTACTATCAGCAAGAAGGACTACAAGAATTAATCGATTCCTTGCAAAATTATCTTGAAAAGAGCGCCATTTACGCCAAAAAAGAAGATATTTTGGTTACTTCAGGGACCCAACAAGCCCTTTACATCCTTTCGCAGGTGCCTTTTCCAAATCACAAGAAGACGATTCTTTTGGAACAGCCTACCTACCATCGAATGAATGATTTGGTTGCTTCTCTAAAGCTGCCTTATCAGACCATTGAACGTGATTTTGAAGGCATTGATTTAGCAAGATTAGAAGAATTGTTTAAGACTGGGGATATCAAGTTTTTCTATTCTATTTCACGCTTTTCAAATCCCCTTGGTTTATCGTATTCGACCAGTGAAAAGCAGAAAATTGTTAAATTGGCTGAATGTTATGATGTCTACATCATCGAGGATGATTACATGGGAGATTTTGCAAAATCTACGGATTTGCCTCTCCATTATTACGACACTTCTGGTCACGTTATTTACCTTAAATCCTTTTCAATGACTATTTTTCCTGCTTTGCGTTTGGGGACCATTATCTTGCCACCAGTTTTAACCAAAGCTTTTCTTGACCATAAAAAAATGATTGACTACGACACCAACCTTATCATGCAAAAAGCGCTATCGCTTTATCTGGATAGTGGTTTGTTTGAAAAAAATCTAAATTACCTCAAGCAAGTTTTCCAAAAACAGAGCCAGAAAATTGATACCGTTCTTGCTGACTTTCCAAGGATTCAGCATTTCAGCAGCTCTCTTCAAGGATTGGTAGTTGAACTTCCTGAGGACCAACACTTAGGTGACCTAAAATTCACTGATAAAATCAACTATCTGAAGGATAACTACCTTTCTTTGACAGAAAAACGATTCATTAAGCTTTCAAATAATCAGGATGTTTTCAGTATTTTAACAATGATAAGTGAGCGATAAAATAAAAAGCCAGAGAAACAGAATCTCTGGCTTTTTATATCATTAATAGGAAAATTAATAATCAGGACGCAAAACACCTTTGACGGTTTCTTTTGTTGCTTCCACATCTCCATCGATAACAACATCGATGATTCGTTTAGCATCTTCTGGTGGACAGCAAACCAAAGGCAAACGTAATGGTCCAGTTTCAAATCCAAGATAATTAAGCACGGCTTTAACCGGTGCTGGACTTGGATATGAGAATAAAGCATTAACTTTTGGAATGAATTGACGTTGGATAGCTGCAGCTTTCTTGATATCGCTGTTTTCGATAGCTGTTAGCATTTCGTGCATTTCATCACCGTTAACATGAGAAGCAACAGAAATTACCCCATCAGCACCTAAATTCATAGCGTGGAAAGCATCGCCATCTTCACCAGTATAAATCAAGAAATTATCTGGTTTGTGTTCGATAAGATAAGCCATGTTAGCAAGACTCGTACATTCTTTAACACCGATGATATTTGGGTGCTCTGCCAAACGTAACATTGTTTCTGGCGTCATTTCAACAACAACGCGTCCAGGTATGTTGTAAATAATGATTGGAAGGTCACTAGCATCAGCAATAGCTTTAAAGTGTTGATACATGCCTTCTTGTGATGGTTTGTTGTAGTATGGAACGATGGCAAGACCAGCAGTGAAACCATCAAATGCAGCAACTTCACGCGCAAATTCGATAGAATCGCGGGTATCATTGGTACCAACACCAGCAATTAATGGCACACGACCTTTAACAATCTTTTGCACTGCAGCAAAAAGTTCCAATTCTTCATCGTGTGTCAATGTTGGACTTTCAGCAGTTGTTCCAGCAAGCAAAAGAGCGTCTGTGTGATGTGCAAGCAAATGTTCAATTAATTTTGGTAGCGCGTCAAAGTTAATTGAACCATCTTCGTTAAATGGAGTAATCATTGCGGTGATGATTTTAACATCTCTTAAATCTTCAATAGACATAATACTCTCCCTCTTTGTCTAAGAATTAATACCTGTTTAATTAAATATGCTCAAAGATCAGCTTCTAAAAGAAACTGGTTTGAGTTATTATTTGAGTTCGAATTTAAGATCTTTAGTTGGGTGGACAAGACCGCGTTCGTGAAGTGTTTCAGCAATTTGAACAGAGTTCCATGCAGCGCCTTTAAGGAGGTTATCAGAAACAACCCACATGTGAATACCTTTTTCAACATCTAGGTCTTTACGGATACGTCCAACAAATGTTTCTCGTTTGCCTACAGCGTTGGCAGCTTGTGGGTATACTTGGTTAGCAACATCATCTTCAAGAACTGCACCTGGGAAGGCAGCAATGGCAGCTTTCACTTCTTCGATCGGAGCAACTTTTTTTGTTTCGATGTAAACTGCTTCAGAGTGTGAGAAAAGAACTGGCACACGAACACATGTTGCTGAAACTGAAAGGTCTGGTTCTGCCATGATTTTCTTAGTTTCGTTTGTCATCTTCATTTCTTCGTAAGTATAGTCATTTTCAGTGAAGACGTCGATTTGGGCCAAGGCGTTGAAGGCGATTGGGAAGTGTTTCTTATCACCACCACATGGCAAGATTTCAGCTTTAACATCACGTGGGTTAACGCCGTCATTCAAAACTTCTTTCAACTCACGTTGTGTTTCAAGGATTGCTCCCATACCGGCACCTGATACAGCTTGGTAAGTTGACACGATGATACGGTCCAAGCCCCATTTTTGACGAACTGGCTCAAGGGCAACCATCATTTGGATAGTTGAACAGTTAGGACAAGCGATAATACCGTTGTGAGCATCAAGCGCATGTGCATTGACCTCAGGTACAACCAATGGCACATCTGGATTTTGACGGAAGTAAGATGTGTTATCAACAACTACTGCACCGGCTTTAACAGCGTATGGTGCATATTTAGCAGAGGTAGATCCACCAGCTGAGAAAAGTGCAATGTCTACACCTTCAAATGCGTCTTCAGTCGTTTCTTCGATGGTCACGTCTTGACCTTTAAACTGCAAGACTTTCCCTGCAGAACGTGCAGACGCAAGGTAGCGAATCTTATCGATTGGAAGTGTTGATTCTTCCAACATTTTGATCATTTGAGCACCAACGGCACCTGTAGCACCGACAACAGCAACTGTGTATCCCATAGTTAAACCTCTTTCGGAATTTTCTATCAATTTAGTTTAGTGAATCTATTATACTACGTTTAAGTCCAGTTGAAAAGGGGAAAAAAGCCAAGAATAAAGAAAAATCCCCTACCAAACGGCAAGGGATAAGAGGCATCTTTCGATGAGAGTAGCAGGTTCACACAACTACTCAAGGCCCGCTCCTGCGTTACAATCTAATGTAGACCTCCTCAGCGCAAAAGGCTCTAAAGAGCCAATCGACTCATCGCATGTTTCTATTCTAGCATAATAGATCACAGAGTCAAGTCATGAATACCATGGAAATATCTTAGCCATTGTTCTTACTTTCCATCATCATGACCATCTTTATAACCACGTAGGTATTCTGTTTTTTCTGAAGTTGTTGTGAATTTGCCAAAAAGAGTTGATTCCTTTGAGTATGAATCATAATTATCAATGCCTTTTTCGGCATCCGCAAAGCCATCCTGGTAGCCCTTGGTATAAGCCTTATTATTTACTTTTGAATGGTATGAATTTCCATAGCGATGATAAGAACGTCGACTCATATACATCCAGAACCAGGGATTACGGATGACATCTTGTCGGTAATAACGGTCACGGGTTTGATAGTCGTCATTATTGTCAAAAATACTTTTGGCCTGGTCATCTGAAAAATCATCATTTTGTTTGGAATACTTTTTGAGAGTCTCATCATCACTAACTTTTGCACCCGATTGAAAGTTCGAACGTTCAGAGTCATTTAACTCAGGAGCTGACATCTTAGGCTTTGTGTATCCTGAATTTGTATCCGATTTTGACTTGCTAGAACTGTTACTTGAAGAAGACTGACTGTCTGAATGGCTCTGACTGCTACTTGATTTGGAGCTAGAATCAACGTCTGAACCCGAACTATGCGAGCTACTAGAACCGTAAGTCTTACTAGATCCATCGTAACTGTCATGATCACTACTTGACTTGTAACTCTTACTTGACCCACTATCAGATTTATACCCTTTTCCTGAATTACCACCAGAATGATGTCCCTTGTTAGAGCCAAAACCAGATTTAGATCCACTTCTGCTACCTCTACTTGAAGAACGTGAACCACCACGTCTGCTTCGTAGAGCGATGATATTTTCAGAAGTTTCTTGTGCTTTAATTTCTTGTGCCGTTGATAAAATTAGTCCTGACACCAAGGTCACCCCTAAGAGAGCCATTGCTTTTTTCATTAAAAAATCCCCTTATTCATCTAATAGTCTTATTATACCATAGAACAAAAAACGAGGAAATTTATAAAGAAAATTACATCAAAGGTCCAATCAAAGAAAAGAGATAGCCACCTAGACGATGTGCTAAAGGCATTTTTGACAAACTTTCCAATGTCACTTCTTCTGAGAGAGCCTGGGTTTTCTCAAAATCTTGTTCTATGTTAAGCACTTCCAGATTTTTGTAGAGATAAACTCCGTCTTCAAAATTTTGATAGAGACTTCGGTAGTCTGTGTTAATAGTGCCTACCACAGCTTGTTGGCCATCAGAAACATAAACTTTTGCATGGACAAAACCTGGGGTATAGCGGAAAATACGGACGCCAGCATCCATGAGGACTTTAAAATAGGTCGTCGCAATATCAAAGGCATACTGTTTATCTGGAATCCCTGGCATAATGATCCGAACATCTACACCTCGTCTGGCCGCAAAGGTCATGGCTCTGACCAATTCATCATCCAAAATCAGATACGGTGTCATGATATAGACATAATCGGTAGATGTATTCAGAAGATGTAAATAAACATTTTCTGCAACCTTGTGGTAGGTCGACGGTGAATTGCCATAAGGGAGTACAAAGCCCGAACTCTTCCTTTTTTGAGGTTTTTCTTGTAGATAGCGGTCCATATCTGTTTTATCCTCTACTCCGGTCACTGACCACATGGTCAAAAAGAGAGCTTTTAGCGTTTGAACTGCTGAACCATCTAAGCGAAGGGCCGTATCCTTCCAATGGCCAAAGCGTTCTCGTTTATTAACATACTCATCAGCGATATTAACGCCACCAGTATAACCAACCTGCCCATCAATCACTGTGATTTTTCGATGGTCTCGGTAATTGTAATAGGTTGATAGAACGGGTTTGACTGGTGAGAAGGCCTGAGCTTTAATCCCAACCTTATGCAACCGCTCGATATAATCGTAGGACAAGGTAGTCATCTCATTCATCCCATCAAACATGACACGGACATCAAGACCTGCCTTGACCTTCTCCTCCAAAATGGCTAAAATCTCACCCCACATGATACCTTCGTCAATAATAAAATATTCCATGAAGATATAACGCTCCGCCTTTTTCAAATCCTCCAGCAAGGCTGGAAGCATGTCATCTCCAAGTGGAAAATAAGTAACCTCTGTGTCTCTGTAGATAGGAAACTGTGCTGGACTATGCTCCAAAAAATAAGCTAATTTCTGTAATTGGCGATCACTTTGGGATAAATAATCAGCAACTTCTGGATCGGTGCTTAAATGGTCGGATGCCTGCACTGTAGCATCCTCAAGTCGTTTCTTCAAGCGTCTCACACCCAAATCAGCCAGTGAAAAGTAAAGCAGAGCCGTCCCAAAAATTGGAAAGAGGGCAATGATAATCACCCAGGACAGTTTGGAACGAGAATCCATGGAACGATTGAGCAAGTAAAAGAAGGTAAAGACACTCAACAAGTGTTCCCATAAGATAATGGATGGGAAATGCTCTTGTAGGCTGAGATATGAAAAGACAAGAAAGGCCAATTCCAGTAAGAAGAACAGGAGGATGGGAACCTTTCGGTTAAGTAGAATTTTGGCCCATCTAGAGGGCTTTGGGGGTAACAGTCTAGCACTTTGTTCTTGAGTCATATAGGCTCCTTTCGTGTAGGGGAGACCATTACAACTTTCCGGTCTCTTTCAGTAATTTTATTAGTATCATTTTAGCCTATGAAAAAGGCAGGGATAATTAGCCATTGCGATTATGATTGGCGTGATTTCTACTTTATTTTCCTAACAGGGCCGTCTATTGTCTTTTGCATCCAGACGATATCATGCCATTGCTCAAACTTGTAGCCAACTTTTGGAAAATGGGCAACTTGAACATAACCACGTTTTTCATGCATGGCAATGCTGGCCTCGTTAGGAACTGCAATGCAGGCTAGGAAACGCAAGTACCCACGCTTTTCAAGTTCCTCCTCTAAGGCATCATAGAGCTGGCTTCCCAAACCTCGACCACGTGCATCTTCATGAAGATAGATAGACAGCTCTGTCGTCCAATCATAGGCTGTACGAGCATAATAGGTTGAGGCATAAGCATAGCCTAGAACTTGGCCATTCTCTTCTGCGACTAAATAAGGGTATTTTTCAAGCGTCTTGCTAATGCGTTTTTCAAACTCTTGAACACTGGGAACCTCATATTCAAAGGTAATAGCTGTCTTCTCGACATAGGGTGCGTAGATGGCCTGAATAGCTTGTGCATCTGACAAGCTGGCAGGACGAATGGTTAACATCATTTTCTCCTTCGACTTCATTATCTTTATTTTAAACTATAAAAAAAGAGGGCTCAACCCTCTTCTAACAAGTCTTGTCACTACATCAATGGCGCAACTAATCTGGTCAATAAGCCCAAGCACTTTTGGTGGAATGGTCGATTTTTAACATCAGCCATGCTGACTCGGTGACACTTGGCCATTGTCGCTTGGAAATCTTCCTCAATACCAACCACTGATGACGTCCTGTAAAGATAGGTCGCACACTCAAAGTGGTGATAAAGACTACGGTAATCCAAATTAATAGTTCCAACAACAGCTCTACTATTGTCACTCACAAAGACCTTGGCATGAACAAATCCAGGTGTGTACTCGTATATTTTAACTCCGGATGTCAAAAGTGTTGGGTAGTAGGTCTTAGCTAGGTAGTAAGCTGACTTTTTATCAGGAATACCAGGCATGATGATACTGACGTCTACCCCACGCTCAGCCGCAAACTTCAAAGCATGTAGTAACTCACCATCTAAAATAAGATAAGGTGTCATGATATGAACAAAATCACGCGCATGGTTTAGGATATCAATATAAACATTCTCACCAACCTTATCCTTATCAAGTGGAATATCCCCGTAAGGGACAACAAAACCAGGAGTATCGAAGGCCTCATGTTCAACCATATAGGGTGTCACATCTAAAGTTTCGTTAGAATAGGTCCACATCTGAAGAAAGAGAACTAAAAAAGTATCAACCGCTGGGCCCTCCAGCATCAAGGCAGTATCTTTCCAATGACCGAAACGCTCAATCTTGTTGATATACTCGTCAGCTAAATTAACCCCGCCTGTGAAAGCAACCTTACCATCAATCAGCAAGATTTTCCTATGGTCACGGTAATTGTAATAGGTTGACAGGAAAGGGGTTACCGATGCAAAAACTCGAGATTGAATGCCAATTTTTTCCAATCGTTTCTTATAGTCAAAACTCAAAGTTGAAAATTCATTCATACCGTCATACAGGACTCGAACTTCCACCCCTTCTTGAACCTTCTGTTTCAAGATGGCTAGGATTTCACCCCACATCTCACCTTCGTCAATGATGAAATATTCCAAGAAAATGTACTTCTCCGCTTTAAGGAGTTGCTTCTTCATTTCCTCAAACTTGGTCTCACCACTTGGAAAATAGGTCGTCTTCGTGTGACGATAGACAGGAAAATGCCCATTCACATTTTCAAGATATTGGACCAAGTTGTAGTTGCTCGTGTGACGTTGCTTAAGCTCTTCGAGAGCCTGATCATCCTGTTTCAATATGCCAGAACTACGGTCAATATTGCTCTGAATCGCACGTTTCATCCCTGTATAGCCCAAATCTAGTTTCGTATAAGCTAGGAGTAAGGTTCCAATAATAGGGAAAGGTAAGACAATCAGCAGCCACGTATTAACAGCCGTTGATTCCATATCACTTTGAAAGAGATAGATGATGGCCAGAATACGAAGGACCACTTCTGTTACTTGCAAGTGCACCCTATACTGACTCAACCATAAGTATGACATG
>OHHR01000011.1_pt1 | contig 207713 bp, 204 predicted proteins | sample 1568021 | NCBI WGS metagenome assembly OHHR01 (sample SAMEA3879560, study PRJEB24766) | human gut metagenome | biome: human-associated habitat; feature: feces | place: USA | collected 1985/1987 | reverse complement strand
TCTTCATTTTACCTTTGCATTTGGATTATACAAAGGTCATTATACTTATCCTATGGTGGCGCAATTTTCAACTGGAATATTGGCGCACTTTTCAATTAGTATCTACAGATGGATACCGGACATTGATGCCGTGCTCCAGTTTAAAGTAATCGAGAGAGTGTTTCAGGCATGCGATACCATCATTGCGGCTACCGATGCCAGCCGTGACGGGGAAATGACATTCCGCTATGTCTATCAATACCTGAACTGTACACAGCCTTGCTTCCGTCTGTGGATTTCCTCTCTTACCGACGAGTCTGTGCGTAAAGGCATGGAAAACCTGAAGCCGGACAGTTGCTACGACAGCCTGTTCCTTTCTGCCGACAGCCGCAACAAGGCGGACTGGATTCTCGGAATCAACGCCAGCTATGCCATGTGCAAGGCGACTGGCCTTGGCAACAATTCCCTCGGACGGGTGCAGACACCGGTACTGGCTGCCATCAGCAGACGCTACCGTGAAAGGGAGAACCATATTTCATCGGACAGCTGGCCCATCTACATCAGCCTGCAAAAGGACGGCATTCTCTTCAAGATGCGCCGCACACAGGATCTTCCCGACAAAGAATCCGCAACAATGTTTTTTCAGGACTGCAAGCTGGCACATCAGGCACAGATCACAGGTATCAGTCACAGCGTAAAGGAAATACTTCCACCGGATCTGCTTGACCTGACACAGCTTCAGAAGGAAGCGAACATCCGCTATGGTTTTACCGCATCAGAGGTGTATGACATCGCCCAGTCTCTTTATGAAAAGAAACTGATTTCCTATCCGCGGACTTCCAGCCGTTATCTGACGGAGGATGTGTTTGACTCGCTTCCACCAATCATGGCGTGTCTGCTATCATGGGAGCTGTTCCCTGCAGCTAAAGGAACTGGAGGTATTGACATATCCAATTTGTCCCGCCACGTAATAAGCGCAGAAAAAGCCAATGTACATCATGCCATCATCATTACAGGTATCCGTCCCGGAAATCTGTCCGAAAAGGAAATGCAGGTTTACAGACTTGTAGCCGGAAGGATGCTTGAAACATTCATGGCTCCATGCCGCATAGAAACGACAAATGTTGAAGCGGTTTGTGCCGCACAGCATTTCAAGGCCGAACAAACAAGAATCATTGAAGCCGGCTGGCATGACGTGTTCATGCGTTACGACATGATCCCGACATCGGGATATTCCGTCAAAGAACTCCCCGAAGTGGAGAAAGGTGATACTCTGAATGTATGCGGATGCAACATGGTACACAAAAAAGAGCTGCCGGTAGATCCGTTCACGGATGCAGAACTGGTGGAATACATGGAGCTGAACGGACTGGGCACGGTATCCTCACGTACCAATATCATCCGTACACTGGTTAACCGTAAGTATATCCGTTATTCAGGGAAATATATCGTTCCGACCCCGAAAGGCATGTTCACCTACGAAACCATCCGTGGAAAGAAAATTGCGGATACTTCACTCACCGCAGACTGGGAAAAACAGCTGGCCGGACTTGAAAGCGGAATGATAACCGGACAGGACTTCCTGAACAGGATCAGGACTCTCGCCAAGGAAATGACTGATGACATTTTCAATACCTATTCCACAAAAGAAGAATAACATCCATATCAATATAACCATAAGAATGCAGGCCGGAAGGTCTGCATTTTTTTGTATCCGTACAGAAAAGAATCTGTTTTTCCGCTTTTAAGCGGCAAAGGTCTTGGATTGCCTGCCTTTTGCCGCAAGGCTGCCCTCAAGGGCTTGGCTGGACAGAAAAAAATCATCCTCGCTACGCTCCGGTATTTTTTCCTGCCAGGCCTTGCGCAAAAAGGCAATCCAAGAGGCCGGAGGCCTATAAAATCGGGAAAACACATCCCGATGGGATTATTCATTCATAAAATTAAGGATTATGAAACTACAGATTATCGAAAGTATCAGCAAGCATGCGGTAACCCTGGTACTGGTTATCGGAATACTTATGCTGACAGACAAAGGTATCATGCCTACAGGTATGATTGCAATGCTCCTGCTCACCGGAGGAATCATAGGATTTCTTTTCAGAGCTCTTCTACTGATTGTAAGGATAGCATTTATCTTTTTCATTGTCGGACTCCTGTTTTTCTAACCAATAAAACCAACAGATATGAAAACAAGTACATGTATATCTTCTGCTCCTGTCATGCCGGCTGTATGGCCACAGAGTGAACATATCAGACCAGTCAAAAGACGTCTGCCCAATACAGTTGATGAGCCTAAAAACATCGGCTATTATCTGGAATCTCTGCGTGATATTTCCAGCAATCCTGACAGAGAGAATGTCCTGAAAGAATTCTTCAAGGAAACTTATGTATAACCATAAAATTTTTCAATTATGTTTTTTCAATCAATTTATCAGATGATTACAGCAGGTACGGATCTGAATATCAATATCCGTAAAGTGGACAACAACCTGAGTGTGGCAGTCATGCCAAGGCGGAACAGCCTGAAAGAGGATACGCGGCAAAACATGGTGCCACTGGTCGTAAACGGAACACCGGCAGAATTGGATATGGGCTTCCTGCAGACCATACTCCAACCGATACAGAAGGTACAGGGACTGCTTGTCAATGCGGAAAATTTCGAGAAACAGGCAGAAAAGGCTACATCACAGGCCAAATCATCCAAGGCTCCAACAATACCGGCCGAATCAAAGGAAGCCAGGGAAAAACGGGAAAAGATGGAAAAACTCCTCAAGAAGGCTGATGAAGCAACTGCCGCAAAAAGGTTCTCCGAAGCAATGACATGGCTGAAACAGGCACGGGTGCTGGCTCCTTCAGAAAAACAGAAGGAGATTGACGAAAAGATGCAGGAAGTACAGAAACAGGCCAGCGAAGGAAGTCTGTTCGGTATGGCAGAGGAATCGGCGCCGGTAATTCCCCAACCACAAGGCAGCATGAACGGTCAGCCACAGCCCGGTATGCAAACAAGCATATTCCCGGAGCAACAGACCCATACTATGAATCCTGAACCTGTCATGCAGCCTGCTCCACAACAGATTCCACAGGAAATGCCTCAACCGGTATATGGAACGAACGGAGCATATATCCAACCTGCTCCAAACCGTCCCGTAATGCAAGGAACAGGTATGCCGCAAGGAGCTACAATGCAGCCATATCCGCAGCAGCAGGTACGGCAGCCGACAAACGGTCATATACCGAACGGAACGGTACAAGTACAGAACGGAAACGGACGGGAATACCAGACTACACCGGCAGCCCATGATACATTCTGCTTCGATCCGGAAGACGAAAATGACAGGGAGCTTCTAAGAGAAGACCCGTATGCGGAATATCCGGATTTTCCGGCTGAGTACCGAATGAAGGACGAGGCACAGGTAGAAATGATATACTGCTGATATATAAAAATAAATGACTTGTAAAACCAATAAACTATAAACAATATGGCACTGGAAATTAAAGGAATGAAAAGAGTCTTCAAAATGAGGAAGAACAGTCAGGAAACCGTACTGGACGATCCGAACGTAAACATGTCTCCGACTGAAGTGATGGACTTCTATTCAATGAACTATCCGGAACTGACCACCGCGACCGTACACGGACCGGAAATCGAAGACGACCGGGCAGTATATGAATTCAAGACCACTATCGGAGTAAAAGGGTAAGAACATGAAAAAAGAACAACGTAAAGACAAGAAACCATGTACACAACTTACGGAACGGGCTTTGAAAAATTTAGCCAGACTTATCATATCGGAACTCGAAAATACGGACATAAGCCGGGGCATCAGGAACAGAAAGAAAAGAAGACTCCCTCCTGCAGAAAGCCTCATGGTTTTCTGAACACGAGAATACCTTCCATCGCTCCCGATTTGTATGTTGAGAATGACAGGGATGTAACGGTAAATGTCACCACCAAAGAGAATCTTGATTTCCTGTACCGTTCAGCCATAAAGTATGCGCAGCTCCTGGATGTGGAGCTGCCATACCATCCTGTAGGCAGGACTTCCATAAGAGAAAAAATATGCCTGCTATATAATGCATTGGATTCCATAGTATCTCATCATGTGAATCTGGAACTTGTCGGTGACAGGCTCCAGTTCTGTATCTATCATTTCCATGAATGGCCTGATTACACCCTGTTCCTGATACCGATAGATTTTACGGAAAGACTGAAAGGTGAAATCAAAAGGATCACACTGGAGTTCATCAGACGGTTCATCAAGTATCACAGGATGATGGATATAACCGATACCCCTTATTTTGAGATGTCGGAAGTCTGTATCGATTATGTGGACTTTGAACAGCTTGATGAGGATGAGAAAAAGGATTTGTACAGAAAGGAAAAGCTCTTCAGGTCATATGAGAAAGGGAGAATCCATAGGAAGCTGTGCCGGATGCACTCCAGGGCTTTCTGCAGGAATCTTGAAGAACATATCCACAACTACAATCCTTCCAGCAATAAGGAAAAAAGACTTTTGGAACTGATTACTGAAGGGATGTCCCTGATTGCAAAGGACAGCCCTTATATCTTGAATTATGACTATGATTATGCAAGCGAAAAGGAAAGGGATTTCGAACCGCCACCGCTCGAATATCAGATTCTGCTTACATATTCCATCACGGATACGGTTACCAAAGACATGGAAAGCTGTTTCAGTACTGACTGTCAGGAAACATATAATCAGACGCCCGTATCATTTACCTTCATCACACCGGAAACTGAAAAACTGTTCAGACCAGAGAATTATCCGGAACGGTTCTCAAAATGGTTTGAGAAATTTGTAGAACATGTTACCTATAATTTATAAACATCATGAATGAACTGACCCAAAATATTCAAAAAATGATGGTGCCGAAGGCGGCTATCATAGCCTACAAGTATGAAGACAGAAGAAATTCTGATACCAAGTACTTCATAGAATTGCGTCCCATCGGAAAAAGCGGACAGATGGGGGCAGGTATCCCCGTCACATACGAATTCATGAATACCCTGCTGGAATCCTATACGGAAGAAATGAGTGGGATACCGGCAGGCAGAGTCCCTGAAAACATGCTGGCCTGCAATCCGAAAAAAGGACAGGAGGAATATATCTGGTACAATCCGCCCGGAAAGAGACAGATGTTCTTTCACAAGGATCTCAATATACAGGACGGCATGTTCAATCTGCCGGGGATTGTCTACCATGTAAAAAACGGAAGCATGGACGTGTTCGCCTTCAAGGGAAAACGTCCGGTGGAGACGACTCCGCTGTTCCGTGCCCCGTTCTTCAACGTGACCGGTTCAAGTGTCTGCCTTGGCAGCAGTTCTTTGGAAAAGCCACAGAATCCGACTTTCCTTTCCCTGCTGGAATACTGGGAAAAACGGTTCTGGCTGACTGAATTCTCCCATCTGGGAGGAAATGTCAATCCTACCGTTTCAAATCTTGTCATCGTCACCGAGAACATAAGAAACAATCCGTTCGACATGAACGAACTCAAGCCCATGAATAAAAAACTTAAAGACATACTTCCATGAAAAAGATACATTTTACCGACCGCTACCTGCTCAATCCGCGTCATCCGGTAACGGTATTTGTCATCGGAGCCGGAGGTACCGGCTCACAAGTGATAACCAATCTGGCACGCATGAGCATGGCACTTCAGGCATTGGGCCATCCCGGACTGCATGTCACCGTATTCGATCCCGATACGGTAAGCCAGGCCAATATAGGACGCCAGCTTTTCAGTGAGACGGAACTGGGACTGAACAAGGCCGTATCACTTGTCACACGCATCAACCGTTTCTTCGGATACGCATGGACTACCGAACCGCAATGTTTTCCTACCAGGAATTTTTCTGAAGACAGCACAGCAAATATCATCATTACCTGTACGGATAATATTCGTTCACGTCTTACGCTTTGGAAGTTCCTGAAGAAAGTCCGCAAAGAAAACTTCAGTGACCATTCGGCTCCCATATACTGGATGGATTTCGGGAACAGCCAGACAAAAGGACAAGTCATCATCGGGACGGTACGTGAGAAAGTTCTCCAACCTTCTTCACAGGAATATATTCCCATGCCTAAAATGAATGTCATCACCGAAGAAGTGGACTATGCGAAAATCAAAGAAAAAGAATCGGGACCAAGCTGTTCTCTGGCGGAAGCCCTGGAAAAACAGGATTTGTTCATTAACTCCACACTGGCACATATCGGATGTGACATATTATGGAAAATGTTCAAGGAAGGAAAAACACTATATCGCGGTGCCTATGTAAATCTGGAAACATTGAAAGTGACCGCAATCCCGGTATAATGCATAAGTGACCGTATGTATCATCTTTCCATCAGAATACGGTCACTTATTCTATTTGCTACTTATTATTTACTATGTTCTTACCTCGCTGGAGAAGGAAACTCTGTATCTCTGAGGCGAGATAGAATGATTTCCCGTTCTTTTCCACCGAGTAATATTTAATCTTGCCCTCTTGCCTGTAACGTGCCAAAGTTCTTTGTGACACACCAAGGAGTTCTGCCAAATCCACATTATCAAGCAGTCTGTCTCCGTTCATACATTCTTTCAGACGGTTCATCTGGTCCAGTTTCTTTTCAATGCGAGTAAATCCCTCTACCATGGTTCCTATCAGTCTTTCGAGTATCTCATTATCTATATATGACATAATTCCAATATTATAAGTGAATAAATCGATACTCTTTTCGTGCGCACTCAAGAGTATATACTCATAATAGTGAGAATAACATGCCAAACAGATAAAGAAGATAAAAACATTTTGTATACATCTGTTAATCAGATATATAAATTTACATCTTGATTTTTCTGCTGTAAACCGAAAGTGTAAACCATTTAAAGCATAGCTATTACCAAGTTTACATTTCTATAACGACTACTTATTATACTTTGAACTGAGCTTTTAAGAGAGGTTTACTAATAGCTTTATAACGACTCAAGGTACAGAATTTAATGCCATACAGAATGTGGTAAACTATAAAACGGGAAGAATATTTGCAGTCATAACAAAGAAAAAACTCTTAGTATGACTGCAAACATACTAAAAATAGCTACTGCAATTATTAAGTTAAATAATAAAATACACTTACTTAATCCCTATTTTTCATAAGATACTTTTATGCTTCCTGTTACTTTACCTTAATCAATAAAATTTGCGAAAACAAGTTGAACCATTTGAAACGAACTGGGATGATGGAAGGATATTGTGGACAAACAAATACTTTTAATTCGAGTGGTCAATTAGAGTGGATATTAGAAGCCTCTTATTACTATACTTAAAATACAATATCACTCTTTCTTTCCTCTGTGGATTCCTCCTCCAAGCCACTTGGCTGTAACAAGCCAATTTTCATAATAGTAAAACCATTCTGAAATCCAGGGAATAATTTCTGTTATTTTGTGCGAAGCATTCCATTCTTCTGATGGACGATGGTAGATACAGAGATGCTGCTTATCAGTATTATAAACATGTGGCAATCCTTTTTCTCCTTCACACAGAGATAACTTATCTAGAGCAAACACATCCACATGCTTTCCTTCTTTGTAGCAAATCTTGAATTGATAAGTTCCACTTAAAGAAGATGGTTGCACGGAATACTTCCAGCAGAAACTCGTTGGAGTTTCTGCATAGAAGTGTCCGTTGGGATATGCTTGTTGCAAAAAAGCCTTCTGCTGTATTTTTGTAAATTTCTTTTCTCTTTGCATTTATTCGTCTCCATGGAATGTATGAGCTTTCACAACCGTACCAATAGTTCCTAAAGCACCTGTTATCGTAGCTCTTAATACGTTATTATCTCTGTTTTTACGTTGATTGTCGGCAATTGCACTAAAAGTCCGCTGCACTACATCTCTACCGAAAGGTTTGTTCATAGACTCAGCAATTAATTGCAAACCACCTCTTTTTTCAATGATTTGCTCCACATCTTGCTTTACTTGTTTTAACCATGCAAAGAAGTTTAACTGTTTCTGCGGTGTTTCTACCCATTTGTCGGCAAAGTTCTCATCAGGATTTACGGGATTACGCACAATACACAGACCGGTATTTGGTTCACGTTCGATATATCTCTCCATACTGTTGACTACGTTTACCAACGCATCAAGAACGTCTGTTTCCTTGTTGTAAGCACGTGCTGCTAGTGTTGTGATAATAATAGAGATTGGCTTGTTTTCATCGCCGTTAAACATTAAGTCACGGTGACGTTTAAGTATCTGTACAACACGTTGCAAAGGACTTTTCTTCTCTTTATATGCTGGCACATTGCCAACTTTAGCTTCGGAAAACAAAACTGTTCTACGAGTCAATACACTGCACCTATCCTCAAACCATTTGGCATAACCAAACGGATTGCTCTTAAGCCATTTACTACTATCTGTCTCATATTTATAGTTAGAGAGTTCCCTGTCAGTAATACGGAGAGCAAGCTTGTCAACCTGCCCTACTGACACACTGAAATATTGCTCCCGAAGGCGTGTCTTCTCGTTGTTTACACATGGAAGGATGTCCAAGTGATATTTATCGCTTGCGTTTTCTGAATTTTTACGATATAAAAGTGTCCAACATCGACGCCCCTCTTCATCCAATAACTTCTTGTATCGTTCTGAAACCTTCAGTCTTTCGCCAACTTTTGCTTTTAAGTTTTCCGCAGTCCAGTCAGGATGCTTTTCCATCAACTCACACACTAAGTCAATATCAAGATCATCGTTCTCATTGACTGGAGTAATCATCGTTCCTAGTAGAAACGAACCTTGTGGTTGAATCTCAGGCTTATATGGAGCTAGCGGGGAAGATTCGTCTCCAAGGAATTTGCCTACAGCCTGATAGCTGCTTACCAGCTCGTCATATCTTGATTCAGGCACATCCAAAGACGCACCTAAATTCTCAAAAATTTCGTTGAATTGTTTATGTTCTTCTGTTGTTAATTCTCTCATATCTTATTCAATTATAATTGCTCTATTTTCGGTATTATTATAATAGTCGTGCAGTATTAGTTTCATGTCAGCTTTGGGCATCCAAACGTGACCGAGCATAAACGCACACGCTACAGGCATGGCCATGTGAACCAAAATCTCATTATAGGCTGATGATGCTTTTATTTTGTCAAGCACCTCTCTAGTGAAACTTGCAAATTCATTAAGTTTTGCTTCTGTCTTTAAAAAATCATTGTTAGGATTAGTGCATGTAACTGTCCATATTGAAACATCTTGGCTAGAATATAATGTTCTAATTCTCTCCGTGATAGCTGTAGCACTCAGCGCAAACACAAGAACAGGCTGCTTGCTCTTTTCTGCTGGTTCGATAATTCTAAACTCAATGTTCTCATCACCACTCTCCTGCCATTCCCATTTCTTGGTGTCACGATGTGGCTGATATACTTTCAATTCGCGAATGTCATTAAATAACGTCCCAAGTCTTACTAACAATGGCATATCAGCAAACGGAAATAATGAAATGTGTTTTGTTTCTGAATACTGAATACGTTGTTTTACTTCGTAGGCAAATGCAGCCTGCAGGTTGTTATCCTCTATCTCCCAAAAATTCGGATCAGATTCCTTCATGACATTTCCCTTCATACTAATCTCTATTGCAGAACTTGCCTCTGGGTAGTATACTGGGAATAAGACCGAAGAGATAGTATTGAACGAGAAGTCGGGAAGATGTTTCCCGATTTTGCTATAGTATGTAACTACATGACTCTTTTTGTCGTTCGCTATACCAGTCACGAGACGAATTCTGTCCTCATGACGCTTCTTCATCCCTTCCACAATCTCTATAGTATATTTCTCAGGGTCTGAATCTATTATTTTATGACAAGCAGGACACAACAATATTATATTATTTATATCCTGTGCCAATGATTCTGATTTTTCACCACCACGAGGCCCATTTGGCGAATCTCCAATGATATGGCATAGTTCTCCAAAGTTCCCATACTCCTTCGTTATATCTCCTTCATAAAGGATTTTATTGCATCCTTCAAACTCACATCGACCTGCAGCCCTGAGCCACAACAATCGCATTACTTTTTGGGGTATATTTGTTTTTGACATTTAATCTTCGCTTTTATTGTCATTATACATACGGCTCATTGCATCTGCTGAATCTTTCATCATTTTACGCAAAGATTCAGGTGCTATAACTTCAATCTGCTCTCCAAAAGAACGAAGCAGAGAACGAAGCTCATAATTATTCTGAACTTTGAGTGTGACTTGCCAGTAACCATCTTCCATTGGGGTTGAGACAGTTGATTGGGACTCATGCAACGGTTTTGTCACAATATATCCGTAAGCTCGATTACTGACTTTAAGAATAACCTCTTCAACAGGTGCATTACTTAGTGAGACACCAACAACATCGCTAAAATACTCTTTGAAATCTATATCCTCGGCAAGTGGCTCGTAGGATTTAGATGTTTCCTTAAAACCCTCAATTCTGTCTATTGCAAAATTGGATAGGTATTCCGAATCTTTATGCTTTCCTATGAGAAACCATCTGTTATTGTACTGCTTCAGAAAGTAAGGAGTTATAACAATAGTTCTGGCATCTTTACCAAATGGATGATACACTATTTCGATAACCCTTTTATTTACAATAGAGTCAAAAATTGGTTTATAATACGTGTCCATACCTTTGAGATACGGATTATACTGAAAACTTACAACCGAATCTAAAGTTTCACCTAGTTTGCTGGTGGTGTAGAGCCTTTTCTCCAAATCATCTAACCATTCGAACTGTGGTACACCTTCAAAGCGTTTTAGGAGAATCAAGGCGTTATGTATCAAGTCAAATTCTTCTTGATTTATAGGCTGTTTTTTGATAGAAGCACCTTTTTTGTGATAACGGTAATATTTACGGTGTCCATCCTGAATAGCATCAATCAACATTGCATAACCTTCTTCACTTTCAATGAACTTCAAATCTTCTTGAACTTGACGTTTCTTAACCCCACCTCCATCTTTAGTTTCGCCATTATACAGATAAAGAGCCTCATTACATGCGTCAACAAGGTCTTCAATGTAATAACGTCTTGACCAATTGCTCAAACATTTGTCAAGCACCTGATATCTTAATTGTGCATTTTTATTTGTTGGCATAAGCTCATTGTTTTAATTTATATGGCAAAATTATGCAGAAAGAGTGCAGTCTTTCTGCACTCTTTCAAATAAAATCAATTAGAACTCTTTTTTTTAGGAATATTCTTCACAACAACCTTGGAAAAAGCATCTGCACAACTCTTAATTTCTTCATATTCTGCTAGTTCTTTTGAGGATAGCCCTTCATTGGTCCAATCCTCAATATTAGTTGCATACAAACCTTTGACAGTTTTCTCTAAATATGCAGTTGTCAGAGGAACATTCAGTGTCTCAATCTCCATATTGGCAATAATATTACATAGCTAAAATTTGCATATCTAATACACTGATATATAATGCTTTACAAAACTACATGATTGAATTAAGAAACAAATTAGAAACAAAAAGTGAATTTTATCCATTTTCCTGTTTTTTCTTTTGCACTCTGTTTCTTTGCTTGCAGTTGCTTGCCTTTGGAGTGAAAATTCAAGCTGCTCTATTTGATTTTTGTTCCTTGGGTTTACAAATCAGATTAAGGCTTGCACTGATGTTTTTTTGCAGCCAAAAGAGAAAAGTGCAAGCCCGTCATCCTCTAAAGTTGCATCACTTCTACAAATCTAATTCTTTTTATGCAGGCAGCCAAATATGACTGCCTATATTTAGTTTAATTTAGTTTAGCATATATATAAGGCTAACAAACCAAACTAAACTGGATTTACAGCTCACTTCCCGACCATCCTTCCTTTTCCCATTTTACTCTCTGGAAGGTCTCCCTTGTCTTTCTCTTTTGGCTGCAAACCCTTTTTACATTCCCATCACACCCTTTGCACGCAATCATCTCCCATGTTTCTCCCGGCATTTCGCATACTAACTTCCGGTCTGGCTGATGAAAATTGTGTCGCAAAGGTACTTGCCATGCCTTTCTTGTATGCAAGGTCATTGCCTGATGGTTTACGACAAAATCTCCACACTCGGCTTCGCTGAGGTAGTATTTGGTCTGAAAACCTTGCATAAAGAGCCATGCCACCTTTTGTGGCGACATAATTTATCAAGCCCGAAAGTAGATGAAATGCTACAGGAGGGAATATAAGAACTTAAAATTTAGGATTATGGCGAACTATGCAACAAACATCTTCTACGCAAGAACAGAGTGCTCAAAAGACCTCAATACGATAGAGGCGTTTCTGGACGGCACATTCAACGGCTATGTCAATCGTCAGAACGATTGCATTGATGCGGAATTTTCCTCACGTTGGGAATACCCCGAAGAAGAAATCAGCAAATTGATAGCATCCCTGGCAAACAAGGACAAAGTCTATATCAAGATTCTGTCCTATGAGTTTGATAGTGATTATGTCAGCTTCAGGATATTCTCACAAGGCAAGTGGAACGTTAAGTTATAACCCTCAAATCATACGATTATGTTTTACGAGGAAGACAGCGAAATTATCGGGTTGTCCTGCACGTTGCTTACTCCCTACAGAGGGTACACAGAAGGCACCATTGTCGGAGATTATGGCAACACAGTCATTGTCCGTCTCACCAGCGGCAAAGAAATAGAAGAATACAGAGATGAAGTGATTATCAATGATTAAACAAGACAACAGCAATGAAACAGATAGCAAGTAAATTCGTACAGTGGGATGTCCCCGAATTGGAGAAACTGAAAGACAGCAAGGTTTACAAGTTACGGGAACGTCTTGATAATGGCGGCAAATTGAGCCGTTCCGAAAAGAACTGGCTTACACGAAGCCTGCAAGAGTGCTGCCACTTCAAATGTGGCATAGCCTTGATGGGGTATTGTTTTGACTTTTCGGATGTCCTCAAACGCTATTTCGTAAAGCAATACGGACATGTCGCCGAATACTATGCAGTTGACAAGACTTCATTGCGTTCCGTTTTGTATGGGCGCATTGAGGACATTATAGAAGTACCATAAATATCGAAAACATGAAAGTGACGATTGAACACAGCTTTTGCCCTTATTCCGAGGAGGTGACCGACCTCTATTTCCGAATCATCAATACAATTCTCTTTTCTACCGATGAAGCGGAGCTGCGTGAAAGTATGAGACAGTTGGAAGAGAAGACTCCTCTTCATGAGTATTTTACCTATGGATATGGTGCCCATCACCTTTGGGTTTGTCAAAGACGTCCGAGTGACAAGACTCTGGTCTTCAAGCACCGTATCATGTTGGTTGAGTTTTAATCAGCCAACAGATATTGGCTACCGGCTGGAATGGAACTACCCATTTCAGCCTTGCCGCCCTTCCTTTTATAATTTCTCTTTTGGCTGCGCCGTTTCCTTTTTTACAGCCGTCCATTCATGTGAAAAGCATCCCGCTTTTCTGTCTGATCCGGTTTCTGCCTTTCCCTATGGCCATTTTTTCACTCCCTCTTTTTCTGGTGCGGATACAGCAGCCACCCTCAGCTGTGTGTCCTGTCCTTGCTCCATTCGGATTGGAATGACCCTCTTCGACAGTATACTTTGAATGAATGCCGTTCTGTTTTTGCTGCCTCGACAAGCGACATTGGAAAAGTCCGGTCTCTCCGTTTTTTTTGTGGCTGTCCGGGAAGGTGCTTCAATTCCTGCACCAGAGAGTGGACACGAGCTTTTGCCTGCTGTTCCCTCCATTTGGTTCTCATTTTTCATCATTGCTTTTCCAACGAAGCCATCATCATTTTCCCGTTGCAAAGATAGTGTGCAGTCAGGAACGCCTTAGCAGTCTTGACCAATGGCGTAGCCGCTTCAATCTTCCTTTATCAGGCCTTTGGTTTTGTCTTCGCCAAAAATAAAGCGTATTGATGCGCTATCCTTGGTGCATCCTTTATCTGCATCTACTTTTTACCGCAGCGTAAAAATAATTTAATAACTTCTAAAAGCAATTCGATATGAAAAAGATTGAGAACACTTTCGCAGTAACAGGATTCATTGGCAAAGATGCAGAAATCCATCAGTTCACCAGTGCCAGCGTAGCACGTTTCTCTTTGGCTGTAAGCCGACTGGAGAAAAACGGAGAGGAATCCAACCGCATTTCCGCCTTCATGAATATCGAGGCATGGCGTAAGAACGAGAACACCGATTCCTTCGACATGCTGACCAAAGGTACCATGCTTACCGTCGAGGGTTATTTCAAACCAGAAGAATGGATTGACAAGGACGGTACGAGACACAACCGCATCGTGACCGTGGCTGTCAAGTTTTATCCGCCTGTTGAAAAAGAGGAGGAAGCTCCTAAAAAACAGGCAAAACCTGTGAAGAAAGGCAAGAAATGATTCCGGCCTTACAGACAAAGCGACCTTCGGGTCGCTTTATTTTTGTTCATGGACGGCTTCAGCCATTCCGCCCTTTTATAGCTTTTCCCCTGCATGTACTTCCGTACCATTATAATGTCATGTCGCTCCTTTGTGTTTTTACTGCTTTTCGGGGTTCCATTCCGCAAGCCTGTTATTTTTCTCTGCAAAGTTTGATTGCCGTTTTCCGGTCCTGTCAAGGAACCGCTTTGCTGGCTGTCGGAAAATCTTCCTCTCCGTGCCTGCGAGCGTATTTTCCACATCCTCCTTGCCCGGACCGACCGCCAATTTCGTGGGCAGAAAAAATAATCAACCTTCCGATACAGAAACTACCGGAGGGAAAACAAACAAAATTCATCAACTTTAAAATTGTAGTGATATGACATTCAGAGAATTTATGGCAGAAAACGGCTACACGTTACAGACAACCTTTTGGAGTGATTTTTCGATAGCAGACCGCTTCGGACTTCCAGCAGTCCAAGATACTTTCAACCGCGCATTTGCAGAGTGGAAAAAGAACTACAAGTACCTCACGGAACTTATTTTAGTGCTCAACCACAAAATCTGGCAGCACTACAAGGCAGACCCGGAAATGGCAAAGCTCTACAACAGCCTTTGGATGCAAGCCGACCAATACGCCATCGAGAATCTGAAAGGCAGCGAGCTGGAATATTATTATGAGGTGACGGACTGATGCCGTCATTACAGATAAAGCAGATAGTTCAATCAGTTAAGCTCAATAAAATAGATATGGATATTACATTTGCAATCGTCCGTGCAGAAAATGCGGACTATCTTTGCCACCATGCCAACGGCATCTATGTGGATGTCAGCAATCCAATGAGAACTTTTGTTGCCGGAGAAGATAAGTTCCGGCTTATTGAACCGGACCGCTCGTTGGAACGGAAGGAGTACAGGTTCAGAGGACAGAACTGCTATCTTGTACCTCGTTTTTATGCCAACGGGTGGTTGGCTCTTCTGTTGCAGAGTGTGGAGGATGAAAGTGAGTATATCGTCCTTTCTGTCAATTTGGAGGAAATGAATGCCCTTGGATTGCCCGACCGGACATTTATTGACGTGAACCATTATCCGGATGCCATGGCGTTTTTGAGTGCGAACGGGTTGGCAACGGATTCCGGTTACAAACGCAGGAGCGGCTTTGTGGAGTATCCGATGGTAATGCTGAATCTTGCATTGATTTACCAGCATTTCCCGAAGACATTCCAAGAAGCTGACATTGATTGTTTCTGAACAGCTGTTCCAGGCATGGATTGCTGATTGGTTTTAACGATACCGTACCGCCTTTTTCGGCACGGTATCGTTTTTTCATGCCCGATTGTCTGGCGACACCAGACTTTTATATATTGCCCTTTTCCCTCTTATAGCGGCAAGATTGCCGGTCCCTTTTTATCATTTGCAATGGCGGACAGGCTCTGATTGCATCCCGACATTTCGCTCGGGAATGTTTTCTTGTGCAAAGGTACGTCGAAAGAATGCTCTGCAAGTACCACTGTCGCTACCCGAAGTGAAATTTGACGTAACCTTCCGCAATCAAAGATTCCGGTATTCATAAAATTTCATTCCGGGTTTCTTGCTTTGCATTCCTGCTTCGCCGTATGATGGGCACCAAAAAGCGACCCTTGCGATGAAGTCGGTAAATTTCAAAGCAGGGCAAATGAAACACTTTAAAAAAATAGAATCAAATGACAGTAGATGAAGTATTACAGCACGATTTGAAGTTTCGGTACATGCTACTCGGACGCCTACAGGCAGATTGCGAATATTATCTTGGTTTCGGCAACAGAAATCCCAACCGTTTGTGGGCTGGTGATGAAGAAAGGCAACTGGAGTACATGACCAGGCTCTATGACAGTTTCACCGAGGAGGAAAAACCACAATGGCTGACAAGGGAACAGATTCTGAAGTATGATACCGCCATGAGGAATATACCGGAATAAAAACAAATGTCGCACCTGCTCCAAAGACAGAGCGATGCGGCAATCATCTTTCTAATCAATTATATCAGTTATGAAGATTCAGTGCTATTTAGCCTCGATGCCCCCTTTTACTATGTCACGAAAAGTCTTGGCAGGCTTGAAGGCAGGAACTGAATGGGCAGGGATGATGACAGTCGTGTTGCTTGAAATGTTACGTCCCGTTTTCTGTGCTTTGCGTTTGATAATAAAACTGCCGAACCCTCGCAGAAAAACCTCTTCTTCTGCAATCATCGAATTTTTCACGCTTTTCATAAACGCTTCCACTACGGCTGTTACCGTGTTCTTTTCTATACCGGTCTGCTTTGCTATCCGGTCAACAATCTCTGCCTTTGTCATGGTCTGATTAAAATGAATGATAAAATTATACACTTATCTTCCGGCTTAACGGTCACGCCGGTAGTCGCTCTGGCTGAATCCGCCGAATATACCCTTCAGGATCTTGCCGACTACCCAAAAAACTACGAATAATACAATCAGTTCTCCCATAAGTCTTCTATTTTATATAGTTGTAATTGAATCTAAAGATACAAAATAATCTCTGAACTACAAAATAATACGGAGTGAAATTTATCCGGATTTACATCATGCGTTTTCTTCTCCGCCACCATCCTCTTCCGTCTTTTTCCTGACACGCGGACCGCTGGTCTGGCCTCGGTCGAGCTTTACACCATATTTGTTGAGTATGCGCCATATTGAGCTTTTGCTGCTGAAGCCGCTGGCAGCCCAGATGTCATCGAACGAATGGCCGTTGGTGTACATGTCCACGATTTTCTTATCCCGTTCGGCTTTAGGCAGTACTTTCGGGGCTGCCGGTGCCTTGATGCTTTGGCGCAGCCTTTCCACATGGGCAGAGTACCTGCGCAATGCCGCAATCTCCTCCGGAAACGCACCGATTATCCACAGCACGTCAGCGGCTGTCGTGGAAGGAAACAGTTCACCTCGGGTATCCACCTTGTCGTGGATGGATATGATACGTACTATCTTGATCCGGCACAGTTCAATGAATGCGGACAGTTCTCTCAGTCCGCGTGTGGCATTGCTGAACTTGACCACGACAAGTTCGTCACCTCTTTCAAGATTTGCCATAAGCTGTTTCCACATCGGACGCAGCGTTTCGTGTTCGACCGTTTCTTCTACAATCTGTACACATCCGTATTGCTGCATCCATTCTCTTTCCGTGTCAAAACTTTCATTGTTTTCCCTGAATATGTAACCGACTTTTGCCATTTGATTATACATTGTTTTGATAACAAGTGCAAATATAATACTTTCCTTTAAATCCAAAATTATATTGTGGAAAAATAATCGTTTAAACGGATGGAAATCCTCTTTTTCTTTCACTTGTTTTCACTGATAATCATATCGTTAATATGATTATGAAAAAATCACTAATTCTGACATCGAAAGAATATTATCACGATTTTTATATATAGATTTGCACTGTTTTAATATGAAATGACAAATATGAAAAGTGTAGAATCATACTGTAAAAGAGCCTGGCTGTTGACCGGAGTATGTGCCGCTTCACTGACCATTTGCGGATTGTCATCATGCGGTGACGGAAGCGGCAAGCCTTTGTCGGAAGTGGCAGAAGACCCTGCCGGAACCTACCGGAAGTATCTGTCCGATATACGAAGCCAAAAAAGTGCTTCTTTCAAGGAACTGACCCTTTACGTTCGCCAATGGCAGGAACTGAAGGATTCCGTCTTTTTTCATCTCCGCAAGGACTCGCTCATACGGGAACATCCCGACACACGTTCGGCATGTGTCCGCCTGCACGATTCAATCCGCAACGAGTTCTCACGGCTGGTTCTTTCGAAGCCGCGTACCTATCAGGAACTCCTGTCCTTCAAAAATCAGTTTTCCTCCTATGCCCGTGATACGGAACTGCTGGATGACGTACAGAAAATCCGCCCTTTCTTCCGTTCGTTGGATGACCAGCCGGCACATAAAGGAAACCGGACCCAGGTCCTTTCCGCTTACCGTTCGCTGTTGTCACGCACCAACCGTGCCGGCATACATAGCACCAAAGACCTGAGAGCCTTTATCACAAAGGAGGATGCCGTATTCCGTGCCTTCCTTGTACACCTGCATGAACTGGACGGTGAAGGTCTGACAGATGTCACCCGCAACACCGAGCAATGCTGCTCTCAGATACTCCTTGCTGCCGAACGAAAGGAAATCACCTACCGGGAGGCCATGCTTTATCTGGTCCTTCGTACCAACCGCCGGCAGATACAGAACATGCAGACCTGCATGGATGACGTCCGCAACAAGAGGGTCAAGACACCCGTACAGGCACATGCCTATATATGGATGCTCGTGCAGCCCTATTCTTCACTGGATGCTTTTTCCATGGCGTTGCTTTCCGAGGATGAGCGGAAACAGCTTGACAGGATGGCGGCCCAGACCCCTGCGGTATTCAAAAGCCTGAGCCGGATCCTGCAATCTGAAGGCACACGCCTGTCTGAACTTCCCGGAATGCTGATGGAAATTTTCATACACACGCTATAACAATATCATGAATATGTTACGACATTTTTTTGACGACTTTATGACGTTCGTCCCGCTTCAGCTGCCACAGCTGCTGGATGTGACCATCATGGAAGAGCCGCAGTTCTACGGCGACTATGCACTGCTGACCTTTCCATTGCGAGATTCCTATGACCTGGAAGAGGTAATGGATATGTTCGAGGACGACATGGAGCTGATAACGCTCTACCACCATATTCCATCGCATACGGTCAAGTTCGGTCACAGCACCTGTGCATATTCCAATCCTGCTTTCGGCCAGATGTTCAAGATGAACTGCCAGACCGGTGCGGACGGCAAGGTTGACACCATCCTTGTCACCATCTATGATTCGCTGGAGCAGATGTATGGCGAATTGTGCCTTGACCTAGATCTCCATTCCAAGGGAGGTGTGTTCAAATACAAGAAGGATAAGGAAGATGTCCTGCTGAATTTTCTATGACCGTTGCCTCATGAGGAATACGTTATATCGACAGATGGTCTATTGGATAAGGGAGTATCGTACATGGATAGAGGTCGTTGATGACAATACCTATAAGGAGTACGCACTGCCAAGGAACGGCCATATTGACTACATCGTTTCCCGGACATTGGTACTGCGGGCTTACAAGGACAAAGGCCCGTACACCAAGGGCATGACCTGGACAATCCCGGAGTATGCACTGGACAAGGCATTGGCCACCTACCGCAAGCAGGAACATACGTTCAGGCAGCGTATCAAGAAGGCTGCGATGTATCTCTCACCACGGGATGCCGAGGCCATCATCCTGCTGGCTTCCCACAACATTGTCCGTCTGGAGCTGGTGATACTGCCCATTCAAGCACGCGAAAAACCCTATTACTTATGATTTGGAACATCTTACAACTCATTTTCTGTGCCATGCTGTTTGCAGTGCCCATGGCATTATACAAGAGCAACCGCACTTTTATGGCAAGGTTCTATAACGCCATGGTATACCGTGAAAAGGCCCGTAGGCTCTATGTGCGGATCCTTTTGATCCTGCTTTTGCTTTTTCACTATGTCTATGCCTGCGGACATGTCGGCGAGTTCGGTATCCTGTTATCGACCGCAGTCTGTGCCGCTATCTATTCGTTCAGGCGGACGGACCGTTGGCTGAGACGTTTGCCCGGCAGGACATCCTCGTTTGTTGCTCTGGCAACGACTGTACTGGTCATCGGCTTTGTACCGCATCTGTACACGCTGGCAGTCACCGTCGCCTTTCTTCTTTTGGCTGCCCTGTTCTATCCCTCCGATCGGGTAATGACCGAATCCGGGGATTTAGACCGGATTACCGGATGGATGCAACATCCAGCACTGCTGGCCGAAAGCTATCATGATTATCATCACGCAAGGTTGCCGCAGGATGCGGACAGCGGCAACACTGATATATCCGCGCAATAATAACCATTCAAAAACAGATTGAAAATGAAAACCAGACAAAGAATAACTGTCCCGATACTGGCAGACAGAGAGGTGTTTGACTACCTCAAGGAGAAAGTGGGTGAACGGAAAACGAAAACAGAAGCCTATTGTGATTTGCTGGACAAGACTCTGGCCGGTTTTGTTTCCCCCTTTTTAAGAAATCAGGAGTTTGAACTCCATCCCAACCAGTGTCATGTGACGGTTTCAGACCTTTCAGTGGAATGGCATTGGCACAGGGCTACCGTCCGTTCTTTCCTCGATGCACTGGAGGGGTTCGGCCTGCTGAGCCGTATCCGTCTTTCCAAAAGCGTCATCATTACCATGAACGTACAGAACGGCAGTTCCGTGGAGTCTTGTTCCGGACAGCAGGTGCCGGAGTTTGCCGACCTAATGCATGAGGTATTGTCCGATTGGATAACTGGCAAAACCGATACGGATGAAACCGGCATTCGATGTGGACAGCTCATCCGCCAGGCCATGGACGGGACTGCCATGCAGGACAACCTTTCGTGTCCGGACAGTGTCACCCATATAGGTCCGGCAACCGGAGGTAACAGCCGGGCGGTGGAAATCAGCCAGGCTGCTCAGGAGTGTATCGCACTGGCCGCCCTGCAACGTGCTCTGCGGAAGTCGAGATTCGATGATGTTTCAGGAGCCATGGACTACTTCCATCTCGAACTCTACGGTGACTGGTCTGGGCTGCTCGCTACTGCCAACGAACTTTCAGGACTTCTCTTTGACGAAAGCAGGGCAAATGATGTCGGGCATGAGGAAGACCGCATAGAAGGCTTAAAAGCCCTTATAAAGCCTTTTCTTGCGCTTGCGGCAAAGGCTCAGGAGAAGTCGTACCAGACCGGAGATTAGAAACCGAATGTATAACTGCGAACAATCCGTTTCCTTTCCCGTTCTGGAGTGCTGCCGGTTATAGGAGGCATCCGGGCTTGCCCGTCTGCCACGAACTAAGGGACGGGGGAGCCTAATACCCCTGATGACTGACGTCACAGGGAGGGTGTCCGTACAAGCAGCAAGCTGGGACACGAAGGACTGTTCAGATAAACCAAAAAACAACATGATGAATCCCAAACAGGTGCTGGATGTGCAGGTATCAAAAGGCATTACTGCCGCCCAGAGCAACGAGCATCTGCGCGACCGCAGCGAACGGGCGGAAAAATATGCCATGACCAAAGGCAACTACGACCCCACACGCAAACACTTGAATTTTGAAGTCGTGCCCGGCGGGAAAATACGTCCCGTTGACACGAGCCGCAATATTCCGGAACGGATGGCGGACATATTGAGATTCCGCGGAATCAAAGATCCCAATGAGGGGTTGCCCGAACCGAAATACCGTACGGTGGTGAACATCATTTTCGGCGGATCCAGAGAGCGCATGCAGGAACTTGCCTTTGGCAGCCAGAAGGTGGATTACGAAAAAGATGCGGACAATAGCCATATCCAGCGGAAGGCTGACATTGAACGCTGGGCAAAGGATGTCTATTCATTTGTAAGTGGCAGATACGGTGAACAGAATATCGCTGCCTTCATTGTACATCTGGACGAAATCAATCCCCATGTACATTGCACGCTTCTGCCAATCAAGGACGGCCGCTTTGCGTACAAGGAGATATTTGCCGGAAAGGACAAGTTTGAATACAGTGCGCGAATGAAACAGCTCCATTCGGACTTTTTCTCGGAGGTCAATACCAGGTGGGGCATGTCGAGGGGAACAAGTATATCCGAGACAGGTGCCCGGCACAGAAGTACCGAGGAATATCGCCGCATGCTGTCCGAAGAGTGTACGTCGATTGAGGAGAATATCAAACGTCACCAACAGGTGCTGGGAGAACTTCAAACGGACATCCGCCTGGCAGAACGCCGGGTAAAAGGACTTACAACCATGGTCGCTAATCTGGAAGCGCAGAAAGCAGAAAAGGAATCCCTGTTATCGGCAGCCGAGCTCGACTTAAAGGAGAACAAGGGCAATGTGGCAGAACTGGCTGCCCGGATAAAAATGCTGGAGAAAGAGCTGCAGGGCATTTCCAGACAACTGGCAGATAAACAGGAGAAATTGCAGACGGCTGACCGACAACTCATCAGTCTGAAGGAGAATATGGATGCCATAGAAGAGCGTACAGAAACGCTCAAAGAGGAAGCTTACCGTTATTCACAGGATGTTCACTCCAAGGTGGACACCCTGCTCAAAGATGTTCTGCTGGAGGATATGGTCAGTGAATACCGTAGCGCATCGGCACAGATGGGTGAATCGGAACGGCGGCTGTTGGACGGTTCACTGATGCAATCCATTGCCGAACGTGGCACGGAGGTCATGCACTGTGCAACGATGCTGTTTCTCGGTATGGTGGACGATGCCACTACGTTTGCCGAATCACATGGTGGCGGCGGTGGCGGAAGTGACCTCAAATGGGGGCGTGACGAAGACGAGGACAACCGTGCCTGGGCTCTGCGCTGTATGAGAATGGCGAGCCGCATGATGCGCCCTGCCATCGGCAAGAAACCCAAACGATAAGTGGCATCGGTCTGAAATCAATCAAATGTATAACGAATTAAATTATTGGAATATGACGAAACATTTTATTTTCATCTTCACCTTGCTCTGCTCGTTGCAGTTACATGCTGGTGTACAACCCATACAGAAAGATACTGTACAATACGCTGTCCGGTACGAATCCATGGAACTGCTTCAACCGCTTCGTTCGGCCTATCTTGACGGAGTTGTGCTTCCGATGTCGCGGAGCGGCAACTGGTTTGTCAGCATCGCAGGTGGAGCAACCGCTTTTCTCGGTACACCACTTGGTTGCGAAGACATTTTCGGAAGATTGAAACCGTCCTACAGTTTTGCTTTCGGCAAGTGGTTTACACCTTCGGTTGGTGCAAGGATAAACTACAGCGGATTGCAATTCAAGGACGGAGCATTGTCCACTCAAAAGTATCATCACATCCATGCAGACTTGTTGTGGAATGTCCTTGGTCGCAGATATGCCCGGCAGGAACAGGTACGTTGGGGGCTTACGCCTTTTGTTGGTGCCGGCCTGCTGCATCATGCTGCCAACGGACATAATCCGTTTGCTATATCTTATGGTGTGCAGGGGCAATACCGCATTTCAAAAAGAGTGAGTGCAGTTTTGGAGTTGTCCAATACGACCACCTTCCGGGACTTCGACGGGTATGGAAGAGCAAACCGTCTGGGCGATCACATGCTTTCATTGACCGCTGGATTCACATTTCACCTTGGTAAGGTAGGCTGGAGGCGGGCCGTCGATGCGATGCCTTATATCCGTCGCAACGAACAATTGATTGGCTATACCAATTACCTGACGGAGGAGAACAGACGATATGCCGGACTTCATGACCGAGACAGACGGACACTTGCCGAGTTGAAGAAAATTCTGGAAATCGAAGGACTGCTTGATAAATACAGTCATCTTTTCGAGGACGACGTGGACGGAGCTAAATTCCCTGTGAACAATTACAGCGGACTGAACTCGTTGCGTGCAAGGCTGAAGTACAGATATTGGGACGGTACGTCACCTCTTGATTCTGCAGCCATCCTATCCGGAAGTGGAAATCAGATTCTACAAAGCACATCGACAGGAAACCGGAATGACTTTGCCGTGGATTCTACATTTTGTGATTATGACGACGGCAAGTGTATCGGAGCACCCATCTATTTCTTTTTTGCGCTCAATTCCGCACGACTGACAGATGCGTCGCAAGCTCTCAATCTGGACGAACTGGCTCGTGTGGCAAAGAAATACAATTTGTCTGTAAGAGTGATCGGTGCCGCTGACAGCATGACCGGCACATCCGACATCAATCAATCCTTGAGTGTGTCAAGAGCCGGCTTTATCGTCTCGGAACTGGAGAGACGTGGAATATCGGCCCAGCGGATTGTTCAGAGCTACAGGGGTGGAATTTCAGACCATATACCTGTAGAAGCCAACCGGCATACGAAAGTTGAACTGTATATTTCAGAAGTGACAGAGAAATCGGAATAACAGATGTTGAAGTTCAACCTATTAAAAGAGTGTTCAATCGAGCACTCTTTTATATTTAGGACAGATGTATCTCTAATGCGGACAGCAAGGGAGGCGAATTTCCGCACGAGTTGACAAATTCGATACTACCCGCCTTACTTGTTACCCGTCATCAAGGGGTGTAATAAAGATGCAAGGAAACATTCGGTTAGCATATCAATTTTACCTCCAGAACTTATTTGGAAGATAATCAATAAAGCCTCCCCGCAAGAACGAAGAGGCTCTATTCAGATACGGCTTACGTCACAAAACTGAATTTATTTTGAAGATGCTTCCAGCGATTCTTTTCTGAATTGTTTGAGAAGCTTTTCAAGTTCAAGCGATGCTTTACGGGCACGGGTGCCTGCCGTCTTGTTTCCTTTCTCTATCTGGAGACCGGCATCTTTGGAGAATTGAGCGAATAACTCACTGATTTGTGCAACTGTCTTTTCCATTGTTTCCTGTTTTATGTTATACAATATCCGGCAAATATAGCGAATTTTATTTCTACTAAAATAAATTACGTCGTAATTTCTTCACTTGTAACACGATATATCATTCTTTTTCTTTTCTATAACTCTTTCGTGCCATTCCTTTATTTCATCTTCAAGACTCCTTGTCGGTGAGATTTTCCCATGCAAAGGTACAGCAGCCGCTCAGTTATCAAGTACCGCCATGCTAACGGATGCTTGAATTGAAACGGCAGCCTTCCGCAAATCAAAGATTTGGGTATTCCGTTAAATTCCAGCCCGTTTACTTGCTTTTCCTATCCCTGCCTGCTGTTGGAACCGCATGTAAAATCCATCCCGAAAGGAAGTCGGTAAGACTTCAAGAAAAGGGAAATATAAAACAGTGTCTAACAACAATTAAATCTTAGAATTATGCCAAATTGGTGCAGCACAGCGTATGTTATAGAGGGCAACGCAAAAGAAGTCAAAAGCCTCTATGAGTTGATGAAAGGATTGCAGGAACGGAAAGAACCGTCCGCTGAAAACGGCTTCGGAACCTCATGGTTGGGATGCCTTGTAGATGGATTGGGCGGTGATTGGAACAAGACCTACTGCCGTGGTGACTGGAGCAATCTTGAAATGAACGGAGACAATCTTCAGTTTACAACGGAAACGGCATGGTCACCTTGCAACGAAGTCTTTGACCTTGTTTGTGAGAAATTCCCGTCACTCCATTATTATTATCAGGCAGAAGAGCCGGGATGTGTTTTCTATCAGACCAACGACAGCGAAGGAACATATTTTCCCGACAGATACCTCGTTGACTTGTGTACCGCTGATGACAAGTATTATTTCGAGTACTTTCAAGACACAAAGACCCTGTTCGACTGGCTTGGAGAGATAGCAGGCAAACCCATCCAGTCCATGAAGGATGCCGAAATGTTGGGTGAGGAATGGGAAAAGGAAAATTCGGATGCCTATTGCTATATCAATGAGTTTACGGTAGTGGATTGAATATGCTTATAGGATACAGTCCTATTGAAACCCTGTGGCTGGTACTGAACCATGTTCAATGCCAGCTACGTTTTTTTTCAGTTAAAAGCAGGCTGACTACATGTATGAATATGAGTACAACCCGAGAAATGTCTGTTTTATGCCAGTAAGCCCCTTTATACCTATTTTTCCAGACAGCTTTTAGTGACTTTCTTTTTTACTTTCTGTTTTCTTTCCCTTTTATCGGCTACGCTACGTTTTCCACGTTTCTCGCTTCGGTGCTCCTTGTCGGTGTGATTTTCCCATGCAAAGGTACAGCGTCTGTCCGGTCGTCAAGTACCGCTGTGTGCTAAGTTGTTCAAGAATTGAACGGCAGCCTTCCGCAAATCACAGATTTGGGTATTCCGCTAAATTCCTGACCGTTTACTTGCCTTTTACCATCCTGGCCTTGCTGTTGGACCGCATGTAAAATCTATCCCGAAAAGGAAGCCGAAAGGCTCTATCAGAGGGAAGAAAAAAGTTTAACATTAAAATTTATCGTTATGCACAGCAGTATTTTTCAGATTTCAACCAAGCCTATCAGCAAGGAAAATTACATCACCGAAGAAACGTTCATTGGCGGAGATTTCAGTTTTTATGACTATTGCGCAAATATGGGCGAGGAAGAGCGCAAGGAGGCAATATCTAATCTGGTGACATGCTTACTGCCCAAAGAAATGTTTGAGCAGACATCCGAAGATACCATCCTCTATAAAGGCGGTGTGGAGCAGTGGAAAGCCGAATTTGTTGCCAATGTACGCAAGAAAGCGGAAGCCATTACCATCGAGAGCATGCTGGAATGGGGACCGGTCTATGCCATTGAAAAGGCTTTGACAAATCCGTTGGACACCGATTATCATTTCTATCTGAATGATGATTGCACCAACACCTATGCCGAGACATCCCTTTCCTTTGTGAAGTTTGTCTGCGGACTCGAACCCGGAACGAAGTTCTATGTCGGAGGTGTGGTAGATTACCATTATTGACGTATTCGCAGGTTTTGATTGTCCACCCGTCTCACCGGCGGGTGGATTTCCTGTCGGACAGCCTGTTCCTTTTATACTGATACGCTCTACCGCTTGCCTTCCTTTTCTATTCGTATTTCTCCCGGTTCTAATGAATTATTCATTTCTGCATACCGACCACGCCGTGAGGATTGTTTCGGGTGCAAAGGTACGGCGGATGAACATCAGTCAAGCATCACTGCCGCTTCCTGAAAGGAAATTTGACAAAACTTTCCGCAATCAAAGATTACGGCATTTCATAAAATTTCATTCCCGGCTGCTTGCCCATAGTTCTTGTATCCACCGTTTGGACCGCACATGAAACAATCCCTTGGGCGAAGTCGGAAGGCTTCAAGAAGAGGGAAATAAAAAATCTACCGATATGACAGCAATTCAACAAATTACCGCAGTAGCCGCCAGTTTGGGCTGGGAAGTGAAGACTGACATCCAAAAGAAAAAACGGGTGGAGTTTGAGTTTCAGCGTTATACGAAGATGGGGCAGGATTTCTTTTTCACGGTCGGCATGAAAGGCAACGATACCGGCAGCCTTATCAGCGAAATAGAGGATTATTACGAGGGCTTTGACCCTGATTACGAAGCCTATCTGTGGATAGGTACGGACGGCCACGGCAGAAACGGTGCGCCTTACCATATCAAGGACATTGTCAGCGATATGGAGGATGCCGAAGCTATGATAAAGACCTTGTATGAAACATTAAAAAACACCTTCCAATGAAAACCAAGACACTCTATAAGCGAGATGCGCAAAGAATAGACATCAGCCGTTTTCCGAACTTCCACCGCACGGGAAGCATATTCGGAATGAAAAAGCTTTATTACGGCAAGAATGCCCTGCTGGTACGTTGCGGCAGTTGGATTTACAACGTGTCAAGTGAACCCGAAATTTATTATAACATAGCACATTGACAGATGAAAAAAGTTAAGACAAAAGATTATCAGAGTTGGAAAGGCATCATGACACTAAAGATGCTTTGCTGCAATATCGTTGCAGGTCGTTTCAATTGGCGGAAATACTGTACGCCAAAGTCGTATTTCGGTCAAGAGATATGCGTCATGCCGCTGCATTGCTCCTACGGACAGATAGGTTACACCGTCTATTTTCCCTATTCCAATATGCCGGAAGTGGAATACGACTGGGAAATGAATCAGTTGACCATTGACCATGAGAATTGGGATAACTATTTACACAATTAAAACAGCAGAGAATATGACACAGAAATTTTACACCAAGTGGCAGGCTGCGACCCTTGCGGATGCTGGCTGCTCCGTTTCCCGGGAATACCGCCGGTTTCAGACGGCTCTTATCCATGAACTCACCAGGTACGCAACCGCTTCCGGGGCTAAAGTGGTTTCCAGTTTGAAAGGTCATTATGATACCTCCTGTTTCATCGAACGTAACGGCAGGTTTGTATATATCAGTCATTCATCCACATTCTCCCGAACGGGCAGCGGCGTGAAAATCGAGCTGGACAGCTTTCTGATACGCACAGCTTCACATGCCAAAGACTACACCGGCGGCAGTAACCGGTATTGCAGACTGGAGGAGCTGTCGGTCATGATAGACCAGCTTCTGGACCGGTAAGATACAAACAAGCGGAGCCGACTGACTCCGCTTGTCCATTTTTGTTTCTACCGGCGCATTCCGCCCTGATACTCCACTTCCTGCTCTTTCTCCTGGTATTCCTCCATTTCGTTCAGCTTCTCGTTCACGTTCTGGAGGTTGGCATCCAGTGTCTCGTTGTGGTCATAAGGGAACGTGTGCCGGGCAGCCAGTCCCGCATTGGTGACATGTCCGACATCGAGGCTGTCGGATTCCCTGTTGTATTCGAGATACAGCATCTCTCCGTTTGGCATCTCGAATGCTGGAATCTTCTGCTGTGCCATGGCTGCAAACCGTTCGGCTGTCATATCCTTGGCCACTTCTCTGACGTCGTTGCTGGCACGGTCAATGCCGTAGCGCGTGATGTGGTTCCGTACTTCCTGTTCCGAACATTTCAGCATCACCTCATAGGTTCCGCCCACACTTCCGTTATACACTACAGCAAAGTCCTTGTCCTCAATCAGCAGGTCGTCACCCCGGTTCTGAAGAGGTGACGCATAGGTATCTTTCTCATCCATGCCGTTGCCGTCGTAATACTCCTTGGCAAGCGTCAGCAGCCCTTCATAATCCCCTTTGTTCCTGAAGGCATCCAGCCGTGCCGTATCATAGCCGGACTGGAGATAGGCCACGGAAGAGTAGAACATCTTCTCTTTCGGTGCGGTTTTCTGTTCTTCACCGACCTGTTGTTCCAGTTCCTGCGCAATCTTGTCCACTTTCTGCGTAATCAGTGAGGTAGCCTTTTTCACATCCAGCAGTGTCGTCTTGATGAACTGCGGTGATTCCTTCAGCGCGTCAAGCCAGCTTTTCAGGTAGGCACAGCTGTCTTCCTTGATATGTTTGGCCATTCCGTAACGTTGGGCTGTCAAGGCACTTCCCAGTTCGGCCACCAGTTCCTCGCGGGCGTATTCCTCCGAACCGAAAGAAGTCGGCTTTATCCGGTCGAGTACGCCTTCCGCACCGGTCGAATGTGTCATTTCATGGAACAGCGTTCCGTAGAATGCCTCTCCGGTTTCGAACTGACGCTTTTCCGGCACGACGATTTCATTCTTCGAAATGGAATAGTAGGCACTGTCCTGGTACTGCGGACTGATGGGGCATATCCAAAGGTTATCCTTAATCATCGCATCGACCGGGGCAAAACTGAACTGTTCTCCCGTTTCCTGCTTCGGCTGCATATATTCCGTTTCGAGTTTTTGCCACAGCTCCGGCCTTGCTTCCTGCAGGTTGGTCTGTGCCACGTTGAAGACGCGGAACACCTGCATCTTCGGATAGACATTGTATTCCTTCTTCTCATTTTCGGACAGTTTCTTGTAGTCGTCATACTTGATTTTTTCTTTCGTCTCCTTGTGAATGCAGGTGAAGGTGGTCAGCATGACCGGAAACGATTTTTCTCCGCGCAAGACGGAAACCCGTGGCAGTTCCTGACCGTCCTTGCCGGGCTTGTTGAGCCGTTGCACGCAGTCGAACGTGCAGAAGCGCGGAATCTTGTAACCCTCTTTCTCACAGTGCATCAGCAACATGAAGGCATTCATGCCGTTGTATTCGCGTCCCGAAAGGTTACGGGGCCATGGCAGCGTGCCTTCGGTAAACCAGGGCTTCTTCCAGTCCTGACGGATGCTCTCGATTTTTTCAATCATCATTTCAGCGAACAGGTCCAGAGCCTTGTCCTCGCTGTTCGGCCCGTCGCTATGCTGTTTTCTGTATCCGGCCATATCGCTTACTGATTGAGGTTAGACGATTCCGCTACATACTGGGCCAGTTCTTCCGCCTTGCACGACACGTTCACTTTCCCATTGTATGCAGAAAGGCTCATTTCTCCCTTGGCTTCCACTTTCACGCCCGGCTGCAACCAGGCCTCGTGCTCCTTTCCAAAACAGAAGAAGCGCACCCATTGGTACTCGAACCCGTCTTCCACCTTCTCCGTGCTGAAGGCCGAAAACATCGTATAGGGCTGTTCTTTCTTGTCCCTCTTTTCCTCGATCTGCTGACCGACCTTGCCGCGGAACTCCATGACTCCCCTGACTGCATCCGCCGCATGGACATCCGCCGTTCCAATCTCACTGGCGAAGAGATTGAAGTAGATCCGGTCGCCCCGGTGTTTGAGGAACATTGTCCCTTGCACTTCGACCCGGGTGCCGTTCCGGTAGCTTCCTGTCTCCTCGCCGGCAGTTTCCTTGCTGACATCCACTTCGATGGGAGCAGTCTTCCTTTCGGTAGCAGAAATCATCACACGAAGCGGGAACACCAGGAACGATTTTCCTTCCTTGTTCGTGCGTATCGACGCATCACGTCCGATTACGCCGCATACTGTAACATTGCATTTGATCATCTTGATTGTCTTTTAATGTGAAACATGATTTCCCGACAAGCAGGATGTGGTTGATTGATCGTTGAGTTGAGAATGTACCGCCTCTAATCGGGTGCGCGTATCATGGCCCAGACCAGCCATCCGGCGAGAAGCAGCTGCACGCCCACGATGATGAGCGTGACCGTCAAGCCGAAAATCAGGTAGCAGGACAGGACATACAGAACAAGGTAGAACAGTCCGAACAGACCTCTGCATAGCTGTATCATCACGCATTTTATCATATCGCCTTGCATCTATCTTTTCAGATTCTCCGTCTGTCCCTGCTGTTGGGACATCCCTTGCTCAAAATTACGGGAAGCCGCTTCCGAAAGGATGACCGTATTCAGCATACCGGCTACACGCATCCGTTTGGCCTCTTCCGATAGCGAGCCGTTATTCAGCGTTACGGACAACCGATTCAGTTCGGCAGCAGTCAGTTCTCGTAACACCTTCAGCGAACCGTTGTCCGCCTTCAGGACGGCTTTCCCATTCTCACAGACGGTCAACTCGCAGCTCTTCATCTCCGGTACAAGCGGTTTCAAGTTGATTCGCCGTTTGTCCGCCGCTTCCGAAATGGCTTCCATCTGTTCCTGTTCATTCTTCCTGTCAATCTGTACGGCCAGGAGCATGAGTGAGCTGAAGGCGGTCATTGCCATCTCCACAACGGGATCGTTACATCCGGACATTCCCACGCCGCTATCCTCGGAGGAAAGCAGTTTTTTCATCCATCCGTCGGGTGAAATGCTTTTGTCTGCGGCAGGCTCCTCCAATCCCTTATATCGGGCCAGCAGGTCGTTTCCGTTATGCAGCACTTGCTGCCTGATATGCCCTTTCCGGGCAATTTCGGTCAGATACGCTGCCGGGTCAATCTCTCTCCGGGTTCCGTCTGCATAGAAGTTCGTTACCTCGAAATGCAGGTGTTTGCCCGTTGTCCGCGTACCCGTATTTCCTGATAGACCAAGCCTTTGACCGGCCTGGACCGTATCACCGGTCTTGACGGATATTTCCCCGAGGTGCATGTAGGTACACTGTACCTTGCTGCCGTCCTCACGGGCATATTCCACCGTCAGCGACTTGCCGCCGGGTGTATTCCTGTTCAGGTTCACTGCCACCACCTTGCCACCGTTCTCCGTTGCCAGCACCGCATCACCGTTACAGCGTATGTCGATGCCCTTGTGCATCTGTTGCCGGGTTCCATCCGTCGGGTCCTGGCGCATACCAAAAGGCGAAGTCACGAAAAGGAACTCCTTGCGTTCCACTGGAAACGAATAGTTTGTGCCTTGCGGTGCGTTTCCGGAAGTTCGGAGCGGATTGTTCTCCACCCCGAACTCCCGGCCTTGCCGGGTCATCTCCTGCATCACCTGCCGGTCATATTTCTGCAGGCCGTTCTGTTCGATGATCTTCTGCAGGTTCTCGGCATATTGTCCGCCCGAGGCATAACCCGCCTGTGCGATGCCTTCCGTCCATCCCTTGTAGTCATCCGGGGCAAGCGTGAAGCAGCGGGCATAGCGGCTGTTCTCTTTCAGGAAACGTGAATGGTGCTCGTAGGAATCACCGACGCTGTCATAGCTGCAGAACTTTTCGTTCGGACGGTCATCGGTATAAATCCCGTACCGGCCCCCTCCGGCAATCCATGCGGAAGTAGCCTTGATACCGAAATGGTTGTTTTCGTTCTTTGCCAGCCGGCTCTGCCCGTTGGAACTTTCCAGTATGCCTTGTGCCAGTGTCACCGAAGCTGGTATTCCGTATCGGCGCATCTGCTCCATGGCAAATTCTGCGTAGTTTGCTGCATATTCTTGATTCTTGCTCATATCCATATAGTTATCTGTGAATGCCTCTGTAGGATTCCTGTTCGGCATTCCGGTTTTCTTTCGCAATCATGTCCGTAATGACTACACGCTCGTCGGCACGGATGAACTCCGGCAGGTAGCTGTCAAGCAGGTTTGCCCGAAATTCCGCTGACTCTGTAAATCCGTACGGGACTCCGTCCCCTTTATTCAATGTCAGCCCCAGCAGCTCTGCACTGCGCACGGCATCTTCGTTGAAAAGCAGGTATTTGTTACCGCTCCGTACCAACTGCATGGCATCGGGATGCTTCTCCTTCAGCTCGTTCCATGCTTCTTGTTGTGGGGAAAGATTTTCTCTCTTGCTTTCCGGTCTTTCCAGTACTGTCGCTTCATTCTGTTGCTGTTCGGCCTCCTGCTCCTGTTTCTCCCCGGTATGTTTTTCCTCTGACCGGCTCTTTTGCAGCACGTCGGCAAACAGGGCGGCTGCCAGATGGCGTTTGTAGCCGTCCCGGTCTTCCGCTATCCACATCCGCTGCCACTGTTGCGGTGTGACACTTCTGGCCGGTGACTTTCTTCCGTCGATGGTGGCAACGCACTGGATGCCGTCCTGCTTGGTCTTGAATATCGAAACACGCTGGATACGGTTCAAGTCTATTTCCGGTGCTTCGCTGCCGAACAGGTCCACTTTCAGGTCAGGTTTGACTTCCGCCAGCGCATAATACTTGTGCGCCAGCTCCATCCGTACCTTGCCGATATTATCCATCGACTGCTTGAGCGTGGAGAAAAAACGGTTTATATCCTCCTTGTCAGGATAGATGCTGTACCCCGGTTTGTTTTCGGGTTTCAGATAGAGTGCCCAGCGTCTTTTGTCGTCCTGAATCATTTCCACCTGGTCAAACCCGATTTCGTTCGCCCGTTTGACGGCCGAGGACACATCAAGTGTGGACAGTTTCTCCATGGCCCAGTTTTTCAGCCTCGCCAGCGTGATCATCTTTTCGGCAAAATAGCTATCATCGGGATGGTAGCCCAGGGCACCGTCCGTATTGAAGAATCGTACCTGTTCGATGCCTTCCTTCTGTAGGGCCCGTGCGATGCGTCCCTTGTTCATGCCCGGTATCTCGTTGTCCACTTCCGTGGAAGCTCCGGCCGGAAGGATTACATCGGCCGTTTTCGCCTGCGGGTCGATGACCAGGACTATCTTTTTCGATTCCCTGTCCGGGTGCTGCCGGATTTCATTCGCCACAAAATAGTGTTTGGGCATCTGTTCCTGCATGGTCGAGGTGTCACGCCGGTTGCGTAGCGTGGCATATTCGATTTTCTCGCCGCGTTCCGCCTTGTTGATAACTTCGATGGCATTGTTTACGTCGCTTTCGATGGCAGCTACCAGATTAGGATTCTCCTTCAGTTCCCGGCACCAGTATTCCACTGTTTTCAGGCTTTCTTCCGACAATCGCGCCGGCAGACCCAGCTCCAGCATCTTGATACCCGAGGCCAGCTCCACGATCAGCCGTTCCTGTCGGATGGCATCCTCTGATGGGGCTACGCCTTTCTTCATCACCATGCCTTCACGTGCCAACCGCTGTTGGTGACCGGTAGCACTCACTATCTGCCGCAGGGCTTCCTGCACATAGTCATGGTAGTGTCCGAACTCCCTCTGTCGCGGCATATAGACCGCATCCTTGTCCGTTTCGTAGTGGGGCACACCGCTTCCGTCCGAACGTACCGGTACAAGGTTGTCACGCATCTTCAGCAGGAAGTCGTTGAAACGGATGCGCAACTGACGGTTGTCGCTCTCCGTATATCCTCTCTCCACGGCACTGCCGTAGCGTTTCAGGGCCGCTTCATAGCGTTCCTTGTCCACATAGGGCAATGTAGTCTGGTCAATGTTGAACAGCGTGCGGATTTCACGGTTATGCACACCTTTGTACAGTTTCTGTTCTTCCTCGCTCAGTTTCAGGTAGTCGCCCCGACTGATGATGAGTTCAGGATTGTTGCGATGGACATACCTGTTCCAATTGTAGAACAGGAATGGAACGCCTTGCTCATGCTCACGTACCGATACGCCTTGCGCCTTGGCATCGCTGAAGAGTGTGAACAGGTTGGTCTTGCAACCGTTCCTGTCCGAGTGCAATGCCATGAACAGGGCGTTGAACGCACTGACCGAAACACCCTTGGGATAAAAGAGCGGATATCCCTTTCCCGTTGCGTTGAGCCAGTGGCCTCCGGCATTCAAAGCTCCGCCCAAAGCCGCAGAAAGCAGGTCTATCTGTTTTTCTTCGGCTTTCTTTTCGATTTGCGATTTCTCTTTCATATCGTCTTTCTTTTGATGATTAGGATTATTGGATGCCCCTTGTCCGCACGATTGTCTCCTGCTGTCCATCCTCATAGTGTCGTGAGGCTGTCTGTCGGAGCTGGTCGCTCTTGGCAAGGACGGCATTTGCCAGGGTATTCAGCGGCAATGCTCCGGCATGGCAGGCTTCCGCTACTGTCGATGACAACTGGATGGTACAGGGTATCCGGTCTATCGTAGCTATCAGCGTCGATCCTTGCAGGACCGGATTTTCGATACGGGAATTCAACGGCTCGTCCGCATAGCGGCGGTACAGCGCAGCGTTTCGGCCTGTTACATTCAGTTTCCCTTCGTTCCGTTCCTGCAGGGCTTCGTTTCCAGCCTTGTTCAGCAGGTTTACACCTCCCAGACCGATCAGAAGCATCTTCAGCAGCGGATTACGCACGAACATGCCCGCTACGATACTCGCTATTGGCAGCAGGTTGTCACCGATACGAAGCGAGGGTGACTTGCCGGTGAAGATGCCCAGCAGTACATCGGGAAGCATGGCCATCACATAACCGAGGTTGCCGATGACATGTTCCATGCCGTCCAGCCCCAATGTGCCGAGAAGTCCGTCCCAGCCGTTCCCGTTCTGCGGTGTTGTCCGGGTGTCTTGTCCCGGCTGTTCCTGTGTTGCCGCTCTGTCGTCCGGATTGGCATTTTCCCGATTCTTTTCTTTCTCTTCTTCCATGGTTTCCTGCTGTTCTGCCACATTGGTTTCTGTTCCTTTTTGTGATTTCAAATCCCGCAGATAGGCTTCCTCCTGTCCGGGGGCAACGACCATCGGCACGTCCTTGTACCGTTGCGGACGTTGTTTCCACTGGTGCAGTACATCTGCCCAGGGTATGCCTGCGCCGGGGTTCTGCACCCATTCCGTGAAACTGAACTCCATGACAGGGATGGGTTGCTTCAACTGTCCGTTGGCTTCGCGGATAGCCTTGTTGTCTTTCACCGGCAACCGGTTTGCTTCCTTCCGAAAATCCTCGAAAACATTCCGCCCGCTTCCGAACACCCCTTTGCTGATGCACTGTTCCACTGAAAGGGATTCCGGTCTGTCAGGTTCAAGGCTGTCGGCTACCGTGGAGATGGCTATGTCCGCACCGACAAACTTAGCCAGTGTCGTCCATGAACCGGTACCGCCCATCATCAGGGTGTCGGCTGCCGCACCCAATACCTGACCGGCTCCTTTTTCCCATCCGTTCGGGCGGTACGCAGCCTCGCTCTGTGCCTCAATATCCTCGGCCATCGGCGAACGGTTCAGTGTCTGTGACAGTCCCAGCAGACTGGACTCTCCGGCCTTGCGGAGAATGTAGGCGGCTGACGATTGGGGTATCCGTTCCTTCACCAGCCGGTCAATCATCATGTCATTTACCCGGTGGTCCATATAGGCATAGGCCAGGTCGCAGCCGAGCTGTGCCGACAACTCATCGTAACGTGCCCGACCCACTTCCTTTATGACCGTATCACGCCATTGTCCGGCCATGTATGCCAGGTCGTGCTGCATCTTTTCCGAGCCGGCTATCTCCGTGCGGCACATCTCCACATAATCTTCTGTCGTCTTCGAGTTCCACTCACCGGTCACTTTGAGCTGCTGATACGGATCATGGAACGGCTGTGCCGATGATGCCATCATGCTCAGGATGCCGCTTGCCGAAGAAGAATACTCCTTCATTTCTTCCACCTGCCGCTGATGGAGGACTTCCCGCGTCTTTGACATGACCGGAGCGATATGGCAGTTGAAATAGTCGCTCATGAGGCGTTCCAACTCCGCAAACTCTCTGCTATGCTTGATTCCGTCCATTGTGTATCATATATTTATCCTGTTCATCAATAATTGTTCTTTCGTCTGTTCGATGGCCTGGTGGTAAACCTCCATCTGCTTGGGATAAAAGGCTTCCAGCCATGCGTCCTTTTCGATGTTGCCGTGGATGAACCGTATGGCTTGTTCCCGTTCGATCTCCACGGCTGTTTCTCCTTCTTCGCGGTTGTTGAACCAGGCTTTCGTCCACCACCTGATGCCGGCCCGGTCTGGATAGACCGTCACTGCCCGGGGAATGTCGAAGCTCTGGATGTCAATGTCTAGTTCCGCCAGCGGGTCGATGACATCTCCGCTTTTCAGGGCTTCGTCATAGAGTTTTTTTTTATGTCAACGCCCATGGTGGATAGGTACACATCGTGTCGCAGGGCAAGGTAATGCAGGAAGTCGGCGATGAGCAGATTCTGTACCTTGCAGGCAAGCGGCATGGCTTTCTGTCCCAGTCCGAGCGGATTGGCCATGCTCGGCATATTCTCGTAAAAGTACTCTTTGGCTGCACCCATCGTAAAGATGTGACGGAGCGATTGTTCCGTATGTGCTGGAAGTCGGTAGGCACCCCGCTGCAGGTCCTCCATGTAGTGGGGCAGGAAGCGCAACATCAGCTCCTCGATTTCCCGCCTGTCCGATTCATAGTCGGTAGGCAGACTCATCGCCATGCCGGTGAAGCCCGGCTGCTGCATGGCCCGAATGTTACCATAGAGCATGGTCAGAAATTCCAGCGGATTCAGCTCTTCACCTTTGAATTTCACGCCGATATGCAGCTTGTCACCGCTCAATGCGACCGTCTGCCCGGCTTTTACTCGCTGTCCGAACTGGGCGAATACATTCGACAGATGTCCGTAAGTCACTTCGTATTCTCCATAGCGGATGCTCTGGCAGATACCAAGTGCCGGGTCGTTTCCCACTCCCGAAACGATACCGCAGGCAACGGCTGCCAGCGTGTAGCACCGCACATCGAAGTCGATGCCGTGGTGGAAATATTCCTTGCCCGTCACCGGGTCGGTCTGCTCGCCGTAACCCAGCGACAGCTCCACATCCTTGCCCTGCCGTTCCTCGAAAGGCATACAGTATCCGCTTTCTGAGGAAAGGATCATTTCTTCTGTATATTTCATTGTCAATGCTTGTTGAATTGTCTTTTCTATCTTCTCATTCCTCCGCTATGTTTCTGTTCTTCCGCCGGAGGGTCGGGTGTCTGTACCCGTTGTGCATTACCTGTGTCAGGTGTGCGGAGTACACCGGCATTGTTGCCGATGAGCATCATTCCCAGGAATGCACCGGCAATCTTGCCCAACCAACCGAAACGGCCGAATATCAGGAACGCTGCCGCTACCAGTCCTGCCATATTCAGCCCCGACACTTTTCCTTGTCCGAGGTTGCGGAGAAAGTTACCGAGCATATCGGAGGCTCCTCCGTTGGCGGTCTGTTGCAGGAAGTTCGTTACGCCGTCCAGTTTTGAATGGATGCCTGTCATGGCATCACCGATGGCTCCTACAGTCTCTCCGGTCTTGTCTGTCAGTGCCTGCACGCTCTCTGCCGTGGTCGAAAGGGAGTCTGTTGCCTGTTCCCCGATGACTGCATCACTCACGATGCGCACCACGCTCTTGTCCGTCGTCAGTTTTTCCCAACCCACGTATCCGACTGCTCCGCCGACGGTGGCCGTCTTGATGGCCTGTCCTGCGCCCCGCAAGGTCTGCGAGGGGTGAAGGGCTGCATTGCCCATACTCTTGCCGGTGGTGACCGTTGCTTTTCCCATACCTTTTACGGCCTTGCCGCCGTATCTCAATAATGAATCCCAAAATCCCATACTGTCATTCTTTTTTTAAGGTCTAACATTCTTTCCTATCTGCCGCCAGCGTCGTTTGGCTGCATCCACGATACCGCGTTTGTCTGCTGCCGGGCGTGCCCCTTCGTCGATTTCACGCCAGACATCGCCCAGAGTGGTGTATTTCACCGCCTTGGTCAGCCGTTGAAGTTTCGTGTTCATGGTCTTGAGTTTCGGACGGATGCCGAAGACGATCTCCATCCGTTCCTTTTCTGTCATCTTGTTGTCCGAGAAACAGGCCGTCCGGATGTCGTTCACGACCTCCACGCTGTTCATGATCAACTCCCGGTATATCCGGTTGCGCTGTGCGGAGAGGGCGACGGCAAGCGCGTTGGCCGGACTGCGTCCCAGCTGTTTCGTAAAGTCCCCCATATTGTCCGTCAGTCTCGATACTTCGTAGTAGAATCCGTAGGTCTGTGCCGCATAACAGACAATGGAGCGGAAAGAGTCCAGGTAGTTGTTGAACTCCCGCTGCAGGTCGGTCGTGGCTTCCACTTCTTCCTTTGTCCACACGTGGCCGGTGGTCTGCATCAGCATGACCTTTTCCTGGTTCTTCAGTTCCTTCTCTGCCTTTTCCGTGTAGAGCAGAATCATGCCGGCAAGCACTGGGTCGTTCTGTGCCCGTACCTTGCCGATTCCAAAGCATAGCAGCAATAGGCTTATCCAGATAGTTCTTTTCATATCCGTTCATTTTTATCGTGCGAGAGCAGCCGCCCTGCGCCAGTGTGACAGGGCCATGCGTGCCACTTCGCCGTTGTCCCGGTCGAGCATGCCTGTCGTCACGTTGTTCCACATATCGTTTAGGGTATAGTAGCGTATGCTCAGATAGAGCAGGTGCAGCTTCCGGCTGAAAGCTGCCAGCTGGTCATTCAGTGCCCAGAGGGTCTTGCTGCGCTCTGCTCCGGTCAGCATGTTTTCCGTGCCGCCTTTGGCCACCGCATCGTTGAGAAGCGTGAACACGGAAACCAGTTCCGTTGCCGTTTCAATATACAGGTTGTTCATCCCGATGCTTGCCACAATACCCTGCGGATTGTTCCGGACCGCCTTGCATAGCTTGCCCAGCGTCAGAAATATCCGTACACCGTCGTTGTAGAGGTGTGTACAGGCTTTCAGTGACGAAGCATAGCCGCTGGCCGTCTTGAGATAGCTGTTGTACTGCTTTTCCCATTTGTGGATCCGGTTGAACTCGGCGGCGATGGTGTTCTGCAGCAGGGCTGTCTGTGTCTGACCTTTGATCTGCTTCTCAACCTGCTTGTTTATCAGGTTATTTCCTTCTGCCAGGGCTGTCCACTCCAGTGGATTGGAGGCTGCAACCTGGGCTTTGGCCGCCTGTGGAAGCAGACACACCGACAAGGCGAGTACAGTCAGGCTAATGATTCGTGATTTCATATATTCCCTTGTTTCGTTTATTGATTTCCACCCGTTCACGAATGACCGATACGATGTCCTCCCTGCGGCGGATGCCGATGAGATCCAAACGGGGTGTATTCCTGTCCATGGAGAGGATGCGCACCGTCTTCAGTCCGCAAAGCTGCTGCAGCAGGCTCTGGTGCTCCTGAAAGTCCACGATGCGGTACAGCTCCATATAGTCCACCTTACGGCAGAGAATGCCATGTTCACTGACAATCTGTTCCGTACCGACGCTGTAGCGGATTCTCCGCAGATAGATGTAGCGGTAGAGCAACAGCAGCGTCAGTACGGCGGCGGCAGATACGGCAGCGACGGTCAACGGAAGTCCCTCCATGCCGCCGTACACCCATGCTGCCGTACACAGCAGCAGTGTGGGCAGTTCGTCAATGATGAACTGTCCGGTGTGCGGCGTGTATGCCAAAGGACAGTTTGAAGAACGGTTTGTCTGCATGGTCTGATGTGTTTAGCGGTGAAAATGAGGTTGATAATCTTCTTTCATACCGGAAAGCGAGTTTGTAATGTCTATTTCCAGCCGGGCAAGATCTTCCCGGATTTTGTACATCTCCTGAAAGCCTTTGTCTGACATTCCCTGATCATTGACTTCAAAGGAAAATATCACTTTGTCCGCACGTTCAAGTCGTTTCCGTATGGCTTCGTGATCGGTTTCGTCATACAGTCCGCTTCGGATATGTTCGGGATTGACATCCGGTAAATCGGACAAGGCTCGATTGAGTGTTGCTTTACCGCTGATTTCCCAGTCGTCAGCATTTTTTTCCTCCGCTTGTATGCGCTTGCCGAGTAGCTGGTCGTTCCAGTCTTTATAGCCTTCTGCTGCAGATTCATAAATGATACATTCTCCAGATTCCAGAGGAGAAACAGAAGGTTCCTGAAGAGCCTTTTGGATAGCTTCCAGATTGTTTCTCATTCGCTCTAATTCTTCTTTGCTTGCCGAACCGTTGGCGCAGGCCATTTCATATTCATCCATACAGACCATCTTCTGCTCTTGCAGATAACCGTCATCGATATCCATTCTGTCATTCAGATTCGGGGTCTTGGTGTTGAGTCCCAAAGTGGATATGATTTTATTGAAATCAAAAGACTTAAGGGACAGTTCATATTGTATTTTATTGTTGGTGTAATCCTGAACTATCAGCTTGTCATCATTCGACAGACTGGTGGTAAAGTTCCTGCCGGAATGAGTGAATGCAAAATGAATGGCATAAATCTGCCCGGCACGGTCACGGTCGAAACAAAGGTGATGGAAGGCATGAGGATTGGCCTTTATCATTCCCTTAAATTGAAGTTGGCTTGGTGTTCCGCCGGTAGAAATGAATACTGCTTTTCTCAACTCCTTGTTCTGTGCCTGATGAAGCTGGTAATAAGCCATGGCATCATAGGCACTCTCAAACCAATAGATATGTCTTGCAGAAGCCGGAGGGGTTTGGGCTGGACTGGCAATCCACAGCCCCTCGCTTGAATTGCTTCCTTCGGCCTTGCCCTTGTAGCTGCCGCTTCCGTCCATACGCAGACGACCGCGCTCTTCCAGACCGACAATCTGCTCTGGATTCCTGGGCAGGGACAGCGGGAAGGCAAGGTTGGTGAATTGCAGGCCGTCTGCCCGGTGCCTGGTTGCCAGGAAGAAATCCCGGTGAAAGGCATACTGCGTATACAGGTCGATGCCGCGGTGCTTGAAGAAAGGATAGAACTTCTTCTGCGTTTCCCGATCCTGCGGATTGAACCTGTGGATGTCGTAGTCCGTCATCTGGAACGGTTTCACGTCCCGTTTGGGCTGGACAATCCGGGTTTCCCGCTCCGTGACGGGTATGTGCAGCAGTCTGTTGCAAACGAGGTTTACCAGCCTGTCCGGAGACATGCCGGCATGATACTCCGCAAAGAAGTGCGGATGCTCCTTGATGAAGGAGATGATGTTATACACTTTCTGCTGTTGTGCTTGGAAACAGCATTTCCCCTGTTGTGTCACAATGAACTTGTCTCCACGGATGCGTCTGCCTTCGTTATCCAGACGGACATACGCAGGATAGCGCAAACCGTCCCGGCGGTTCAGGTGGTATCCCGCATCAATCAGTACGTCCTGTATGTTCAGTCGTTGCAGGAAGTCGTCGTAGGTAAGGTCTCCGTTTCTCATAGGTTTATCTTCCTCTTCTCATTTCGTTGATATCTTGGTTCATTTGCGCTTCAAAGTAACGGATGGCCACATCCCTCGGAGTGTCCACACCGGGTTTGAAGTACGGTCTCGGACCGCTGAAACATTCTCCGTGGAAATGCGGGCCGTGGTGATGATGATGGTGATGAAGGTCGTGGGCGGCCTCCGAGGCGACCACCGCACCGGCTGTAAGGGCGGCAAAGATTTTCACACCCAGTCCTTTGCTTGCTCCCGGGTGGGTCTTCATATCCACTTCGCTGAAAATCTTCGAGAACATCTTCATGCGGTGATAGTCGTCCACGGCAAGGAACTTGTCGTAGTCCTTTTGGCTGATCTCATGATTGATGATCTTTCCGTCTATGACAGCGGACATCTTGTATTTCCCTTCTGTCTCTGCCGGCTGTACGGCGATTTTGCTCACCTCGACCTCCCGACCATGTTTCTCCTCCCGGTACCAGCCCTTGTTCTCGTTCAGGTACTGGAGGTCACGTCCGTCCACGGCGGCACCGACCGTACCTTGTATGGAGGCTTGCTGGAGCGTAGCCTCTTCCGGCTGAAACAGATCCTGTTCCTGCCGTTGTCGCTCTTCCAGTTCCTGCTGCACTTCGGGATGCAGTCCGATGGCGATGCGGTCGCTGCTGTTGAGCTGTTCCAGGGTCACTTTCTCGGCATAATCCGCCCGTATGATGTCGTTCAGCAGTTCCAGACGCTTTTCTATGGGCTGCTCCTCGATGGAAGCTTTGACCAGTGTATGCACTTCCGCTTCCGTCAGGTCATAGACCATGTCGGCCTGTACGTTTTCTGACTGTACGGTCAGCGTCCGTTGCTCCGCGTCCACGATCAGGCCGTGTGAAGTAAGACATTCCGACCATTTCTCGTTGGAGAAATAGACTGGAGAGGCTATCAGTTTCTTGTAGGGACGTGCCGGTTCCGTACTGCGCGGACGGCTGACAAGCGGTGTGATGGCCGCTTGTAGATTCTGAAGCACGTCCTGCTCTCTGGCAGGAGGTTCCGCCTGACGACCTTTGTAGTAGAATCCGTAGCCGCCCGATTGCAGCTCACCGGGTTTCATGCGTCCGTCGGGTCCTTCGGGTACGATGGAGGGGTCTGGAAAGAACAGCTGTCCGCCGACCCTGCGCAGGTGGAAACCCCATTGATGGCGTGGAGTCCAGCCGAGGAACGGCGGAGGCATGCCCAGCCGTCCCAGATGACCGTACTCACCGATGCCGATGCGGTAGCCGTGCAGCCCCATCGCCACACGCCCGTTGGCATTGCGGGCATGGACAAAGTTCTTGGGCATGTAGAAGTCTTTGCCGATGATGCTCGTAAGCACATTGTAGGCTTTCTTGTTGGCCGTATTGGTTCCCCAGTCCGTCAGGGCCAGCATCTGACGTTCGGTGATCGGATAGACCAACAACGGCGAATCATGTCCCTGCACGATCAGCCGGTAGCCGCCTCCGTCAAACGCAACATGGGCCTGTAGCCCGTTGCGCAACAGTATGCTGTGCATTTCGGGCTGCAAGTCCATCTGCCGGGGGTTGGTATTTGTTCGTATCGCCATAGTCTGATGTTATGATGTTGGTTTGTCAAGCGTCGCCGCGTTCCAGGGCTTCCTCCAGCTGTCCGTCCTTGAAGCGGACGAAGGCGGCTGCGGAGTCTTCGCCTACCGTGAGGCCTTTGTCTGCGCAGTAGTCCACATATTCCTCCTGCCACTCGGCGGAGTAATGGTTGACATAGTCGAGCCAGCCGTATTCACCGCTTTGCATTTTCTCGACAAGAATCTCTTCGGGGTAATATTTCTGTTGTGCCATACTTTTTTGATTGGTCAGGTTCTACTTATGAAGGCCGGCTGCACGGTTACGTTCACCGCTCTTCTTCTGTTCGTTCCACAGTTCTTCGGTGTATTCCTCCTCGGGGACATAATCAAGGTTGCCGTCGTCGTCCATCACCCAGCAGCCGTAGCAGCCGAAGGTGTATTTGTCCCATTCCCTCTTGGGCTGTTCTTTCCATTTTTGCGCGTCGCCAGCACAGAAACGGATGCCGGTTTTGTTATGCAGGTCGATACCTACCGTGACAGGTTCGCCTTCCACCGCTACTGTCAGCGGCTCACCATGCTGCATGCCGTTCACTTCCACCGTACCGAGGTGCATCATTCCGGCCAGCACTTTCAGGTTGCGGGCGATGATGGGGGTCGGGACATACATTACCTGTTTGGTCCCTTCGTCAATCTGTACGAATGACTTGCTGCGGCGTCCGTCCGCCATCTCCACGTCAGCGATGATGGTCTTGCCTTCCAGCAGCTTTTTCTGCTGGTTCCCGTCATAGCGTTCCAACGGTGAGGACTTCAGTGCGGGATAGAAGACTACATCCACCGCTCCGCTATCCATGCGGATAAAGGCAAAGCGGCTGCGGCTCTCGATGGTTTCGCCGTTCTCGTCGGTCACACGTACGGGCAGTACCGGTGAATAGCCGCCTCTCCCGATTTCTTCGAGTACACGCATGGGTAGGTCTTCGATCATCTCTTGTGTGAGACCGAAACGGGCCAGTGTCTGATAAGGCAGCTCGTTGAACTCAAAATGCTCTTGTTTCATATTCCAAATAATATTATAAAGTTATATTACGCAAATATAGAGCGATTCTGTTCTGAGAGTTAATAAGTGGCTATATAAGTGATTAAAAAGTACGAAATTCAATATTTGGAATATGATTTAAAGTAAATAATCATATTTCAAATGCTAAAACGTACCATATTTAAAAGGAAATTTTCCGATAGCAGGAGATGAGTAGGACAAGCATGCTATCTTTGCCGTTATGAGAAAATTTTTATGGTTGGTGGCGGCGAATGTCTGTTTGTGTGCAGCTCCTGTCAAAGCACAATTCAATACCGTCGCTGCCGTTCCTGCACGCTACAAGGTAGAGGTGTCAGGTATGGGTACGGAACCTACATGGCCGGTTTGCGGAAACGGGATTTCCACAGAAGAAATCTCCAAAGATACCCCGGCATCAGAAGATATGGATAAGAAGAAATGGATGGAACGTTATATGAGCGTAAGCTATCCGCTGCGCCGTATCAAGGTTACTTCGCCTTACGGCTACCGCAAGGACCCGTTTACCGGGAAAAGAAAGTTTCATGGTGGACTGGACTTGCATGCCCGGGGCGATGAAGTGATGGCCATGATGTCCGGTCGGGTCATCAAGGTCGGCCAGGACAAGATTTCCGGCAAATATGTCACGCTGCGGCATGGCAGGTATACCGTCAGTTACTGCCATTTGTCGAAGATTCTTGTCGTCAGGGGCACGATGGTCCGTCCGCGTGATGTGGTCGGTATCACAGGTTCTACAGGGCGCAGTACCGGCGAACACCTGCACATCACCTGCAAGATGGACGGCAGGAGTGTCAATCCTTCTGTGATGCTCGACTACATCCGCTCCATCCGTCAGGAATGTGTGACAGCCTTGGCTGGAATGTAAAATCCGCTTTCAGGTATGATTTTCATTGCTGACGTATTTTCCCGTTTGGCAATGATATAAGAATGGTCTTTTCTTTATACCTTTACAACGATTTACAAAGATAGGCGTAGAAATGGAAATAGTCAATTTGTTGGAAGCCAAGTCAAGGATAGAATTGCGTGAATGACTGATTCAAAATCATCGTATAGAAACAGAGTGTTGGGTGGTTGTGAAATGTAGCAGATCCAAAGATGACAGAACATTTCGGTACATTGATGCAGTGGAGGAGACCCTATGCTTTGGCTGGATTGACAGCATGACCAAGAGAATGGATGATGGTAGGACGGTACAGAAACTCTGTCCGCGAAAAACAAAAAGCATTTGGTCGGAGCTAAATAAGGAAAGGTGCCGAAGAATGGAGCGACTCGGATTGATGACAGATGCAGGAAGAGCCGTACTGCCTGATATGTCAGACAACAGTTTTCAGTCCAAGACACATGGTAAGATTTTAGAATCACTACATAACAGCCTCTCTCTTGACAGGAAGAAAAAAAGAATTGTTAATATAATCCGTTGAGAATGAATGTTTAAAAATAAAAATAGATTGACGGTAATGTCCTAAATTCCCAAGGAGAGCATTATATTAAGCTGCAACAAAATCACTTTTTATAGGAACCTTAGGATGTATCAACAATATGCTGCAACGCAATAAAGAAAATCGGGAGTTGCGCAAGCGAAACCGGGAACGGATGACAGACACCTACCACCAGCTGCTGGATATAGGGAAAAGTACAGTTCTTTCACAGGTGACGGTGGATAAGATGGAGGACATCCGCAAGAAGACTCAGGAAAAGGAAGAACTGGATAAAGCAGTCTATTTTAAGAAGATGCTTTATTTAGCTTTGGGAATGGCACTGATTCTTCTCTTGGTATGGCTACTTGTTTTAAGAAAAGCCTTATTCAACAGTTGAATGTCAGTAATGCTTGCTATATTTGCAACAGTTTAAAAAGATTTAGTATGGAAAGTCTGAGAACAAGAATCATTGATGTGCAGCGGAAACCAACCAAATGTCCGCAATGTGGTGAGCGTGTCGTGGAGATCATCTATGGTACCGGAGAGATGACTCCTATCGAATTTGTGCTTGAATACAGAAGAGAAGGAATGGTAGGTGGTGACTACATACCACGGAATCCACCTATATGGGCATGCTCCTGCTGTGGAAAGCGTTTCCGGAAAGTCCTTCCGGACGGAACACCAGCACCTGTCAAAGTAAAAATGCTACAGAACTTACGAAAGAAACCTGCTTCACTTATTCACTGGACTGATTCATCACAAGAGGTACGGCTGGATTCCGAATCCCACCATCGCTATCTGGTCACTGTTACTACAGAACTGGGTGAGACGGAAACACTGAATGTATCGGCCAAGAATGAGAAAGAAGCAGTAGAACTGGCAAGTAGCTTGGTGGTAGAAGGAATGGTTGGAGTTAAAGGCATCTTCTGCTTAAAGACTTCCGTAGAAGAGATACCACTGCAAAAATAGTGTTATCGTGATATCTGTCTGACTCATGAAAAATGCCTTTTATGCGTTGCCGACAAAACAAATTCTCCCAGTAACAGAGTGGCGAAACTGCCTATCCATAGATAGTAGCCAACGTATAGATGAAAATTCTTAACTCCGCATTTATGGAACTCGGTTGTTTTACAGTCCTTGTCATTTTCCGCATATTTTTACATGCTGATTTTATACCTTCAATGATAGTATGGCATAATCTCTCGTCCTTACAGATTCCCTCCTGATGATATGCAGGATTCTTATCTAAAGTCGTGGTGTAGATTGTCAAAGATATGGATGATATGCTATGATCCATATCTTTGACAAACAGGCTTAACTCGATCCGTTTGCCTACAGATGTACCAGGCAGTTTCTCAATTCGAATGACTTCTTGATTGGCTTTTCCATAACTTGTCTGTATTGCATATATTTCTATCAACGACCTTGACTGCGTTACAATGTCCGGTTCAGCAATGTGGCCAAGGGATAGACATACTGATTGTACGTCTTTAGTTTCTTCAGATTCACTACCTGTCCGGCATAGGGGTTGGTACATTCGCTGTAAAAGAACACATCTGTGAAACCGGCATGTTCTTCTACGGTTTCTCCAGCCAACGGAATCTCTTCCACATCAAACCGCTCCAAAGGTAGTTCCTCCAGACTGGCCGGCTCCGTTTTGCCCAACAGATTCAAGTTGCGGTTAAACAGCACGTATCCCTGCTTCCTGTAATCCACACGCATACCATACGGTCGTTCCACAAGGAAGGCATCAGCAGCCTTCTTCACATACTCTTTCATGATTTCCAAATTAGATTTCTGCAAAATTACACCTTTGTCCCGAAATGGCATCCAATATAGGAATGCAAATTCAACAGGATTGATTTTTTACCAGTTGTTTCCTAAAACAGGTCTGCATTGCCTTCCAGAATGGCCATATAATAGGTACTTCCTTCATGGTAATGCTGAATGATTTTCTGTTCGCGCATCAGATGAAGAAGGGCTATGCAAAGACGTGTACTGTCCATACACAGTTCCATCTGGATTGCATAGCTGCAGGTCGTGTTTTGTCGGATATACGCATACACCTCCTGACTGTCTTTTCTGATTTCATCCTTGCCTGGTAACATACACTTGCCTGTCTTTTTTCTGTTTCAATCAATATCCGGCCATGCTATGCGACCAAATGCTGATAAGATTGAATTCGTTTATTTTCCCTTCATTCCATGTCCGTCATCTCCTGACCGTTCATAAATCAAGTGCAGCATGTCCTTTCCACGGTAGGTGACCGTATGTTCGCCACATAGGGACATGTCCAACCTTTCTGCCACGCGGATGGATGCCTCGTTCTCGGGTCTGATACTACAACAGACGGATGGCAGCTCCAGCTGACGGAAGGCATAGTCCAGACACGCACGGGCGGCTTCCAGTGCGTAGCCATGGTGCCAGTAGGCGTTGTCGAGGATATATCCGAGTTCCACCCTTTCTTCCCCGTTAATGGTACTTTTCAACAGACCGGCCTGTCCGATCAGCGTCCCGTTCTCCTTTAGGCAGAGGGCGTAGTATCCGATGCCGTCCTTGTGGTATCTGACGAGCTGTCTGTTTATCCATTTGCGGACATCACCCTTTGCGAAGCCGTGTTCCCAGGCATACATCACTTCCTGCTTTTTCATTATTGAATGCAGTGCGTTCACATCCTTGCCGGTTAACCGGCGGATGACCAGCCGTTCCGTTTCCGTCACCACCAGCGACTCGGAATAGGTCTTTATCTCAAAACCGTCCTCTTTCCATCCCTTTACAAGGTCGCATACAATCTCATTGGCCAGCCCGAAGCATCTTTCGTCCGGTATGACCCGTATAAGAAACGCATCATACACTTCCTTCAGAACCCATCCTGTGATTTCCTGCAAGTGCCTTTCCTCGGGGATGAAGTTCTTGTCTTGCATGAAGTCGCTGATATGATTCTCCAACAGCTTCTCCACCTCATAACGGATGTCGTCTTCCAGTTCTGAAAACGCCATGTCTCCGGTCTCGAAACTTTCCAACAGGCTGTCCACCTCACAGCTGTCCGGAATCTCGTTTTTCATCTCCAGTATCTCCTGCGCATACTTTCCCGAATCCTTATCCTGATATAGTAAGGCATATCGTTCGAGCAGTTCACCGTCCTGACTGCTCATGGGGTATTTGGATATGATTTTCTCTATCTCGTTGCAGCGTTCCATATCCGCCTGTACATCCTGAGGCAAGGAAAGACACACCTTGCATACATGTTGCGCATGTCTTTTGCCGGAGAATTTTTCGTTGGGCAGATATTCACCGCAGATGTGGCAATAATGGCCTTGATTCTTCTTCTTTTTCGCCATGTTTCGTTATTCAATTTCCTGTTTGCAAGTTTCCAGTCAATCACTTTCGGGGAAATTTCGATGATACCTTGGTTTGTCTGAACCAGCTTTTACCTCTCTCTATTCCTTTTTTAGTACCCTTATTCCCAGACATTTTACCCATAATATGATATATTTACGTTGCGCAAATAGAATACGCAGTACAAATATATTCAATACTTCGGTAAAAATTTACCGAAGTATTGATTTGACTAATTAGATCTTTCTTATTGTCATTGTTCAAATTGTCATCAGTGATAACATTTATAATATAACGTAAAGAGACTATTTCAGCTAAATTGCGGAAGAACCAGCTATTTTAGGCTAAGACAATACTTTTACTTTTATATTCTGCAACATAATCAAAAACAATAAGGGAAGAACAGACATTATCCATATTGTTCTTCCCTTATTGTTATTTCTGTAGCTTTATGCCGGCTCAATTATGCTTAATAGTCTGATAGATAGTTTGTTTTCTATCTCTACTATACTCTTAAATGAGAAATTTATCTTGCCGGACAACATCTTGCTTACATATTGTGGCGTAACACCGAGACGTCCTGCCAGCCCATTCCGGTTGATTCCATTTGTCTCCATATAATCAACCAACGACAAGGCAACGTCACGAGACCATTTGAGCTATTCACGGTTTTCACGTCTCCATTCCGCATTTTCCTGGAACTTTGAAGGTACATTACTTTCATGCTCCTTCAAAAAATCTATCGTTCTGCTCATTTTTATTCCTCCATATTCAAGTCTACAAAACAATCTTTGTCAAATACACCATTTCTTATTAGATATTCCTACATCTGTTCAACTTGTTAAGTTCTATCCTGGTATGCTCCTTGTTCTGCATCGCCCTAGTCAGCTTTATAGCACCGCCGGTAGCAACATATACATTTGGTTCAGACCTAATGTATATGTTCTAAGCCAACTGTCGTGCTTTTGGCGCTCCCAGTTTCGCGCCTTCTGTCGTGTCGGCTCCATGCTTTATGACTCTGTCACATCAAAAGGCTTAAATAGTGTATCCAATTCTTCTGTATAAGGAAATGTAAGAATCATTTCTTCCAGTTCATCACAGTCTTCAAAGGTATCATGTATCGCCTGTGAATTTTTTTCTACCTTTAAATAAATGCGTACTCAAATGCAGCTATGCTGCTCTTCATATTCTCTCATACGCTCCAATAAGACTTCCTTTAAATTATCGTTTTTCTCCAATTTGAGTTTACTTCTTATGTTAGAACGCTGGCTTGTAATGTTTCCGCTGCTCCGGTGCAGAATTTCAGATATCTGGCTCACAGTCTTATCCTGGACAATCAACCTGCAGATACTTAATTCAGAGGGGGAAAGTTCTGGAAAAACAGTGCGGAGCACATCGATATGGCTCTTTTCCTCCTTATAAATCCGGAAAAACCAGACGTGCCGCTTAACAAAAACGATGCGTTTCAAAAAGTACAAAAACGACGCGTACAAGAAAAACGGTGAGCGCGGTCCTATTCAGCATGATCAAAGCCCACCGTTTTTCTTTCACTTGAACCCTCTTTAAATGGCTTTAAAATATCATTTAAAAGCCATTGCAGATTCAAAATAATTTCCTATCTTTATGCAATTGTTAGGCTGCTATACCTGACACCTCATCCGGCTTCGTGTACAGCATCATGTCTGTATATTTAGCTTGATAGTTTACGCTTGCACTAAACTCCACTTTCCTGCATTCCTTGAATGGGCTGCCGACAAATGGGTTTCGGTCCATCCAGTCGCACAGTTCTAAAATGGAGGACTTGTTCGAGGTGAAGTACACGAACGAATGCCCTTTCAGAACGGTTAGTACATCCAGATAGTCAGCCAGACGCCAGAACATCTTGTAAGTACCCACCTCGGTGGAGAGGTACGGCGGATCAACCAGGAACACCACACCCGGAACATCTTTGTAACGTTTGAATACTTCCTTGTAGTCTTCGCTGGTTATAGTCAGTCCTTCCAGATAATCCTTTGCTTCGGGATAGTCTGTCTGCCGAATCCTATTGTAGATGGCTTCTTTCTTCATTCCTTCCAAACTGGTCACATATTTCATGGCGAACAACAAGGATGCGGAAACCGTGATATAATCCACGTAACCGTGCTCTTTTTCTTCCCTCTCAATACGAGCAAACATTTTATCGCGAACCTCCCCGGTTATACGTTTGTTTCTGGGTTCCCCTTCAGCTATCCGACGCAAATCGGATAACAGCACATTGGTGGCCGGGATATTTACAAGTCGGCAGCGGTAGTTGTCGAAGTCATTATACACAACGGTGGCATCAGGCCTGACACATTTGGTAATATGTGACAGCAGGCCCGAGCCGCCAAACAAGTCCACAAACACGGTGCTGTCCGGGAACTGTCCCAGCACCTTGATAAATTCCCTCGCAAACATGCGTTTCTGCCCCACGAAAGGAAGCGGGGCGGACAAATACATCTTTCTCATTTCATTCTGCTTTAAAACGGCCGCAAAGGTCCCCAGAATAAACGAAAAACAGCGGGAAACATGAACTGTTCCCGCTGCAAGACATATACAGCAAACTACACGTTCAACCCGAAGCGGACCGTCTCGTCACCGGCGATCAGCGCACGGGTGCCCGGGATATTATTCTCGTAGATATGTACATTGCCCAGATAGAGAGTGATCGACTTCAAGGGAAGTTCTATCTGCCGCGCCATCAGGTACAGGTGGTAAATATCGGAAGGTAGCCCGAGGTTTGCGTCACTGCTGCGCTGGTAGGCGGACAGAACCAGTTCACCGCCATCTAACTGGAACTGTACCAGACTCAAACAGGGTGCCTGGTTGCTCTCGGCACCGGTTTCGCCCAGAAAAAGCACGTAGTTCTTGCTGTTGCGCCTCTCCCGGTTAATTTTCGCTATCAACGGAGGCAGCTTCTCGAAATAGGTCGGGTAACTGTTCACCAGGATGGAGCCGCAATAGTCCCACCAGTTGATGCCGGCCTCCCGGTACTTCTCCACGTTGCGCTCACCCTGCATAAATAACTGCAACTCGCTGCGGAGCTTCTTGCGGGCGATATTATGCCCCTCGAATATGTCAAGCAGGTCCGCCGGTGTCAGTGACAGCTGCTCGTTCAGAAGGTATTGTATATTTCCCTTCTTGTTGGTCTGTGTTTTTCCCGTGGCAAGAATCTTGTCCAGAATACGGTAATACTTGTTCATAGCCATTTCCTCCTTCTAAATTTGAAACACCCTAAAGATAAGGGGAAACGGCACTCCCTACGACATAAAACAACCCGTTCACACTGCAAGCGTCTTGCAGTCGCTCTGGAATCGTTTCACCAAGGCATAAACCTTGCGTTCGCTCACCGAATACTTTTCGGACAATACGGCCACAGCATACGAGACTTTTTCACCTTGATCGAGTAGGCGGGTATAGTCCGCGTACAGGTCGATATACCGGGCATCTTCCAGACGGATGCCGGCCGCCTGAAGCCTTTTCAACAGCTCCCGGTTAAAGTTTAATATCTCAATCACTTTCATACAACAAAAAAATTATATCTTTGCATCGCCAATCATTTTTTAGACAACAAAAAAAACGTCAAACCGTGACAGAGGGTATTTGCCCCCGGTCGCGCGGTTTGGCGTTTCATGTTTATAAAAGTGATTGGCGTTACTTTTTAACAGGCCGGGGGCTTTTTTCTTATCCTCCCCCGAAGGATTTATTCCACCCGGTACTTCTCCGGATCAAAAGCGTCTTTCTTCCTCCAGCCGTCAGACAGCGTGTCCTGAACATGCTTCATGGCTTTCGTGTAGAAATCGGTCAGTTCCTCCAGTGTGACGAACTCCCGATATTGGGGAACCTCATCCGTACCGAACTTGAATGTCACGGGAAGCGTAGCACCACCAGTCTGTACGGCCAGATCATACGCTGCCTTATAATTGAACTGGTTTTCACTTGACAGCCATACCGGCATACCTTCATAGAGAAAACCGGAAAGTATCTCACGGTCAATTTGCTCATTACACCAGTCTGTAATGACGGACTTTATAGTATCCATGTGAGGTCTGCCGACAAAGCCTTCCTCCATGTAGGAGGCGGATCCGTCCTCACGTTCCTGCACATCCCAGCGGATGCGCCATCTGTTGCGTGCCGGGCTCACGCACTCGATCAGTTTTATCCCGGATGTTCCTTCTACCCGTTTCATGTAAATATGTATTTAGTTCGACCCTTGCCGAAGGTTTCCGTCTTGATGGTGGTCTCGAACGGGAAGCCGTCGGGCATATCCTTCACTTGCAAGAGGATGTTCTTCATCTCCTCGCTGTTGGTAAAGAACTTTTTCGGTTCACCGTTCATCTCAATGGCCACGATACAGCGGTCCTCGCCCTGTTCGGTCTTGATGCCCGTCTCGAAGTCCTTCACCACAATCGGTAAGTTCACCAGCTCCCGGATGCTTACCACCACCCCGGGAAAACGTTTCTTGCCGTCCTCCGGCTTGTAGGAAACGTTCAAGTCTTTAAATGATCTCATGTCTTTGCCTGTTAATTTTTTAAACAACGTATGACAGTCGGCGTGCTTGGCCATCCCGTAGAACGACGCTATCAGCTCACGCCTCCTCCTTCTCGATTTTACCTCGTGCATTTTTCGGGCGAACTTCTGCTTGATGCGCTTGCGAAGGCGGACATGGTCCGCACCGAAAGTCACATACCCCAGAAAGTCGATGCCCTCGCCCGGCGGGAACACGCGCTCGTTCCCCTTCACCAGGAGACCGGCACACTCCATGCGCCCGTGGACGGCATCACGAATCTTCCACAGTTCCGCTTTCGTTTTACCCAGTACGACGCCGTCATCACAATAGCGGTAGAAATGACGCACGGCATACCTGTCCTTCAGATAATGGTCCAGATACACAGACAAAAGCAAATTGCCCAGCCCCTGCGAGCTGCGCAGGCCGATACTCAGACCTTCAGGCATCAGGCGGATAAAGCTCTCCAGCATGGTCACGAGCTTTGCGTCCTTGAACACCCGGCTGACGCAATACATCACAAAATCCTGCTTCACGCTCTCGTAGAATTTGGTGATGTCAAACTTGTAACAGTAACGTGTACCATCAGGGTCTTCGGCCATGTCACGGCGGACATACGCCAGGAGGTCGTGCATCCCCCGTCTCTTGATACTGGCGGAGGTGGTACGGATGAAACGTTTCCGCAGATGGCGGTCCACCACCGCCATGATGGCATGCACGGCGATGCGGTCCTTCATCGGGATCACCTGAATGCGGCGTAGCTTGCCGCCCTCGATGATCTCGCGTTCACGGTAGTCCTTCACGCGGAAAGTACCGGATGCGATCTGCGCGGCCAGCTCCTCCAACACCTCGGGCTTATGCGCGAGCAGATAGCACCCCTGGCGGCTGCGTTTACGCTTGCTGCCGCGAAGGACCTGCCGGAAGGAAGCCTCCATGTTGGAAGGCTCCACGATCTCCTCGATGATATACCCAACCCTGCGCATAAATTACTGTTTATTGCTTTTAATACGGGGCCTTCAATCCCCCGGGCCCGGCTTCTTCGAACCGTTTCCGGCCTACCAAACCCTACCCGACACTTTATTTTTCAGTTTTCCGGCCCTTACGGACCGCTGTTACTGCGGCTTGCCCCCCTCGGCACCACGGTGGGGACAAGTCCCCGGTGTTGTACGCCGATTAAAATTTCCTTTCGATTGTTGTTCAGACGAGAACCGATGTTCGTGTTCGTATTCGAGGAATCGTTGTTCGCATTCGACATCGAAACACCGCCATTCGGGTTCGCGTTGTTGTTGCCACGATAGACCACACGGCCTATGGGGAGGCGCCACCTTTCAAATGCAAAAGTACTATTTTCAAATTATTATTTAACAAACAGATACAAAACCTGACGTCAAAAAAATATTTTTCGACGGGCTGACGCCCGTAATGAACAGCGTTCCCCTGCTCGGGGAACACCGGATGTTTTGTCGCTTCGCTCCCGCTTTGACGCTTTACGCGGCCGATCATGCAACCTCGCTTATCGCTTTAAACGCCACGGCGCTCGACGCCTTAACGAGCCGGCCGCGGAAGGCCAGACGCGAGCCGACATACGCAGCATCGTAATGCGCATCCGCATACGACACACCGCCATTCGCACCCGCATGGCTGTACCCGCGATAGACCACACGGCTGGAGGCAGTGGATATGTAGTAGATGTCGCAGTAATTTGTCGAGGAGGAACCCGAAACGGAACCCACCGGAATCACGTCCATATATTTGCCATGCGCCACGGCGGTAATCCAGATACCGGAGCTCACGGAACCCTTAACCAGGCGGGTACTGCCGTCAGGCATCCAGATGCGCCACTTCCCGGAATTGCCCGTGTCATTAGGAAGATCCACGCCGTCCATCATGTCATATTTATGACCATAGATGTCCTCGTAGCCAAGGCAGCAAATATTATTCACCTGCGTAACCGTGGCCCCGCCGTAGTCATCCTTCTCACGGTACCACGCATACTGGTGGACGGAGTTTTCTATCAGGCTGTTCGTCACATTAGGGTTGATTGAGGAGGCTTCCTCGTAGCCGATCGTGTCCGTCATACCGCGGCTGGCAGTACCACCCGTAGTACGGTTGTTCGTGTGAGAGCCCGCGCCGCATTGTTCCTGGCTGTCACGACGACCGTACTTCGCGTAGAAAAGATTCGCGATGCGCGAGTGCATAAGGGCATCAATCTGCTGCATACCGCGCTGGACACTGTAATAGTGGAAATCAGCCCAGGTCATGCTCGCCGTAGTGCTCCCGCCGGTAATGCAGGCGCGAAGTTTGGAACCGACAACACTGCTGCCCACAACGGCACACAAGTGCTCGTCATTAGGCACCCATTCGGGTTCCATATCCTCGATCCTGTCACTGTTAGAAAGGACAACCTTATCGAACTCTGCCGTGTTCAGAATGGAGAAGTGAAGAGCAGTGGCACCCTCCGGAACATCGGCAATCAGGTACATACCGGCCTCGAACTTGTTGCTCAAGGTAGGGACGACGATTGAACTGATGACCGTGCCGGAATCGTCTGTGAAAATGCTTCCGACAAGGCTTGTACCGGGAACGCTCGGGAAACGCACACGCTTGTAACCGTCCACGTTCACCTTGCATACCGAATACGTACTGTCAGTACTGTAGCTGTTCGAAAGCGTATCCTTTCCGCTCATGATCTTACGACCGGAAAGATAACCGCCACTCGTGCCCTTAATGTCGTCAAGCGTAAGGACGTCAGCATCCGGAACGGAAGGCATGTTATCCGAACCGTTACTGCTGTAACAGGAGTAATGCTTGCCGTTCAGGTAATCATTGATACCCTTGCTCCAGAAGAAGGGCTCGTACATCATCCAGTCACCTTCAGTGCCGTCCAGTCTGGCAGCCGTGCCGTCGGCGTACTTGTTGCTGTCCGTGTCGTCCAGCGGGTAGTAGGTCATCTCACCGTCCAGGTTGTTCACCGTGGTATCAACGTTCGCCATGTTCACACCCCGCGTCGTCGCTTTTTTAGTCACTTTAGCAAGTACACGGTGACGCTGCTTCAGGATGGCGGAAATATGACCGCTCACCTCATACGCGTTGTCATACTTGTAGCCGGTACCGTTGTCAAGGTTGCTCACGTTCGCGTCATCCGATACCTCGTCGTCGAACTCGATCATCGTGTATTCCGGCTGCCGGATATTCAGTTCCGGGAAGTGCGCCTTCAGAGCGCTGTACGTATCGTCATCAATGTAGCGCGTGAGCTGTACCGTACCCACCAAGGCGCACGTGTCCGTAGTGTTGCCATCGGAATCCACACCGCCCATCCCGACAAACTTATCCAGCCACGTACCGTCATCCTCGCGGTCAATACCGGTTACTCTGATACGTTCCACACCCGTGCAACGGCCCAGCAGGGTTTCCCAGTCAATACCTGGACAACTGTCAAAGATGAAGGTCTTCACCTTGCTGTAGCTTTCCAATGTCAGCCCGCCGGTGGTCAGTCTGCCCAGATATTCCAGACGGAGGCTGGTCAGTGTACCGGGAAGGTGGAGCAGCGTCACGGGAGAACCCTTGGCTAGCACCACGCTCTGCACCTGCGTACCGCGGGCCTCAAGTTCTTCCAGCTTGGTCTGCGCACTCAAATCCAGCTCGGTACTGGTACTTCCCCCGGTTTTCGCCTGTGCCTGGTTACGAAGGTTGAGTTTACGTAGCTGCTTGCAGTTGCCGATGTTCAACCACCAGCCGGTACTGCCGTTGCCGAAACTTTGAAGGTTCAGTTCGCGCAGCACGGTACATTTGCCCAGGTCGAAAGCGTTTTTCAGGTGGTCGGCGGCCCCGCTCATATCCAGCACCTTCATACGGCTCGCGCCATAAACCCTCAAGGGATCGTTCACCGTATAGGCACCGGTGATGGAAAGGCTCGCAGCCGCATCTTTCTTGATGATGCCGGTATTCCCTATATTCGGGCTGTTGTTCGTACCGTAGCCGAAAGCATAAACCTCGTTGGCCGTAATCTTCAGCACGTCGGGGGTGTCAGCAGCCGTACGTGCCAGATAGAGGTCGATGTTGTCACTGGTGAAATTGCTCGTGCCGTACTTAGCATCCAGAAGGGCGAAACGATTACGCACGAAATATTCACGGTGCGCACGGTTACTGCCCTGAAGGGCGTAGATGAACGGCCACACCTTGCCGTACATCTCCTGCGTGGCGGGCAGGATGTACTTCAGCTCGCCGCTCTTGTTATAGGCACGGTCGCACCAGTTGCCCGCCTGCTCCACGTTCAGCATGTCCAGGACACGGCTGGTGGTAAGTACACCGCGAAGAGCCTGCGCCTGTGTCTTCAGGTCAGCGTCCAGGTTGGCCAGAACGAGGTTCCAAAGCCAGCTGTCACGGCCTTCAAAGGCATATTTCCCGGCCTCGGCGTCATAAGTGTCGCGGTCGGTGGTGTAGTCATACACCAGGAAACAGTCGTTACGTTTTCCCATCTGGGTATCACCGTCGTAGTAGGTGATGTACCATATCAGGCCGTCCCACGTGCGCAGCATCATGTTCTTCGCACGCTGGTCAACGGCAAGGAAATAGTCCGTCCAGAGGTAATACGTCAGCAGGAAAGCCTTGTCGAAATAGTCACTTATCTCGTCCCTGAACTTCTCGCTCTTAAAAGTGGAGAGGTCGGCGCTCGTCGCACCGTCCGGAACACACGAGCGTATCCATGCGTACAGCCGTTTCACGGCCGTACGCTGCGACTCGTCAAGGCCCGCCCATTTCACATCATCCGGAACGTTGGTCTCGGCACCGGCATCAAACACCTCCTCCAGATGAGCGTCACTTGTGGTCTTGAAAAGGCACATGGCCTCGGTATTGTTCAGCATTTCCAGAGTGAGGGGACAGGCAGGATCGTAACCCTCCACGCCACTAAGGCCGAACAGGTCGCCGCTCTTGCTTTTCTCGTTGTTGAAGTTGTATTGCCCCACATAGTTGTTCTCGCCGTCCTCCGCAGCCGCCACAAACATGTCGATAGGCACACCGTCGATAGCGGTACGCACGGTGACCGCGTTCAAATCGCTGCCGCCCGTCTCGTACTGGTAACGCTGCGGAGGGGTGAGAAGCCCCATCTCCTTCAGCACGTCGTTGAACAGTTTGGCACCGCCTGTGTTCAGCGACATGGACGAGTCGGAATAATCACTCTTCAGACAGATCAGGTTCATGGCGATGCCACCGGGACGGACGGGATATTTCTTTTCCGCCTGCTCCTTGCCGCCAACGGTGAAGCTAAGGTTCGTGCCGCCCTTGCTGATATAGATACGGATGTTCTTGCTCGGATATTTCGTGGAACTGGTACCCTGAATACGGATATAACAGTCACGAAGCACGAAGTCGTATTCGGATCCGAAAGGGGAGTAATAGAAGATATCCGCCGAAAAGTCCGTCTTCTTGTTGTTCTCGGCATACACGTCATCGAGCTTGTTCTGGCGCACGATACGCAGCACCCCCTTGCCCTTGGCACGCAGCTTGTCCATATCCACAGTGTCGGTATCACCCAGGATATCGTTCTCCTCATACAGCGCGATCATCTCCTCACCGTCCGCACTGTCCACCATCCGGTTCTCCAGTTCCTCGTCGTCACTCAACCGGCGGGTATAGATACGCACGCTCTTTACCTCCACGTCCGCCCCGGCGCTGTCAATGGTGATATATTTCGGATTGTCCTGGCGGAAGCTGAAGGCGTTGTCGTAGATGTCGGCACCGGTACGGTTGCCGTCCACATAAAGCTCCATCAGACGGCTCTCATTGCGGGTACCCACCATGAGGGCCACCTTGATCCACCGGTCTTCCACATAATTCGTGCCCAGCTTGATCTCACGCTCCACCAGCTCGTCGTCCTCGTTGGTATAGGACACTTTCTCACCGGTCTTGAAACTCGCTTCCGAAGGGGTGATATAAAGCCCCTTGCCACTGTCGAGACAGTCCACAACTGCGGTATCGCTGTCAGTGGGATTGCTTACCCGGAGGGTCAGTTCAATGGTCAGCCCCGTACTTTTCACATCGGTGGCAAAGGGCCGGTAGCCGATGACGGCTTTCGCACCGTTGGTCAGCTTCAGCGCCTCACCCGTCCAGCCGTTGCTGCTCCAGTCAAAACCCTCGAACGTGGTCTCCACGCCGTTCGACTCCCATGTTCCGGGGTTACTCTCCCCGTTGCTGCGGCCCGCCGCGTCAAGCTTGACCGCCAGGCCGTAGGTGGCCTCGCTGATATCGATACCGCTCTCACCCACGTCGATGCGCAAAGTGTACCCGGTCGGACCGGCTTTCAGGACAAGCGTCTGCGTGCCTTCCTCGGTAAACCGGTTACTGTAGGTCATCATGCTGCGGGGAGCGCTCACGGTACTGCTCTTGACGCCGTTTTTCCAGAACTCCACTTCAGCGGGCACACGGTCGGGATCATAGGCCACCCAGTCGAAAGTGAGCTTCTCGTAGCGGCCGGCTTCAAGGACCGGCTCCAGATGCTCGTCCCGTCCGAGGACATGCCCGTCGGCATGAATGAGCTTCAAACCGATGAAGGGCGCGCCGGTTCCGGCCTTCAGCAGGTCGATATGGATGCTCTCGCTTTTCAGCGTGAGGTCGTCAGTTTCCATCTCGGCCACCAGCTGGGCGGTATGCCGCCCCACGGACAGGCCGGTCATGGAAACCTCGAAACTGCCGTTCGTCGTGCCGCTGCGGGTGACCGTATGCGCGTTCTGCTGTACACCGTCCACGTACAGGCTGACGGTTTTCGTGCCGGTACCGCTCACGGCGTAGGGTATACTCGCGGAATCATAGGTACCGTAACCGCCGTTCTGGATGGTGGCCGCCAGGTTGTAACCGCAGGAAAGGGACAGGGTGACGCTCTTCACGCTCACGTACGCCTGCTTCTTCTGCGCCTTGCCCGTGGTGGGATCGGTAGTCTCGGCAATGACGTAGATATCGCTCGTACCCACCAGCAGGTATTTGGTCAGGTCAAGGGTATAGGTACCCTTGCTCACTTCCTTCAGCGAGGAGGAATAAGTGGTGGTCGTCCCGCGCTTCACCTGGATGGTGACGGTCGCTTTCTGTCCGGTACTGCTACCCTTGTCATCACCGCCGGCAACCTGGTGGTCATAGGTATAGGTAAGTTTCACCGCTCCGCCTTCCTTCACGGTTTTCTTGTCGGTCTCGGCAAGCAGCACGATCTTGGTGGTGGAGGACTCACCGCCGCCACCGCTGCCGGCCGGGATGTCAACGCTCGCGATCTCCGCCCCGCTCTTGTTGGTCAGCGCAAGGCGGACACTGCTCTCGTCGTCGCTCACTTCCGCGCTCATGCCGAACACGGTACCGGCTTCCACCTCCTGGAATTTGGCGGCGACGGTCTTGTTCTGGACGGGATTGGTACTGTCGGCATCCAGGCTCTCGTCCACTTCCAGCTTGTCGATGGTCAGATCCACGTTGCCCTCGCTGTCGGGAACTTTCTTCTCGCCGTTCACCGTCAGGCTCTTCATCGTTCCGGCACCGCCGAAGTCCTCCCAGCTCGCCTCCTGCTCCCAGCTCGACAGACTTGTCCCCACGAACTGTTTGGTCTCCCATTTGCCCTGCGAGACTTCATAGGTGATGCAACGGCCCTTGTAACGGTATTTCTCATCCACGGCACCGATCGCGGAGGAAAGGACATAATAACCGCTCTCCAAAGGGACTTCCGCCGTCACATTATACGTGTTACCGCCACCGCCCGTACCACCGGGAATATCAACGGAGGCAATCTCCGTCCCGGTCTTCCCCAGCAGGGTGAGTTTCACCGTGTCGTTCTCCTCATCAGGGACGACCGTCATGCCACCGACCAAACCGTCGTTCACACCGGCGGCGGCATCCTCCGCCTGTTTCGCAGCCGCGGATGCCGCTGCCGCGGCGGAATTTGCAGTTTCAGCAGCCTGATTGGCGGTACCGGCCGCATCAGACGCCATACCCGCAGCTTTATTCGCCAAAGCCGCAGCATTATCCGCTTTCGTGGCAGACGCATTCGCCGTGGCAGCGGCATCATCGGCCGGTTTACGCAAAAGGGTAAGCGGAGCACTCACCAGCTCACTGCCGCGAAGGGCGGGGAGACTTTTGATATTGTCAAGGGAGCTGACCTCCACAAGTTCATCAACGCTCTGGCTCTCGGCCTTGATAGCGTTCAGGATCTCCTGTTTTTCCGCATTTGTCATGGCTAATCCTCCATTACCCTTCTATCTGTTTCACTATTTGGGAATAACAGCCCGGAGTAAGACCGGTGACAGCTTCCTTTATCAAAACCGCATCCTCCGATGTCAGATCCACATCCGCATCGGAACCCATAATCCTCATGCAAAGACTGTAAGCATGTAATTTCTTTTCATTATCCGTCTGAATATTACCGCTCGGACGGAAACCGGTACCGTTGAACAGGCACTGGGAGACTATGACTCCCATACACTGGGGTTTCTTATCAATCAACAGCACGCTACCGTCGAAATCCTTAAAATACACATTAAAATTTACTTTCATATCCTTTATTTTTAGATATATGTCATCTTAACGACAATTCCATTAACAACCTCAAGGGTATAGTTATAAGTTATAAAATCACTCTTTACAGCCCACTGGAAGGTACCTGAAACACCCTTTCGGTAACTGTATGTCCCATCGCTGGCCAGGCTCCATCCCGTACCGTAATTGTTCGACAGGATATCACCACAATACACCGCCCCGTTCACATGCACACCACCGTCAAAATAGCCGGCATAAGTATTGGCACTGATAGGATAGCTTTGACCAGAGGACTTGCTGGAGGCATAGATAGCGGCACCACCCAGATTCGAGCCTACGGCCTTGACACCGAACCGTCCCTGCGTGGCGGCATTAAAGGACACATCCACAATACCCTCCATGTCCGTTTGTGAGACACCAAGTTTCAGACTGCGGGAATCATTGCCGAAATAATCACCGGCTTTCCAGTACAACCGTCCGGAATCAATCGTAAAACCGCCGATTTTACCCTCATAGGCATACACTGTACCATAAATCTTGGCGTTGCGCGTCTCAATACTACCGTCTTCCAGAATCTTGAAATTATCATTAGCCGTAACAAGCCCCTCCAACGTGATATTATCGCCCTTGATTTTTACGCCGTCACCCCCAACACCTACAAGGGATTTCAAATTTCCATCACCGTCAATGGCATACAACCCGGAATATTTGGAAGTAACCATCAGGCCGGTCTCTTCCAGCAAGTTCTCGTCTTTGTCGAACACCGCCGCCGAAATCTTTACCAGACGCTCCGACTGCTCGAAAAGGGTTTTATAACGGTGTGTCAGGGATTCCACACGGTCGGTGCTCAATATGAGCATATACAGGTAAATATCACCGGTAAAACTCAATTTAAAATCACCTGTACCGTTCCAGAGTCCGCTACAGGTGTACTGTACGTACCCGTCGGTCGCGGACAGTTCTTCCTCCACCTCCATGCTGTTGAAATTGGCAAAGCCTGTCTTATCCACACCCACAAACTCCACACGCAGCGTGCCGGCCTTGGCACAGCGGTAAAAGAAAGTCAGGAACACTGGGACGGCTTCCTTCTCCCCACTGTCATTTTCAGGCATGGAGGGAATACTTTTCAGGTTCTCACGTTTCTGGAGGATGTACTTGTTACGAATCCGGACAACCGTACGGCCGTCATCCTCGGTCACGCTCGCGCTGTCACCCTTCCTCGTCAAGACGTTACCGTTCGCCCAGATCCACCGGTTGCCCACAAGGAAGAACACGGTCTCGTTCTCCGTGTTCCACTTCATAAGGCCGTCATCAAAGGCGGGGTTATTCAGGTAGCCGCGCTCGGTGGCGAAGTCATTCCGCAGGGCGGTGACGGAACTGACGATTTTCCCCTCGACTATCTCGAACTTCGTCTTGATATCCTCGCCCGTTACCAGAAGGAACGTACCACGCAGGTAGGCGTTGTCGCTGTACAGGCCATCACCGTGAGGCTGGTTGTCTGAAGGGAACCAGTCGTCACTGATACCGTCAAGGTTGCCCAGACGGGCACGCAGGCAGCCGGTGAAGTTCTTCGCCTTCACCACGTCCATCACGTCCACACGGGGCTGCCCGTCCTCGGTGGCGGAGATCAGGATCAGGTTCTGGCGCAACGGATTCTCCGTGTTGCCCATCAGCACGCACTCGTCACCAGACTCCGGAAGAGAAGCGCCGAACTCGTCCTCGCCCACGAGGATGGAACCACCCTCCACGCCGGCCACCTCAACCCAATAGCTTTTCAAATTCCCGCCGCTGAAGGTCTGGCAGCGCATGAGGTCATGGGCCACGAAAGTGTTCTCCTGCTCGAAGGTGATCCTCCAGTAACCGCCCTCAAGAACAGCGGTCTTTATTTTCCCGTTGGCGGCACTGACACAAAGCTGGCCGCCGACGCTGCGTACCTTCTCGATAAGCAGCTCCAATACTACCATGACCTGGCGTACCGTCAGTTTGTCGATGGTCAGATGGGACAAAGCGTCCTCCATCCACAGCTGCCACCCCTCACCGAAAAGACCGTCCACGAATTTCGGGCTGCGAAGGAACTCACGCACGACAAGGGTCAGCAGCCCGGCATTGCCCTTGTCATCAATACCCGCATTATCCTCCTGTCCGAAAGAGGCTCCCGCTTCGAAGGTGATCTTCCCCTTTGCACGGTCATTCTTTTTTTTGCTGATGTGTTCCGCCTGGCTTCTCCGCGCGGAAAAAAGATTGTTGTCCGTAGGCAGTGTCTTGTCCCAGCTACGGATAATGTCAGGAAGCGCGGCACCCTCCGCCTTTGACTTCGTATAGTTTTTCAGTTCCCCGATACTGTCATTCACCCGTTCAAACGCACCACTATGCAGGGCATCGCTGATCTCAATGTCCATCTCCCCGGGTTGGTTCACCTTCCGGGTAATTTTCGTGATGCGGCTGCTGCGATAACCGGTTTCGGGGAAATACTCCTCGCTTTCAAGTCTCACACGGCGGCCTACGGACAGGGAAACACCGTTCTCCTCAATCCACACATGGTCGGTCGGGGCCTTGTAAACGGCAAGATCCTGCCAGCATTCGGTATTGAACTGTTCCACCGCCGTAAGAAACTCCTCCTCGGCAAGCGGGTAATATTCGTCCGGCATACGGATATTCCAGAGAATATAACGGTCACCGGATTTCGGAATAAGTTTGCCGCCGGGGAGTTGCGTGTCATCATCATAGGGCCATATCGTAATAATCTCGAACTCACGGGTGGCACTGTTGAAATTCACCTCGAAATAGTGGTCCTCACCCTGCCCCAGTCCGGAAAGGTCACCGTCCTGGAACGATACACGTTTGGTCTCGTCGGGCAGCTCGTAATCGTTCGGATCGAAGTTCAGGCTGTCGTCCCTGAAATAATAGACCGTGAAAGGGTTGCCGTCGTCATCTTTCACATCTTCGCTGCGCACACTGCTGACAGCCCCGATCCTGCGGGGATAAATGCCGCTGAAGGCGTCTTGCTCGTAACGGTCATAGATGCCGTACTCCTCCGTATGTATCTCGACATATTGCCTGCCCCCCGGAAGCATCAGTCGGCTATGCCCGTATTTTGACGGATCTATGTTCCGCGTGCTGCCTACCGGGAACAACCGGGTATAAAAATTGTCGGTACCCGTCGTGTCGCGTTCGATTCCGGTCAGTCCCTTCCCGTAGCCCAGCGTTATTTCCTCGCCATGCTCACACCGGCACACGTTCACGGTCTGGCCTTCCACCCACCATTCAGCCTGCCCGCCGACCGCTTCGGCTATCTCTTTCAGGGCTTCGTTGCAGTACTTCCCCTCATAATCGATGACGATAAGGTCCGTACCGTCCACCCGCCCCACTTTCCAGTCGGTGGTGTGGTTCATTCCGTCATTGATACACTTCACGATCATGGCCACGTGTTCACGCGGAGTCGCTGTCAGCGTAAACACAGGCTCGGTGTTCCCGTCGGTGGTCTCCAGCACAAGAAAACGTCTCACCAGGCTCTCGATACCGTAAAACTTCAAATCATATACCCACTCCTGGCCACTCTTCTGCTTCGGGGTGTACCGTTCGGTCAGCCAGTAGCGCTCACCCTCAAAGTCCACCCGGTCATTCACGTCCAGGGCGATATATTCGTAATGCGTGAAAGAGAGTGTCAGGACATTGTCACCCTGCACCTCCTTCACCTGGGTGGAGCTGTCGCCCGCCTCGATATCGGTCCGTCTGTTGCCGTTGCTGTCATAGATGGTCAGCATGTCTGTATCTTGTTTAAACGTCGTTTGAATAGGGTTTGAATCACATTTATATGACCGGGACAGGTTCCCGGAACTTCACCTTGAACTTGCCGGCGTGCACGCCTTCCTTCCAGAGATAGGTCAGAGGCTGGAACTTGCTGCAATCCGTATATTTCACACGGAGAGTCAGGGCAAGTTGGGGAAAGGAAATCTCAAGCCACCCGTCACGGCCTTTCTTCAGGAAATTGATGAACTCGAAATACTTCTTCAGCCAGCCGGCCTGCGTTTTGCCAAACAGGGCGAAATGAAGCGTCACGTCACGGGCCTCGTTCCTGGGCGTCAGCACGGAGGAATATTTCTCCCCGTCCTCCTCCCGGATATTCACAGCCGTGTCCGTTTTCGTCTTGCTCGGGGTCAGGATGGCGGTCAGGTTATCCATCCCGCCGCGCTTGTCCTCAACGAGGAACACCCCGTATGTACTCCAGATGTCGGTACCGTTGACAAGTACCAGACCGCCTAATATCTTTTCCATATCATTTGCATTTTACTCCGTCACGATTGATTTTACGAATCTCTTCCTCTATTTTGCCAAGGTGCGACGCGCTCGTGCCGGTGTTCTCCTCGATACGGGCAAGATGCCCCTCGGCGGTGTTCATCTTGTCGATGACGCTCTCCATCTTCTCATCGATGCTCGACCAGTGTTGCAACCCGCTGGTGAACATGCCGTCCAGTTTTGTACCCTGGTCCTGTGTCATGGCTGAAAAACCGCCGGTTTTGGCGCTCTGGCTCGTACCGCCCGAGTTATCGTACCCGGTGGCCGCGGCAAGATTGTCACGAAGAGCGACGGCTTCCTCGACATACTTCATGTACTCGTCCTGGAGGGCCTTACGCTCGGCTTCTGTAAGGTCATTGTCTTCCATCGCCTTGCCGAATTTCTCCCACCAGCCTTTCAGCTTGTCGGAATACAGCTCACCGATCTTGTTTGACAGCATCGCACGCATGAAATACTCGGATATGTCCTCCGCCGCGGCTGCGGCATCATACTTCATATCCATCAGGTTATCCACGAAACTGCTGTACATGCTGTCGAAGGAAATACCGGTGAGACCTTCATACAGCTGGTCGGTAAGTTCCTCCAGCTTGCCCGCCTGGTCGATATAGTCATCCAGCTTCTCGGTCAGACGACCTCCATATCCGCCCTTGCCGGTATCCTGGATCTGCGTCCACATGTCCACGCTACTGCGCAACTTCTTCATCTCCTCCGGACTTAGGTTCCAGATGTCACCGTTCCAGCTACGCCCGATCTGACCGCTCAAACGGTCAATCTGTTCCTGTGAGAAACCGCCCCAGTAATAATTCCAGCTGTGATGCGAACCGTGATAGCCGGCCTGCGACATGGCCATGTCCAGATAGTTCGAGTTCGTCTCCTGCTGGAGCCTGTAGGCATCCCGGTAGGCGGCCACGGACTTTGTACCCTTGCTCGCCTTGATCTCCTCCGTCAGGTCCTCGATAGCCGTCTGCAAGGTCTCGTTGCGCTCGGTCAGCCGGTCGATGGTTTCCTGGACCTCTTTGGCATTGCTTGAAGTCGTCCAGGAGGAAAATCCGCCCCAGGTCAATGCGTCGAATATCTTGCCCACACCGGAAAGCAGCGATTTTCCGATAGTCACAAAAAGATCACCGGAAAGCATATCGTCAAGAATACCGCTCACGGCATTGAACACCGCGTCGAGCAGGCCACCGATGACCACACTCAAACCATCCTTGAAAAGGTCTATAATACTTACAATCCAGCCGACAACAGGCACATCCTCAAGTGTTTCGGAAACCTTTCCGAAAGCCTCGCCCAGTTTGCCGTCCACTTCCTTGGCACCTTTGCCGAGTGTGATCAGGCCATTATACGCCCCGCTGATACTGCCGGAGGCAATCTGCTGCAATCCGTCCCTCACATTCTCCATACTGGCCTTCAGACCGGAGGCAGTATTCGAGAGGGACTGCCGGGCACTGTCAGCCGTTTCCTGCAAGGCGTTTATATTCTCACTCGCGGCATCGGCATTGGCCTGCGCCGTTTCCAGGGCTTGCCGGGCGGACTCCTTCTCCTGTTCGGTTCCGGACTGTTGCGCCTCAATGTATGATTTCTGGGCGGCAATGAGTGCCGTATAGGTGTCCGCATACACCGCCTGTGCCTCCTTCAGGTCTGAAAGGGCTTTCTGGTAGGCAGTAACCTCGGCACCCAGTTTCTTGAAACTGACCTTGCCGGAACCGCCCAAAGCCCTCTCCATCTGCTGGACGGCAGAGACAAGCGCGTCCTGGCTGGCATGGTCGGCATTTCGGAACTCGTCAGTGAGCATGTATTTTCTGGCATCCGCCAATACAGGCTTTATCATATCGGAAAACATCCCGCCGAATTCACCGAAGACAGTACCCCAGTCAATACGGGCTTTCAGTTCCTGCACTTCGATGCCGGCAAGTTTGCTGTCACGTTCAACACCGAGAGAGAGCTTCTCGCTGCCGGATGTCGTCTTTTGTATCTTTTCCGCATATTCGGTCGCGATGGCGAGTTTCTGCTGCTGGAAGGTGCCGTAGGCCTGCAAATATTCCTGCATCACTCCGAACTCTTCCCGATAAGCTTCCGCTATTTTTTTCTGTCGGCCGGACTCGTTCAGCTCACGGGCCTTGTCTATTTCGGACTGCTGATCTTCCGACAGCGAACCGGACTGCCCCGCTTTCGCGTTGTCACGTTTCCAACCGGCTTCCTGCTTGGCTATTTCATCCTTGCGTGCCTGGTATTCATTGTCTATCTGGCGCAGCTTCTTCTCCAGCCCCTCGGTCATCATCTCAATCTCCGCCTCGTCATTCTTCCTTTGCAGCCCGGCGAGTTCCTGGCCCAGCTTTTCAGAAACCTGTTTGCGGCGTTGGGCTTCTTTCTCCGCCTTGTCCGCCTTCTTCCGTTCGGCCTCGGAATCCTTATCCTCACCGGGCTTGACCTTGTCGTACTCCTTTTTGGCGGTATCGACGGCATCCTTCAGTTCTTTCGCCTTCTTCTCAAACTCCTCACGGGAAAGGCTGTTGGACGTTTCCTGAAGAAAGGCGTTATAAGCCTTGAGCGCGTCCTGGTATTTCTCTTTTGCCGCAGCCACCCAGTCAGTGCTTGAATCCGTGGGCAGGTTACGCCGGTTTTGTTCCGAAACCAGTTTGTTCAGCTGATACTTCAGTTCGTCACGGGAATAAGTTCCGGTAAGATTTTCGTCACCCTGCGTAATCTTTCCGTGTTCCTTCTCCTGGACAGACATCCGGGCAAGCAGGGTTCTACGTTGCTTTATCTGCTGTGCAAGGGTCTCGTTACTCACACCGGTCAGGTTTTCGAAATAGGCATTTACCTCGTCCTTGCGGATTTGTCCGTTCAGGCTCTTGCGTTTTCCGTACAGATTCTGAAGCTCTGCCTCCTCATCCCTTGAACGTGCGGATTTCTGGACATATCGGGCTCTTTGCCGCCCGTAGCTGTCCTGGTAATATTCGGTTGCCAACCGGGTCTTGCCTTCAAGTTCTTTTATCCTGTCATCCACACGTTTCAATTCATTGGCGGGATTGGATATGGACTCACCGGCTTCCAATCGGGCTATCTCTTCCTTGATTTTCTTGATATTCTTCAGTTTCTCATACTCGGTGTCGTATTTGGAGAATATATCCGGATATTTCTGTTCCAGCTTGTTTAGCGCCTCACGCCGGGCATCCGTGGACACGGCTTCATCCCCGGCAATGGAACACAGCTCCTCTATTTTGCGCCTGTGCTCTTCCTCGGCCTCTATGGTTTTCTGCTTCTGCTGCTGATACCTTTCCTCGGATTCCTGCAAACGTTCGGTTTCCGTCTTCATGGAGATCAGTGCCACGGCAACACCGGCAAGCAGGGTCGCAACCAGCACATAGGGATTGGAAAGCATGGTCCGGTTGAGCATCTTCTGCGCTTTCTCAACCAGCAGGAGCCAGTTGTAATGCAACGCCTCCGCAGCCACCGCCCAGCCTTTCACGGCCGTGACTGTCATGACGGCGGTCCGGTACACACCATACGTGCCGACAAGCCCGAGCAGGATACGACCGAAACGTTCGTAATGCTCCACCATGTAGGAAACACCGGAAAGCGTGGTGTTGATGACACCTTCCGACTGTTGCCCGATTTCATTGAACATCATTGAAACGGCATCCTCTATATTGGAGATCTGTCCGGTTATCGTTTTGGATTGTGCCTCCATCAGACCACCGAATTTTCCGCCCTCGTCCGTCAGGCTCTCTATGACCTTCTGCACTTCGGGAAAACCGACCTTGCCTTCCTCCACAAGCTCCTTCACCTTGCTTTCAGCCACGCCGAACTGCTTGGCCAGTTCGGCGATCATAGGGATGCCCCGGCCGGTGAACTGGTTCAGGTCCTGTGTATAAAGCCGTCCCTGGGACATGGTGGTGCCGTAAAGATAGACCAGATCGTTCAAAGGGATGGAAAGTCCGGCAGCGATGTCACCCAAGCGGATCAGCGTCTCGTTCACTTTCTCCGCTCCAAACCCGTAGGCAAGAAGCTGCTTGGCACCCTGCGCGACATCCTCCAGGCCGAAAGGAGTGGTCGCGGCCGTATGTACCAACTGCTGCATCAGGGTGTCGGCCTTCTCCGCACTGCCGAGCATGGTCTGAAACGACACCTCCAGCTGCTGGAACTCGCCGCGTACCTTGGTGATGTTCGACACCAGCTCCTTGATAGTAAAGGCGGCCGCCAGCTTGCCGACGGTGTTGTTCAACAGGGAACCGCTCCTGTCAAGTTCCCGGATCTGTCTGTTGGCGGACGATGCCTGCTGGGACATCCGCTCGATCTTGCCCACGGCCTTGTCAAGACGGGCGCTCAAATGGTCCACCATAAGGAATTCTATTTGTACCGGTTTCATCTATTTTAGCTTGCTTTGAAAAAATCCTACTATTCCATCCGCTTCATCCTCGGCGCTCCGCTCATCCGCAGGACCGGAAGATCCGGACTTGTCACGGACATACCGGGGAGCGTCACTAAGCATCATGATCAGGGTCTGGTAATTCACCTTGTTCAGTATATAGTCCACGCTCCAGCCGGTGGCACTGGCAATCTGCCACACAAAACCGAAAGGGCTATGGGAGCCTTCATAACGGCTCTTTAACTCCCCTTCTTTCTTTGGCTCAGTCTCAAGCTCATCGGATTCGTCCGCTCGGCTGATCTGATAATAGGTATAAAAGGGTCGGTACCCATCAGGCTGACAAAACGCTTGATCGCACCCACCAGATAACGCTGTTCCATGAAGTTCCTTATGAGCCATGCCACCGGGCGCAAAAGCACGCAGCGGCTGAAAGGGCCACGACAAAGGGTATAGGCCACCATACGGCTCACCGCCTTGCCGTGAGAGGCCAGAAACTGCATTTCCTCCTCCTTGCTGAACCCCCACATCTCCTCACTGGTGATCCCCATCGACAAATATGTCCGGGCAAAAAGAATCTGACCGGACATATAAGGCCGCCTCATGGTCACGCGCAGCTCCAGCGGGGATTTCCTGAAAGGGATATGAAACGCTTTCAGCGGGACGCTCACACCGATATCCAGCAGCGCGTCCGCACCCTCACGCTGGATCTGCTTGATGACAGCTTCGTCCATACGCTACTCCTCGGCCGGGTTAGTGGAAGCAGCAGCGGCAGATTCAGCAGGAGGCAGTTTATACTGTTTCCACTCTTCCGGGATAGAATCCGTATTGAATACGCCATGGGGCTGGGAGCCGTCTTCCGGCATGGCCACTTCCAGCGTGCATTCGATTTTCGCCGTTTCTGTCAGGGTCAGCTTGCCGCCGAGATTGGAAAGTAGCGTGCCATTGGGAATCAGGATGCTCTGCCCCGAAACAAGGGCTATTTCCCACGGACCGGTCAGCAACACGGCTGCCGTCGGGGCCGTCCAACCAATCGGGGTTTTCTTTTCCGAGTCCTCTTCCTTGTAGTGCATGGTACCACCCAGCAAGCTATGCAGGTTTTCGTAGTTCAGCTGGATAACGTTGAACGTGGGGGCGATGCTGCCATTCGACTGGGGAATGATAAGCACCGGGGTTCCCGGCACCTGCTCCGCCTCGATTTTGGCGGATTCGGGTTTCTGCCCGCCCATGTCAAACGAATTCTTCTCTATGTAACCCACCACAAAGTCCTTGTATTTCACGGCACCGACGCCGTACATGAAATTCTTATTCATTGTTTCTTGATTTTGAAAGTTAATACTATGCCGGCAACACATCCGGTTATAAAAGCGGCCAGCGCTATTTTAACGGGACTAAAGCGACGTTCAAATTCCGTTTCAACTGTGAATGAGTCCTCATGTGTCTCATTACGGATACGGGTCAGTTCCTCCTCATAACACAGTACCAGCCGCTGGAGGCTGTCGCAGGATGCCTCCGCTATGATATTGCCGGCCGCATCGCTCTTCACCGTCAGGCCCGCCTGCCCGTTCCTGGAATGGTAGGACGAACCGGAGGGAAGTTTACGGAGGCTGTCCGGAGGGATCGTCAGGCTCACCGCCGATTTCGGAATCCCCGCCATCAACAACCCCCGCCTCACGTTTGACACGTTGTCGGCGCTTGACGACAGGCTGCTGTTCCGGTTCACCTCCGTCCTGCTCTTTCGAGTACTCGCGCATCCCGTAAAGAACAGGACAATCATCATGATGCCTGCAACTGTTGGCAGTATCAATGGCTTTCCGGAGGCGTGCCATTTCACGCCGGGTCGCCTGCAAAGCTTTCCTGTTTTCATTCAGTTCCTCTTTTAAGGGTTCTACAATATTCTCGATCAGGATACGGGTGGCATGTTCGGTATTGTCAATCCGTACCGTCTCGGCTTCGGCGGTAGCCTTCTCCGCTTTCGCCCTCGCTTCCCTGACCGTTGATTTCAGGGTGATGATGGCTATTATCGTGGCTACCAGACCACCGCCCAGCACCAGATTCATGACAGCACTGAAGTCCATACGCACACTGGTCTTTCAGGTCAAAGCCTATTTACCGGCATCCTTACCCGCGAACAGTCCGATGAGCCACTGGACAAATCCCGTATCGGCAACACCATTGGACACAAGGGACGCACCGAACCCGTAACACAACGCGATATACCACGTGGCATCAGCGACAAAGCCCGCATCCAGCCACCATAAAAGCATGGCGGCCACAATGCCCACACACCAGCTGACAATCTGTGTCGCCAAGCCCTGCATTTTTGGAAACAGAGCCTTGATCCCTTCCGTGAGCAACACCACGCCACCGACAAAACCGGCAAAGGTGGTGATCATCGCGCTATAATCGACTTCCGGTACTGTACCGGTCTGGGCAAAAGTTGCTGACACGAATCCGAGTATCAGCACAAAGAATAAAAGAAATCTTTTCATGTTGTTGTTGATTTATTGAGTTATACCTATTTGTTTAAGCCATCTCTGTACATCAAAACTGGGGCAGGCTTTGGCCGCCAGTTCATTGTGACCGACGATTCTCACATCGGGAAAACGACGATGGAAATCCTTCACGTACTTCTCAAGCGCCTTTTTCTGCCAGGAGGTACGGGTGTCCGCAGACGTTTTACCATCCTTTGCACACCCGCCGGCATAGACGATATGGCGGCTCACGGAATTGTAACCGGCCACGCCGTTGGTCACTTCCCACGGGTCCACATTCGCGTCCTCGTTATTGTTCACCAGGCGTTCCACTCCACCGTTCAGATGGAACAGGTCGGTATATCCGACCTGCTTCCAGCCGCGGCCGCCCTTTGAGACGGGGTTCGTATGCCAGGCGCGAATCTCCGCACCGCTTACCTCACGTCCTTCAGGAGTGGCCGTGCAATGGATGACAAGATACTTCAGCTTTCCCATCACTCACCGCCTTCCTCTTCATCAACGGCCGCCTGGGACAGTGCTATCTCCACCTTCTTCTCCGGATCGGCGTCCAGGCCCAGTACAAGTGTGCCGGATACCGCCTTGCCGCTACTGTTCACACCGGTGGTGACCGTCAGAAAGCCATCGGTACCGACTGCCGTGAAACCGGCAGGAATGGAAACCACGCTGTAATCACCGGAGGCAGTGACCTTCACCTCCTTGCTCTCACCGGCGGCCTTGAAAGAAAGAGCGGCCGGATCGGCAGAAATGCTGCGTTCCACTACCTTGAACACCGGAGTCTCACGGGTGTCAAGCACCACGAACTCCTCGCCGAAGGCGATTTCCGTGTCGGCCTTCATAAGCAGCTTGAAGAAGTACAGCTCGCTGGAGTTCATCCACTTGTCAATCTGGATCACCTCCTCATCGTCCTGGAGGTTCACACCGGCAAAAAGGTTGCCGTCAGCGCTCATCGAGCAGAGCGTGGCTACGATAAGGCCATCAGGCCAGGAATTCAGCGTCTCGATGGTGATACCCTTGTAACGCTTCTTGTTGATGTCCGTCTCGCTCGTGTTCTTGTACTCGCGTTCGGTCAGCTCGTCATCGTACTTGTCGAAGTCGTCAATACTCATCAGGATACGCAGGTTCGGATTCTCACGCAGGGCTTTTGGAATAGCCTTGCGGACAGCCTTCAACTTGCCGATCATGGAAGTATCGGAAGGAGCCGGAACCACGATCACATCCGGATCTTTAGCCGCCTGGGTCAGGATACCGTTGAAAAGGTGGTCGTCGTCCGAACCGAACTCGCCGTTCAGGTAATGCCAGCCCAGCTCGAACTTCACACTCTTGCTAAGTTCATCCAGAAGCGTGTTCTGCGCTTCGGGGGGAAGTTCGGCAAACACGAGGTTGCCCTTCGGCTGCCACTTGCGCCAAACATGCTCGAAGGCACGGGGATTGAAAGTCGTGAACGCCATGAAGTCCTCCGGATCCAGTGATTTCTCCGAGTAATTGAAATTGCCTTTCGAGTCTTCCAAAGTCGGGTTCTCCTTACGCTTCTGGAGCATCTTGCCGGTCTTGATACGCGGCAGGCTGATTTTTTTCTCCACACCGGGGATCACCATGATCAGACCTTTTTCTACAAGGTCATTCCCGGTGGTGGCCAGGACCAGTATTTTCTCCAGTACCTCGCCGTTGTAATTCGTGTTTCTTACTACTATTGCCATGGCAAATGTTTTTATTTATGGTTCAACTTGTCCTTAATCTCGCTCATGCGCTTGTTCCAGGGGCTTTCACCCGTCGGATTCACACGAAGGTCGGTCATGACACTACGTTTGGGGGAAAGCTTCTCCAATGCCTTTTCCCCGTTCTCCCGGTCTTTTGCCAGAAGGTTCTCATAGATGGGGCGGGTGGCGGCATCGATACGGCCGTCCTGTTCCGCATCATCAAGCAGTTTCTTACGCGCGGCAGCGTCATCCGCATCCGCCTTGTCCTGGAACACCTTCAGTTCGCCCTTCAGGCGGGTGACCTCGGCATCAAGGGCCGGGACTTTGCCAGCCTCCGTTTCCAGCAGTCCGATTTCACGCAGGAAATCGTCATCCGTCGCACAGTTCTTGAACCGCGGACGTCTCTTGAGTTCGTCTAAATTCATGCTATTCTCGTTTTGTGGCTTGTGCAGCCGGTTATTGAATATTTGAAATACTTGTTCGGGGGTACTGTCCTCCGGTACCGGGTCAGCGTCATAAATACCGTCGATAAGCCCCAGCGCCAGCGCCTCGTCGGCACGCAGCCAGTGATCCTTGCCGTCAAAATACATCGCGCGGATTTCCTCCTTGTCCTTGCCCATACGGGTGGCATACATCTCGCAAAGGGTATCCTCAAGCGCCTCGATCTCACGGATGCAGTCCTTCATCTCATCCTTGTTGCCGTAACAGCCGCCCTGGACACTGTGAAGCATCAGACGGGCATAACGGCTCATCTGCACGGGCTTGCCGCAAAGGGCGATGACGGAGGCCATGCTGGCGGCGATGCCGTCCACGTAGATGGTAATGTCGGCCTTGCTGTTCTTCAAGGCATTGAAAATGGCGATGCCCGAATAAACCTCGCCGCCGTTGCTGTTGATACGCACGTCCACCTTCCCGGTCAGGGCTTCCGCTTCCAGAAGTTCACGGGCAATATCACCGCTGCGCACGTTATCATCGTACTCACCGATGTCACCGTAAAGAAGGATGCAACAGGCATCGGTTCCGGGTATCATATTGAAAAATCTACTCATGTCACTATCGTTTTGGCAGGTCCTTCCCTGCAAAGTTTACGGTGCGAAATTAGGGGGATTAAAAGCCTTTTTCAAACCGCGTTTTCATCATGGAGACTTTAAAGGATTGCCATGACGCTTTAAAATGTCATCATGCGGAGCGCGTTTTTTTTCGCTCCTTTTCCTTATCAATTTTGCACGTAAAAAAGGAGGTAATATGGCCGAACTTACAAACGAGCAGAAAAAGGCATGGGCGAAAACGCTCTACACCCGCGAAACGCTCACGCAGACGGAAATAGCCGAGCGTGTGGGGGTTTCACGGGTGACTGTGAACAACTGGATAGGCAAAGGAAACTGGGAGCAGCTGAAGGCTTCCATAACCATCACACGGGAGGAGCAGCTGAAGAACCTGTACCGGCAGCTGGCGGAACTCAACAACGCCATCATGGGAAAGCCGGAAGGGGAACGGTTCCCGAACGCCGCGGAAGCGGACACCATTTCCAAACTGTCGAACGCCATCAAGAAACTGGAAACAGAAGTGGGGCTGGCGGACATCATCTCCGTGTTCTCCGACCTGCTCAAATGGGTGCGGACCTACGATTCCACGCAGGCGAAGGAGATCACCCCGCTTCTGGACGCGTTTGTCAAATCAAAATTATCCTGACATGGCAAAGAAAAGACTCACAACACAGGACAGGCTCGCGCTGGACAGCTGGAACGAGCTGGTGGCATCCGTGCGAGAACATTCGGACATCAACCCCACGGACACGGAAACGGAAATCAGGCAGAGGCGGGAAAGGCTGGAGAAGAACGACGAGGAGTGGTTCAAATACTACTTCGCCATGTATTGCACCTGCGAATCCGCCGCCTTCCATAAAAAAGCCACCGGACGGCTGATGAGGAACAAACGCTGGTACGAGGTAAGGGCCTGGTCACGCGAGCTGGCGAAATCCGCACGCTCCATGATGGAGATATCCAAACTGGCACTGACAAAAAAGATACGCAACGTGCTGCTGATCTCCAACTCGGCTGACAATGCGGAAAGGCTACTGCTGCCGTTCATGGCGAACTTCGAAGAGAACCAGCGGATCATACAGGACTACGGACAGCAGAAAAAACCGGGAGCGTGGGAAACCGGGGAATTCACCTGCATGTGCGGGTGCTCCTTCCGCGCCATCGGAGCCGGGCAATCACCGCGCGGTACACGTAACAAGAACTTCCGCCCGGACTTCATCCTGGTGGACGATATAGACACCGACGAGGAGTGCCGGAATCCGGAACGGATCAAAACCAAATGGAAATGGCTGGAGGAGGCGCTGATACCGACCATGTCCGTATCGGGAAACTACCGCATCCTGTTCAACGGGAACATCATCGCGCCGGACTGCTGCATCAAAAGGGCCATCGAAAAGGCCACCGAACTGAAAGCGAAAGGAATCGGGCACGTGGATATCATCAACATCCGGGGAAAGGACGGACTGTCCGTATGGCCCGAAAAGAACTCCGAGGAGGATATCGACCTCTTCCTTTCACTGGTGAGCGCGGCGGCGGCACAGAAAGAGTTCTTCAACAACCCGGTGGTGGACGGCGGCGTGTTCGCGGAAATCACCTACGGGAAAGTGCCGGCACTCTCCAGGTTCAAGTTCCTGGTGATATACGGGGACCCCGCACCGGGAGAGAACAAGACGAAAAAAAGTTCCACCAAAACGGTGTGCCTGCTCGGGAAACTCGCGGGAAGGCTTTATCTGATAAAAACGTTCCTGGACAGGGGGCTGAACGCGGAATTTGTAGAGTGGTACATCAAGCTGCTGGAGTTCGTGGGCGGAAAAACCACCGTGTACTGTTACATGGAGAACAACAAATTACAGGATCCTTTTTTCCAGCAGGTATTCCAGCCCATCGTGCGGCGGATACGCAGGGAAAGGAAAATATCACTGTACATCACCGGGGACGAGGAGAAGAAAACCGACAAGGCCACACGTATCGAGGCGAACCTGGAACCGCTCAACCGGGAGGGGAACCTGATACTCAACGAGGCCGAAAAGGACAACCCGCACATGAAACGGATGGCGGAACAGTTCAAGCTGTTCAACCTGCAACTGACCTATCCGGCAGACGGACCCGACTGCGTGGAGGGGGGAAACAGAATTATAGACCACAAGGCCAGACAGTCGGAAAAGCCCGTCATTGTCACAAGGAAAAGCACGCGGTCACAAAACAAGTACAGAGTGTAAACTTCAATACCTATCATTATGAGCAAATTTATCGAACTTTCAGACTACGACGCGAGCATACACCGCGAGATTCTGGACGCACTGACAAGGGAGGACGACGCCGTCGTGGAGATATGCGAGGACCGCGCCGTCGCCGAGATGCGCTGCTACCTTTCCAGACGTTACGACTGTGACAAAATATTCACGGCAACCGGTGACAAACGCAACCAGCTTGTCCTGATGATGGCCATCGACATAGCCGTGTACCACATTTTCTGCATACATAACCCGAGGAACCTGTCACCGCTGCGGAAGGAACGCCACGAAAGGGCGGTCGAATGGCTGAAAGCCGTGGCGGCCGAGGAGATATCGGTGGACGGCCTGCCCCTGCTGTCCGAAGAGACGAGGGCGGCAAAATCCAATTTCCTTATCAAAAGCAACCGTAAACGTGTAAACCATTGGTAATATGAGCAAAAGAAAGAAAGGGGCCGGAAAGATAACCCAAAGCGGGAACCTGCCGAGGCCCGGGCAGAAAGGACCCGCAACCATCATACTGACACAGCCCAGAAGGTTCGGTATAGACATAGCGGACTACATGCTCGCGGTAAGGGCTTTCGAGAATGTGGACTACTCCAGACGCTTCAGGCTGTACGACCTGTTCAGCGACATACTCATGGACACGCACCTGACAAGTGTCATAGAGAAACGGAAGAATGCCGCACTGGCATCTTCCATAGAATTCCGCAGGAACGGGAAGCCGGACGAGAAGGTGAACAAGCAGATCAGGTCCCCATGGTTCCGGAAGTTCATAGGGGACATCCTGGACGCCAAATTCTGGGGGTTCTCACTCGTGCAGTTCTACCGCAAGGGGGAATGGGTGAACTACGACCTGATACCGCGCAAACACGTCGATCCCGTGCGCAGGCTCATACTGCGGCACCAGACGGACACCACCGGGACGTCCTGGGACGAGTACCCCGACCTGTTGTTCATCGGTTCACCCGACGATCCCGGACTGCTGGTGAAAGCAGCCATCTGGGTGATATACAAACGTAACGACGTGGCGGACTGGGCACAGTTCGCGGAAGTGTTCGGAGCGCCCATCAGGGAGTACACGTATCCCACGGATGACGACGAGGCACGGCAGAAGGCGCTGGACGACGCGGACAGCACCGGAAGCCTGTCGGTTTTCGTGCACGCGGAGGATACGGTGCTCAAGCTCGTGGAAGCCGCGAACAAGACAGGGAGCGCGGACCTCTACGACAAACTCTGCGAGCGCTGCAACAACGAAATCTCAAAGCTGTTCCTCGGAAACACGCTCACCACCGAAGCCTCCGACAAGGGCACACAGGCACTGGGAACCGTACACAAGGACGTGGAGGAGAAAGTGACGCTCTCCGACAGGCAGGACATCCTCGACGTGCTCAACTATGACATGGCCGACATATTCGCAATGCTCGGAATAGACACCACAGGTGGGGAGTTCTGCTATCCGGAAAAGAAGCTTATCGAACCGGAGAAAAAGATGTCCATCCTCACACAGCTGCGCACGAACTTCAACCTGCCGGTAGGTGACGACTACCTCTACGAGGAATTCGGGATCGAGAAACCGGCAAACTATGACGAGCTGAAGAAACGCCAGGAGGAGAAAGCGGCGGAAATCGAGGCGGCGAAGGCCCGAGAGACCGAAAAGGCGGAAGAGGATGAACCGGATCCGGAAGAAGAACCGGAACTGGAAAAGCACGGTAAAGGAACACCCAAAGAAAAGAAAAATGCCCTTAAAAACGCATACAACTGGCTGAAACGTTTTTTCGGGAAAGCCCCGGGGAGAGACGGGGCAGCTTTAGAATGGTGATAAACGACCTCTACAGAATGGAGGACAAACAGGTGGAAACTTTATTCTCGTTCGATGAAGAGGTACTGAAGAAAGCCCTGAAGAACATATACAGCAAAGATTTCCATCCCATGACCGACATCGAGGAGAACCTGTTCGAGGCCACGTGGAAAACGATGAACAAAGCCACCGACAAGGGGTTTGGGACACGGAAAACCGATGATCCGGATTATGACTTCTACCGTGAAATTCGAATGAACAACGCCGTGTTCGCAGCTTTCAAGGTACACAGGGCACAGAACGACATGGCAGCGCTGCTGCTGGACAAAAACGGAAGTTTAAAGCCGTTTGAACAGTGGGTGAAGGAAGCCATGCCCATAGCCGACCACCAGATGATCCATTGGCTGCGTACAGAATACGACACGGCCGTCATACGGGCACACCAGGCCGCGGACTGGAGACAGTTCGAAAGGGAAAAGGACATATTGCCGAATCTCAAATGGATGCCGTCCACATCCATACATCCGGGAGCGGACCACAGAATATTCTGGGGAACCATACGCCCCGTCGATGATCCATTCTGGAACGAGCACAGACCGGGGGACCGGTGGAACTGCAAGTGTACGCTCTCATCAACGGATGAAGCGCCGACAGCAGTACCGGACGAAAACGGGCAGAACAAGGCACATGACGGTCTGGAAAACAATCCGGGAAAAGACGGCAAACTGTTTTCAGACAAACACCCCTACGTTACTGAAGCGCATCCGGGAGCAAGAAAAGCCGTGGACGCACTGACCAGGCGCATCAACGAAATGATAGCCGAAATGCCGGACAACCTGACGCTGGAGGAAAAAACCGATATCGCCTGCAACAATCTCAAGATAGAAAAGGCACTCGGCGTTACCAAAGGCAAGCCGATGACATACGAACAGGCGAACAAGGGAAAGGAGAACCCGAAATTCGGAAAAGAAGAAGGATACCGCGTGAATTGCCAGACCTGCACCGTGACACACATGCTCAGAAGGTTGGGGTTTGACATCGAGGCAAAACCCAACATCAGACAAAGCGCATACAATGAAATGGCAAAACAAGGTATCACATGGGAAGAACGTTTCCTGAACCGGGACGGAACAAAGCCGGATTATGACTATACCTATAAATGGCAGGTCAGAAAGGGATATCAAGTAATGAATGCAAACCGGCTGAAGGAATACTTCAGGGAAAAATTCAGAGAGGATGGAATATACGAGATATATTGTGCCTGGAAAGGCGGCTCCGCACACGTGTTCTGCGCGGAGGTGACTGAAGGAAAGACAAGGTTCTTCGACCCGCAAACCGGAAAGGATGATGCAAGCAATTACATACAGAGCATGAAAGCGGGCCGTGTGGGAGTGATAAGAATAGACAACAAACTGGTAAATCCCAAAATCATGGGACTATTCATCACCAAATAAACGGGAAGAAAGTGCCAGCCCCTCCTCACCGTCCACCAGACGGCAGGACTGGCCGTCGAACAGAATAAAGGCGGGAAGACCGACAGGCAACTCAAAACCATCCCCGTCAACACAGCCCACGGAATAGATGCTTCCTTCAGGGGAACTGGCTGATAAGACAACGGAGTTGTAACCGCTACTGTTTGCTAATTCCGACACTTGTTTAGGTATTTCCATAACGCAAAAAGGCACATAAAAAACGCCTTGCTGCAAAAGTATAAAATTATTTTTTAATTCAGTCATTCATGGACATAAAAGAATATTCAAAGCTGCTAAAAGCCAAACGGAAAGAACTGGATGGACTAATGAAACGGAAGATGCCGGTTATCGCCGGACGAATGGCAAAAGACCATTTCCAGGACAATTTCCGGCAGGGAGGATTCGTAAACGGGGGATTACACCCGTGGCCGAAAGCGAAAAGGCTGTCCTCGGGACGGACCGATGCGGCAGGGAACTACGGGACGCTGCTCTCCGGAAGGAACCATCTCTTCAGCTCCGTCAAATACATGCCGGGAGAATACCGGGTGAGGGTGGCAAACGAACTCGTCTATGCGCCGGTCAATAACTGGGGAGGAGAAGTGCATCCGACCGTTACGCCCCAAATGCGACGTTTTGCATGGGCGAAGTATTACCAGGCTTCAGGCAAGGCTAAAAAAGCCGCCACGGGCAAAAGAAAAGGCAAAAAGAAGGGTTCTGCCGCAAACAATGAACCGCAGGAAAATCAGGAAGCGCTGAAATGGAAAAGGCTGGCGCTGACCAAAAAGAAAAAGCTCCGGATAAAAATACCGCAACGCCAGTTTATCGGGGAAAGCCGGGAACTGTCCGAAAAGATAGACCGTAAAATGGAGAATGAAATCAGAAATATTTTAAACTTATAACAACATGGAAGAAATTTTTATCGCGATCATGGAACGCATCGCCGAAAAGATGCCTGAACTGTCATACATTGACGAGGACTACGGACAGCTTGAAGCCGGGGCGGAGGAGGACCACTATCCGGTAACCTTCCCCTGCGTGCTCGTCGGGAACGCCGAATCGGACTGGAATGACCTCGGTTACGGGGTACAGAAAAGCGAGTCACTCATCACCATACGACTGGCCATTGACTGCTACGATGACACCCACTACACCTCCGGAACCTATGACAAGGTAAGGGAACGGCAGCTGAAGGCCAAAGAGCTGTACAAGGCCTTGCAGGAGTTCCAGTGCACGGAAGAGACCAGCCCGCTGGTCAGGGTAAAGAGCCGGGACTATTCGCTGCCGGGAAACATCAAGGTGTACGAGACGGTTTATTCCTTCACGCTGCATGACGAGTCGGCCATGCAGTAAGGGGAAGGTTCATTCCCCCGTGAACAGGGAAAGCTGGACGGCTGTCAGGCGGGGTTTCTTAACCTTTGGGACGGGCTTCACCTCCAAGTCCTTCAGCTCCCGGCACTTGCACCGGATAATGGACATGATCCGCTCCTCGGAAATGAAAAACTCCTGACGGGACAACACTTTCAGGGCATCATCAAAACGCAGGCGCTGCACCTCCGTCCAGTAATAGTAACGGCGGCACAGGGCTTCATCACGGAGTTCTATCAGTTTTTTGTCTCGTCCTTTGGCCATAAGTTCAGGTATATGCTGCAAAATTAGGCATTTAACCGGGGATGTTAATAAAAAAACGCCGCATCGTGTATGAATGCGGCGTTTTTCTGTTTAGAGTGTGAACAAAATCACATGGTCATCAGTTCGGTGTCATCCTCACCCGGAACAAACGGCTCGATGCGGGTGATCACCTTGCTCTGTACCTTCACCCGCCCGCTGCCATTACAGACCGGACATTTTGCGGATAAAGGAGCTCCTCCCTGGTCCAGGTAAAAGATACGTCCCTTGCCTTCACAGCGCTTGCAGGCCATGACGTGCGGCGCGATGTTCTTCGTCTTTTCCATAACTACAACCGGCAGAATGAAGGCTCGATACGGCGCCAGACACCGTTCTCGTCACGTTTATGAAAATAGTAGTTCACCGCGGTCTTGTACACCACATTGCTCTCACGGAAGAGGTCCATGATCTCCGTGTATTCACTGTCGAAACGGTCCTCCAGCTCGTATAGCTTGCTCACCGACTTGTAGTCCAGATCACCCTGACGGTTACGCTCGATCATGGTCATACCGAGCTGGTACATCGGATCATCGGTACCGAGTTCCCGGCTCATGGCGTAACGCTTCAGGTAATCCACCAGACGCTCGGCGGCGAGGTTGGCACGCTCATCGAAGCTCTTCACCTTGTTACTCCTCACTTCCAGCTTCATGTCACCGTCCACGATGGTGAAACTCGCCTGGTCATCCTTGCGAAGTTGCCCATAGTCACGCATCAGGTCACGGAAAGAGGCGGCTTCCTTCTCTACCCAGTCACGGAAGGCCTTCACGTCATCCACAACTGGAAACAGCCTGTTCTTCACTTCAAGCATGAACTGCGCACGAAGCCCTTCGTAGGCATCGCGACGATTGCGCTTGTTTTCCTTCTCTTCCTGCTGGAGCTGTTTCAAAAGCTCCTTCCTGTCCTGGGCGGACAGGCTTTTTAATTGTTCTTTCAAGTCCATAACTGAAAAATTAAATGGTTATTACTGTTGTTTACTCTCACGTTTGCGGCGGATGGCGCGCAGCTTCACCTGCAACGCGTCCAGCGCCTCGCAGTCAAGTTCACGGAACTCCTTGCCGGCGATACGGCTGTCCCGGCAGAAGGCGTTCACCCGGTCCCAGTCGGCCGTATCGATGCCCAGCAGCTGCATCTGGTGAAGCACCGCCGAACGCTTCTGACGGAGAATCTTCAGGAGCTGTTCTTGATAAGTGGGCGGTACCAGCTTCTGCATGGCGGACACGGCGGCACTGTATTCCTTCAGTGTCATGTCACGCAGACTCGTGGTACGTCCCTCCGTGTACTGGGAAACGATGCTTTCCTTCAGTGCGTCACGATCCGATGTCGGAAGGCGGTTCAAAAGGCTGTAAAACGCCGCATAATTCTCGGGTTTATTTAACTGCTTGCGGCTGTTGATGTCTATCTGCATGGCTATACTGTTTTTTTGTTTATTTTAAGGTCATTGATTTCCTTAATCACTCTCTTTACTCTGATAGTACACAAATAATCAAGAAGATGCTCTTTTTCATTTTTTGTACACTTATACTGGTCGAAAAATTCAAGTATGCCCATTCTATTCAGATTTTCATTAACTCAAACTATTCATACCACATCAGCACAACTCTATGATTTCACCCACGGCAGAGCGTAGAAGAGTACGCAAAACCGAAGGGTTTCCGCTATCATAGATGACTTCCACACAACACTCATGGCGTGCGTTACGTGACACAACCAGCTCGCAAGTCATATTCTCACAGAGCCATTTTTCCACTACTTTACGGACACCAACTGCGGTGACCACAATTACCATTTTTTTACTCATAATATTGACCGTGCTGTATGTTATTCAACTCTTATCCTCCCGGTGTACTGGTTTCCCCGAAACTTCATCCCCTTGGTGAAGCCGCCCGGATATCCCAGTTCCTTGCTTCTCGCGTTTGCCAGCAACAAATGTTCCCGGCTAAGGGAGGCTACAAAACCTTTGTCCTTTTCCAGTCCCATCTCTCGGGCCTTCCGGGTGACGCTGCGTTCGGAAACACCGAGCATTTCAGCCAGCTCCCGGTTGAGGGTATTGTGATAGTGGCGACGCATGATGGAAAGCATATTACCGTTCCAAAAGATACGGGTGGAATATCCCTTATGCTCGACGAGCCGTCCCAGTGTCCGGTGCATGAAAGTACCGTCAGCAACCTTCCGGTGCTTGCGGTACTGTTCACGCTTGTACACCAGCACACATTCATGACACCAGGAACTCCGTCCCCCATTCTTCAACGGATAGAACTCACGCATCCACAACTTTCGGCCGCAATGCGGACAGACACGTTTACGTTTCTGCTTGTTGTTATTTTCACTCATAGCTGTTTATGCTGCATTCATCAGTTCATATTCAAATTTTCACCGAACGGAATAGTATTAATGTCAGCCTTTCTCGTGTAGGCCTGCATAAGTCCCACGGAAAGCAGCATATAGACATTCTTATTCGCTTTGACAACCCCGGAAATAGAGCCGACAATATGTTCAGTCTTGCCGGTAATGATTGAGCCGGCTATCTGCTCAAGCCCGTCTGGATGGTCCTCACTGGCCGCAACGCTCATAAAGGCACTAAGATCGTTTTCCTTACAAAAGTTATCCACGTATTGGCAGAGTTCTTTACTGCCTCTTTCTGTTTTTCTGTAATCATTTCTGTTAAATTTTAATGGTTAATAATTATATGTTGAAATCGCGAAATCTCTTTTTTGATACTGGCTGTACATAGTTTCCTCCCAATCCGTCTCTTCCTCCTCCGGAAGGTCATCCTCATCAAGTTCTACCTCCTTACGGTAAATCAGATACCGTGCCTCCAGAAAGAAGAGGACCACGCGGCGCAGGAACTCACGGGCGGAGGCGATGCCGTGCTTTTCCATGAAGGAGGCGATACGGTCCGGACCGATAGTGTTCGTGCGGATGCTCACCAGACACTGCCGGCGGAAGTCCTTCAGCGTGCTGCCCCTCACCTCGAACACGCGGTCAGCGATACGGCCGAGACTCTCCGGAATATGGTATCCGGAACCTTCGTCATCCGTTCCCACCAGCAGTTCAGCAGCAGCCGTCAGCATACCCTCCACGCTCATGCGCTGGGCAGCGGCCGTCTCCTTCAGGAACACGTACTGGTAATTGCTCACGTAGGTATGTATGAGGTAGCCTTCAGGACGGCGGAACACCTCTTCGGAGGCAAGCTCCATCGAAAGGTTGTTCAATGTCACACCGGTACCGCAGCAGAAGGCGCACACCAGGCGGACGGCAAGACGCTGGCGGTTGCCCCAGCCGCCAGCGATGATGGCACGCTGCAGGCTGCCGGCAACGGCCGGATCCATCTCGAAGAACAGCACCGACTTCTCCTGACGGCGGAAGAAGAACGACATGTCCGGAATACGATCCATGCAGAGGAGGATGCGCCGGGTGGCCGTGGAGACCCTGCCACCATCCGTCATGCGGATGTAGGACTTCACCAGGTGGTTCATCACTACCGTCATGTCGGAAAAATGATAGTCGGCAACCTTCCCGCGGAACAGTTCATGAAGCAGAACGGGCAGCTTCACAACGTAGTTGTAATACTCCTTTCTCATGGCTCACTTGCTTGAAGGTTTCCAGTCCACTGTTATAATCGCATCCAGCTCACCGCTGCCGCCACACACCGGGCAGGATACATGCACGTCCTCGCGGCTGCCCTCTTCCGTTCCCCAGAACCAGCCGTTGCCCTTGCAGTAACCACACTTGTGGCCGGTACTGACGAAGTTCTCACGGTTAGGCCCCTTACACATATAGGCGGGAGGACAAATCTCCAGCTGTTTCTTTATCCTGCTCATGACTGGCCTCCTTTCTGTTTCGATCCCGCCACATTCCAATAGTCATAGGCGCCCTTCTCCCAGATTGTGTATTCACCAGTGGCCCCCTGATAACGTCCCTTACTGAAGGCAACGTAGCCCTCTACCCATATCTTCAGGTCGGCATCATACATCACGCTCGTGGCCGCATCACCTTTAGGATTCTTGCCACGGGCATGGCTGATGAAAACAAACAGCTTGTCCGGAAACTCCTCCTTCAGCTGGATATAGTCACGATACGTCATCTGTGTGTATTGGAAGCTGTCAATGATCACGATGTTGAAACTCTTATGACGCCGGAGCCTGATCTTCAAGGTGGGGATGTCCTCCTTGATGAACGCCAAATGGCGGCTTACCTCGGCCATACCAAAGCGCCGCAGGTTATTCTGGACTGTCAGAGAAGTTCCTTCCTCCAGGGAGTTGAACGCCACACGGTCATACTTGCAAAGTTCCTTGCAGAGCTGCATCACGAAAGAGGTCTTACCGTTACCGCTGTTGCCCCACACGAACCAGCAGCCCCGGACTTCCGGAGTGTCGAAGGCATCCTTCCATTTCCCTTCGAAAGGGAATACGTCATACTTCTTGTTCAGGATGTCCCTGACATTCAAGGCACGTCTCATGCCCGCTTTTTTATTATCCTTTTTCTCTTCTTCCATGGTCAGAACAGTGTTAGTTGTCGGATATTGTCAATTCGGTCAAGTACGGCCTGCCGTGCGGCACCCCGCAGTTTCTCGTGGCAGAGCATCCTGCCGAGTGCCCACAAAAGGGCATTCTCACGGGTGGCAAACTGTCCCCATTTACGTCCCGGGTTGAAACCACCGCCGGAACCGCCCACCTCCATGTGAACGCCGGCAACCCACCAGCCGTCCTGCTGTCCCACAAGGGCGTCCAGGTAGTCGCGACCATTCCGGTAAACGGTCACCGTCTCGTATTCCCTCAAGACTGGGTAATCGCTCCAGGGAGCGGGAAGCTGCTCGCGACCGTCGATCTTTAAGTATTCAAATTTGTTTTCCATATCCTTAAAATTACGTTTGAACGGTATTTGAACGGGGGTCATTCCCCCGTCATGCGTTTCACCTTGTGAATGGACTTCCTCACACGCCGCAAATCAAAGTCACATGTCGAAGCCTCCTTTATCACCTTATCGATGTCTTTCCTGTCAGTCACACCGTTGGCGGAACAGATCGCAAACACGTCGTTCACGTCCGTAGGCTCCAACTCATAAAATTTCCGTCCGATACGGCTGTAGAACTCCTTGTAGCCGGGCTTCTGGTACCGCAAGCCGTTGCTGATGCGCTTGGCAATATAATCGGTACTCAAGAACACGACACCGCATTTCTCCTCCAGCTTGTTGTACAGGCTGATGAAATAGTGGAACACCGGTTCGGTCAGCTTGTCCGCCTCGTCGAACACCAGCAGGGGCGCGTCCATCTGGATGATGTCATCCAATATAAGCCCCCACACCTCACGGATATTATACCCTTCGGTCCGGATTCCGACCGTACGGGCGATCTCGCGGACAAAGTCACCTTTCTTCATGTCCTCAGAGCAGAGGATATAGAAAACCTCCTTATGCTCCTGGAGGTAAACACGGGCGGTGGTACTCTTGCCACAACCGGCCTCGCCGGTCACCCAGATAACATTGCGCCAGCGCTGCGCATCGGAGAGTACAGCCGTGATCTCCTGGTAAGCACCGGTCTCCACGATCTGCCAGCCGGTAGCGCTTACACCACCGACCTGCGAGGCGACATTACGGAACATCTCGTCGCTGATATTCTCATAACGGCCATTCAGGATATTGCTAACAGTACCTACACTAACCCCCTTCAGGCTGCCAGCAGCCTTCGTCTGGCTCGGGTATTTCGCCACGTAAGCCCGGAGGCTTTCACTGATGGCGTCCTTTTCTTTCATTGTAATTTCCATAATCAATATTTTTTATCTTGTTATAAATCTGTTCCTTATAATTTCCCGACCACCTTGCGGATGCTCACTTCCTTCTTCTCAAAGCTGTCCCATGTCACGTTGCTGATGACTTTCATGTCTCGGCCGATGGAAGGACGGGCCGGCTGGCTGTATTTTCTTGTGCGACGGTCAATCTGGCGTTGCGCCTCCTTTCCGAGACCTTTCAGGTCAGGGGTACGCAGACCGTTCTGTTCCGGTGCGACACCATGTTCGTACTCGATGTCCTTGGCAACGACCTGGCGGTTTATACGCTCGTTGATGACGGCCTCCTGCTGGGCGCGGATGAAACGTTTCTCGGCTTCCGTCTGCTCCTGCTGGGCACGGTGGATCATCAGCGGGAACGAAGCCACACACTCAAAGCGCATCGCTCCGCCCTTATCCTTGTACAGCAGACGTACGCTGCTCATGTCATAAGGATCGTACTGGACATAGAACTTCTTGTAGGTGTTACGTCGGCGCCATTCCAGATCAGGCTCACCGGGGGCGGAGAAAACCTCGTAAGGGTATTTCTTTCCCTGTACCGTGATCTCGATACCGTTGGCGGTGAACAGCGACGGTTTCTCGGTCGTGTACCAGAACATCTCCACCATATCCGACACACTTACCGCATCGGTAGCCTCGTTCACGCTGGTATTGTACATCTCAATCCGGGAGATGCCGGTGGCAGGGTGTTTCATTGAATTCCACTGCTCACGGGCGGCGGCATACTGTTCCTTCAGTTCCTCCAATGTGGGGAGGGAGTCGATGTTCGCGTTGATGAATTCCAAATTCGGACGGCTTGTATCTCTCTTTGCCGTAATATTCTGCCCGGTGAAACCGAAACGTTTCTTCAATACCTGGCTCTGGAAGCGGTAGAAAATGTTCTCAATCGTCTTAGATTCGCCATTATACGGAGCTGTCGGGCGGTGGATACGGCTGATCTTCGAGAAAAGGCCCAGCGCCGCGTTCTTCTTATGACCGCCCTGGTTGTCGCACACGATCTCGTAGGGTTTGTGCCGGCTCGTCTGGATAGCCATGCGGAAAGCATGGTACTGGGCGATATAGTCCTCGTTGTCGCTGATGTAATAACCGAGCAGGACTTCACTATAGGCATCCACCACCTCGTACACGCTTGTAGTGCACTTGTTTCCGTTCTCGTCACGATAGTAGAGGTTCAGCTTCGTGCCGTCGCCATACCAGAGGCTGTCACGACGGCCCGGAAGGATGGTCCGGTGCTTGCGGTCATAACGCTGGTGTGCCTTCATTTCCCCATAAACGGCATCGTACCACAGAGGTTCGACACGCGGGCTGTTGAACCATTCGCGGAGGCTGCGGGGACTCTTCAGGGGCTTCCAGCCACGTTCCGGAGCGACACGGTTGTACTCCTCGAAGATCTCCATGTCAGTATAAACCGGAACGCGGCTGCGTTTCAATGCTACAAGGTAACGCCCGCCGTCCTCCTCGATCTTCAGCGTGTTGCTGTTGCCGTATTTACCGCTCACAAGCACACCGTAGTTGTCGGGACGGAACTTGTTTATCAGGGCTTTCAAACGCCCCACACTGCCCGGAAGACTGTGCCCGTACACCGGACGCCATTCCTCACTCGTGACAAGCAGAAGTTCCCAAAGGTTACGGCGGAAACCGGTCAGCTTGTTATTGGATGAACTCAAGCGTTTGAACTCTTCCATCAACGCGTTCAGCACCGAAGCGTTCCAGGTGTATTCCTTCTTCACATCCTCGGGAAGAGCGACCATCTCACCGTTCTTGTCGTAACGGTAATCCTCGAAAAAGTTCTCGGCCTTCTCGTCTTTCTTCACTATGTTACGGATCATTTCCTGTCTCATTTGTTTCTCGGGTTCGCCATGACGCTCAACCCAACGTTTCTTGTATTTCTCGGGAAGGGAGGAATAGGCATACAGAGCCGGATTATTTTCACCACCGCCACGGGAAACGACATCCAGTTTTTCTCGGGACAGCTGGCTATTCAAAGTGCCTTTGGGCATTATATCCAGCAACTCTTTGTAAGTTACACACAATATATTATCAAAGTATTCCATCTCCCAGCTTGATTATCAATCCTCTAAATCATTCAAAGGGACATGCTTCTTCAGCAGCCGCACGGAGATCCCGAAATTCAACACTACGAGAAGTTCCAGCAGCGGATTAATAAAAAAAATAGAGAGCAGGATCCCGAAACTCATACAGAAGTAAAGCACGCAAAAGCGCTGTTTTCGTTTCAGACGAGCAAACCAGTGCAGCTGGTCGCTGAATAATGTCATCAAATCATTTTTCATGGCTACTTGTATTTTGAGGATTACCACCTACTTTGGATCCACCGCGCTCAATGGCGAGCTTACGAATGGAACGGGCCAATTTGCTGTTCTTACGGAAGGCAAGCGCATGACTCACCATCACGTTTGTACAGCCCATCAGTTCGGCAATTTTATTCACCTCACCGTATTCTACAACTATTCGTTCTTTCATACTATCTAATATTTAAATTATCGTAGTGGGCAGTCGCGGATTCGAACCGCGGACCATAACCTCTCCATTATAGGAGTTTAGTTTGTTCTACCAGCTGAACTAACTGCCCGAGAAAATTATTAAAGCTCCTTTATCGCATCCTCCGGAACACATATTACAGTCCAAACCTGACCATTTTTCATATAATCGATATTATATTCCCGCACGAACGTACAAATGTTATAATCCCAGTCACGAACTATACCATCAATGATCTCACCATTTCTCTTGGTGATTCTCACACTTTGTCCCTTTTTAAATTTTACTTCCATTTTGCTTCTTTTTAAATTCTCATTGTTACCTCAAGCCTTTTTTGTAGCTTTGGGGCGTGTTTAAACTTTAATCACGTGGCAAATATAGTCTAAGTTTCTTAGACAACAAAGTATTAATCCAAATAATTTAGATTTATGAGCGTTTTTTCTAAGAATCTTAGATATTTAAGGGAGAGTAGGGGACTTAAATTAGATGAATTTGAGTTTCTGGGCATCAAAAAAGGTACAATGTCAAACTATGAACTGGGTAATACAGAACCTAAATTGAGTTTGTTATGTGAAATATCTAAGTTTTTTAGAATATCAATCGACGACTTTCTTTTAAAAGATATAGAAGCCGAAAAAATTACACCAGTAGTAACGGAAACAGCTCCTCCAGAAACAGCTAACAATAATTTTAGGGAGCTTCTGGATGTTTTAAGGGAAAAAGACTCCACCATTCGAGAAATGGCAGAGGAAATAGGGATGCTCAAACAGACAATTACACAACTTAAACAGGACAAGTCGGGGCGTGTTTCGGATGCAAGCGATTCTACGGTTGCCAATGCCATCTAAAACGTGTTTTATGGGGAAAGGGAGGTAAAAACAGTTAAATCACTATTTTACAGCAGAATATATAAAAATACAGGGGAGTAAATAAATATTATCTATATACAATTTACCCCCTACAATATTATAAAAACCGATGAATACCAAATAAAAAAAAGATATTTCCCCGTTTTATTAGAACAAAATAGGCACAAAAATGAATAACCAAATGAATAAGCAATCAAAACATTTCGTTTTTGTAATAGCTTAAATGAATAACCAAATGAATAAGCAAGTGAATAACCTTTCCACTTTTTAAGACGTTCAAAGCGTTCAAACGGATAAATACAGCCTTCCATCATAGTTTGACACTTATAAGGGCAAAAAAAGCCGCTTTTGCGGCTTTTAATTGCGTTCTAAGGCATTTTATCCCTTTCTGGTACATGTTATCAAGCGAGACTGAATAATCATTGCACATTTCGTGTATTTGGCAATGTCATCAACCAGTCCAGCATGTAAAAGACTACTCTTAGTGATTCCGACCTGTTTCTCCGTCAGAGTTTCAAAAATGGCCGATATACTACCAAAGTAGATGTTCTTTTTCTCAAAAATCAAATGTACATGGATAACTTTACTCATGATATATAGTATTTATTTCACTGCAAATATACCAAATATCAGCTATATGGAATAATTTTAATAAATAAAAATAGGAGAGAAGCGAAGCGCTCCCCTACTCCACTTGCATAAATTACACCATTTGGTTATCTTTGTATATGGAAGTATGGCCTGGGCAAAGCATCGGAGTGAAATAATACCATACTGCCTGAATTCTCCCCTACTCCACTCCTAATGTAAAGAGATTCATTTGAACGGCGTTCAAACAAGGTTCAAATGTAAGCTCGATGTAAAGCGATGTAAACGCTTCGTTTTTCCACCCAGCTCACTCCTACCCCGTTCTAACGCTTTGAAAACCAAAGCAATCAGATATTTTCAGACCGACCGAACTTTGACACGCATCGTTTCTCCCCCCTTACTTAATGTGTGATGCAATTGCCGCATAGAGGTTCTTCTTTGTCTTTTCGCCCAATATGCTCAATAGGGTTCCGTTCTTTTCTTCCGAATTGTCATTGCCTACAAGTTGCGCAAACGCAAAAAGCTCATCTCTGCTTATCTGCAGCGACTTTAGAAGCGAGGCCTCTTCTGCTTTCAGTAAATTGTATTCTTTCAGCAGACAATTGATATTTTTATTTAGTAAATATCCCAATATGGCTGCCATTCCGTATATAATGACAATCGAAGGGAGAAAAGAAGTCAAAAATGGTCCTTGTGTGATAATGACACAAACTATGTATGAAACGACAGAAATAAAGGATAACAGGATGGATATTTTATACATGTAGGCACAGATAGAAAGCATGATATACAATACAGAAATGACCATATTACTCATGATGAGAAGTCTTCGAAAAGCATAGTCATCATTAATGGAACAATAGGTCATTTCTATACATATTTCTATGTGTGTGAGGAGCAATATAGCAGAAAACGCTGTATTGGTTTTTATTTGCTTTGTAAAGTAAAGTATAGTCAAAGACAGCAGTGCCGCAAATTGAGTAGCATTCAAATAATAATACAGTTTGTCCGGAAACGGTAAACTAAAGGTATAAGTAGGAATACAGAGGTAGACAATTGCCAAAAAGAGCAGAAATACCTTTTTTTGCTGATACCCCATCAGGCTTCCTTCTTCAATCGAATTGTCGATAATCTGTTGAAACAGTAATCCATTAGGCAAAATTTGTCGATTTGTAGTCATGAATATGCGCTGTTTTTATTTTTGCTGCAAAGGTATATTATTTTTAACTGAAAACCAAATGTTTACAAATTTTAATTAACTATTTTCAGTATGATTGTTTAGCTACTATAATCAGTTTCAGCATAGTGTTTTATTTAATATAAGCATCTTAAGTATAATACAATAATAATCTAATTATATTTAAGTATCTGTATTAAGTATATAAAGCATAAGTCTTCTAATATTTAAGTTTATTTCAGTATTATTTTGTTGAATAAAGATTTGTTTGATTAATATTCTTGTCTGTATATTTGCAGCATGAAAAGTTAACATATTAATAACAAACGAGTTATACTTATTAATCTATGTATATCAAAATATACTCATATTAATAAGGCATATTTTTAAAGTCAATAAAAGACATATACAATAAATAATAATAGGAAAACAAGAATAGCTTAATCGTATGAATTTAAAAAAACACCTTATTCTTCTTAGTTTATGCTTCAGTTTTGTAACACAAAGCAAGGCATTCGGTGGGGCAGACAGCCTGCAGTACCGTTTCTATTTTCCTGTTGGGAAATCAGAACTGAGTCTGTCATATCGAAATAACGGAAAGGTTTTGGATTCACTTATTGCGGACTTTCATACTATGCGGGAAAAATTCATGCTCAGCGGTATACGTTTGTATTCTGGCGCATCTCCCGAAGGAGGTATGGCTTTAAATAAACGTCTGTCTCATGGACGACTTGAGTCTTTACAACGGACGCTGCAAGCACATATTCCAGTAGCTGATTCTGTATTCAAGCATCATTCTTTGGCAGAAGACTGGAACGGACTTTTGTCATTAATAGAGAAATCCGACATGCCCTATAAAGAAGAGGCCGTGCAGATTATCCGCCATACGCCGATTTGGGTAATCAAGAAAGGCATAGTTGTCGATTCCCGAAAAAGGCAGCTGATGAATCTTCGCGGCGGCAAGGTTTGGCACTATATGTCACAACATTTCTTTTCCGAATTGCGAAGTGCATTGGTAGTTGTCTGTGATTTGACTCCCCTATCAGGGGGAGCGGGCACGAGCACCGTCTCATCCCGTTATCCCGCGCAGGTGAGAGATACGATTGTTATCCGGGACACGATTGAAAGGAATGTGGTCATCCGGGATACTGTATGGATTCCCATTTCCCGAACAAAGCCTTTTTACATGGGGTTGAGAACCAACTTGCTTTATGATGCACTGCTTGTTCCCAACATCGGTGTTGAGTTTTATCTCGGCAAACGCTGGTCTATCGGAGGGAACTGGGTATATGCCTGGTGGAAAAACGACCAAAAGCACAAATACTGGCGGATATATGGCGGTGAAATCGCTCTTCGCAAGTATTTCGGGGCAAAAGCCATGGAAAAGCCTTTGAGCGGCCATCACATAGGTCTTTACGGGCAGTTGTTTACTTACGATTTCGAATGTGGAGAAAAAGGCGTGATGGGAGGCAAGCCTGGCGGCTCGCTTTGGGATAAAGCCAATTACGGTGTGGGTATAGAGTACGGATATTCTCTTGCTATTGCGAAAAATCTAAACCTTGATTTCTCCATCGGATGCGGTTACATTGGAGGAACCTATTATGAATATAAGCCTATTGATGATCACTATGTGTGGCAGGCTACCAAGAAGAGAAGCTGGTTCGGACCTACAAAGGCTGAAATATCATTGGTGTGGCTCTTGGGACGCGGCAATCAAAATAAGATGAAAGGAGGCAAACAATGAGTAAAGCAAAAATAGTAAAGATGAAGAACATGTTACGGTCTGTTACCGCATTTATGGCAATTTTGATACTGTCATCTTGCGAACACAAGGAGTTATGCTATAGCCATGCCCATACGGCCAAGGTACAGGTTATTTTTGACTGGAAGAATGCATCGGAGGCAAATCCCGAAACAATGCGCCTGTATCTGTTTCCGATAGACGGCGGGAAAGCAGAAATGTATGAATTTGTCGGTAAGGAAGGCGGATATATACAAGCGCCAGTCGGTAAATACAGAGCCGTGTGCATCAACTCTGATACGGAATCCATCCTCTACCGCAACATTGACCGGTTTGACAAGTTTGAAGCTTTCTCTCCATCAGGAGCCTTGATACTGGGAAGTTATTCTGTTCCGCGTGTGGAAGGAACCTCAGACGAGCGTGTGGCAAAGTCACCGGATCGGCTTTATAGCGGCCGTCATGACGACATCACCATCGAGCAGAAAGAAGATATTCAAGTCATGACATTCTATCCGGAGCCATCCGTATGCCGGTACAGAGTTACTGTATTGAATGTATCTAACCTTAAGTATATATCTTCAGATGGTGTGTCTGGAGCTTTATCCGGGATGTCAGGCGGCTTGCTCCTCGGGGGCAATGAATTGACAAAAGAAAGGGTTACCGTTCCGTTCAGTGTGGTGTCTGACGGAATATCAACCCTAACAGCAGACTTTCTGGTGTTTGGCCAGACCGGTTCTGACGGCCCCCCTCACAAGCTGGTTATCTATGTAATCATGGCAGATGGAAGTAAAAACTATTATACGTTTAATGTTACCGACCAGGTAGACAACGCTGCTGACCCCCGTTATGTTCACATTGTGCTGGACGGGCTTCCTCTTCCCAAGCCCATTGTGAACGGAGGCGGATTTAAGCCTTCTGTCGATGAATGGCAGAATGTCGAGGTGGATGTGCCAATGTAGCCTGACTATCAATATATAAGTTATAATTTGCTAGAATTAAATATTTTTAACATAACTATTATTTAATAAATTAATTTAATCATGAAGAAAAATTTATTGTTTGCAGCACTGGCTGCTTCTGTAATGGTGTCATGTTCAAACGATGACATTGTAGATGTGAATCATGGGGAAGGCATTGCTTTTCGCGCCTCTCTGGACCGTGCGCTGACACGTGCCAATGCAACAAACCTTGAGAACCTGAATGCTTTTAATGTGACTGCAATCGGTAATGGTCAGAACTACTTCACCAACATGCCTGTTACTTCTGAAGATAAAGGTAGCACATGGAAACCGGCACATACTTATTACTGGCCCAGCTATGATCTTTCTTTCTTCGCTTATGCACCTCAAGAACCGGGCGGAACAGTGAGTATTGATAACAATGGGAAAAAAATCACAGGTTTTTCTCCGTCTCAGAAAGTTTCTGAACAGAAAGACCTTGTTGTATCTTATAATACAGGAAATAAGAAAAACAATGAGGAAAAAGGCGTAGCCATGAACTTTAAGCATGCCCTTTCGCAGATCGAGGTAAAGGCAAAGTGCAGCAATGAAAAAATCAAAATTGAGGTTCGTGGTGTCAAGTTGGTGAATGCCGCAGCAACAGCTGACTTTACATTCCCGAACGAGGTAACAAATACAAACTATACATTAACTCAGGATAAGTGGTCTAACTTGCAGGAAAAAGATGATCACAGCAAGGCTTATATGATAACAGGAAAGGACAAAGTGGAGTTGAAAGCCGTTGCACAGTCCATCATGTTCGGTGATGACAATTTTATGCTTATCCCCCAAAAATTGACAAAGTGGGATGGAACAGAAAGTAAAAATGGTGCATATCTGTCTGTACTTTGCCGTATCTACAGTCTGGATGATGGCAATGAAACTCTGCTTTATCCGCGGCCTACAGAGAATGATAATAAAGATGGTAAATACGCGTTTGCGGCAGTTGCTATCGATACCGACTGGGAGCCGGGTAAGAAATATACCTATACCTTGAACTTCTGCGGTGACGGTGGTGGCGCCGGTGAAATTGACCCGAATCCGGGGCCGGTAGATCCGACAGATCCGACAGAACCTGAAATTGATAAGAAGCCAGGAACAGGTGGAGAAGAAATCTTGGGCAAACCCATCAAATTTACGGTTACTGTTGACAACTGGGTAGATAAATCAGAAGATGTAGAGATGAAGTAATTCGTTGAACCTATAGAAAACCAAATTGACTATCAGTCCAGACGGGATTGGACCGGCATGCCCTGCGCCGGGGATAGGGTTGAATACGTAGTTATTCACCCTGTCTGTTCCCTTCTGGACACTCTATGAGGAAGTCCGGACCTATTTTAAACGGGCACAGTCCGGAAAATCCTTTCCCCTGGCAGCCATCGAAACAATCTGACAGCATCATTTTAATTAAATAACTGTTTACAAATAAAATATGAAACATTACGGTTTTACATTGCTACCAAGCAGAAGAATCTTCCCCCGAACTTTGCTATTTACGCTCATTTTGGGCAGTTGCGGTCTTACTTCATGTGAGGATGAGCTGGAGCACCCCCAACAATTTTCTTCAAAGCTTTCTTTTTCTTCTGAGATAAGTTCTTCATGGACTTCGACCACCCGTTCAGCTACCGGTAGCAACGGAACACAAAATACCGTTTCTGTTTTAGAAGAAGGAGATACACCTCTTTATCTGCATACACTCTACACAGACAGCATTGCACTTTCTTCCGGTAGCCAAGCTACGCAAAAGATAGAAACGCGTGCCACCCCGGTCAAGAATGAGAATATGTACGATACATTTAGTGTGTCAGCCTACGCATATACAGGTAATTGGGACAATAGCCAGTTGCCTAACTATTTTTACAATGCTACAGCCAGTAAATCCTCTAACAACAGTTATGAGCTTGCTGCTGATTACTATTGGCCGGGCAAGAACTATCACATGAAGTTTTTTGCCTATGCTCCGATGAACAATGGCAATTATACGTTATCCAGTGAAGCACATCCCGGAGCTCCTACCGTATCCGTTACTATTCCAAGCGATGTCAGCAAGCAGGAGGATCTTTTGGTGGCTGGCACGCAGGAACAACTATCAGGAGACCAAAACCTGCCTGTTGCACTGACATTTAGACATGCCTTGACCGCTATACGGTTTGTGTGTGGAAATGATATGCAGGCCGGAACCTTGAAGAAAGTGACCTTGAAAGGTGTTTATTCGGAAGGTGTTTTTGATATGGGTTCAAGCCAATGGACTTCTTTAAAAGCAGCTAATTCCTTCTCTCAGACACTGGACAAAAAACTCACAGGCAGCAAAGACGAAGCCATTACTACGGATGCGCAGACTTTTATGATGATTCCGCAGACATTGCCGGAAGGAGCGCAACTTGAGGTTGTGTTCGAAAACGAATCTCAAGAAGAAAAAATACTCACAGCTGATCTGAAAGGCACGGAATGGCCTATCGGTAAAACCGTTACTTATAGAATCTCTACAAGCTCCATCAATTGGACTTATCATTTCTCCGTTACAGGTCCGGAAGATTTTGAATTCGACGGAGGTACAAAACAATACAAGGTAACCAGCTATCGTGAAAACGGTAACGGAACGAAAGAACCTGTAGAGTGGACAGCCCAATACTGGGATGATAATACACAAAACTGGAGTGATCATAAGCCGGAGTGGTTGAAGAATTTTACAGGTTCGGGAGGAGAAGCAGATGTTGAGAAGTCATACGACGTAACAGCTGCAGCCCAGATTGGTTCTGATTTGAATGAACATACTAGAAAACTGAAAGAGGCTCCACACAAAGGAGAAGAAACTAAACCATATAATTTGGCTGGCACAAATGGTGGAGATAAAAACATGAATACGGCTAACTGTTATGTAGTAGATGCACCGGGATATTATTCTTTCCCTTTGGTGTATGGCAATGGTATCAAGGATGGTAATGACAACGTAAAATCCTATACCAATACAAGTGCAACAGGTCGATATATGCTGAAAGTGTTACTTAATCATGCTAGTTTGATAACCAGCCATTATATCCAAAAGGTCGCAAAACCATCAAAGGCAGAACTATTAGGACAGGACGCATCAAACCTGATTACGGAAGTGAAGTATAATGAAAATAATGTTTGCAGTACGATATCCTTTAAGGTTGATAAAAGTACCATCCGGGAAGGGAATGCCATTATTGCCATAAAAGACGCACAAGAGAAAATTTTATGGTCGTGGCATATTTGGGTGACTGGAGAGGATCTTAATAAAACAATAGCTGTTGAAAACATGAATAAACAAAAATACAATTTTATGCCTATAGTGCTCGGTTGGTGCAACGAGCGAACAACGACCTATCAAGCACGGTCCTGTAAAGTGAAGTTTACGGCTGGAGAGAACAGTCAAGAGATTACCATAAATCAAAAAGAGAATAAGATAACCTTTGGAGATAACCATCCTTATTACCAATGGGGACGAAAGGATCCGTTCCTTCCTTCGAATGGCTACCACCTAAGTTCTACAGAAGTGGAGAAAAATGAGAATAAACGATGGTTCGGAAAAGACGGTATGTCTACCACAAGCAATCCAAAAGTTGAAAATTTAATGGCAGGAAGAAGTTGCATTATGAACTATATACTCAAGCCTGAAGTAATGCATAGTGCAAATTCGGCAGACAACACCTATTACAATCTATGGGATATTACCCATAATGGAACAAAAGGTCAGTCTGTCAAGAGTATCTATGATCCCTGCCCGGCAGGATTCAAGGTTCCGGACTCAGATGCGTTTACTGGGTTTGTAGATGCAATATACACAGACAAGCCCAGCGTTGGGGTAGAAATTAGAGGTCAATGGGACAATAATAATTATGGATGGAAATTTTATGTGACATACCCTTCTCGTGATGATGATAAAATGATATTATTCCCTGCCTTGGGATGGCGAGACCCGCAAAGCGGTGGTCTGAGCCAGGATAGCGACAACGGAAATTATTGGACATCTGCTCCGAGTAGAACATCCAGTGCATATTATCTATTTTTGAAACCTGATCCAGTCCAGGTCGGTCCGAAACTAAGCAAGGACCGCTCAAGGGCATTGGCTATACGTCCAGTAAGGGAGTGATAAGATAAATAGAGATTTGTTTATTCAAGTTTTGATTAGCTGGAAGCCCTGTTTATAGATATTCTGATACGGCATTACCGTAAATCATGAGCAATAAACAGCCAGCAAAGGCTTCTGAATGCCTTGAAAAGCTTCTGCTTTTACCGGCGGAACAGACATCTGCAAAGGCAGATACTATAACTCTGCGCAGCAGATATACAGCATTGAAAATAACATAAATTTGAGAGAGAAGAACTTTACTAGCTCTGTGGGAGATTTTCCGGGAAGGAAACTCCCACAGATTATTTCAGCAAATTCTGTCTATTTTAAAGTTATCATGTCAAGACACTCCATACAGCGTGGATGCAGACATGAATGTAAATATAAACTAAACGATTGACTGCATGGTTTCTTTGATATCGTGCTCAAGTTTTTATATACCATACAAATGAGAAAGATATTAATCACAACATTACTATTCTATACCACCTGCCTATTTGCTCAGACGACACGCCATCTCTCTATCGAGCTCCTGGGTGCCCAAAACACAGTAGGCATCAACTACGACAGCCGTTTTAGAGGAATAGATGGACTAGGATATCGTGTAGGAATAGGATATTGCTATAGCAAAAACTCAGGCTGGTTTGACGAGCGTATCAAGGGCATAGGCATGCCGTTGGAACTGAACTATTTATTAGGAAAGAAGAGCAGCAAACTTGAACTGGGCTTCGGCGCAAGTCTGGGAGGATATCATGTAAAGGAAAAAAACGTATATTATACCGATGCCGAATGGTATTCCGATCAGTATAATACCTATGAAAAGGTTACGAAATCTTATCAATACACGTCTTCAGGCTATCAATTCGGTTATTTCCTCTTCGGCAACATCGGCTACCGCTATCAGCGATCCAATGGACTCATGTTTCGTATAGGAATGTCTCCGTCATTCAATTTCGGTGACAAATACGGCATAGAAAAATCAGCCTTCTACCCGTACCTCGGTTTCGGATGGTCATTCTAATCAGGTTAGATTTGATTATTCATACCCCATTATTGTTACTAATAGTTCCCGCCCTCTTTATTGGGGGCGGGAAAAATAGGTTATTCCGAGCCTCTTGCATGCTGCTTTGGCCAAGATGACAGTTGCAAGCGATGCATTGAAGTGAAGCTCCTGCTTACTGATGATAGATCCGTTGAACGAAAAGCAGTCGAATATTTCATGCTCAAAAAAGGTTACGGTATGTCAGTTCCGAAAAACATCCATACCTGCCCAATTGGAGTAAGTTCTTACGCTCCGGTATGGCCATGAATAATTTTATTGCATTCATGACTGTTTTGAGAACCGACAGGTACTCGGATTGGTATTGCATGAGGAGTGTTTCTTTAGTCATAATCAGAAGAGTTGAGAGACTTCTAATTTGCTAAAAAAATAATGAATTGTGCAATACTTTTCATCTTTATTATCAGCTGGTTAGTATTTTTTTTAGCACATTTCTTCATGCTTAACCATTCGTTTTTGACAACATTTCAAGGACCTCTTTAGTGTTTTCGAACCAGCTTTTACCGTTTCTATTGTTTAACTTTTAATTTTTCGGTAAAAATTTACCGAAGTATTGAGTATGAATTTCGGTGGATTATAGCTATTTAATTGATGGATAATATTTTGCATCGTTATCCACTGTTATACGGCTTTCCGCTCCACGTTGCGTTCCCTCCGTCTGTTATACCGAACAGACGTTTTTGCCTGTAAGACCGGTACACGGCAAATGGCATACAAGTCTGCTATATGCTGTGTGTCCGTCTTCTTGGGGCAAAGCAAGGACGCAGGCCTACTTGTCGCTGGCAGCAAGAAAGCCTGCCGGTAGTCCTTGCCGGAACGTCTGTCTTCCTTGCTTTTCTAACCGGCTGTGCCGTTGTCCTTTTCTCCTCATATAGCTCCCACACCTTCTGCGGAGCGTCACAATGCTTGTCCGCAAGAGACATTCACTCGCCCTATGGCAGCAGAGCTGCTATGAGTCGAGTGAGTGACTCTTTGTGCGGAGGACCAAACATGAAAAGACCCTACGACTCGGTCTCAAACTGACAAGGCTGCGCTTCGCCAGATTTGGGACTAAGCCGTCCGGTCACTTCATCGTGAAGTTTGGACCGGCAAGCCGCAGACGCTCCATTGCCCACCCATTCCTCTTATATTGTAGTGCCCTGTTTTATCATTTGTCAACATTTATAGAGAAAGCGTTCTCTGTCGTCACCCAGCTCTGTGGAAGTCATATTTTCCGCAAAGTAAACCGCTCGTTACCTGACGCCAAACCGCCATTGATGTTGGAGCAGGAAATCTTCCTCTGACACGTCAGAGCGTATTTCATGCCCCAGGTTTGTCTTAGCGGTAATCTTCGAGCGGCAGTGCCGGCTGAAAATATCCCTCCACAGGCTGAACGGCCTTCAAGAAGAGGGAAACAAAATGACAGCATCATGGCAAAGACGATAGACATTGAACTCCAAAAGCAGTTGGACAAACCGCAGACATGGTTCTGCAAGTATTTTCCTGTACGTATACGGAACGTAGGCGAGCGCGAACTGGCAGACCGCCAATTACTGTTTGACTTCAAGGATGGACGGGCATACGAAGAAGTAGCCCGACGCACGGCAGCCGCCATGACCGAACGCTATGGGGCATCATGTACCGACATCGTGTTTTCTCCCGTACCGGCATCCACCCGAGAGAAGAACGAGATACGTTACAAGGCCTTTTGCCAAAGAGTGTGCGAGCTGACCGGAGCTATCAACGGATATGAACATGTTTCCGTAAGCGGAGAGCGGTTGAGCATCCACGAAAACCGCAAGGCGGAAAAGGAAATCCGGAAGGTGAATGTCCTTGAATTTGACTCGGCTTTCTTCAGCGGCAAGTCTGTGGTGGTCTTTGATGATGTAATCTCCAAAGGATTGAGCTATGCCACCTATGCTCATTAGCTTGAAAGCCTCGGAGCAAACGTACTCGGAGGATTCTTCCTTGCAAGAACCCATTACAAAGTGAACTGATATGATGAAATCCAATTTTGACAAAGCCGTGTCCGTGTGCTTCAGCGGACACCGCAACATTCCATTGCTTTATCGCAAACGGCTGAAACAGCTTTTAACCACAGAGATAGCCAAGGCATATGCAGACGGCTACCGACTTTTCTACCACGGGGCGGCACTGGGGTTTGACCAGCTGGCAGCTGAAACCGCCCTTTCATTGAAATCCGAATTGCCGGACTTGCAGGTTGTTGCCGTGGTGCCGTATCGGGGACAGGCCGAGCGGTGGAATGATGCGATGAAAGCCAGATATGAAGCTCTACTCCATAAGTCAGATGGTGTAATCATCCTAAGTGAGCACTACTTTCAGGGCTGTTTTCTCAGGCGCAACGACTTTATGGTACGCCACTGCTCACGCCTTATCTCTTGGTATGACGGCAAACCCAAAGGTGGTACGTTTTACACCTGCCGCAAAGCCAAAGCAGAAGGGTTGAAAGTTGCAAACCTTTACAACGGTGCAAGCGGATAACAGACCGTAGATTGTCCACCTGCAAACGACGTGGAATGTCAGCATAGCTGAGCGTGGCTATGCTGTTCTACCTGCGCATCGGTCAGTCGATACGTCTTCCTTTTCTATTTTCCTGATTCCAAGAATCACATCCTGCACACATCCTGTATGTCTTTTTTTACTTTGACATTCCTCCCTTTATAACTCCCCGATACCTCGCCGCCATGCGTTTCTCTTTTCTATCGTTTCCCTCTTCTCGCTTATCCGGCTCATTCCTGTCCTCGCCGGTTGGTTTTCCAGCCGCAAAGGTAGACTGCCGCGCTTGGTTCCGTCACTTTGAAGTGCATTTCCTGTAAAATTCTTCCTTTCGGCTGAAAGCGTAATTTTCCGGAAAAAGCGTCGGAGACCGCTTGTTCGCCAGTCCTTATGAAGCATCTGTAAAATTCCAAGGCGGTTCAGACAGAAAACGGAACCGAACCAAGGGAATAAAAAAACAAAGTCACTTTAGGTAATGGCAGGACTAACCACCTTGCCGCAAAACATTTTTAGTTATGTTATACGTTCATACCATCGGTCGCATCGGCAGAGATTGCCAGGTCATTACAGGAGCGCACGGCTCATTCATCGCTTTCGACATTGCAGTAGATGATTATTCACACGGAAACAGCATCACTACATGGGTGAGGGTACGGAGTAAGAAGGAAAACCATATCCGTCTGTCCGAATACCTTACCAAGGGTCGTCTGCTTTTGGTTGAAGGGACACTCTCCACTTCACTCTGGAAAGACAAAGAGGACAATCCGCAAATCCAGATTTCCATCTCGGCGGATGTCTTGAAGTTTATCAGCACCGGCAAGCGTGATGGTGCATCAGCCGAAGTAAGCAATCCGGTAGTTGCAGCAGGCGATACATCGACTCCTCCTGATGCACCGCAGGATAGCAACGAGGATTTGCCGTTCTGATAATAGTTGTATCTGTTTGATAGACTGTTAATACTAAATGTAGTATTTACTAATCGTAGTAAAATAGGATATTAGGAAATTATCATTTACTAAAGTTAGTAGATACTACGTTCTTTGTTTTTAATTCCGTTCATCTATCAGAGTATCATACATTTCGAAAATCCTTCTTCTATCATTGCAGAACTCGTCAGGGATTATCTGAAAATTCCCGCTTTCTATACGGGCATTGACTTGCGGAGCGGTTACGACTTTCCCATTGTAAAGAAAACCCATATGTTTGCCGATGGCTTTTTCGGTTGCGTCAGCCCATACTTTAGCTTTGTCAGACTTTATTTTTCCGGTAATCATGTAGGTCATAACGTTGGCACTGTTCAAGGCAGAATCTATTCGCAGGACTTCAAAGTCAGCCCTGGTGACAATGGGTGACGAATCAAAAGTCTGCGTCTTGCAGTCTCTTATAGGATACCATCCGTTTTTAACCGATTTGTCGGAACAGCTTGTAAACAGCGCAGATGACAGGATTGCTGCCCATGCAGAAAGCAGCATGACTTTGGCAGGAAACGAAACTTTACTTTTAATTTTCATTAGTCTTGGAATTAGATGCAGTTACATGGATACAATCAGTATGATAGTATAAATGACCGAAACGATGCCGATAACCAAGAAAATGACAGACCATTTCAAAAAAATCCGTGAAAAGGATTTTATTCCATAGATGACGCAAATGAGCGAGCATAATGTCACACCGACCGGAATGGCGAAAAAAACGATTGTCAGAATTAAGACCAGCATGATAGCAGCAACGGTACCTAAAACGATATTTTGGCTTGAAAATTCTTTGCTCATACGATTGGTTTATCTGTAAATTAATGTCTAGGCGATGCCTCAAACACCAAGTTCCTCCAGAACTGCAATGGGGCCAAGGATTACATGGATTTGGCAAAAGAAGTGTTGAAACTAAAATAAGCAGATATGAGCAAGAGCGATTTATTGAAAGACGGCATGAAGACCGGATTGGACGGATTGCTGTCATCCACGAAAAAATCTCCGCAGAAGGAGAAACCGATGCCGTCTAAAAAGGAAAAGGAGCCGGCAGTACATTGCAATTTCGTCATTGACAAGAGCATTCATACACGTATGAAATACCTCGCCATCGAGAAGAACATGTCATTGAGAGACATTGTGAACGAAGCGATGAAGGAGTATCTGGCAAAGCATGAAAAGTGAGGGCTTTCCTCACTTTTTCCTACTTCTGTTTTTTCGTACGTCCGGACTGAACAGCCCGGCAATGTTACATGTCTGCCATAGACAGCCCTTTGTATGAGAGGGCATAGCCCTTGAACTCTCCGGTAGCACGTAGGAATACAGCTGCCTTCGTCTCCAGCACTGCCAGGTCGATGTTCTCGGCCCTACGCTTTACTTCAAAGAAGGTGGCGGTGTCCTCCAGTTCGTTTTCCGCCACGATGTCAATCTCGTTTTCCCCCTTGCGGTCCCACCAGCTTCCGATGCGGGTAAAAGCCTGCTTTTCTATCAGCACGCGCTTAAAATAGCGTTCAAGCATCAGCCCACTGAAGGTCTCGTAGTCACGGTTCACAATTGTTTTCACGCTTCCGTAGTTCTCTATCTCCAGCATGTAACTGTATTTGTAGATGAAGCGGAACCAGAACGTAAAGAAGTTGTCCTCTATCGTATAGCGGACATTCTTTACGGTGCTTCTTTCAAACAGCGGCTGCTTCTTCGATATGATTTCGTACTCTCTTTCCAGTTTGGTCAGATAGCCGCCGATTTCCTTGCCGACCACATTCTCTATTTCTGAACGTGATGTCTTTCCACGTGCAATGGCTGACAGGATTGAGAAATAGATACCGTAATCCTTTCCGAACTCTTCTATCAGGATGGCTTTCCCTTCGCCCAGGAAGATGGAATCGGCTTTGATGATGTGGTCAAGCATGGCCGCCTTGCCGGTGGCTCCTGCATCCACCAGCAGTTGTACATATTTGGCCACGCCTCCCGTGAAAGCGTACAGGGCCAGCAAGTCTTCCGATGTATAGGCAGGATTATATTCCGCCAGAATTTCCTTCAGGACGCTGGGTGTAAACGGCCGGACGGTCATGAAGCGCGACTGACGGTTATACAGCGGCTCTTTCTTGTCCTTGAATATCTTGGTCATCATGGAGTATATCGAACCGCAGACTATCAGGTTTATGCGAGACTTCTGGCTATAAAGGTCCCAAATGCGCTGCATGTCGCTGAACACTGATTTGTTTACACGGAAAAATTCCTGGAACTCGTCGATGAAGAGCGTGATGGGGCGTTCTGCCGAGAGCTTCATCAGGTATTCGAACACATCGGAAAAACGTTCCGGGCGTCCCATGGTTGGAACCCCCAACTTGTTCTCTATCTCAAGTCGGTAATCCTCGCACAGGTCTCCTTCTGCTTTTCTGGCGACAAAGAAATACAGCATCGGTTCATTCTCGTAGGCCTTCCGTACGAGCATGGTCTTTCCGATACGGCGTCTGCCGGTCACGACCGTAAACTGGGCGTTCTCCCGCGCCTGTCTGCCTATCTCCTGCAGGGAGGCTATTTCCTCTTTTCTGTCAAAAAATCTCATATTCTTGCCTATTTTAAAATCTATATTCCGAAACGGCTATTTCCGAAACGGCTATTTCTTAACTGCAAAAGTAGCGATTATTTCTGAATAACACAGACTTCAAGTCGGATATATTTATGGCAAAGTCCTGAACTGACAGAATTTCCAGTCAACATGCCTTTTTTATGCCGCCATGCTGTGCTTCGTCTGTCCGGTTGTACTGTATATCCTTATATTCTTCTTTTTCAGTCCATCTGTTTTATCATCCGCCTCCCGGCGTATCATTTCCCTTGTACCTTAATTCCGAATGTTGTTTCTCCGGCACATTTCTGTCCTTGCCGGTTGGTTTTCCAGTGCAAAGGTGGACTGTCGCGCTGGATTCCGTCACTTTGAAGTGCATTTCCTGTAAAATTCTTCCTTTCTGCGAAAGTGTAATTTCCCGGAAAAAGTGTCGGAAGCAGCTGGGTCGCCAGTCCTTGAAAGGCACCTGTAAATCCCAAGGCGGTTCAGACAGGAAACTGGACCGAACGGAGGGAAACAAAAAAATCAAGTTCAAACTAAATTTTGTGATTATGGAAACAACAGCAGCAGTTCAATCAATGGAGAAAAACATCACGATGGTGGCATTGGCAAACGTACAGCCGAGTAACTACAACCCACGCAAGAATTTTGACGAGGAAAGCCTGTCGGAACTTGCCGAAAGCATCCGTCAGCAGGGTCTCCTGCAACCTGTCGGAGTGCGTTCAGTGGCAGAAGACCGCTTTGAGATTGTGTTCGGAGAACGCCGATACCGAGCCTCCCTCATGGCAGGACTGGAAGAGATTCCGGCTATTGTTATGGAAATATCGGACGAGACAGCCGAGGAAATGGCGGTGACGGAAAACCTGCAACGCAAGGATGTCACACCGATTGAGGAAGCCAATGCTTATCAAAGGCTCATAGACAGCGGTCGCTATGATGTACAGGCTTTGGTGACGCAGTTCGGCAAGAACGAGAAGTATATCCGCACACGCTTGAAATTCGTCTCCTTGATACCCGAAATAGCCCGGCTTTTGGAACAGGACGAAATCACTATCAGCGTAGCGAGCGAAATCTGCCGTTATGGGGAAGAGATTCAGCGAGAGGTGTACGAGAAGCATCTGTGTGAAAGCGTACAGCAGTACAACAGTTGGCGAGGAATGAAAGCCACCGAGGTGGCACGCAGCATCGAACGGCAATACACCACCGACTTGCAACGGTACGCATTCGACAAGACCCTCTGTCTGTCATGCCCCCACAACACCAACAACATGATGTTGTTCTGTGAAGGCGGTTGCGGAAATTGCGCCAACCGCACCTGCCTTGCAGAAATGAATGCAACCTATCTCACAGAGAAAGTCGTGCGACTAATGGAAGAACGCCCCGAGGTAGCCCTCTGTCAGGAAAATTTCAACGGCAACGAGGATGTGATGGAACGGCTGACCGCCATGGGCTATGAGGTGGAGCGTCTCAATGGCTATGCAAAGCCCTATCCCGAGCTGTCCACAGCACCCCTAAAAGAGGACTACGACACAGACGAAGCATACGAGGAAGCCTGCAAGAACTACGAGCAGGAAGTGGACGACTACATAAAGGAATGCGAGGAAATCCGAACCCGAAGCGAGGCAGGCGAAATTACCCTTTATTTCCGCATCGAGAGCAAGGACATCGTACTATGCTATGTAAGAAATGCGGTGCATTCATCCACAGGCTATAATAGTACAACGCAGGAGCAGACGCTCTCACCGGTGGAGAAATTGGAGAAGCAGGATAAGCGCAACAAGGAGATTGCCCTTGAAAAGACCGTAGAGGACACCAAGAAGCAGATTCTGGAGGTGGATATGTCGGAACGCAAGTTCGGGCAGGACGAGGACAAGATGATTTATTTCTTCCTGCTTTCTTCCCTCCGCAGGGAACACTTTGCAGAGGTCGGCATTAAGTGCGAAAACTCCTACCATTACCTCACGGACAAGGAGAAGATGAACATCATCGAGAATCTTACAGCCAAGCAGAAAGCCGTCATCCGCAGGGATTATCTGATTGCCAATTTCAAGAACGCATCAGGCAGCAATGCCACGGCAAGCCTCTTGCTTGACTTTGCAGAGAAGCACATGCCCGAAGCATTGGCGGAAATCAAGAACGGACACAACGAGGTGTACGAGAAACGCCATCAGCGCATCGAGGAAAAGAAAGCCGTCCTGCTCGTGCAGGAACAGGCTAAGCAGGAAGCGGAGCCGTCCGATGAACCACAGCCCGAAACGGAAGCGACTGCAGGCAAAGAGACAAAGGAAGAGATTGCAGCTTGACACCATAATCACCCTTGGACGGAGGAGCGGAGAAATCCGCCCTCTGTCTTTTCATTGAAACTGCCCTATATAATTATATAATAAGGTGTATGGATTCACAGCCAATCGCTTGGCAGGATTGCCGGGCGGCGCGTCTGCCGACATGTGCCGTCATCCGCGCAAACTCCCTTTTCTATCCCTTTCTAATTGCCTCCCGATTCCCCACCGCCACCCGTTACCGGTTCTATCTTCTGTTTCCCTCTTTTCTATCTATTCTTATCTGCTTCAGCCCATACCTGTCTTCACCGGTTGGTTTTTCCAGTCGCAAAGGTGGACTGCCGCGCTGGATTCCGTCACTTTGAAGTGCATTTCCTGCAAAATTCTTCCTTTCTGTGAAAGCGTAATTTTCCGGAAAAAGCGTCGGAAGCAGCTGGGTCGCCAGTCCTTGAAAAGCTTCTGTAAATCCCAAGGCGGTTCCGACAGCATATAGGACCGAACGGAGGGAAGAAAAAAACAACTCTTTAAATTTTATGGACATGGACAATATCAGAGAAAGCAAGGAGTACAAGTTCGCAAAGGAGTGGGAAATGGCAGTAAACAGTTTCAGTTTCAATCCCAAGCGGTTCGCCGCCGCTATTCCCGATATGCACCCCACGCTGCAACAGAGCCTTTATCGGCTGGTCAAGGAGTGTATTGTGGTGATGGCAGACGAGACACGCCATTACGATGAACGCAACCGTGCTTCGCATGAAGAAGCCAAGTGTATCATGGAGTATCTCAAGAAAAACGGTAAACATATCCCATTAAAATGAACAGGCATATGAAAACACAGAAAGTACAGTTTGACGGAAAGGCTTATGATTGCCGTGTGGTGAAATCCAACGAAGGAGAAGAACTGCTCATCGGCTCGACACTCTTGCTTGACGCCCTGCAGCCGGGTAGCTTTGAAGACGAGAACGAAGGCTTTTCCAGTAAGGAAGCCGAAAGAATCTATGACAAGATTTTTTTCTTTACCGATGCGGCAACCCTTCGGCTCAGCGACGAGAAACTGATAGCCGAGTTGAAGAAGGATAATCCGGATTGGTTCGAGTGATACAAGTCAATAATCATCTTAATACAATATAGTTATGGAAAAAGAATATGTATTACAAATTGCACAGACCATCAAGGAACAGCTGGTAGGAATGACCCCGGCACCGGTTATCATGTCATGGGGCATCACCGAATTTGCTGCCACCATCTACAGGGACTTGCCTGCACTGCGCATCAAACTGAACGGACGGCTCCACAACGGATACGTCATGATTGTACTTAACGGCTCGGACTACTACGAGGTATATCTGCTCAACGGCTCCGCCACGGAGTGTATCGGCAAGGAAGTGTGCTTCGATGAGTTGGGCGATGTCATTGACTGCGCTGTCGAGAGCGGCACCGACCAAGCCGAATACGAGGAGTTTTGCAGGCAACAGCTCGGCAAGCTGTTGAGTGGACAGACTGCCTGACATGGCAGCAATAACTCTTTGCACCGCCCATACATCCGTACCGGCGGTGTTTTTTGTGCGCCCGGTTTTGCCGAAGGCAAAACATCCCTTTTTACTACGTATGGATAATCCCTGTAACGAATCCGCTTTTCTATTGATACTAGTTAGATTCCCGGTATTATCTCCAACCGATTGGAATAATCGCCCTCTTTCATCCAGACCAAGAGTCCTTTGGAATGGCAGAAAGCGGTTGGTTTTGTCTCGGAATAATACATTCTTTGTGTAAGACACGCTAATGAATCCTCATTGCCCCAATAATAAAGAGGTCGGGCATTTTCGCTGTCCGACCTCTTTATTATTGGGGCAGCACAATCATTTTGAATTACATGTGCTCCATATCCTCCCTCACCGCCACATACATCTGGTTGCGGCTCGTAGGATTGTCTGGCTCCGTCATCGCCAACGCCCCTGCACCAATCATCGGATTGATATAGACCTCCATAAGATTTTCCCTGTTTTTCAATCCCAAATGCTGTAAAATATCGAATAACGACTTTGGCTCAACACAGAACTCCAAGATTTGCTCCCTCCGCAATACCTGTTTATTGGACTTTCTTGCAGAGGATTCTTGTCGGGTTTTCTTGTCGGGTTTTCTTGTCGGGTTTTCTTGTCGGGTTTTCTTGTCGGGTTCCGTCCCTAACTGCATGGTCAGTACCACATAGTCCGGTCGTGTTTCTTCCGCAACGGTAGGAAGCGGCCAACCCAGATATTTCCATCCGCTCACAATTTTATCCACACCGCTGCCGGCTTTCTCAGCACGACCAAGCATCATGAACATCTTTTGCAGAATTGGATTTCGACAAATGCTACGCCCACCTTCGAAATACTGCTTCTTGGAAACCAACATCATTCCTTGGTTCATAAAGACAAGGCTCTTGTCGGTACGCTCTACGATGATATGCCCTTGTGCATTGACATCCTGATGAACGATTGCGTTAATAAGGGCTTCCCTCACGGCATCGTGGGCAGGGGTCTCTTCCTGACGCACTCCGTCTTTTATCATGAACGGACGGGGCAGCGACTGTATCAGGCGGTTGTATACCCTTACATAGTATTGATAGAGATTTGCTTCCCACATGCCATCTGGATAGATACGGTGCGTCCATCGGATGTCGGGATTGTCGGTTGCAATCCGTTCCCGATAATCCACAAAGTACATTGGGTCGCCCGAAGGGTTGGTGATGCTGTCGTATTTACCGAACATCAGTATACCGGCCAAGGTGAATCCCTCTTTCCCGGTCTCGTATTCCGTGGTGTAAGCTCCTATCTTCTTCAAGAAATCCATGTCGCTGATACCTATCCACGGATGAGTGGGTTGCAGACTGGCGAGTGTCTGACGGTATTGGTGCAGTGATTCCTTGTCTATATCCCGCTCGAACTCAAATCCTGCAAGGATGCGTCCGTCCTGCGAATGGCGGTCATGCTCGGCATCTGCGAACATCCGCCTTACCTCCGCATCCGTACAGAGATAATCTCCCTCGTGGTTCCTGCGGTAAGTGCTCCCGAACGGATTGCTGCCGATATAGACCGGACGAAGCTCGTAGTTCGCACGTGGAATATCGCATATCAGGATATACGACTCTTCGATTTGCTCGATTCTCACGTCCGATTCCCTCGGTAGGCAAACGCTTATTTTCCCTTTGTTGTGGGCGCAGTCCCAGAAAATCTTCTTGTAGCGGACGATGGTTTCCTCCGTCAGTCCGTCAAAGGAGAAACGGTTATCCTTTTCCACCACGCCCAGCACGATTGTACCGCCGTTGGTGTTGGCGAAAGCCGAATAGCTCTCCCAAAAGCTGCCGGGGAATCCTCCGCGTGCTGATTTGAACTCGACTTCCGAACTTTCGCCCTGACCTATCAGTGCCTTAATCCGGCTCTTTATGTCTGTTGTATGTTCTGCCATGATGATGTAGGAGTTTAAGGGCGCAACAGTTCCCTGCGGCTCACGTTAAGTAATTCTGCAATTTTAGATAGGGTATGCAAATCCGGTTGGCAGGTGTTTGTACACCATTTGGACACGGTGGTCGGATTCACGCCAAGCTGCTCGGCCAGCCACACATTCGTTTTCCCTGTTTCGGCCAATACAGCCTTTATGCGGTTTATATCTTTTTCCATTTGCAATAAATTGTTTCTGAGTGCAAATATAATGCTTTTTACGGATATATCTGCTTGAGAATGGCGGATTATTGAAAGCATAAAAAGACATGCAATAACTCCGATGACATTGGCAGACGTTTCCCTTATTTATTCCCTCTGTTCGGTTGGATTAGCCGCTATTTGGCGTTACGCTTGTTCTGTACGTCCTTGATCATCTCCTTCACGTCTTGCCCCACCTGCACGAAATTCTTGTACAGGATGCGTTCGCGCTCCTCTCTCGACTTGAACGTGTAGAACTTGGGCAGCGGTACATATGCTGCTTCCTCTTTCTTTATCTCATTCATGTCAAAATCCGTCTTGCAGAAGAACTTCGTGGTCTTGAACTCTTCCGATTCCTGGATGTTCATCGAACCTCCGGCACCGGTTTTCGTCTTTACGAAGTCGCGTGCCGTCTGACCGCATATCCAGCCGGTGGCCATGTCCGAAATCTTCGAGGCAGGCACCAGGCTGTCCATGTTTTCGTTGAGATTGATGCTCGTCTTGTCCCGGTCGATGGTCACGCCCTTTTTGATCTGCACAACCTTGCCGAAGATGTCGTTCGACAGCCATTCCAATGTCTCTTTCGCGCGGGCCGAGCCGCTCACCACATTGCCCACCGTTGTGATGATTTTCTGCATACCTACCTTGCCATAATCGGCCTCCAGCTGCGGCAGTTCCTGAAAGCCGAGCGTCACGCTTACCTTGTTGCTTCGGGCCGTACCGATCAGGCGGTCTATCTTGTGGAAGTACAAGGTCGGCAACTCATCCACGATAATGCTCACAGGGATATTCTTGCCCTGCCCGGTATTCACTCGTGTAACCAGTCGGTTCAATATCAACGCATTCAACGCACCGATAATACTCTCCATTTCGGGGTCGTTTGCTATCAGCAGGTAGCTTGGATTCTTCGGGTCGCTCACTTTCAGGTCGAAGTCGTCCCCGTCACGGTGGAATATCCAATAGCTTTCCTTGGTTGCCAGTCGCGAGGTATAGACACGCAGCGTACCGATCATACCCTCCAGCTGTTCCATCGCTTTGTTCTTGAAGGCCGTCTGAAAAGGGCCGAGTAGCGGAGCTACCTCATTGTCTGTTTCCAGTACTTCAAAAATAGTCTGGTAACTTTCGTTCAGGAATGACAGGATATGCGGCATATCCGAGTATTTTCCCAACCAATAGGCCGGTTCCACGATGTTGCCACCCTCCTTGTCACGCACGATACCTGTCGGTTTCCAGAATTTCGTCTGCGGGTCCTGCCGTCTCTCCGCATACAGCGGAGTGCCGTCGGCCGCATACGGTTCTTTCTCATAGTTCACGAAGAAGTAGATGCAGGCGGCAAGAAAGTTCACGGCCGAGGTCTGGAAGAACTGGTCGCTTCCGCCGCCACCCTCTTTCTTTCCTTTCTGCAGGGACTCCAGCAGCGTTTCCGCTGTTTCACTGGCAGCGGCGAGGTTGTTGATGTACTTGGCTTGGATTGGATTTACCCGGCGACTATACTCCACGTCAACAAAGTTTATCATATTAAACTTGCATCCTTTAGGCACTTTACCCAGTTTCTCGTTCTTCTTGTAGTGGTAGTACAGCTTGGTCGCCAGTGTCGGAAATTTGTAATCATATACAACCATCGCAAAGCCCTTGGCCGAGTGCTGCCGGATGAACGGTTCGATGATACTGAACGTCTTACCAGAACCTGGTGTACCGACTACCCAGGTTCCTCTGAAGCAGTTGCTGATAGAGATCCAGCCCTTCCTGAACTTTCCTTTGTAATAGTACCGCATGGGGATGTTCACACTATATTCGTTCTCTATCTTCTCTTCGCATTGTTCGAAACTTTCGTTCTCGAAGTTAAAGCGGTCCTTCATCAGTCCGTCCTTGATGAATTTCGAGATGTTGTCCAGGGCTACATGCACCAACACTACGCCTACGATGGAGGCCGTCATATAAAGAACGATATTCAGCGGCAGGGTGTAGAGCCTCGGTTCCAGCTTATGGCCGAACAACCAAACGGAGAGTACCAGCACCAGCAGTCCGCCTGTCAACGGATATACTACCTGTCTGCGTGCGTTGAACTCCAGGTGTTTCTTGTTCCGTGTACCGACACAGGTGATGCAGATGAGCACCACTGTCACAATCTTGCTGTACACCAGATTCCCGTCCCGGTAGATAACCCACTGTTTGATTCGTCCGTGGATATCCGTCAATATGCCGCCCCAATGGTCGAGCACCGCCGGGTCAATGGCATATTCAAAGAACTCCAGCAGTACGGATACATACACCACCGTACGGAATATCTGATAGAATCCTTGCAATTCCTTACTTTCTTCCATGGCTTTAATCTGTTATTTTTTGATACCCCAAAGGATATGGATGTGAGGCCACTGCATGCCACCGTCATTGGCAAGCTGACCGATATGCGACACCGCATAGAGCGGTTCTATTCCCGGGATGTTGGTTTGGACTGCGGCACGTACCTCTGTCATGAAGCGTTGCAGGAATTGTCTTATTTCCTCGTCCGGACTGTCAGTCATGAAATCGGCAAAGTCTTCAATCCTGTCTTCATTGACGTAGAAGAGCATTCCTTGGAAAAAATCATGGTAACTGGCAGTGCGGGCATTCCATTCCGTCCGGATTTTCTCCCTGTGGCTCTTTACGGAGGGGAATCTCACGAAACAGTCGATTCCGTTGTCAATGAATATGAAATCTCCCGAAATATCTTCCTGTATGAGACATTTGCATCTCAGCAGATACCCGAAGAACCCATGGTTTGGCTGTGCTATATCCATACACTGCGGTGTCATAAAATCTTCAATACCGTTCATCTTCATAAGTTTACTGTTTAAAAGTTGATAGGTTTACTTGTTCAATGAAATGATCGGACGCACCCGGTGCGCCTGATTTTTCGGGGTCTCGTGCATCGTGCCGCTGCCCAAAGAGTAGAGCCAGGCCTTGACCGTTTCCTGTCCGGCCACTTCTGTGGAGGTCCAGTACCAGCAATTTTCCTCGTCCGCCGGCAAGGGCTGGCCGCCACACCGTTCAATGATGGGGTTTACTTTTTTCAAGTTGCCATATAGTACCCGCATTTCAGCTACCGATGGTACGAAGGCACTTTGTTTATACTCCCACATATCAAAAACGGCTTTGGCCATCGGTGATGCCGTTTCCTTTGCCTCAAACAGCTTGGATGTATTGGCATTCCCGTCAAAAGCTATGGGATCGGCAGAAGTGCCCTGATCAACGCCGAGACTGTCGGCAAAGGCCAGCGGTTCAATGTCCCAGAGGTAAACCGCATAGCCGTACCCTTCCGCATCTTCCCGCTGTCCGGCATCGAACAGGACCGCTATCGCTCTCTTGCCCGATTGCTCATACGCTGTATAGGACAGCACTGTTCCGTCTTTACAGAGGACATGCCCCGGCTGTATGGCCGTATCAGGCACATCGAAATGCGCATCACAGGCAGCACACAACAGAGCTATTGTTGCCGCTGCCACCCATTGTAATTTTCGTATCATATCGTTTCCGTTTTTTATGTTCCCTTATTTCACAGGCAGTTTCACACCCAGCACGACACCTGCCCGCAGTACGTCCGCACCTTTTATCATCACATCGCTCTTTACCTGCCAGTAGAGTGTCCATCCGGCCCGCAGCGCATAGTTGTGTTCATAGCCGAAATGCAGACCGCCGAGGAACTTCCGGGTATCGCTCCCTGCCGAAGCACCGATGCGCAGGCTGCCGTGGTGGTTGCGCCCCCTGGTGACACAGGGCTTGTAGGCTACACCGAAACCATAGGTACGGTAGTTGCGCCAGAATGAATCCGGGCAGATATGTTTGCACGAGGCGCATTGGACCCATTGCAGGTAGCCGTTGGCAAAAAACTCCCACGCATGACGGTAGTTGATCTCGTGTTCGTAGGCAAGTGTCGCATCCATGCCATTCTTGTAGAGCAGCCCCACACCGAGCGAGAGGCGTCCGCTGCCTCGCTGTGCGCTCGCACTGGCTGCGATGCACACACAGGCCAGTATCAGGATAATCGTCTTTTTCATGGTCATTCCTCCTCCAATAGATCTGCGTGGAACGAATCTGCCGCCAGTACATCCTCATAGTCGATGTTCAAACTGATGTTACGGCCGCTGATTTGCCGTTCCGTCATTTCGATGGTCAGCAGCTTGTTGTTCGGGAAGGTCAGCTTCTTCACGACCAGTACGTTCCGGTATCCGTGTCTGAACGTCTTGCCCGGTTCCAGCACCAGCGTAGGTGTCAGCTCGACGGTCTGTGCGTTGGTGGCCTTGGCAAGCTTCTTGTCCGTCAGCTTCACCCGTATCTCGTCGATGTCAAAACGGATGTTCGTCTTGTTCTCGATGGAGAAGTCGATGAAGAAATAGTTGCCCACCGAGTAGATGTTGTTCAGGCGCATTACCATGCGGTGCGCTTTAGTGGCCACATTGCGGATTTTCGCAGGCGAGTTCCAGATGCGCCGTGCATAGCTCGTCATGTCGGCGGTGGACATTGTCACTGCCGGATTGTTGAAGGCGTTGCGTTCCTGCAGCTGGATTTCCTTGTCCGTCACCGCCTCCTTCATCCGGGTCGTGTAGACCAGGGCATACTGCGAGCGGTAGCGTTCCGTCACGATGGTGACGATGGCAAGCACTTCGCCGTCCTCATGTCCCGCCTCCTTAGGTTTCAGCCGGATGACGTTGTCGATAGGCTGGTCACCTGCTACCTTGTCGGTGGAGATGTCCACGAAACGCACCGGTTCCGATGCCGTGATGACGGTCGTTACCTGTTCGTTCACCGTCAGCTGTTCCATTTCTTCATAGGTTGTCTGCGCCAGTGCGTTCTGTGCAGCCGGCAATCCTGCCGCCAGAAGAAATGCCATTGCGATTTTTTTCCAATTCATATCCATGTCGTTGATTATAGTTATTCGTTTGTTTCTTCTTTTCCCTTTTCTCTTTCCGGGACTTCCTGCCAGTCAATCCTTTGGGCGCAGATCCATGTGCAGCGTCCTGTCCGGGTCATCCGGACCTCGCATTCCCACCAGGTGTCTATCTCCACTGTCTTGAAGTTGACCTCCCCGTATCTCGGCCCGTAGAAACCGGTCTCCTTCTGAAAGGCGAACAGGGCAATCCTTTGTCCGTTCCCTGTCAGGAAATTGCATATCAGGGCAAAGCGGCTGCCGTGGTGCCACCATTGCCTACTTACAAGCTTTCCGGTGAATGTTCCCGGCTCTTCGGGAGCGACATAGTCCTCATAGTACAGTCCATCCGTTCCCAGATGAAGGTTTGACAAATCCTTTTCCATGGTACCTGCATCTTAGCTTTTCTTCTCCTGTCCGTTCACCAGATATACGAACGTCCCGTATTTCAGCTTGACCTTGTTCTTCTTGATGGCCTTGCTAATGGCGTTGCTTGTCTTCTGGTAGGCATTGGTCACCGCCTGCATGCCCCATTGGGCAAGGCTGCTTCCCATGCTTCCCATTCCCATGTTCATATTGCCCGACATGGCACTGCTCGCCACATCCTTGCTCGTTTCCCGGAACTGGCTGTTGGGTACATACAGTCCTTCCATGCCGTCGGTGTCGTAGATGGACAGGCTAACCTTCATCAGTTCGTCATCCACCAGGATGCTGCTGATGCTGCCTTTCACCCGGCCTGACGAAAAACCGCTTACTGTGGCGTAAAGGTAGGTTCCCCGTTTCACCACGTATTTCCCGATTTCCACGTCATCGAGCAGACGCAGCCTTACGCGAGAGCCGTCCACCGCCTTGATGTTCTCGTCGATGATGGCCTGTATGAGTTTCGGTTCTCGGGCATCCTTCGCCAGCGTGTTGAAGTAATCTGAAGCGGTCTTCACCTTGCGCACCACCTCGTTGGCCGGTGCATCGTCGGACGGTGTCTTCACCGCCCGCTTCTCTTCGTCGATGATTCCCGATGCTTCCGTTGCCCGGGGCGGAACAGTGTCGGCGGTCTCGGTCTCTGCCGGTGGCTGAACTGCGTTTTGTCCTTTCAGCCTTGCTTCGGCAAGGGCTTTTTCCAGTTCGGCGAGGGCTTCCTGTTCCCGTGCCTTGGCCGAGGCAATCTCAGCCGCCGCAGCCTTCTCCTGTTCCGTGAGCAGGTCGAGGTCGTCCTGCGTGTATTTCGATTCATATTCCTCCTTCTTCTTGCCGGATTCGTCCCGGTCGATGTTGTCCACTGCGGAGTAGTCCTGTATCTTGCCCCACGATTTTGCCATATTCTCGTACTTGCTGCCTATGCCGTCATCCTTGATCTGTGCTCCCGGCAGTTCGGGATTCAGAAATTCCGTTGTCTGCATCGTCTTGTCCTTTATCTCCAGGGTTTCCGTGTGGAACAGGTCGAAGATAAAATAGGACGCGCCGAGCAGGGGGAAGTAAAGGATGGCAGGAAGCATGTACTTCGGTTGTCTCCAGTTGATTTTCTCCAATAGATTCTTCATTGCATGTCTTTGATTGATGGGTGATTATCTCTTGCATTGTCCGGTTGTCCGGTTATTCCGTTTGTATGTTCCTGTCTCTTACCCTCCTGATGCAGCCTGTGCCGTTCCCTCAGCACCGAATCCTGCACCTCCGTTGCCGTGCGTCCCGCCGGACTGTGGCGGTACACCGCTACCAGGCGGTAGGTGTTCCAGGCAAAGGCCCCGATGACGAAAGTGAAGACGATGACCAGAAACAGTGTCCGATGTGCGTCGGCGAAACCCTGCACCCTGGCTGCAGCCCGGTCGATGCGTGTCGCCCTGGCGAACCTGCGCCCGGCATCCACGTCACGCTCATAGCGTTCCTTGTATTGCGGATGGTTCTTGTCCGGCATCTTCTCTCCGAACAGCATCCGCCTGAATCCTTTGATATTCATACGCTCATTGGTTTAGTAGTTGCTCTTGGTCTTCTGTTCGATGTCCTTGTTCAGCAGCGTACGCCAGTTGACGATCAGCAGTCCGTGCGGATTGTTGTCCGTCCTCGGTACCCGTTTGAGCTGTCCTGCCGTAACCAGCTCGCGCATCAGGATGTTGCTCCTGCGTTCGATGCGTTGCCGTCCGTAGTAGGTGAACTCCATGCTCTTCTTGTCAAAGGCGATGCTGTCGCAGAAGATTGAGAATACCGCACTCGTACCCAGGATGTTCGAGTAGAACCCTTTTTCTTTCAAGGTGTTGTATTGTGCCAGTCCCGTCTCATCGACCAGGTACATCGCTTTCTCCATCGTGTAGCGGATGTACTTGTCATCCGGTGCCAGCGTGAAGAAATAGTGGTGGACTTTCTTTATAACGGTTGATAACGCACTGTGTAATAGTAATTTGAATACACAATAAAAGAGCCAAGTAACAAATTAGACACAATGTAGGTGATTTATGAGAACACAAAGGAACATTGATTATTGCGTCCATATATATAAACTAGGTAGAAGACAAAACAGCATGGAAGGGAATAGGAGCAGTATGCAATTATCTCCCTAAATCATAGATTTAAGTATAAAGCAAAGAATTTTTGTCAGAAAACAGGTAAAATATATCCATAATCCATACAATTACAACATATAAGTTGTTAATGTGGGATATTTTTCGTAATTTTGCACGCAAATAGACAAAAGGTATTTTCAATGAATACAACGACAGATAAAAAGTCTTCAATGACTTCAATATCAGAAACACAAGAAGTGACGATGCGACATGACGCAAAAGATTGGACGCAATACTCACAAGGAATAGCCGCAATCATGTCTAAACGGATGGCGGAACTTGGTCTGACGCAGAGAATGCTTGCTGATAAAATGAACTGCACTCAGCAATATATATCTAATGTACTAAAAGGCGAAAAGAATATGTCGTTGGAAACTATATGCAAGATAGAAAGCGCTTTAGACATTAAAGTTATAAAAGTTTTTAATAACTGGTAAAATAATGCGATGTCTTTTTGATATATAAATAACTATTATTAATATGCAAGTTGGTGACATTATAGAAGAAGCAAAGATTGTCAATATAAAAGATTTTGGAGTTTTTGTTGAAATCAGTCCATTTCAAAATGGATTGATTCATTTCTCGCAGATTATTCCGAAAGTTGAATATGGCAATGTTGGTAATGTTTTATCTATTGGGGATAAAGTACGATGTGCTGTGTCTGAGATCAAACTTGATGGAAAGGTCAATTTGACAATGAAAATAAGGAAGCGCATTGAGCGCAAACATCAGATAGAGCAAGTCAAGAAAGATATTGCCAACATGTCTGATGAAGATACTAGTTTGCGTTCTATATGGATGGTGTTGACCAATATACAACACTACATGTTGAAGTACATGTAGTTGGCTATTCCATTGAAGAAAGGTTCTGCCAGTTTGAACACAAAAGGCAACAAACTGATTGCTCAGATAGATTCACAAATCCACTTTGATAATTTCAAGAGCGAGGTAAGAAGATTGTTTAGCACAAATGTTGTTCGTCACAGTCAACTGCCTGGATTTTGGTATTTTGAAACAGATGCTGATTTGTATTCGGATATGCAACAGTTTGTTGACTCTTGCAATAATATGTATGTTACCGTTCGTCCAAACCCAGTTGTTGAGATACAGATTAAGGGTGCGGACTCAACTTCAAAAAGAATCATCAAGACTCGCCTTCAAAACTACTATTCTCAGTTGGATTTTTTTGAAATCAACGAAAATCTAATGGTTGTCACTGTTCCATACGAGAATCGTGTTGCATTGGAGGATTTGAAGGAAGAACTCGGCTATGCTCTCAACGGCATTCGCAATGGTGTGCCTGACTTGGCAGAAGAAGGCGAACAAACCAACTTCGAACCGGCAAGATTTGTTTACGAAATCAATTATCCGCAAGATGGAGCTGACCGCTTCCTGTTGACTCTCGACAATGAAGCTTTGTTGGACAAAGAAGGACTTCGCTTTGGCGGACTTTATGGACAAAGTTTCGTCATCAAAGACGGAGAGAATGAATACAAACTTGGCAAGCTCTGCAAGATTGAATATCCAAATGTTACGTTTAATCTTTTGCCAGAAGATTGCGGCAAGATAAAGGAAATGGCTGATAAAGATTGCATCACTGCTGTTATTCCCGACATGGACGATATGACTGGCGAAATAGAAAAGGTCAATCGTCTTAGAGATTCGTTCGACAGAATTACTGAGCATCCCGAAGATTTAGTCAACCCTCAACTGGCTTCCTATTTGTTTGATGCTTCAAAAGCAACCAAGGTGGAAGATGAAGCTATAGAACAACGAGTCGAACAAATAAAGAAATGCCAACTTAACGAGTCTCTCAATGAATCACAAATTCAGGCAATAGCAAAAGCAGTTGAAGCCAAAGATCTTGCCATCGTACAAGGTCCTCCTGGAACAGGCAAGTCAACAGCTATAGCCGAACTAATTTGGCAACTGGTACAGCAAAAGCCAGACAGTAGAATATTGCTTACATCGGAAGCCAACCTTGCAGTTGACAATGCTTTAGACCGACTGAAATTCTCTCTCCACAACATAGTTAAACCAATTCGTGTGGCTGCTGGTGACAAATTTTCAGCCGAAGGTTTTGCGTATTCACAAGTGGAGATGAAGAAGTGGGCAGGAATTGAAATGTCAGATATTGACACAGAAGACAATGCTGTTGCCATAGATACAGACGAATACAAGTCGTTTAATCCACAGGAACTTGTATTGAACAGATGGATGAAAAACATCTACAAGCGTTCACAACTTCACTTGCAACGGGAAGATTTGAAACGCTTGTGGTTTGATTTCCTCACAGATTTACCGTCCGAATGGCGAAAGGAAGTATATCAGGAATACGTCAGCCATTGTAATGTCATAGGAGCTACTTGTAGTTCTATTTCCGATACCAACTACTCTGCCACAGAAGCAAAGGGAAAACACAGGGATTCACGTTTCATCAAACGGTTTCGTGCAATCTTTGGCGAGACAGAGAAAAATGGTTATCCTGTCTTCTTGCGTTTCAACACGGTCATTCAGGACGAAGCCAGCAAAGCAACTCCAGCCGAGTTGTCTCTCCCTCTTGTATATGGCGAGAAAGCTGTGGTCATTGGCGACCATCGTCAGCTGCCTCCTAATCTTGACAGGGAAGACATTTTGTTCAAACTGCATATGCAAAAACTGAAAGCCGACAGCAGGGAGGAACACGATCATATAGAACAATTAGAGTCATATGTAAGAAAGAACTTTGACATTCTGGAGAAGTCGCATTTTGAAAGACTCTTCCGACAAATAGATTCGTCTCTACGCGGCACTTTCGACACACAATATCGTATGCACAACGACATCAATCGTGTTATTGAGCAGTTCTATGTTGATGATGGTGGACTAAAATGTGGTGTAGCAAACGAAAGCCGGAAACATGACATAGATATTCCAAATTTCATTTCGCCAGACAATCACGTAATTTGGATAAACACATCTTCTCCAGAAATTCGAGACGGAACATCGCGAGCAAACAGAGGTGAGGTAGAAGCCATTGAGTGGGTGTTGTCGCAACTCTCAAAATCAGAGAGTTTTCGTAGTTATCTGGAATCTCAGCACACCAATGAAGACCGAGAAATCGGGCTGATTACATTCTATGGCAGTCAACTGAAACGACTGAAGGGAATCGTGGAAAAGGAAACGAAGAAAGGGCTCAGCATAAAGATGAGTTCTGTTGACCGATTCCAAGGGATGGAGCGTAACATTATCATTGTCTCAATGGTAAGAAGCAATTCCATTGCGCAGAAATGGGGACAAAAACCAGACTACAACAGATTCCCAGATGTAGGTTTCCCTGCACAAAAAGATTACGGTTTTGCCAAATCACCCAATCGTCTTAACGTGGCTTTGTCACGAGCAAAGAGGCTGCTTATCATCGTTGGCAACGGCAAACATTTCAGCAACTACACCAATCCGCAAGGGCAAGCCATTTACAAGAATGTATTTGATGAAGTAAAGAACAATCCAAATGGTAGGATTATTGAATGGAATGTTCGCAAACCGAAACAAGAGCATATAGCAAAGATTGTCAGAGTGCCAATGCCTATACAGCGTTCGGTAAACCTGAATACTCGTGACATCAACGCAGAGACAGACAAGAATCTACGCATAAAGGAAACATGGCTTACACCAAATGGACAACCTATTGAAAATCCACATTTCGCAGTTCTTGAACTGTCAACAAAAGCGGTGAAACTGCTTATTGGCAGAGATGAGGAAACAATCAGGACTGCAACACTATTCGATTTCAACAATTTTATCCGTGATGCTGCCAAACCAGAAACAGGCAAAGGATTGGACAGTCAGAACGTGATGAATATGGGATACTTCAGAGACCGGGTTCTTCCTGTAATTAAAAGAATGAAACAGAAGATGCGTTCTGAAGGTGTCGACGTGGTTTACACCGTTGCCACTGCTGCCTATCGTACAGCAAAGAATCGTGACGAAGTGATAGAATGCATCCGTCGTGAGGCCGGAATAAATGTGCGCATTCTGTCAAAGAAGGAGGAATCTGTATCGACAATGTTTGCCTACGGCATATCATCACGATACAAATTGGATATTCAGAAGTCAAGACATTCTGTGATGGTTGACCAAGGTGGTGGTTCTACCGAAGTCAGCGTGTTCAATCAGGGCGAATTGGAAGGTTCGTACAGTATAAACCTCGGTACAACAGCCTTACGTAATATTTTGACAAAAGACATTCCATCCGTCACACTTTTGGTCGATGCATTCAAAAAGAGCGACCAAATGCTAAGAGAAAGAATGGTGGCGTTTACCAAGAATATGAACACAACTATGCAAACCAACGAAGATACATTCTGTGTCAGCGTAGGTTCTGCCATAACTCATGCAACAGGAAAGAAAAAGAACGCACAACAACATGATTGTATTCTCAACTACGAACAGATTGCCAAAAAGATAGAGAATCTCACGGTTAAATTGCAGGAGAAGTTCAAGACCGTTGGTGATTTGGTTCGTTGGGAACAACAAATGACAGGCGATGCCATTGACGATATGCTCACCCTACGCATGGGATTGCCGATGTATCTTCTGCTTATGGAGAAATTTAATATCAGGCAAATTCACGTTTGTGGAACAGGCTTGTGGTATGGTATTTATTTGCAGCATCTTTTTAATGTAGCCGACTAATATGGGAAATCAGACATACAACAATTTGATATATCGTTCTATCGAGAAAGACAGACAATCGCGTTCGCTTGCTCTGAAAATGCGCTCTTGCACAGTTGAATACTACACCACCCACAAACTGGAGCCATTAGACATACTTGTCGGTGAATTGCTTTTGGAAAGTGCAAACGTACAACTTGAATGTGTCGCTCTTGGACGGGCTCTCGGTTTCGATGTAGAAGCGCAGCCAGAAAATGGTATGTACTACGACGAGGCAGAAAATAAACTATTCCATAAGTTTTTACATTCGGTGCAAGAATGGGGAATAATAAACGTTGACAAAGAAAACGGTACCGTAATCCTTACAGCTTTAGGCAAGATTTGTATGCAGAACAAAGAGAAATACAAATTCTTATCTGCCAACACAGATGCCTTGGAGTTTGTCAATTTGAAAGCAGCTGATGGCAGAATCGTATCGCTTTATCCATTCCATTCTGAATTGGGTTTGTTTCTTTCGCTTGACCATCCCAAAACTCTCAATTACGAAGATTGTTTGTGTGAAGTAATCAACAGAGAGACAGACGATGTGCTGGTAAACAACTTGAAGTTGCAAGTTCCAGAAGGAATCTGTGTTTACAAAGCCGAGTTCACCAATTATTTGGGTGTAAAGCCCATCAAACTGGATATTGAACTTTACGAGACAGAAGGCAAATATTCGCTGAATTTCATTTCGGCTGGCAATAGCTGTCCGATATTGAATGCTCTGTTTGAGCTTAAAGTTAACGCCGATGCAAAAGAACGTAAAGTGGAACAATGCCTGTACTATCGCCTTGTCAACAATCCAGATGTTATTCTGGACTACAAGGCATTGCAGCCATTTGAAGATATTATTGAGGTTGACCAACTGATAGAAGACCCCAGATTAGTCTGGACTGACCCACAATTACTTCAGCTTATAATTTCACAATGTGATGCTGAGCGTTGGCATTCTTTGTCAAAGCATTGCGATGTAGAAGTTTTGAAAAATATAATTTCTGACCACATTCAAGACTTGGACTGGGGTACATTGACACTCAGGTTTGACAGCCAATATATTTCCACCCATTCAACGGATTATCCGTGGGATAAATACACACTGTTCGCTCGCACTCCCGTAGAGAAGGAGTTAATACAGAAATTCCTCGTCGAGCATTCATTCCCAGAGGGAAAAGACGATGACCAATGGGATTGGGATGACGTTCTATCTATTGTTGGTATGGACTTCATCACGCAACATCTTGGCGACATTCCGTTCGACCTTACCGATATCACAAAAGAACTGGATGACACGCGACGTCAATACATAGTAACAAATCCCGATGCACGTTGGGATTGGCAATTTGTAGTGACTGAATATCCTATTGACTTTATTGTCTCTAATATCGCTATCTTGTATCCGCATATCAATATGCAGATACTTGTGCAGCGCATTTTTACGGACAATGAACTCGCCAACCTTTATGCAACATCGCAACCGCTGAAAGACGGTATTCGGGACTCAGAACTACCTCTGCGATTCAACGCCAACAGTCTTTGCTTTGTTTGGACTGACGAGGTTATTGATTTCTTTGAATCGTGTGGGTTGATTTCTTGGCCATCAACTACATATCAGACGGGGTTTGAGTGTAACCCGAACTTGGTTTGGGATGCGAACTTCTTCCTGAAATACAGCGACAAAGTAACAACTCCGCAAGGTTACAGTTGGATTTCTCACCGTGTAACAGATTCAGCAATTATTGACAACAACCTGAATTTCCAATGGAATAAGATTGCGTTGTCACAGAATCCAGCAATTTGCCACGACCTCACTTTCATCACCTCACATTGGGATGTAGTGGATGCCGCAACAATTATCATGTGTTGCGACACTGTAATGCTGGAAGAATTGTTCCTTTCGTTGTCGGCAAAAGCAATGGTCGGTCAATTGCTGGCTACATCGTTGGATATACAGAAACGACTGATTGCAAATCTTTCTACAGAAACCATCCTTGACAGCTACTCAGAAGGATGGAACAAAACTCTGTTCACAGAAAGCATTTGTCAATCTGTTGATTTGGCAACATTGGATGACGTGCCATGGCATGAAATGCTGGATTGGGAATATCTTACAGCAAATCTGCCTGTTGCAGACATTCAATCTAATATAAACAAGTATGCTGACAAATGGAATCATACTGTTTTTGCCAATCGTATTACTGGTAAAGAATTGTTGGCTGACAAGTTCCTGGAAACCTATGCTGAAGTAATTTCTGGACAGAACTTGACGGAAGAAATCTGGCCTATAATAACCTGCAAGTTCCCTGCAAACGAACTCATTTCGCTCGTAGAGGAATACAGCGGCGAACAATACTGCTGGGATTATGCTCACATGTATGAGCTGATTGATTTTCCTGCAAAGGAATATATTGAGCAACATACAGAGAATGTGCGGTGGGCTGAGTTCTCAGCATCTGCCGCAGCAAATAGGCTGTTCTCAAAGACTGGTGCAAACAAAACACAAAGTTTGTGGTTACGCATATACGAAGACATACTGAACAATGACAGTTATCAGTGGGATTTCAATAAACTGACAAAACAGCCAAACATCTTGAAACTACCGAAACTATTCTTACAGAAAAAAGAATGGGATTGGGAATACATATCTGAACACGCAACATGGATTTCAGCTCAGGAAGGCAGAAACTATTACTTCAACTTGTTTACCGACTCGTTGGACTTTGGCAAGTTGTCACATCGCACTGACATAGAACTGACAGAAAAAGTAATTGAACGGTACGACAAGAAAAAGCAATGGGATTGGGATGCTTTGGTGCAGAACGAAAGCATAAACTTTTCGTTTGAATATATCGACAAGCACGAAGACAAACCTTGGAATTGGCATTTCCTTGCACATCGCGAAGGTTTGCCGTTTGATGTAGTTCTCAGCCACAAAGAAAAAGATTGGGATTGGTATTACCTGTCAACTCTCGACATCTTTGTACCGTCTGTTGATTTGTTGACTTATCTTGCCGAGCATGATTATGAAATAGACTGGAATTCAGTTTCTGAGAACAAGGTACTTACAGGCGATGTCATTGATACATTCAAGGATAAAATTAACTGGAATGTGTTTGTCAATCGTTGTCCAGCACTCCTTTCTATCGCAACAGTTGATTTCTTGAAGAAATACGAGGATGCTATTTCATGGGATGACTTCAATGAACGTCTTGGTGTGGATGTTACGACTGGAATGTTGCAGGAATTTGCCAACCAGCTCAATTGGAGATTTGTTTCTCAGTCGCAGAAAATAAAGTTTACAGAGGAACTGGTTCGCAAGTACGAGGACAAATGGTTCTGGTCAGAATTGATGCGGAATATAAAAGTTCAAGAAGACATTCCTAATTTTGAAAACATCTTTGCCAACCATCGCAGTATTGTTACATTTACCGACAGAATTAAGGATTATCGCAGTAATCCGTGCATCTACCACTTTACACATTTTTACAATGCAATAGATGTCATCCGTAGCCGAAAAATTCTTAGTAGAGACCGTGCTAAGGAATTGGGGCTATTAAAATATGACTCTGCAGGTTCTGTCGTATTTCGTAGTAACATGGCACACAAGTTTGCCCGTTTCTATTTCCGTCCTTGCACACCTACACAATATTACAACGAAGCTTTAGGGGCTGATTCAAAATTAGGAGAATGGAGAACTAAATGGTATAAAAATTGGTATGGAGAATGGGAATCAACACGCGAATGGAAAAGCAAATATCCTAAAGCTGTCGGATTAGGACTACCGAAGTGTCCGGTGCCCATATTCTTCAAGTTCGACATGGATGAGGTTTTGGCAAAGATTCCTGAGAAATGTTATTATAGCGATAGAAATATGCAGTCGGACAATCCAAACGTATATAAAATTATTGATAGACCAGAATCGTTGGGGCTTGAATATCTTTATAGTACAATGCAAGATGCATATATAAAAGCAAATGGTTCTGGCAAATATAATCGTGAGGTACATTTGAATGAGATGAGCAAGGTCAAGAAATACTCTCAACAAGAATTTCTTATTATGTCGGAATTTGACTTTAGCGAAATTAAATCTCTCCAAATCATTTGCTACGACAGGGCTTATGCAGAGTTGTTGAAACAAATCTTTGCCGATGATCCTATTTCTGAGAAGATTATGTTATACGGCGATGAGAGTCTTTTTGAGAGAGAAAACCGCAGACTTAATCTTTCGTCATCAGAAGACAACGTTCGCCTGTCAACCGACTTTGAGGATGAATACTATTTCAACGTCACAGGCGAGAAAATATCTGAAGTGGAGTTCGATTTGTCTGCTTGCGAAGTTATTCATGACACAACAAACGAACTACGCTTAAAGGGTACTATAGCATGGAAGAAGACAGACATCCCATTCAATATCTCTTTCGTTGACCCGAAAGCAAGGACAAAAGAATGGCTCGTATATCAAAACATTTAGTATAAACGACATGAACAACATAACGATAGTAAGAGGAAACATATTCAATACGAAAGCACAGACCGTTGTCAACACGGTCAATTGCGTGGGCGTGATGGGGAAAGGCATTGCGCTGGTTTACAAACTGCGTTATCCGCAGATGTTTGATATTTACCACGATTATTGCAAGCGGCATCTTATCGGTATAGGTAAACTGTGGCTTTATAAAGGTGATGAAACCGACCCATGGGTGCTGAATTTCCCAACAAAACTCCATTGGAAATATCCAAGTAAAATCGAGTACTTGGAACAAGGACTGAAAAAGTTTGTTGACACATATGAAGAGCGCGGCATTACATCCGTTGCATTCCCTATGTTGGGAACACATAACGGTGGACTTGATAAAGACACTGTCCGAACACTCATGGTAAGCTATCTGTCGCAATGCAATATTCCTGTTGAGATTTACGACTATGACCCGATGGCTTCAGATGACTTGTATGAAACATTCCGAGAAAAATGGTTATCCATTCCATACGATGAATTAAAGAAAGTAACTCAAATTCGTCAGAAGCGACAGATTGAAACCATAGACAATGCACTTCGTGGCGATAATCTCAAATCTATGATTTCTCTCATTTCATATCCTGGTATAGGAATCAAAACGATGGAATGTTGTTTTAAGATAGTGATGAGATATCAGAAACAGACAGTTTTATTTGTTACAGAATAGTTTGTATTCATAAGTTGGTTGGTATTATCAATTAGTAAAAATAAAATACAATTATAAAGTTAGGACACTCCAACATTTCAACCACGCTCAACCTCTACGTCCATCCCAATATGGAATAAAAGAAGCGTTGTATTAGTAAAATGTTCAAATTATTGGGAAAATAGGAGTACATCTTACCTTTTACACAATACCCATAATGCCACCGCAAGATAACATAGGAACTGCACGGTGAACAGAATTTTGAGCCAGCGGTCAGAGAGCCAAATGCCTTCACCACTATGGAGGTATTTGGCCAATTTATTTCTATGTCTCTCCAAAAGTTCTTCCTCCGCCTTGATGTGAGCTGCGGAACATTGGTTTACCTTTTCCAGTTCGTCCGTGCCGACTGTGGCTTGTATGACGGTATGCCGTTCCGCTTTTACAATGGCGTTGCAGATACCATTCACAATGTTGTCCGCACTGTCCTTGGCCGCGTTCAAAGCGTTGAAAGCCGCCCGCTCCCGTTTGGCAGTGTGCATCAGACTTCCGTGTATGCCGTGCAGTTCTTCCTTGAGTTCATTGATTTCCTTGAGCAAATTGCGTATGGCAAAAATTTGGTCACTCACTTCTTGAAGCAGTCCTTCAAGCTCCTGCTTGTCCCGCTCCAGTTCCTGTCCGGGTGTATAATTGGCAAGCCGCTCCCGTAGGGCGGACGTATCGGGTTGTCTCATTGTCACTGATGTCTTTTAGGTTTGTCATTTACGTTTCATTCCTGATTTCATTTGTCTGCCTATCCTGTGCGAAGCCTCACGCGCACAACGACGGGCAAACTCAATCTCGTCCTCCTCCGGGTCGCGTCCCCATTTGAGGTCAGATTGCGAGCCGCCTCCGCCACCGCCGGAAACCTCCCCATAAGGAGAAGCGACAAGCGTAAAAAAGGCCATCGCCAGGTTCTGCAAAGCCTGCCAGTTGGCCACTTCTCGGAAATCGAACTCGTCATTCAGACAGTCAAGCACCTTTTTAGGGATATAGCGGTCGTAGTTCTTTCCGTCATGCTCGAACTCCGTGCGCAGGCGGTCGGATTGCCATGCGGTGTAGTCCTCGTAAACCGAATTATTCCGTCCTGCATCGGTCTGTGGCTTTTGCTCGGCTTCATTGTGGACAGACGGCTTCGGTGCCGTTATAACAGGCTGCTTCGGTGTCGGACTTTCCTGTTTGGTCTGTTCGGGATGCAGTTTCTCCCAAGTCCGCTCGATACGAGATGCGGTCAGGTTGCGCCCCTTTCCAAGTTCCGAGCCCTTGAACCTTGAACTGCCTTTGTGAAGCACATAGCCGCGTATCACGTCTTTCTTGTCCTTGCGCAGATGCAGTTCGTAGCCTTTGGCGGCAAGTTTCTCCGCATAGCCCTCCCAAGACCATTCGTCCAGTTCACGCAAAGCCTCCATGCAGTCTTCACTGACTTGCGGAATACGGCTTTCATGTATGTGCCGGGGTGTTACCCATCCCCTTTGCAGGGCTATTTTCTCCGCTGCCCGATGTGCGCGGATGTGGATGGCGTGGTCGTTGTTGATGTTCCCGTTTTCGTCTATCCGGCACACGACGGCATGGAGGTGAGGTATGCCGCTGTCGGATTCCCTGTGCAGCCACACGCTGGACTTGCTGCCCGATATGTTGGTCGGCACGGAAATGACCTCGCCGTCTTCATTCAGGATTTCCTGATTGTCGAAAGCCTCCGCGAAGTCACGCCACAGTTTTTCCCAGTCCTTGACCGTGAAATCTTCGGTATGCTCCATTGCCGGGCTTATCTCCATGCGGATGACGTTGTTCTTGATGTCGGGGCGGTTCATCGTGGCGAACTTCATTTCCGTCCAGATGCCCGAAGCGTCCATGCCCTGCGGCATGAAGTTGTCACAGATGCGCGTTATCTTTTCGGGATGTTTCTTGTTCCTCGATTCCCCCGACACGTACAGCATCGCCCTGATACCGTGGCTAATGGATTTTGCCTTGGCTATCATACGGCATCCTCCTCTGTCTCTTCGTCCGTTGTCCCTGCCGGATAGCTGTTCGCCTTCTGCGCGGACTGCAGGAAGTCGGTGACATGGTCTGTCACCCGCGCCACTTTCTCGTACCATTCGAGCATGGTGGGCTGATGGTGGAAAAGACGTATCTTCTCGTCATCGTTCAGCCCGTGCAGGGCGTTGGCGAAGTTCACCATGTCCGTCCTGCACGCCGCAAGCTGCCGCAGACCGTCCACCTCCGTAACTGAAAGCCGCTGTCTCGGTCTGTAATTGAGTGCCCTTGCCCGTATGAAGTCGCTGCGTGTCATGCCGCACTGCCCGGCGGTGCTTTTAATCTGAGAAAGCTCCTGTTCAGTGACTTTGGTGACCACCACCTTGTCACGCCTTATAACGGGCTTTTCCTGCCCGGATTCTGGATTCTCTTGTATTAAAGTATCTTTGTGTTCCATATATAACTGGTGTCCTTGAAATAATCGTGAAACGGTATCTAAAAAGGGAAAGGTGCGAGCCTGCGAGCGGCTGGGACAACGACCCTTCGGGACGTTGCGAGAGCGTCGTGGTAATACCGTTCGGAGGCGGTAATACCTCGGCATATCTCGCAACTCAACGCTATCGCTCCATGCCACTCCTCCCGTCCGTCTGCCACTTCCAGCACGGGACGGATGCCGCTTATTGCCGGATTGCGGAACAACAGGAAGGACGTTCTTTGCCCTGTCATTGTCGGTTCGGCTGTTTCCCCGGCTGCCATTCGGCTCTTATTCTTCCCTCTGTTCATGGAAAAATGTATTGTCAGTGTGGCTGCCATCCGCTGTTTTCCACCCACGGACGCACGGGAAGGTCATCACGGATGCTACCCTTGAACGGCAAGTGTCGATAAGCCCCATGTCCGTGAGTGCGTCCAGCAGGTTGCGTATGCGCTTCCTGCCCATGTTCCATTGCGTGGAAAGCTGTTCCTCGGAATACTGCGCCTGACCTGCGAAAAGCGTGAGCGGTCTTCTGAATCCCTTGCCCTCTCCGGCAGTAAATGCCATTCTCGCCAACAGGTCGCCAAACAATATGAAGTTTACTGTTTCCCTGCCGTTATCATCTGCCGTTGTCCCGTACAGCCATTGCAATGCCTTCTGAGAAAAAACTAATGACAGCGATGTGATACCTGTCGGGTACATGAATCTGTATGTTTCCTTGTCCATAAAACTTTGTCTTTACAAGTGTGATATTTTTGCTTTTGGAAAAAAGAATAAAACCGTGCAGGAATCAGTATGGAAATACCAATTTATCTTTTTGTTGTACCCTGCACGGCTTCATTTTCCCGTAATCGTGTGTCAGATGAAAAAGGGCAACGGCTGCCCGTGCGATACTCTGAATTGTTCCAATCTTGAAAGGAGGGAAGAAAAAAGAGGTTGTATGAACGCAGGTCAAATGCCTTTCCACCTTTTGCATACGGTTACTTGCCTGCTCCGTTGTTTCCGGTGTTTGCCTGTGTCGGTTGGACGGATGCAGGACGCTTGTCAAGGCTTGATACGGCACGGTTGATGTCCTCCGCATTTACCGCAATGGAGAGCAATACCTTGTTCACCGTCACCAACTGTTGTTTGTCGCAAAAGTCCGATACACGTTCCAGCAACCCGAATGCACGGTTCAGCCGATGTCCCTGCGCATTGTTTGCCGTCAGGCGGTCGTTGTCCGTTCTGCTGTTGAGATAGCGGTTGAGCGCAAGGCGGTCGTCCGCTGAAATGTTGTCTGCCGACACCTTGCCGTCGGCGATGGCGATGCTCACGCGTAATGCGTCCGCCTCGTAGATGCCTACATTCTCCAAGAATGCGCGGATGATTTGTGCGTCCTTACCGCTTACTTCACGTTTACGGTTCTCGTTCTTCTTCTCTGTCGGAACGGCTGCGGCTGTGCCGCCCTGTTCCATGTTCCTGTTCTGTTCCATACTACATTTGTTTTTTGATGTAAATAAAAAAGGTTGTTTACTTCCGTCCTGCGATGTAGCGGTTGGCTTCCTCCGCGATTTCTTCCTGTGAGGAGATACGGACACCCGTGAGGAAAGCGTCCAGGTCTTCTTTCTTGAAGAAGCACAGTTTGCCCGTCGGCTTGTACATCGGGATAGCCCGGCGCATCATCAGCTTGCGGAAGTAGGAGAGCTTGAAGCCGCAATACTCGGCCGCCTCCCTGGTGCTTAAAAGTTTTCTTTGCTCTGTCATGTGCGTATATTTTAGTGAATAATCTGCTTCGCCTTTGTCGTGGCGACAGTGCAAAGGTATGGCGGAATTTCCCCGAAGCAATTACTATAAATGACACAAACAGAGAACTTTGTGAATTATAAATACAACTATAAATAGGGCTAAAACGAAGTATAATGGAACTCTAAACCCTCCATAATCCCGGATTGTCCGCACATGGTAACTTATAAGTGCGGAAAGAAACAGGCCTGTTCACGGACGGGCATAAAAAATCCCGCCATCGGGTTACGGTGACGGGAACAAGGAAAAAGTTTTTTATAAAAGTACAGTTCAGACCTTCTTGAACTCTTCAAGGTCGTAGGTGTCGAGTTTCGGGCGCAGACGGGTCGCCTTGCGCAGCAGCTTGGCGATATGCCTCTGGTGTTCGGACGGGTTGTCCCTGTAGGCGGTCTTGAAGTTGCTTGCCAGCTGTGCTCCGTTGTTGAGCGGCCAGAACTTCTCGAAGATGACCCATTTGCCTTTCCTGATTTTGAGGGCGGCGCAAAGGGCACTGGCGATATAGGCATAGAGCGTCTGGTTGATTTCGTCATCCTCCTTTTTCATCAGCGGTTGGAAGTCCGTGTCAAGATAACCGTCCTCACGGAACAATACCAACAAAAACAGTGCATCGTTGGTCTGCAATGATTCGGGCAGTCTCCTTATCTGTTCCGGCTGCACCTTTGAGACAAGGCTGTCATAATGCCTGATTTCATCCTCCTGCTTCATCGTGGCAGGTGGTGTGGACGCTGAAAGCACGGCTTCGATTTGCCTTTCAATCGGTTCATCCGTGTATTGTTGTTTCTTTGGAACAAGGCTGTTCCACCGTTGCAGCATCCATGATTTTATCTGTCTGCCGTAAGCCATACCGATGGTACAGGGCAAAAGGAAAACCACGGCAAAGAGTGAGACCATGACAATGCACGTGCTCCAGTCCATGCGCTTATCCGGTGTGAACACGAAGGCAAGCAACAACGAAAACAAGAACCATGAGGCGGTCAGGACGGAGCGGTCTTTGGAAAGCCACTTGTCTATGATGATGTCGTACAAGAGGAAAAATTCGGCTACCAGTCCGATCCACCCGACAATGGATAAGGTGGAAAACACAAATCCTGCCGTGGGCGCTCCCATGCGGAAAGCGACGGCGGCAACCAGACCGAATGCGGTTGCGGCTACGACTGTAAGCGGCAATAGCATCGTAAGGTAATTATCGGAGATTCGTTTCATCGCATATATAAGTGTTAGTCTTTGAAAATGTCATTGACACGGTTGACCGCCTCGTCTTTCTTCTGGTCGATAATCTTCGCGTATATCTGCGTGGTGGCAATGTTCTTGTGTCCGAGCAGCTTGCTCGTGGTATAAATGTCAACGTCAAGGGTCAGCATCATCGTTGCGAAGCTGTGGCGGCTCACGTGATAGGTCACATGCTTGGTTATGCCTGCCGCTTTCGCCCATTTGTCGAGGATTATGCAGATACGGCTCTCTGAGGGAAGGTCGAAAATCTTGTCTTCATCCTTTGCATCGCCACGCTCTGGCAGCCACTTCATCGCCTGTTGGGATAACGGCAGATATATAGGGTCTTTTGTCTTTTCCATTACGGTGAACACCCTCCACTGGTCGCCGTCCTTGTGGATGTCGCCCCATGTCAGGCTGACAACATCGCTGATACGCAGGGCGCAGTAGCAGGAGAATAGGAAAGCCTGCTTGACGGCGGGACGGGTGGGACACTCCGTCGCAATCAGCTTCTTCAATTCATCTATCTGCAGGAACTCACGCTTGCTTTCAGGGCGGTGGATGCGGTCGGCTGCGGCTATGTGCGTGAAAGGATTCTCGGACAGATAGTCATTCCGCACAGCCCAGTTCAGCATGGCACTGAGCACGGTGACATATCCGGCGGCGGTAGTCATAGTAATGGGGCTGTTCGTCCTCGCCTTGTAATCGTTCCGAAGGAAATTCATGAAAGCCATGCAATAGTCCTTGTCTATCATCCTGAGGGGAACGTCACCACGGAATTGGGATGTCGCTTTTCGTATGCTGTTTACACTGCGTATTGTGGTATGCTTGCCATTGTCCTCCAGCCACCTTGCGTAAAGGTCAAGCAGTTCGGACAACTTGATACGTCCACGCTGCATGATATTGGAAACGCCTTTTTCATTATTGGTCAGTTCTATGATGCGGTCTGCCTTAATCTTGTTCGCCAATGTCATGTTGTGCTGGTTCATGGCACGGCTGGCAGGATCAAGCTCCGGGACAAGATAGAGTTTCAGGAACTCATACGTCCGCTTCCCGTTACGGTAAATATCAAGATAGATTGACTTGTTGCCGTTCTGTAATTCCTTGAAGCGGATGCGGACAGGCTCTTTCGCCTTGATTACTTTCTTTGGTCTGGGCATGGTGTTTTATTTATTTTGTTTATTATTCGACAGGTATAACTGGTGCTGTTTCGCTTTCCTGTTGCTGGTTGGCGGTAATCATCTTCATATATCCCCTCATTGTCTTGGGTGTCAGCCCAAGCATACAACAGACTGTTCCAATGTCAGTGCCGGTAGTGAGCAATAGATATATAAAGGTATTTTGCGCAAGTCTGAAATTCAGCGGTTGTTTCAGCCCGGCTTTCTCGCCCCAGAGATGTAGAATGTTCAATATTTCTGTGTCCTTCGGCAATCCCTTGAATACCAGTCCACGATGGTTTGTCGTTTCGGGCAGCCACCGCATTGATATGTCGGTCAACGGGATGGATGATTTTCTTGAATGTACTTCAATGGTCGTCTTACCCTCACTCGTCTTTATGTCTTTCCATTTGAGTGAGAGGACATCGGCAAAGGACAGATATGTGAAGACGCTCAACATGAAAGCCTGTTTGACTTGCGGCCTTGCCATAACAGGGCATGGGGTATTCATCAAAACCTTTATTTCATCCACGGTCAGGAACTTTTTCAGCGGACGTTCCCTTGTGATGCGTCCGTGAATGTTCACGAAACGGAGAGGATTCACACCGATAATCCCATTGACGACTGCGTTGTTTAGCGTGCTGCTGAAAAGATAAATGTAAGCCCTTGCCGTTGTCATGCTGATTTTCCCGAACTGTCCGGCATAGTCCTTGTGCAGGAAGTCAACCAGTCCGTCGCAATAGTCTTCGTTAATGTCAACCACCTTCGTGTCTAACCCACGATAAGCAGCCACGACCCTTTTTATGCCTCTTATGTTTGTGGCGGTAGAAGCGTCACCTTTCGAGGAAATAATTTTTTCGTATTCGTCAATAGCCTCGCCTATGCTCATGCCTGACTGTTCTTTGGTTTCTATGCCGAAACGAGCGGCGAACAATTCATTTTCTTTTGCGGCACGGACGGCTTCGGCCTCTTTCATCGTATTCTTGTTCGCACTAATGTTTTTCTTGGAAGTTTCGGGTAACAAATAGAGACGGATGGTTTCGCGGATGCGCTTACCGTCTTTGTAATAGTCAAGGTAGATGGACTTCTTTCCGTTTTCCATCTCCTTGTATTTAAGCGTTATATGAGATTTTGCAGTACTCATGCAAAGTTTTATTTGTTACTATATGGTCATTTTTCAACTGCAAAATTACAAATATAATTTCAAAGTAACAAAATAGCAGCAAATAAAGTAACAAAATTAACCCTATTTAGCGAAAATAGGAATCCATTATCCTTTTGCGTAACTTATATAAATCACTGATATATAGTGTTTATATATTCTTTTCGCTTGCTATTAATTCTTATGAAAAACATATATAAAGATAGTGGTGGAACCTCTCCACATGGCTCTTGGCTTCCACGTCCAGTGTTTCCTCCATGGTCGTCCGGTTCACGAGGATGGGCACGTTGCCGTCTAGCACATACACTTTTTTCTGTGCGTCCGTCACCATCGTGCGGGCAGTCCAGATGCTCGACACGCTGATGATGACGCATCCCGCAAGGAAAGCCGTGCAGACGATGCCCACCAGCCGGATTTTGTTCTCCAAATGCTTGATAACCATATTTCTCTATGTTTGATTGTTTACTGATTGTTTCTCCATTTCAGGTATTCCTCATGCAGTATCGGCATGATATCCTCCAGCAGGTCCTGCCGGAGCTTCTCGAACTCCCGGGGGAAGTGCTCCGTGTAGATTCCCAGTACGATTACCCGGATGAACACCCACCAGATGCCGCGTTTTCGTTTCCGGACTTTTTTCTGCAGCCTGGCCAGCTGCAGGCGGTAGGTCAGGTAGGTTGTCAGCGGGGCGATATACCGTTTGTCCCGGTCAAAGCCGTCGTTCAGTACCTGGTATTCCGCAGTGAGCCGCTGGTTTGCGGCACGCCGCATTTCTTCGTTGACACGCTTGTGCATGTAGCGGACGAACTGTTCGTCCCTGTACCATTTCTTCAGTTTCTTGCTTGCTTTCATCGTTCTATCTTTTTATAAGGTTTGTCATCCTCTCATCACGGTTCCGATGCCGCCCGTTGCCGTCATCTTGGCCTGCTGCGCCACACCCTCGCCGAAGTTTCGGGTCGAGAAGGCCGTGTCGCCTTCCGGAATCATCCACGCTGCCAGGTCCGGCACCAGGTTCAGGCACTTCAGGGCTACGATGCTTGCCGCCATCAGGTAGCCTGCCGAGAAGAAGCTGTTCTGCAGGTAGGCAGCCATCGTCTGCTCGCTGGCCGTGATAGCCGTCAGGTTCTCCACCTGTATGCAGAGCACGATGTCGAACAGCAGTAGCACGTAAAATCCTACGAAGTAGAGCATCGCCCCGTAGAAATGCACGGTCAGGTATCGGATAAGCCACTTCGCCCATGCACCTTCCCACTTGGGCAACAGCGAGAACGCCCATTGTATCGGGCCGAATATCGTTAGCATGCCCAGCAGGATCTGCTGGCAGTAGATGGTCGCCCATTAGCCAATGTATTGAAACGAAGGGAAAATAAAAACAGATAAAATCTATATAAATACTGATTATCAATGTATTATTAACTAATGATGATTTCTGTTGTATTCCTTAAAAATCTCTATTATTCGACATTTTTGTTACCTAAAACGATACTTATATCCGGATTATTTGTTACCTTTGTATATGGATATAAATCATTGATATACAATGGGAAGAAAAAAGAAATCATTAATAGAGAAATCTCCGTTCAAGTTACGTCACCGTAAACTGGCGGACGGACGTTTATCCCTGTTTCTTGACCGTAGTGTAGACGGCGGGCATGAGTACGAGTTTCTGCAACTCTACCTCATGCCGGAAACATCTGCCAAAGCAAGGCGGCAAAATGCGCAGACACTCCGCAAGGCGGAAGATATTCAGCGAGAACGGACAGAAGTCCTGCTCAATGCGAAGGTGGGAACAGTACCGGAAAGCAAATCTTCCGATATGCTGCTGTCCGACTGGATGACCATTGTCCGCAAGAACCACGAACACCGGGAAGCACGCGACCTGAACGGAATCGACAACGCCCGTAAAAACTTGCTGAAATTCCGTGCAGATGTCAGGCTCTGTGATGTGGACAGACAGTTTTACATTGATTATATCGACTGGCTTCGTTCTTCCTGCAAGACCGCATGGGGAAAACAGATTACTCCCAAGACGGCTCATTCCTATTATACCACTTTGCGTACCGCTTTGAACGAGGCTGTACGTGAGAGACTGATTGAATCAAATCCTTGGTACAAACTGGAGATGACCGAGAAAATCAAAGTTCCCGAAAGCAAACGGGATTTTCTGACCATCGAGGAGATAAAGAAAATGATAGCCACGCCATTTTTTAACGAGCAGGTACGGCAGGCATACCTGTTTTCCTGTTTTTGCGGACTTCGTATCAGTGACATACGGAAATTGCGTTGGCGTGACATTTCCATATCAGGCGGGCAATGGCTCGTGTCGGTAGTAATGACAAAGACCACCAATCCCGTTTATATCCCCCTTTCGTCCCAAGCGGTAAAATGGTTGCCGGAACGTAATGGCTGTACACCGGATGGCCTTGTCTTTGGAGGGCTGCCCAATACAAGCAACCTTTGTGTCAGTCTCAAGAACTGGGCTGATAAGGCAGGCGTAAAGAAGAACGTGACATTCCACACGGCACGTCATTCATGTGCGGTGCTGCTGCTGACGCTCGGAGCGGACATCTATACCGTTTCCAAAATCCTCGGCCACCGTTCCGTGCGTGCCACACAGGTTTATGCAAAAATAGTAGACAAGAAAAAGGACGATGCAATCACCTTGGTTGACGACGCATTCTAAATACATTATTATATATGGCAACAACAAAGAAATCGACCAGACTCAAGGAACCGGTAAAGGTGCGCACGAAGAAGCTCGCCGACGGTTCGGAATCCTATTATCTCGACATCTATGTTGACGGAAAACGCAGTTACGAGTTCTTGAAACTGTACCTGTTGCCCGAAATCAATCCTATGGTCAAGGAGCAGAACCGGGCCACAAAAGCGGCGGTAGAGGCCATCAAATCAAAACGCATCATCGAACTGACTCACTCGAAGGCCGGACTGAAAAAGACATCCGTCCGTTCCAAAATGCTACTGGACGACTGGATGGAAGCCTATCTTGCCGAACAGGAACGAAAAGGCGCGAGAGGACTGAAACTGTTACGAACAGTCTGCCGGTTACTTCCCCTTTACAAGAAAAAGGTGAAGATGAGAGAGATTGACAAGGACTGGTGTCTGGGTTTCATCGACTGGATTCAGCACACCTACAAGACCCGGTGGGACAAGCCGCTTTCACCCAAGAGTGCAGCGGACTACGTGGGTTATTTCTCCACCGCACTCAACGCCGCCGTCCGTGCCGAGGTTATCCCGGAGAACCCGATAATGACACTTGCAGCCACAGAACGTATCAAGGTGCCGGAATCCAAACGGGAATACCTGACCATTGACGAAATAAAAGTTCTGATTGACACGGAATGCCCCCGCGAAGACGTGAAACGTGCCTACCTTTTCGCCTGTTACTGCGGTTTGAGGTTGAGCGATGTTTATGCCTTACGATGGAAAGATATTGTTCAGGACGGGGAACAATACCGGATGTCAACCGTGATGCAAAAAACTACCACACCGATTTACTTGCCTCTTTCCCGCCATGCCGTCCGTTGGCTGCCTGAAAGGAACGGTGCGGAAGACGGGCTGCATGTCTTTGCCGGACTCCCGGCAGAACCCAATATCAACAAGGTACTGGCCAAATGGATGGCAACGGCAGGAATCAATAAAAAAATCACCTATCACACGAGCCGCCACACGTTCGCCACAATGATGCTTACCCTCGGTGCGGATCTTTATACCACGAGCAAGCTGCTCGGCCATGCCAACGTAAAGACTACGCAGATTTACGCGAAAATCGTTGACAGCAAGAAAGTTGAAGCGGTGAATCTGGTTGATAACGTATTTGGCTGACATCCTGCGTTGTACTCCATTACCACCGTTTTCAGCCTTATTTGAATAATTGCCGAATTTTGACCTTTCCGGCCAGATTTCAATCCGAAGAGGTCAAAACTCGGCATATCTGTTTATCAGATACATAAACCTGAACTTATCTTCTTGATTTAGATAGATAATTTCAGATTTATGGACGCAGTTCATAAACCTCACAAAACCTTATATCTGAATTTACAGCGTAATATTTCATAGATAATATCAAATAAGTGGTTCTAAAATTTGCTTGGGCAATTCCAAATGCGTAATTTTGCATCAAAACATGAAAGTATGGATAAACTTATTGGCCGCGACAAAGAACACGCGGAACTGGAAAGATGCCTGAACTCGGACAGATCGGAGCTGGTCATAGTCTACGGCAGGCGGCGTATCGGAAAGACATTCCTGATTGAAGAATTTTTCGACCGGGAGTTTGATTTCAAATATGTCGGTGCGCATGGAATGACCACCCGCAGACAGTTGAACAACTTCCTGAATGTGCTCAACAGTTATTCGGGAAAAAAGTTCTCCCATTTAAGCAACTGGGATGAAGCCTTTTATGCCCTTGAAGAATACCTGTCGTCCCTGCCCGCTGACCGTAAACGGATTGTGTTCATAGATGAAATGCCTTGGATGGATTCGGGAAAATCCATATTCGTGTCGGCCCTTGAAAACTTCTGGAACGGCTGGGCCATGTCACAGCGGAACATCATGCTTATCGCCACGGGGTCCGCGACCTCATGGATGAAAGACAAGATTGTCGCCAACAAGGGAGGCCTCCATGCCAGAGTGACGTGTAACCTGCATCTGTCCCCGTTCACCCTGAATGAGACGGAGCGGTATCTCGCTACCAGAGGCATCGAATGGGATCGTTACCAGCTTACCCAGACATACATGGTGCTTGGCGGTGTTCCGTTTTATTACAGCCTTCTTGACCCCGCGTTGAGCCTTTCCCAGAATATAGACCGGCTGTTTTTCAATGAAGGCGCACTTTTGAAACTGGAGTTCGAGGAGCTATACAACGCCCTTTTCGACAATGCCGACCTGTACACGTCAATCGTACAACTACTCAGCGAACACGAATCGGGAATGACAAGCAAGGACATATTCCAGTCACTATCATCGAAGAGCAGCAACATAACCAAGGCGATAAAAAACCTTGAAAGGTCCGATATGATAGAGAAATGGCTTCAGTACGGCAACAAACGTCGCGGAGCCGTTTACAGGCTTACGGATTTCTTTTCGCTGTTCTATTTCAAGTTCCTTGCCGACAACCTCTCACACGATGATGAATGGTGGAGCAATCATCTTGATTCCGGAAATGTATTCGACTGGATGGGTAGCAGTTTCGAGCTTGTCTGCATGAGACATCATAAACAGATCAAGTCGGCTTTGGGAATAAGGGGCATGGCTACATCCTTGTCCACATGGCAGGTCAAGCCCAATAAGGAGGAAGGAATGCCCGGCGGACAAATAGACATGATAATAGAGCGGGCTGACCGGATCATACACCTGTGCGAGATGAAATTCTGCATGGACACATACCGTATCAAGCCCGAATACGAACGCCGGTTGCGTGACCGTTCCGGTTTGTTCAGGGAACTTACCAAGACCAACAAGACACTGGTTCATACCTTTATCACGACGTATGGTGTGGCCAATGGCAAGAACAGAAGCATCGTCCACAGCGAGGTGACGATGGACGACCTTTTCAATTCCTGACGATTATGATGATACGGCAAATAACACAACGGTTGCACGAAGTGAACACGCTTCTTGCAACTTACGGACAAGGCGTCTTGTCTTTTGAACAGGCCTTGCCGCCGTCCCTGTTCTATCAGGATTTCAACGACACGAACCTTCTTGTCAAGGAGGCAGCCTGTCTGGTAAAGGAGAACCCCGGACAACTTCTGGACTTTTCTTCTTCCCTTCTTTCGGAAACGAACAAATACCTTTCACTCGACAGGACACCGTTGCAGACAGTGAACTTTGAAGCCCTTTTCGAGGAATATCTAAGCCCCTTTGAACACCGGTACGAGGAAGCGAAAACAGCCGCCACAGAACTTTGGCGCGAGTATTCGGCAATGAGTAACCGGTTGGATTTCCTGCCTCTGGATTCGGAAGAATACAGGTCGCTCGACACGGAGTGCGGAGTAGCAAAGGCAAAATATGACCAAGCTCATGCACACGCAAACCTATCATATAAGGAATGGCAGCAGGAGCGTGACCGGAATTTCTGTGTCTGGTGCTTCAAACCGGTATTCCTCGACGTGCTGGTGGAGCGTCTGCAAGGAATCGCCGGAAGCATCATCTCCGACATCAGACGCGTGAAGGAGGGCAACCCATGAACCGTGCAGGCCTGCTGCAAGAGACCACCGCATGGATGGATACCGTTGACCTCGCCCTGTGCCTGTTCATTTACGAGGTGTGCAACGACTACCAGTTCGAGTATCTGTCGGGCAGCGACTTCGTGAACTTCCTGAACCTGAAACCCACCGAACGGGAGGTCATCGTGCGCCCGAAAGAGAACCTTCGCATCTGTTACATGGTGTTTTCCATCGCCCGTACCATCAGGCCGCGAGAGCGCGGGAAACTCTGGTCGGAAGAGTTCCTGAAACGCTGCGGCATATCCAAATCCTACTACGACAAGCACCGCAGCGATGTTTGCAACAATGCTGCCACCAAAGAGAATCAAGATTTCCGCAAATCCATCGACAAGGCCGTTGAAAACGCAAGACGGCTGAAAGGTACCCCATAACCGCCCGTCGTTTCCCCATTCAGCCCGGTATCTTCCCATTATAGCTATGCGCTATACCGTTCATACACAACGGTATGGCGCATTTTCTTTTCATGCACTTTCCCCATTCGTCCCCCATTGGCCCACCTTGGAGCAAACTTAACTTTGCATCGGAAACAGAAGAAAGGAAAAGTCTGAAAAAACAGCAGATTCCGATTCTACGAAAGTACAAGTAACAATAAAAATGAACGTATATGGAAAGTGAACGTAATTTGATGACCACCACGGAAGCAGCCCGTTACCTCGGACTGAAGCCAAGCTATCTCTACAAGATGATGATGCGCCGCGCAATCCCTTACTACAAGCCGGGCGGCAAGCTGTGCTTCTTCGCCAAGGAAGACCTCGACGCATGGCTGAAACGGGTACGGGTGAAATCGCAGGTCGAGATCGACAGCGAGGCATCCCACTATCTGGTAACACATGAGAAAAACAAATGATTCATCAACCTTTTTTAGAACAATGCAGTTATGGACAATTCAAAGAACATGGAACCGGGTATCAGGAATGCCACGGTTCAGGAATCCCCGAACAAGGAACAGAGAAAGAAAGAGAGCAGACCCGTAATCAGCGCGAAGGTACAGACCATTCTGGACTTTCTTCGCGGCTGTTCCCCCTACGAGGCCGATTCCATACGGGTAATGGTCGGTTACGGGACGGGCAACGGCGATACCGCAACGATTGAGGCGACGGACATGTTGGCTGTCAACCGCTTTCTCAATCACGGGCTTGCCAAAGAAAACGGAACAAGTAACGAGGCCGTGATGAAACACCGTCAGGAACGTGCGCAAAAACTGTTGGAAGCCGTCAAGGATTTCGTTGACATCGGCCAGCTCTGCCGCGTCAGCATCGTGCTGATGAAAATCTCTTCCGACTTCAAGGCGGTGGAGGACGCACGGGGACACCTGCAATCCCAACCCGCCGCCAACGTGAACCGGAACTGATGTCAAAACCGGAACGGGGTATCGGACGGACAAGGAAACTCCCGCACGCACTATCTCATTGAAACTGTTGTAGGTTTTCCGATACTCCATTCCCTTATTTTTTATTGAATTATGCAAGAAAACAAGAGGAACAAGGAAACATCCCTTTTCAAAAAGCCGCAGGGCTTCCGTACAGTCCGCATCCACTTTACCGCAGAGGCAATCGAATGGCTCGGAGGGACAACGAAAGATGACGACGGCAATACAATCGGCAACCATACTCTTTTTTATGACCTGCTCTCACGGATGCGACTGTCCCCCGGCAGGGGCGATTCATTCCGCAGGCCGCAGGAATTGCAGCCCGGACAGTTCCAGTTCTCGGAAACCAGACTCGCGGAGGAATGGAACATAGGGAGAAAAAGAATCCGCAATCTCCTTGCAACGATGGAAAAGCTGGGCATGATAGCGGTGGACGCTTCCAAAACCGCTTCCGTCGCTTCCATGACCTGTGTCGAGGAATGGACGGACTTTCAGAACTTCCACGTCGTAAACCTTTGCAATCCCGCCCTGAATGGTATTCGAACGGCATCTGAACGGCCTTTGAATGGCATTTTATCCGGCAGCGGAGGCACGCCGCAGGAGAGGTGAAAACGTCTTTCAGTTTCGAGATATGCCAAGGTATCACCTCCCTTCGGTCAGTCATCCCTTGGCGCTCTCGCGGCTCACTGGCAGTTCGCCGGTGGCGGCGCTCGCAGGCTCGCACCGCTTAACCCTTATAAAACAACAGTTATGACAGAAGACAATAAGCAAGACACATCATTTCCGTCCGGCGGCAGCCGCACCGAATACATCGGAGCCAAAGTCACCGTGGAACAGAAACAGTACATCCGCCGCCTTGCCGCCGAGTGCGGCATGACCGTCAGCAGCTACGTGCTGGCAAGAGCTTTCAACTACAGGCCGAAAGCGAGGCTGACGGCAAGGCAGGAGGCGGTCATGGAGACCCTTATAGGATGCCGCAGCGACCTCGTGAACTACACGTCCGCGCTCCGTGGCATGAACCCCGAAAAGCGCAGACAGATGTTTAACAGTTACCCTTTCATGCTCGAATGGCTCAAGGAACTCGGCAGGCTGGCCGAGCGTGTCACGGACGTGCTCGACAAGGTACGGTTTTCCAACCGCCTGCCCGACGGGACAAGGAACGGTGAAGACAGGGAGGACGAGCCATGATAGGGAAAGCGAAATCCATCTCCCACGGGATAAATGACATCAGGTACATCACGGGAGAATCGAGGAACAAGAAACATCCCGAACGCATCTTCCACGTGGGGGACAATCTGCTGCCGCCCGGTCTGGATGCCACGGGTATATGGGATTCTATGCGGCTGACGCTGGAGAAGTCCAAACGGGTCAAAAATTCCGTCATCCGCATCGAGGTCAGCCCTGCGCCGGAACACACCAAAGACTTTACCATCGACGACTGGCAAAGGTTGTGGGACGACTTCACGGATGAGTTCGACAACATCGAACTGCTTGACAAGAACGGCAAGACCTATTCCCCGAAAACCGCCCTCAAAGGCAGCAAGGGCACGGTGTGGCTGCATCTGGAATCCAAGAGCGGCATTCCCCACCTTCACGGTGCGTTCTGCCGTATCGACGAACGGGGGAATATCAACAACGACCATGACATACACCTGCGGGCACAGCGGGCAGCCGAGCGTGTGGCCCTGAAACGGGGCTGGACGACTGCCGCCGAAGTACGTGAGACGAACATCGGGCAGGTGAACCGGGACTGCATGGAAACCCTGCAATCCATGGAAAGCTGGTCATGGGACGAGTACGTGGCCAGACTCCGGAGCAAGGGATATGAGTTTTGGGAGCTGCGCGACAACAAGAAGATATTGCGCGGTTACGTGCTGAAGAAAGGCAACGCCAGATACAAGGCTTCCGAACTCGGCAGAGGGCGCAACCTCATGGCGACCAAACTTGAAAGCACGTGGAAAAAGCTGCACGCGGCTCCCAAGACAAGGACTGTTTCGACACAGCCCGCCGCAGGGAAATCTATACCGACTACACCCCGGACGATTCCGGTTCACGCACAAGGAACGACACCGGTTCCGCAATACACCGGCTATCGTCCCGGTACCAGCCCGTACCATATCGACATCGACGGGGAAAGCCGCCGGTTCTTCATTCCCGATGAAGCGTTGGACGTATTCAATGACGAGTTCGACTACCGGGAGACAGCCAACAGCCGTGACCTCACGGACATGGCTGCGGCACTTTTCGTCGGGATGCTCGATACTCCGGCGGTTCCTTCGGGAGGTGGTGGCGGCAGTTCCAACGACCTGCCTTGGGGAAGACGCGAGGACGAGGACGAACGGGAATGGGCACGCCGGTGCGCCCGTGAAGCGGCAAGGGTAATCGGAAAGAAACCGAAGACAGGACGAAAAAGATAACAGCCTATGAATAAAAAATTCGATTTCTCGGAAATAGACGGGGCACTTCCGACTGCCGAAAAAATGCAGGAGCAAGACCGCATAATCGATGCGCTGAAAAACAATTATGAAGCTGTCCGCATTCTTAGTGCCAACGTGGAAAAGCTCGAAAACAGACTTTCGGAAGCCCTGCCCAAAATGGACGGGGCTGTTTCTTCCCTGCGTGGGGCAAGCACGGTCACACTCGGCGAGGAAGCGAGAAAGACGCTTGAACAGGAGGGAGAGAAAATCTGCCGGAAGATGGCCGACAGGATGGAACGGGAATGCGCAAGGCTAGCCGGACGCCTCTCGGCGAATGACCGTGTGCTTATCTCCGCAACCGCTTTCTGGTGTATGGTAGAGGCAATCATCTCCCTCGCGGCGGCTTTCGTTTGTACCTGCGCCGCGAACGCTCGTCTTATACATAGCATATTGCTGTGGGAAGTACTCGGCTGTACCGCTGCTTTTCTCGTTGTCTGTGTCACGTTGACCATTTTTATATGCCGCAAGTTAAGACGAGAATGAAACATTACCAATTAAATAAATATAAGTATGACAACAGTAAAGGTGAAATTCCGCCCGTCAACAGTCGAAGGCCGTCCGGGCACTATCGTTTATTTTGTAACTCACCGCCGTGTCGTCAGGCAAATCACAACCGGTTATAAGGTGTTCTCTCATGAATGGGATGATAAACAGTCAAGACCTGTTTCGGCACCGGCTGGCGAACGGATAACCGTTATTCAGACAATAATCCGAAAACTGGAGGAGAATTTGGAAAAGCTGAACAGGATTATTGAAAGATTCGATCTGCTACGACGAGGTTATTCATCTGAAGATATAATTATGGAGTTCCGGTGCACCGAAAAAGAAAATACCCTTTTTATATTCATGGAGAATCTCATCGAGCGACTCTGCCAATTAAATCACATCGGTACGGCCAAGAACTACCATACCGCACTCGGCAGCTTCAAATGATTCCGGGATAACAAGGACGTTCCGTTGGCAGTAATAGACCAGATGATAATGGAAGATTATCAGGTATACCTGAAATATACATTGACTGTTATAGTAAATAACTAAATATTTTTAGAGCATTGCGTATCAGTAATATATTAAATGTGATGATTTCTAGGTCTTAATAAAGAAGCAATAGTTATTTATGAGATATAAAGAACTTATCATTTTACAAAAAATAGGAAGGTAAAAATACATATAATACCCCTTTGTAGGTAATATTTCCTTATCATAAATGATTATGTATAACAATCTAATATAAATTAATATCAACTGACTACTAATACGATAGCTACACACAATAAATAGAAATATATAATTTAAGTAATATTATATGCATACAACAATTTATTAAAAATACCTAATAATTGGTATTGATGGATTTAGCTAAACAAACGAACTTTGCGGGCAAAAAATAAAGCAAGATGGAAAACCTATATGAATTGTTGGAAGAAGCAGCACATAAAGTGCCGACAAAAGGAATTGTTATTGTAAATAATAGTCAATGTGATCTTTTTCTAACTTATTCAGAGTTACGAGAAAAATCTAGAAAAATAGCTTTTATTTTAAAATCTTACTATCAAGTAAAGCCTGTCAGTAAGATAATAATCTCTGTTGAAAAATCCGAAAATTTTATATTATTATTTTGGGGATGTGTTATGGCAGGTTGTATACCCGTTTTAATGCCTTCTGTACAATTCAGTAATAAGAACTCTATTGCTTTTGAACGCCTAAAGAATGCAATTGATATATTAGGTGTAGTTACACTTATAACAAATGATATTAATCTATTTGAATATTATAAATCTTCATTTCATAAAGCTGTGTGTGTTGAAGATATTATGAAACAATTGGATTTGTTGCAAGATTATTCTTTACACATACCTAAAAGAGATAGTAAAGATTTATGTGTTATTCAGTTTTCATCAGGAAGTACAGGGGCACCCAAAGGAGTCATGCTTAGTTTTAACAATATTTTAACTAATTTGAAAATAAAAACTCTTGCGGATGAAATTACAACTGAAGATACTTTGATTCACTGGATGCCATATTTTCATGATTATGGTCTATTTGGAAATCATTTGGTTTGTTTGTATAACCAAATTACAGAAATAAAAATAGAGCCTTTTTCCTTTTTAAGAGATCCTTTGATTTTTCTAAAGAAAATTTCCGAATATCAAGTAAGTATTTGTGGCGGTACGACACCTTCAGGATTGGATTTGTTAATTCAAAAGTTAGAACAATCTAATGACATAAAAGAATTGGATTTATCTCAAGTGAAGACTCTTTCAATTGGAGCAGAAATGGTTCCATCTAATTTATACGTCCGATTATCCCCCCTTTTTCAACTTGGGTTTAATCGAAATGCATTCCGCCCTTCATATGGAATGGCTGAAACAACATTGATTGTTTCTTCCTGTTTACCGGGTTATGGAAATAAAAATATAAGAATAAATAGAGAGGCGTTCTATGAAGGGATTATCAAATTAGTCGATAAACAACAAGATTTTTGTGAATTTGTTAGTGCAGGTAGAATATTACCAGGCTTACAAGTACGCATTGTTAAAGACGGTATTCCTCAAAATAATTTAAATTTAGGAGAGATTCAAGTAAAAGGCGCTTGTGTCATGTCTGGTTATTATAATGACATACAATCAACAGATGAAGTATTAAAAGACGGTTGGTTAAGTACAGGAGATTTGGGCTTTTTTGATTATAACAATATTCTTTATATAGTAGGTCGAAAAAAGGAAACAATTATAGTAAATGGACAAAACTTTCATCCTTTTGATTTAGAAAATTGTGTCTTAGAGAAATTTGGTCTTTCAATTGAAAAAACTGTATTTACATCTTTTTATTCTTCTACAGAAAATCGTGAAATTGTACTTCATTTCTTTGTATTATCAAGAAAAATGTCGGAAGAACAAATAAGACAATTAATAAATGAATGTAACGCATTTCTAGCAGACAAAGTTGGATTTGCTCCAGAATACTCTATAAAGATAAAAAAAGGAGAAATACTCAGAACTTCTAGCTCTAAAATAAAACGTCGATCTATGGCAAAGTATTTTGAGCAAGGACAGTATAATAAATCAATTGTAAAACTAAACAAAGAATCTCATAATATGGATTATTTATTGGTTCTCAAAAAAATATGGTCAGAAGTTTTAAAAACAAACCTCATTCATATAGAAGATAACTTCTTTTCTTTAGGAGGAGACTCAATACGCAGTATGATGGCTGTTTCTAAACTTGAAGAACTGTTAAATATTAAATTAGAAAATAGTTTCTTCTATAAATATCCGACCTTAGTCTCTCAAAAACATTATCTTGAACAATATTTATTAAAAGAACTTCAATCTCCTTTAAATGAATATGAACTGTTAGTTCGAGAGTTTATCAGCGAAGAAATAGGAATTCCCTCTTTAGAAATACAATATACAGAAAATATTATAACTAAAGTGACTTCTTTTGCCGCTGTATATCAAATGATGAAGCGCTTAACTGAAGTTTTTGATAAAATAACATTAGATGATATAAAAGATAAAACTTGTATACGAGATATAGCACAAACCATTAAGGAACGCTATGTAACTCCAGAGGGGTATTCTTTTCCGTTAATGGATTTCCAAGAAACATTATTCTATCACAGTAAAAGTTTTATCCGTAATGAACCGACAGGATTAAGTTGTTATATCATTTGTCGGACACAATTGAAAGGTTTTTTTGATCCAGCATGTTGGGACAAGACGTTAAATCACATTATTAACTGTCATCCATTGTTACATTCTATTCTTTCCGAAGAGTCGGATAAACCTGAGATGATAACTCTTCCTGAATATCCGACATTTAAAAGTTCTTATGAAGATATAACTTCAATGAACAAAGAACAACAGGAAACATTCTTTTTACAAAAGGACGAAAAAGATCATGATCACAGATTTGACCTTAAAGAGTATCCTTTATTCTATTGTAATATTTATAAAACAGGGGAAGATGAACATGAATTAATTATACATATTGATCACCAGATAATTGATGGTTTCAGCTTTTTTCAATTCCTTCAAGAATTAACATCAACTTATGATCAGTTTATCGCTGGTAAAGAAATAACTGTTGAACAAGAAAAAGGTCTAACTTTTTCTGACTATGTTTTTGTGGAGAGATTCAGAAGGCAAACAAAGCGATATCAGAATGCAATGGATTTTGCCCTAAAGGTGTTTAAAGATTTACCAGAGAAAATATCTATTCCCACGAAATGTCAGCCATCTTTAATAAATAAAGTCCATTTTAATACCTTACATACGGAATTGGATTCTTTATTGATGAATAAAGTTCTTGAAATCAGTTCTCATACTTCTGGTATATGCCTTAATTCCTTACTTATGGCATGCTATTTTAAACTGATGAATTTGTGGTCTGGACAAAATGATCTCATTATCAACATGCCTGTATTTAACAGGGAACAGCATTTACCTAATGCAAAAAATATAATAGGTAGTTTTCTTGATATTTTCCCTGTCCGTATCCAAACATCTCCACAAGAACCGATTGTTTCTATTGCACGTAAGATAGAACAATTTGTACGAACCATGCTTGAGTATCCAATATCTTCAATAGAATTGTCCAGAAAAATCGCAGAACAGGAAGGCTTAAAACAAAGCTCTTTGAGTGCAATTATTTTTAGTAATTCTATCAATATGCTTCCCAAAGGTATCAGTCATTCATCTAGATATTTGACAATTGGTGCGCCTAAAGTACAGACAGGTGCACCTGGTACTTATATAGACCTTGTTATGTATACATGGGAAAATAAATGGTGTTTTGATTGGAATTATGTTCGTGAGCTATTTGATGCGGAATACATACAACTACTTTCTGAACAATTCACGTCTATGCTTAACCAATTGGTAGATGATACAAACACTAAGGGATACGAAGAGCGTTCATGTTCAAATATACTCCCTCTCTTCTATATAAAATTATTGGAGCAAACAAATAAAACAGAACATGCTTATCCTCTTAAAACAATATATGAACAGATCAGTAATACTGTAGATTTGTATCCTAATAGAGAGGCGATCTCTTATCAAGGAGTTTCTTTAACTTATACAGAGTTTTGGAAAAAAGCTAATCAGATGGCGCATTTCTTACGTTCTCTTGGAGTGGTACGAAATTCTAAGGTTGCTTTATTACTGAACAGAACGCTTGATTTGCCTATAGTACAACTTGGAATTCTTTTAGCAGGTGGGGCGTATGTGCCAATTGACCCTTCTTATCCTTCGGATAGAATACAGTATATGATAAATGACTGTGGAGCAGAAGTTCTTGTAACTCAAGGAATACATGTAGACAATATTAATAGTTCATATACCCCCAACATTAAACATTGTGTGTTACTTGATGATGATTCTATTCCTTTACCTGATACATATCGTCGATACACCGTAAATGATATAAATAGTCAATCTATGGATAATATAGTACCTTGTAATACTCCTGATGATTTGATTTATATGATTTATACTTCTGGTTCAACAGGACAACCTAAAGGTACAATGCTTAGGCATAGAAATGTATCCAATTTTTTGAATTATGAGAAAGAAGCGTTTAATGTAAACTGTAATAACAGGTTTGCTTTAATAACATCGTATTCCTTTGATATGACTGTTACTTCTAATTGGCTACCTTTCATTGCCGGAGCTTCTTTACACATTCTTTCCGATAATGCAACTAAAGATATAGAGAAACTTCTGTATTTTATAGATGAAGAAAAAATCAATTTTTTGAATGTAACTCCCTCTCATTTTTCAATGTTGGTAAATATGTTGGGATTTTTGGAGAGACCTGTAAACCTATCACCCAATATGACTATTATGCTGGGTGCTGAAATTATCAATGTTTCGGATATAAACAGGTGGTTAGAAAATTATCCTTTGCACAAATTTATTAATGAATACGGCCCTACAGAAACAACGGTGGCTTCCACTTTTTATCCTATCCCGATTGAAGAAGACGGCAAATGTCATTTAAATATAGTTCCAATAGGGAAACCGATTTATAATACACAAGTATATGTATTAAATGATAATTTAGAATATACACTACCAGAAGTTCCTGGTATCCTTTATATTGGAGGCGAGGGAGTGTCATGTGGTTATTTGAATAAAGAAGAGAAAACGAAATCTGTATTTATCAATAATCCTATTACTCATGAAGGAATTGTATATAATACAGGAGACGTTGTAAAGATGACTGTAACTGGCGATATTGTATTTGTAGGACGTAAAGATTTTCAAGTAAATGTCAGAGGGTATAGAATTGAATTAGGAGAAATAGAGAATGCTTTATTAAAAGTATCAGGTATTACAGAGGCTTGTGCAGAGATTCAATATGATGTAAACAAACAGCCTGTAGTTGTAGCTTTTTATGTTACAGCAAATAATTATGATTTAGAATACAAGGATATAATGTCTGTTCTGCAAATGAAGATACCTCACTATATGTTACCTTCCGCAATGGCTAGAATAGAGCAGATTCCAATTTCTGCCAATGGAAAAACAGACAAGAAGCAATTACCCAATATTGCGAATCAGAAACAAAATTTTGTTAAAAGGGATATTGTAGGTCCAAGGAATGAAAGGGAAAAACAAATAACCTTAATCTGGGAAAAGGTATTAGGGATACCAGAGGTAGGTGTATTTGATAATTTCTGGGATATAGGAGGCGACTCTATCCGATCTGTAAGGTTAATAAAAGAATTAAAGGAGGTCGGATTAACCAACATCAAATTAAAAGATTTATTCGATAAACCTACGATAGCCGAACTGCTTGAACAAGAAATAGAGAATAATAAAGTTGAGAATCTCATTTGTATGAAAAAGGTTTCTACTCCATATGCAAAACTTATATGTCTTCCATATGCAGCAGGAACCCCTGGTATGTATAGTACATTTTCTGGGGATTTTACCGGAGAAATCAACTTATATACAGTACAATATCCGGGACATGGAGATGGACGTGAGATAAAGTCCTCTGTAGAAGAAGTTGGTGCGCTATTAGCCAATGAACTGAAAGAGGCTGATAAAGAGATTCCTTTGTTTATCATGGGATATTCTTACAGTTGCTATATTGCTTATGATATCTGTAAACGATTTGAACAAGAAAATATTCCGATACAGGGTATTATAATGATTGGTGGAACTCCTCCTACATTGCGTGATGACTTAATGCAATTCTTTTCAAATGACGATAATGCCCTTTTGGATTATTCACGTGCAAAAGATCTGTTGAATGAAGAATTGATCGCAACTTTATCAGATGAAGAAAAACATGAATATTTGCATGAGTTGAGAATGAATACTGTAGCAATGGTAAATTACAAGTTTCTTGATTGTAAATTGAAAACCCCATTATGTTCCATCGTCGGTAGAGAGGATGAGCCTACAATTCGAAACAATCAACATCTATGGAATAATTACTTTCAGAAAGTTTCTTTCCACCAATTGCCAGGAGGGCATGTTCTTATTACAAAATATCATGCGGAATTAGCTAAGTTGATAATGAATTATATAGAATTGCATGTATAAATATGCTTGTATTACCCTTTTCCGATATAGCAGTAGAAATTGTGGAAGATAGTCCTTTTGCTACTTCAGATAATCTCTTTAATGAGGAAAAAATATTCATTAAAAGAGAATGGTCTGAAATACGTCTTAAAACTTATATTTTGGGACGTTGTGCCGCACATCGTGCCTTACAGACTTTACAAAAGGAAATAGTTCCCATTTTAAAAGGAAGAGATGGTGAACCAATATGGCCATTTGACATAGTTGGTTCTATATCTCATAAAGATGCAATAGCAGTTGCTGCTGTTGGAAAGAAAAAGAGGTATAAGGGTATTGGAGTAGATATTGAAGATCAAACGACGATATTATCAAAAAAGGAATATTCTCTTTTTTGTACACCCCAAGAGATAGCGTGTATAGATAAGAAAGAATTTTCTCCTATTGACATTTTTTCACGTAAAGAAGCTATTCTAAAGGCATATTATACAGCATATAGTAAATTATGCAATTGGATTGATATTGACACGATAAATGTATCTAAAGCTTCCAATGTAACTATAATATGCATGTTAAAAAAAAATTTTATTATAAACCTATGTTGTGTAGAAAAGTAAAAACAATTTTAGTCATTATGGGAATATGTTGTTTCCCTATGATATCTTGGGCACAAGTTTTTCTTTCTGGTCGAATCGTAGATAAAAAGACAAATGAACCTGTTGTAGGAGCTTCTGTATATATACGAAAAAATCAGGTTGGAGATAATGCAAATGATAATGGGTTATACAGAATAAAATTACCTCAAAACGGAACGTATCTTGTAGAGGTTTCTTTTATCGGATACAAAACAATAAAACAGTCTGTTACTGTAAATAGAAATACAACTAAAAATTTCTTTTTGGAAGAAAGTACAGAAGTGTTGAATGAGGTCGTGGTAAAAGCATCCTCACAGCAGGCAGAAATAAATCATATACGTAAAAGTCCTATGGCTGTAACGGTTGTTGATGGAGCAAAATTAAGAGGTCGTTCAACTGGAATTGAAGAAGTACTTACTCGTACTTCTGGAATCAAAGTTAGAAAATCCGGAGGTTTGGGTAGCTCTTCTAAAATGTCCATACATGGTCTGGAAGGAAAAAGAGTAGCTATTTATATAGATGGTTTTCCTTTAAATAGCCCCGATGGTTCATTTGATATAAACGACATACCTATTGATGCCATTAAATATATTGAGATATATAAAGGAATAGTTCCTGCTGAATATGGCAGTGATGGTCTGGGAGGAGCGATTAATGTTGTTACAAGAGAGGACGAGTGTGACTTGGTAGGCTTTACTCAGGAGTTTGCTTCATTTGGTACTTCCAAAACGTTAGTCAGTGTAAAAAAAATGTTTGAAAAACCAGGGATTCAAATTGGAGGAGGTTTTTTTCATAATAAATCGGATAATAATTATAAAATGACTTATCCTGTTTTTGAAACAAATTTACCTTCAAGTGCCTACCAAGAAGTAATAAGAAATAATGATTATTATAGGTCCACAATGTATAATGTAGGTTTAACATTTACAAAATTCTGGTTTGATAAGATTGAATTAGAATGTGCTTTTTATAACAATAAAAAGGGAATTCAGGCCTTAGATTTTGATTCACGTTTTTCTCATACACATGGGACAAACATTATGCCTACTTTAACTTTAGAGAAGAAGAATTTCTTATTTAAAAACCTTGAATTCAAGTCAGGTCTAGTAACTCCAATCATTCATACGCATTTGGTTGATACCGCTAGAACAAAACGGCAATGGGATGGAACCATAACAAATACAATGGGAGAAACTGATGATAATTTATTAAACTATTCAGATGACAAACAATTTGAAATCAGACATAAATTGAATTTAAAATACAAGTTAAAGCAACATACCTTTAATCTTAACAATCAATTCACATATTCAAGGTATAGACCTAAGGATGATTATACAGCAGAATATGTTGGTTTTGACCCTAGTGGTTTTCCCAGTAATATGAAGGGAAATACTTTGGGGTTAGCACATGAGTATTCTTCACGTAATAACAAACTTCAAAACTCTTTAATGTTCAGTCTATACTATTTAAATTCTGGAATATATAGAACAAGTGATAAAATTGTAGATGAATCTGAAAGTGTTAAGAAAGAACCGAAAAAAACAAAAATAAACAATTTTTACTATGGAATAAGTGAAGGAATCAGTTATGAATTTTTCAAAGGGGTGAGAGGTAAATTTTCCTTATCACATAACGTGAGGCTTCCTGATACGGAAGAATTGTTTGGAGACGGAGTGACAGTAAAGCCTTCAGTTGATTTAAATCCCGAAATAAGTAATAATATAAATTTAGGGTTAATCATGGATAAAAGTAATTTTATGGGGTTAAGTCGTTTTCAGTTAGAGACAAATTTATATTATATGTATATAACAGATATGATAAGTTTATTTCCTGCTGATATACGAATGATTTATACGAATTTGGGTAAGACTCAGATCATGGGGGGAGATTTTGATTTAAAAATAGATGTGACTCCACAGCTTTATAGTTATTTTAACTTAACCTATCAAGATATTCGGGATAAGCTAAAATGGACTACTAATGACCAAAGTGTGAAAAACCCGACTTATGATAAACAGGTACCCAATATTCCTCGTTTTTATTTTAACTATGGTTTAGAGTATCATACAGAGGGATTACTTGGGAAACATGAAATATCTAGAATCTATATAGACGCATCTTACGTTCATGATTTTGATTGGAGTTGGCAAATGAGTAACTTACCAGAACAGCGAAAGAAATGGTTAATTCCTCGTAGTCATCTTTTTACGGCAGGATTCCAGCAATCTATTTGGAAAAATAAAGTATCATTAGGGTTTGAAGTTGAAAATATATTCAACAAGGAGAGCTATATGGAATTTAAAAAGCCTTTACAAGGTCGTACTTTTAAAATTAAATTACGATTTAATTGGTTTGGTGATGAATCTTCAGGGGGAGCGATGAGTTTGTAATATTATAAATAATTATTTTAACTAAAAAAATAAAAAAAATGAAAAATCAATGGTTTTTATTGTCGCTATTAGCGACCTTTTTAAGTTTTATTTCATGTAGTAAAGATGATCCGTTTCCAACAGATGAAGAAGACGATATGAGTTTTGTTCATAGTGTCACGGTGGGTGATAATGCTTATGTTAGTCTATTTAAAGATTTAAATGTAGAACAGACAAGTACACAAAATTCTTTGGTCTTTGCAAAAGAATCTTTTCTTTTTACTTATGGGGGTAACATTTATGTCTTAGAATCGATGAATGCCCGTTTATATAAGTACAGAGTCGAGAATGGTTTGCTAATTCAAGAAAAAGAAACGATGATTCTCCCTTCCGGTTCTCTTCCTGCATTCCTTACATTTGATTCAGAAGAAAAAGCTTATATATCATGCGTAGGATTGGGAAAATTGTATATAATAAATCCTACGACAATGCAAAAAACAGGTGAAATAGATTTATCTGAATATGCAATTGGGAAAGAAAGTGGTGATAAAAATCCTGAACCTGGTGCTTCGGTTATTAGAGATGGTATTTTATATGTAGGATTAGCTCAAGATAAGTCCCAGTTTAACCCTAATACTGGAGCTTATGTACTTTTGATTGATACAAAGACAGACAAGCCTATTAAAATGATATCTGATAATAGAGCTACAATGGCAACCGCTTATGAGTATTCAGGTGATCCTTTCATTGATGAAAAAGGCGATCTTTATATTTATTGTGTAGGAGGCTTCGGATATTTTGCAAACTGTACAGAAGGTTTCTTGCGTATAAAGAAAGGAGAAACAGACTTTGATCAGTCATACTATTTCCCAATAGAAACAATTAGTATACCGGACATAAAGGGTAATAAAGCAAATTATATTTATAGCAAAACATATACAGGAAATGGTAAGCTATATGGATATTTCAATGTTCCGGGATATGTTAGTAATCCACCTGATTATGTAAATGACAAATCAATGCAAACATTTGAAATAGATGTTTATAATAAAACTGTCAAAAAAATGAACTTTGACGGAACTACGGGTTGGTCATGTAGTCAATGTAAAGCAGGAGACTATATGGTGTTCGGGATGGCTTCTACTCAAGGAACAGGTTATTATCTTTACAACTATAAAGAAGATAAGTATGAACCTTTAAAGATAAAAACAGAAGGTAATCCCTTCAAAATTCAATATTTAAAATAAATAAAGACTGCCGGAAGCTAAAAGATTCCGGCAGCTTTTTAATTTTTATGGAATGAACAATCGTAATTATGACTGTATAATCATTATAAGTGTAATCTCAGGTTTATTTATCACAACCTGCGACTATCTAGTACAGATGAAAACTGTTGAAACAGATTATTTTGTTTCAAGACTACTTTCTTTAGAAGAAACTATTTTAAATTTATCATCTTTTGGATGTATTTTTACTTTTCCTTTTTGGATATTAGGGACATACTTCATATACACAACAATGTGTAAAGTTAATAAAAAGCTTGCGCTTATTAATACATTCTGTATATCTTATTCTTTATTGATGTTGGGGTTTTATCATTACAGCTATGCCATAATATATAGTATTGGTACATCAAAAATGATAATGCAAACAAATATAGATTGGCAATTATTAACAGGATCTAATATACCTTTTTTCCCCTTTATGTTTATTCTACTTCCAGTGACCTGGCTGATTGTTGGATTTAGTAACTTTTCATCCAAAGCTATAGTTCCTCGATGGTCTATAGTTGTGAACCCTGTTATACTAACAATTATTTTATCTATTGTCACTTGGATAATTCCCAAGACCGAATGCTTACTACCAGGCATTTTTAGTTTGGGGATCACTCTGTATTATATAATTTGTTGGATAAGCTTAAAAAAAGATAGAAATTTATGTCTAAAAAGAAAGTTTTAGTAATTGGTGGCACAGGGATTGCGGGACAATTTATTACAGATTACTTGCTACATTATCATGATATTTGTGAATTATTTATAGCATCAAGAGGTATTCATAAGATATCAGAGAAGAAAGTAAAGTTCATAAAAATGGACATACATGATACCCAAAATATAGAATCTGTTATTAAACAATTTGATATTATAATTTTGGCACTTGGTCCTTTTTCATGTGTAGGAACAGATATTTATACAATTTGTTTAAGAAATCACGTAATATGTGTTGATATTAATGATGACTATGGACATAGTGGACGTGTACTAGAAATAAAAAATGAGAACATAACAAATTTTCGGGGAACAATTTTTACAGGAATGGGATTATGTCCAGGGTTGACAACTTTCATGCTAGAATATGCTGCAGAACAATTAAAAAAAACTGTTTTAGAAGCCGAATTGAGAATCTATTTTGGAGCAGGTGTTGTTTCTGGAACAGCTTCAATAATCAATATGTTTGAGGGTTTTAAAGATGACCTGATGCTCCTTTCAGAAAGGGAAATCCGAAGAATAAAACCAACTAAATATCATTCAGATAGAACTTTTACTTTTGATCGTTTTCATTCCAATATGCCATTAATATTCTTTTCTAGTCCTGAAATAAGGACTATACAACGAGCTAGTCGATTTGAAGAACTACAAAATTTTGATTGTGCTTTTCATCTGCAAAATCTTCCTATGGGCATAGTTCCCTTACTAAGAAAGAGCTCTTTTATTAGAAAATTGATTTGTAAAATGGTCAATAAACAACAGGGGCAATTGGAGAAAAATGAGAAAAACGAGAAATCTGTGATAGTATGTACTTATGTAAGAAATCAAAATTCTATTGTAAAATGTTTATTGCACTCAGATTCCTCATTTAGATTAACAGGAGTATTTTGTGCGGTAATTGTGCTCTCGATAATAAAAGGATGTATACCAATTATGCCTGGCATCTTTACTTTTGAAGACATAAATATCAATCTGCACATGTTAAACGAAATATTAAAAAACAACAACATAAATATATCTATAGAGGAATAGTATTATGGTTTATAATAAATATATAGGAATAATAGGTGGAACTGGAACAATTGGTTCTATTATAGTTAAATATTTATTACAACTACAAACTCACTTCCATGTTTTAATTGGTGGTAGGAGATCCATAAAAGAAATATCTATGTCTACATTTTATAATAGTGAGCGACTTAAGTATAACCAAATGAACTATAACAATGATGTAGAATTGGATAATTTTTGTTCTCAATGTTTGTTGGTTATTAATGCTGTTGGACCTTCATTTAAAATAAATGACAAGATTGCCTTACATGCATTAAGAAATAATTGCCACTACATCGATATAGGAGGATATGGCATTTTGCGTGATTTATTAAAACCATATGAAAAAAGCATTGAAGCTCAGAAACTTTGCTTTATTATAGGTGTTGGTTGGATGCCTGGTATTTCAGGCGTATTTTCTAAAACTATTATAGAGACTCATTTAAACAGCCCAGAAAATACTAATTTTAATATCTATTATGGTGCTGTTGATAATTGGTCATATAGTTCAACTTATGATCTGGCAGCATCATCTATGGGAAAAACACGTTCCTATGTTTATTCTCATGGAAAGGAAATACAGGTGTCTCCTTTTCGATATACACATCACAAATTTTTTCCTTTCATTGGACATAAAAAAATATGTATGCCATCATTTGACGAACAATTAACTCAATTGGCTACTTCTTTAAAACAAATAAGAAAGATATCAACATTCATTATGCTAAATGACTATATCTCAATGGGGAAGTTTATGTTTATAAAGATCTTTTATAAACATAATTTAAATAAAGCAACACTTATGTTGCAAGATGATTATCAACGTCTCGTTAAGAAAGAGAATAAGTGGGGAAGTGTAATTTGTCAAGTTTCTAAAATAGAGCCAGAAAGAAAGATAGATACCTTTTACTATTTATATACAAAAAATAATTTATTATATACTGCATTACCTGCTGTTATTACTACTCAATACATTTTAGAAGGTAAAACAAAAATAGGATTAAATTGTCTTTGTGACTCTTTGAATTGCCAATCTTTTATGTCGGATTTAGACTTTTACGGAATAAAATATTCATATTATGAACATAAAAATTAAAAAGAAAATTCTTGTGTGTATGTTGTGGTTATGTGCCATAGCATGTTTCACTGGTTTTCCCTGGATATTTTTCTCATGGGATGTAATTCACTCTTACATGGGAATCCATGATATACCATCAGACTTGACAATTGTCTTGTTTCGAGAAGAATGTTTGTTCTTCGGTTTTTTCTGTATTTATTTTCTCTTTCTTAGAAATATCGAAAAATATAAAGGACTTATTAGCTTCTGTTCTTTCTTAGTCGCATTTATGGGTGGTTTTATGTACTTGCTAAAACTTCAAACAGGGATTGTACATATATCATCAGATTATGAACCTTTTATTTGGCTTATAATTGGAAGTTTCATATTTTATTTAAATCATAGTATTAATGGTATAGCACCAAAGAAACAAAAACTTCCCGTTTTAAGTTGTTTATTCCAAGTGCAGGCAGGAGTATTGCTATTGAACATTGTAAATATTTTAGTCCCCGAACAGACTTGGGAAATAATGTTCAATATTTCTTATTCTACAGTTTCACCTTATGATAAATATACATTTGGAATGATAAGTGGTTTTACTGCTTTCTCTTCTATTATTATATATTATATCAGTAATAGGATTCTTTTTTTTATGAATTTATCTAAAGCGATTCTCATTTTCTCTTTTCTTTATTTCTTAGGTTTCTTTGTGTGGGGAAACTTTAGTGAGTTGTATAAACCTCTATTTATTTTATATGTAGTATTAGTTGAGATTTTAAATATTGTAGGAATTAATTATATATTTAAAAGGAGGATATATGAGAAATAAAGAAGGGCTAGTCGATGATTTGATAACATCAATTCCAGGAGAATGGAAATTTGATGAACAAGTATCACAACATTTCGACACTCATGTAAGAAAAAGTGTCCCATTGTACGAGGAAGTACAAAAGGCTGTTATCGAAATAAGTGAATGGTTTATTAGAGACAATAGTGTTGTATATGATTTAGGTTCCTCTACAGGAGAAACCATTTCTCTTTTATTACAAAAGCATTCAAGAAAAAAGAATGTGAGATTCATCGGAGTCGAAGAAAGTTTACCAATGATAGAGATTGCAAGAAAAAAATGTAGTAGCGAATTAGTTCAATTTCTACAACAACATATAGAGGAAATAAATGAATTTGCTAATATAGATTTAGTTTTATCATTGTATACGTTACAGTTTTTACCTTTATGGAAAAGAAAAAAAGTCTTACAACGGATATATAATGGATTAGTAGAAGGTGGAGCTTTTATATTTGTAGAGAAAATAAGGGCGGAAAATTCACTGTTTGAGGATATATGGAATGACTTGTATTGGGATTTTAAGCAAGAAAATGGTTTGAATGAACAACAAGTTATAAAAAAGGCTCAAAGTTTGAGAGGCGTTTTGATTCCATTGAGTCTTACAGAGAATTTGAGTCTACTATCTGATGTCGGTTTTCAATGTATGGATACTTTCATTAAATGGCACAATTTTGCAGGAATTATAGCTGTAAAAATGCCTTCGAAAAATGATATAGAAGAAAATACTTATTTAAATACAGATAAAAATAATAAAATACAGCAATGAATACAAAGTTGATAATTCACATAGTAATTAGTTTGATCTCATTAAGTGGATTAATTGTTTATTATTACGCATTTCTACTAGGTTACAAAAAACATAATTCTCAATTAAAAAAACAATCAAAGATTCCGGAAAAGTTATATTTTATGAGCACTTATCCAGCACTCATATGGTATGTATTACCCTTTATAGAGCAACCAAGGATGCATGGAATATATGACTGGTTAAATGGCGAATTTGTTTTTTTTAATGTTTTGTATATTCCAGTTTCTTTTCTGTTGTTTGTATATTTCTTTGGCATTTGGGGTAAAAAGTCTGTTTCTCAAAATATTGAAGCTACTAAAAGTGCATTTTATGCCCCAAGTAAATTGTTAACAGAAGGAATATATGCAAGAGTTCAACATCCAATGATCATAGGGGATATATTAGGACATTTTTCTTTGGTGTTATTAACAGGTGGAATCTACACTTGCATTTTATTCCCTATATATGTATTTATAGATCTCTTTATGATAAAAATACAGGTTAAGTATTCTTTAGAACCATATTATAAATCAGAACTTATAGTTTATAGAAAGAAAACCCCTGTTCTCCTTGATCAAAAACTATTATTTATAGTTTTATTTATGGCATTGTTGGTTATTTGTAATTTTTTAAATTATACAAAAATAATATGATTTATTTTAGCTGGGCCACCCAAATTATTTTGGCCATAATTTCATTTCTTTGGTTGATTCCTTATTATATAGCATTTAAGGTTGGGAATCGTAAATATATGTCTAAAACACTAGATTTATCTTGCAATAATAGATATACATTAATGTATTATTCGGGCTTTTTTATATCTATTCTTTGGTATATTATGCCCTTCTTAAATCAACCTCGCTTCAAACTAAACATTTTTTCTTTGTTTGACATAAAAGTAATACTGTTGGAAAATGTTCTTTACAATATTATCCTTATTGCATTAATTGGATATTTTATGTCTGTTTGGGGTACTAAAGTGGTAAATTGTAATCTGCAAGCAACCAAAGATAGGTTTTTGCATCCTTCAAAGTTAATAACGGAAGGTCCCTATAAAAAAGTGAGAAATCCGATGATAATGGGAGATCTATTTTGTCATTTAAGTTTTATTCTTCTGCTTGGAGCCATACATACATTATGTTTATATATAATTTATATATGTATTAATCTTGTAATTGTATATATAGAAAATAAATATTCATTATGTATACATTTCAAGAAAGAATATGAAGAATATGCTAAAAAAACTCCAGCTTATATGAATCAGGAATTATGGCTGTTTGCTATTTTTTACTTGGTAATTATTGTGACAAATATTTGTCTAACTACGACAATATATATTTAAATAAATAATGAAGAAAAAAGAAGGATTATCTAGGTTACTGGAAATTGCGGGAGAAAAAAAAAGTTTATTGCTTTTCTCCGGGTTATTTTCCGCTATAAGTGCATTATGTATACTTATACCATTTTGGTCTATATATGAAATATTAAAGGAATTGCTTGTTCATGCTTCTGATTTATCTACGATAGATTCTGAGCTAATGATCAGTTGGGGGTGGCTTGCTTTTATTGCTTTGATTGTGGGTGTACTATTTTTGTATGCGGGATTAATGTTATCTCACATAGCCGCCTTTCGTATTTTATATGGGTTAAAAATAAAACTTTCAGAGCATATAGGTCAGTTGTCTTTGGGATATTTAAATTCGACATCTATCGGTTGTATAAAGAAAATCATGGAACAAAATGTCGAAAAAATAGAGCATTTTATAGCTCACACTATTCCCGATTTGGTGAATGTGTTTGCAACCATAACTTTTATGTTTATTATCTTTTTTTCTTTAAATGGTTGGATGGCATTCACCGCTCTATTATGCATACTTTTAAGTATAGGAATGCAATTTTCTAATTTTGTAGGGAAAAGAGCTACTGCACTTACGAAAATCTATTTTGATGTCCAAGAACGCATGAGTGCTTCAGCTGTTCAATATGTGAGAGGTATGCCAATTATAAAGATATTTGGACAAAGTATACGTTCTTTTCGGCAGTTCAATGCCGAAATCGAAGCGTATAAAACATTTGCTTTAAAATGCTGTAATAACTATCAAAATGGTATAATTGCATTTATTATTCTGTTGAATTCAATAGTCACGTTTATTCTTCCTGTAGGAATATTAATAATGACCTCTGATCCTAAAAACATCTCATTAGCTGCAATTTATCTTTTTTTCATCGTGATGGGGCCCGGAGTAGCTTCCCCTGTATATAAACTCGCATTTTTAGCTTCAGGAACTGTAGAAATTAATGAAGGAGTAAAACGTATAGACAAAATATTTGAGGAAAAAAAACTATGTGAACCAGTTGTTCCTCAAATACCTCAGACGTATGATATTGAATTCAGAAATGTAAGTTTTGCTTACGAAGATAGAGAAAATATGACAAAGACAGAAGCGCTGAAGGATATCTCTTTTATCGCTCGACAAGGTGAAGTAACAGCTCTGGTTGGACCTTCTGGGTCAGGGAAGTCAACAATAGCCAATCTCATTCCTCGCTTTTGGGATGTTTCCTCTGGAGAGATTTTAATAGGGGGAATAAACATAAAAAATATTTCCTCACCCCAATTATTGGAGATCGTGTCTTTTGTATTCCAAGATACGTTTCTTTTCAATGATACCATATATGCCAATATTACAGCAGGAAATACTCAAGCTAGTTTATCGGATGTTATACAAGCTGCTCAAGCTGCCCAATGTGATGATTTTATTCGAAGTCTTCCTAAAGGATATGATACGATTGTCGGAGAGAGAGGCGTTTTTCTTTCTGGAGGAGAGGCACAACGAATTTGTATAGCTAGGGCTATTTTACGAAATTCTCCTATTTTAGTATTAGATGAAGCAACAGCTTTTGCTGACCCAGAAAATGAATATAAAATACAACAGGCCTTACAAAAGTTAATAAAAGGTAAAACTGTTATTATCATAGCTCATAGATTGTCTTCTATCACCTCTGCTCATCAAATTCTTGTTTTTAAGGAAGGATGTTTAGTTCAAAAAGGAAGACATGACGAACTTCATGTTACTACAGGCATATATAAAAATATGTGGAATGCTTATATAAATGCACATAACTGGAAGTTAAATCTAAAAAAATGAAATAATATGATTACAAAGGCTATAAAACATATTACTATAGGACAAACCAAACGTTTATACAAGCCTGTGGGGTATACAATGCTTGCAAACTTTATAAATATAGTTCCCTTTTGTCTTTCAATAGAAGTTATAAATACCCTTTTTAAAGCTTTTGATGGAACTGGAACTCCTCTAAACATATCTAAATTATGGGGGCTGATTGTGATAATGTTTGTATACATAATTTTTATGATTTTTGGAGAAAAGAAATCCTATAATGCAAATTTCCGGGAAGCATACAATATTAGTGCAGAAGGTCGTATTGCTTTAGCCGAACATTTACGCAAGTTGTCATTAGGTTTTCTTTATAAAAAAGATTCTGGAGAATTATCTTCCATGTTAATAACTGATTTTGCTATGACAGAACAAGGGATGTCGCACCATCTTCCTCAATTGCTTGGTGCACTGGTCATGCCTATTTTTGCTTTTTTAGGTTTATTGTTCGTAGATTGGCAGATGTCTATTGCTATGTTTTTATCCCTTCCTATTTCTTTTTTAATACTTATTTTCACTTCTAGTATTCAAAAGAAACTAGGGCAAACTCAAATTCTGGCTAAAATACGTGCCAGTAGCAGAATGGAAGAATATTTACAAGGTATACGTGTTATCAAAGCATATAATATGACTGGAATAAAGTTCATCCGTTTACAGGAAGCATTTAATGATCTCAAACGTGCGAATATCAAAACAGAAGCTCTGATTGGACCTATTGTCATGTTGTCTGTAACCCTTCTTCGTATGGGACTTACTTTGATGATATTATGTGGTACATACCTTTTAATTGGAGGAAAACTTTCTGTTGCTATTTTTGTGATGTTCCTTATCGTTGGCTCCAGAGTTTTTGACCCACTAACATTAGCACTAATCAATCTTGCAGAATTCCGTTATTATTCTATTGCAGGTGAACGTATTTTGAATTTACTAAATGAACCAGAAATGTCAGGAACACAAGATGCTCCGGAACAAGGAGATATTATATTTAGAAATGTATCTTTTGGGTATAATGATAAATATATCCTACATGATATAAGTGTTACAATGAAACAAGGTTCTTTAACTGCTATAGTTGGGCCTTCTGGAAGTGGAAAAAGTACATTGATGAAACTTTGCGCTCGGTTTTATGATCCTGATAAAGGTGTAATATTATTAGGTAACAAAAATATACGAGAGATTGATCCTGAGAAACTTATGCAACGCATTTCAATGGTATTTCAGGACGTATATTTATTTCAGGATACCATAAAGAATAATATTCGATTTGGTAAAGAGAATGCTACAGATAATGAGATAATAGAGGCGGCTAAAAAAGCTCAATGTCATGATTTTATAATACATTTACCTCAAGGATATGATACAATGATAGGTGAAGGTGGATGTACCTTATCTGGAGGAGAAAAACAGAGAATCTCAATTGCACGTGCTATATTAAAAGATGCTCCTGTAATTTTATTAGATGAAGCAACAGCTTCTTTAGATCCAGAAAATGAAGTGGAAATACAGTATGCAATCAATTCTTTAATACAAGGTAGAACTGTTATAGTTATAGCGCATAAACTAAAAACAATAAGTGATGCTGATAAAATTATTGTTTTAGATGGTGGAAATATTATAGAACAAGGGACACATGAACAATTATTAAAAGATGAGGGATTATATGCTCATTTATGGGATATTCAAGAAAAATCCTGTAATTGGAAAGTAAATGTATAGAGATGGCATAAGGAAAATCAAAGCCGACTCCGGAGCTTTTTGGGGGGAGGCGGTTTGGCGGCGTTTCCGCCGTTAAACCGTCCTGTTTTCGTTTAACGAAAAGACAACTTGCTGTTTGCAGGAGCAGACCACGTTTATCCAATAATTATTGTGTATCAGCCCATTGTATGGCTATTCTCCTGTGATTTTCGGGGCATTTCCATCAAATATTTGCCGACAGCTCTCCCCATTAAAGGGTGGATATCTCTCCATAATTATGTGACTTACGCTCATAATTCAGGAATAAGGAGACGAATATACGGGAAATCTGTCCTTTATATACCCTATTGTCCATTAATGGATTGTTACTTTCACACATCTACAAATGGAGAGTGGCAGTGAGTCGTATATGCTTCATGGTTTTTCTGCATTATCTCCATTAATGCGTACATTTGTTTATATTCAAATGAGAGCATTTGCTACAACGTACAAATAAATTATATCATTGTTGCTTTTTTGTTATCCATTCTAATAAAGTAAGAATTAATTCGCTTATTTATAATGTGATAATGTGTTTAGTAGGTTAGTTGCCCACCAGCCGATGCGATAGACAATCAGGGCGATGAGCATGATAATCTTGTCGATGCCCACGATGACACCTGCCGTCAGCGAGGTGAACCACAGTTCGGCCGCGTCTTTCTCCATTTTCGTCACCTCGTCCACGCCCGTCTGCTCCATGGTGGCCTCTATCAGATTGGGGTCGGATGTTCCTGTGTGGGCTACATCCGCCTGTGCCTGCAGGCTGTTGTACATCGTGTCGCGCACATGGATGAGCTGTTGTACCTCCTCGAACTTGTCCGCTATCTGGGTGGCTTCCGCTTCGTAGAGGTCATGCGTGTACGAGCCGATGCAATTCGGTATGTAGGACAGGAAGTCCAGGAAGCACCAGCTGCTTCCGCTGCCTGCCATGCCGGTATCTGCCGGCGGATACCACCAGCAGAGGATGATTGAAACGGCCAGCGGGCGGAACAGTTTCATCACGTCCAGCGGCTCGTGCTTCACCATCATCTTGTAGGCCATGCCCGCTGCCATCACGATGGCGAACAGGGCGGCCAGTGCCATGCACATCTGCAGGATCCACCAGAAAGGTCCCTGCGAGCCGGTGAAGGTCGCATCGGTCAGGAACTCGTTGGTCTGAAAAATCACGTCGTCTATCTCTTCTTCCAGAATGTTGATACCGAAATCCGAGAGTATATTTCCATCAGCCATAAGTATGTTCGTTTTTAGTTTCTGTTTACCGTTTCGTCTCCCTCACCGATGTCACCGTTTCCTCCGGACTGCGATCCGGATGCGGCAAAGCGCGATTCGTTCCATCTGCTCACTGCATCACGGACGATGCTTCCCTTGTCCAGAGTGTGCCCGGCAGTGGCATTCAGCAGAGTTTCTGTCCGGGTTGCATTCCGTCTCCGGGCAAGGTAGCCGATGAGAATCTCGTTCTGCCTTGCCACATCCTCGTAGATGCGCAGGTATTCCTTCTTCCGCTGCGCATTGGGCATATAGGCCTCGCGGGTTGCCGTAAGTGCACACTGGTAGATGCGGTAGTATTCCGTCCACCGCGCCCGGTCTTCCGGTGTGCCGCCGGAGGGAATGATACGGTCGATATTTCGTTCGAGCCTGTCCATCTGTCCTTTGACCTTGTCACCCTCGGCCAGCCATGCCAGGTCTATCTGGTGGTCGGCCACATTCAGGGCCTCGATTTTCGCCCGGCTCACCAGTGCCGAGTCTATTTCCTCCGCTTCATCCGTCTGGTTGTAGAGGTTCACCCCGGCCAGTGTGCGGAACGACAGCTTGTTTTTGGCAGCTGCCGATTTCTTGTACTTACGGTGAAGCAGCGTGTAGTAAAATTCAGGCGTGAGTGCGCCCGTGCCTGTTTCCATCACCGTAATCTGGTTCCGTTTCGGTGCATCGTGGTTGTAGGTCACGGACTGCGCCCTGACCGTGGCTGCGGCAAGCAGGGCGGTCGTCATCAGTAGCAATGTTCGTTTCATTTCTTTTCCCTTTTATCGTTCGTTAATAATCCAGTCGTCCTGCACCGCGCCACCGTCCGAAAGCCCCTTCGACAATTTTGCGTTTGGTACGTTCCCGGTAAATCTTCGCTTTCCAATAGCCGATGCGGACCTGTATGTAACGCCATGTCTCCATGTAGGCCCGGTTCAGATGCCGTTCGATACTGTCCAGAGACCGGTTCACGTTCTCCAGCACCATCAGCAGGTCATTAGTCGAGCAGGCTGCCGCTCCCGTGGCATACAGTACGAGGTCGCTCACCGATTTGTAGAGGTGTTCGCCTTCACGGGCGATATTCCGTATCGCCTTCTCGTTGACGGTGATGATCAGCAGGTCCGACGCTTCCGCTTTCCCGCGTTTCAGCACTTTCTCGTGAAAGGTTTCCAGCATGGTCTTGTAGTCACCGATACGGTCACTTACCGTCCGGTAGGTGTCCTTCACGTTCAGTACCGTGCGCAGGGACTGGTACATCACGTCGATGACGTCAAAGGCACGGGTGTAGCGGTCGAGATCGACATTCAGCTCCTTGTAGCCGCCCACTTCTTCACGGCTGTATTCATGCAGCAGCTTGTTGCTGTACTCCAGCGTGCTGCGGGCAAGCAACAGGCTGCGCTGCTTTTTGTGATCATGGATGTAGGCTTCCACCGATACGATGTCGAAGGTCACCTGTGCTCGGAGCTTACCGGACATCAGGGCGAGCAGCATCAGGGCGGTCAGTAGTATGCGTTTCATGGCTGTACCTCCTTTCTTCCGCTTCGTCCGCTGCGGGATACCCGTGCGTTCTCCACCCACCGGTCATGGCATTCTTCCACGAGCGTGAGTCTGCGTCCCTCGTCCGTGTCAAGTTCCGGCAGCACGTCCTTCAGCACGTCGATGATGCTCCGCTTGTAGTGCATCATCTTTTCCAGCGATACAAGATCAGCATATATCTTTGTGATACGGCTGTCCACCTCCCGGGCGATTTCCAGGCGGTCGCTTGACCAAAGCAGGTGGTACACGTCACCGGCAGGTTCCTCTTCCATCGGCTCGTTACGGGCATATTCCGTCGTGATTTTACAGTCGGGATGCTCCCGGGCTATTTCCGAAATGCGATCGTTCACCATCCGCGTCTTTTCCTCGCCCGACAGACTTGCATCGAATGTCAGTACGTCGGCGACATGCGTGTCCGTGTACGACGAGGTCAGTTCCCAGCTTATCTGGATGATGGCCCTGTGTATCTTGATACCGAGGAAGTACTTTGGTTTGCGGGCGATTGAGAGAGTCGCGCTGAACGTGATTTCACCATTGATGTTCGGCATGGTCGCCTTGCGGACGAACGTATAGCCGTTCCAGGACCCGCCGCCTTTCCACGTGAGGCTGTAAGCCGCCCTGCAGTCCTGCATGATGGCTGGCAGGCGGTAGTAGTCATCAGTCGGCACGCTGTTGTCACCGGCCGCTTCATCCCGGGCAGCCTTGTAGTCCTGCTGCTTTTTCCGCCATGCTGCCAGTTCGCTTTCCAGTTCCTCTATCCGTTTCCGGTTGGCATTGTACTGCTGGCGGTATCTGGCGGCATCCTCCACGCTCGCCCCGGCGATTTTCTTCAGCAGGTCTTCGTTCTCTCGTTCCAGGGTGGCGACCTGCGATTCCAGCGCGGACACCCGGCTGTCCGCCTCCTGTATCAGGGCATCGAGTTCCGAGAAGTCCAGCTCGTTCTCCGTGACGGTGGTCTGCATGACACATTCTTTTGAATGGGCGTTCAGTGAGCTTCCGCACTTGCGGCACTTGTATTGTGTCGAGCCTTGTCCCAAGGTGGCTCCGTCCGAACAGGTCACACTGATGGTGACGCTCTCACATCCCTGCAGCTTCCCTGCGTCCGTTGCCTGATAGTAGTTCCGGCCATCGGATGCGATGTAGTACACGTAGCCCTCCTCGTTGTCGTTGAACTCCGAGAGACGCGCGTTCAGCTGTGCCTTGAATGTGTTCAGATCCATCGAGTACGAATCGAACACTTCTTCATACACCACGGTTTTACGGTTCCAGCTTTGGGTCACGTGTATTTCGTAGGCGTACGCCTTTTTCGTCTGCTTCTTGCCTTTCTTGATGATGTAGGACTGCATCCGATAGCTGATGCTGTAGGTGTTTCCGTCGTTGCTGCCGTTGAGCTGCTGCACCCGGCTTCTCGACCATCCGGCATGGCGTTCCGAGTTGGCAAGGGCCTGTTCCCGTTGCGAGGCGTTGGGGTAGAAGTTCGCGTCACCCGTCTGGAAGCGGGTCCAGGCACTTCCGTTCAGGATGCTGTTGTCGTCCGTCGGCGGATAGTAGTCGCACAGCGCAATGCTTCCCTGTTCGCGCCGGGCGATGTACCACCGTTGCGTGTAGTAGTTTCCCATCCCTTCGTCCAGGTAATCCGTCATCCAGGACGTGAGGTCATAGTTGCCGAAGTCGAACAGTCCGGCCACGTTGTCCGCACCGCTCACCATATCCAGCAGCAGATTGCCCACACCGTTTTCCGCCTGTTCGAACAGGTCTCCGTAGTGATCGTACAGATTGCCTATCTCGCTGATTTTTCCGCCTATCAGGTCGTGGAACGCGCTGGTTTGCAGCAGGGCGTCTCCGAGGTTTTCCACCCCGGAGGTAGCCAGTCCCACACCCATTTCATACAGCTTGTCAAGATCACCTGCCAGGTGCTCCTTGGTGAAGTTCTCCGGCACGCGGGCCAGGTTGTCCATCAGCTGTTCCCACCGGATGTCTCCCAGCTTCGAGAGGTTCAGCAGGGCGGCCACCTCCCGGTTGATTTCCAGAAAGGCGATGTCCTTGAAGCTCAGCGAACTGTTGGTCACGATGCTCTCGAATTGCATGCACAGGTTCTTGGTATCGTCACAGACTTTCACCAGGTAGCTGCCCCAATGGATGGCGGTCTGTGGTGAGCGCAGCATCAGTTTAGCCACTACCCAGATTTTGGGCATGATCTTCTCCGCCACCATGTGATAGATGCGCCGGTAGTAGTAATTCTCCGTACTGCTGCTCCAGATGCCGAGGTCAGACAGGGCCTTGTGCTCCAAGAATTTGGATGCAAAGATTCCCGCTGCTGCCACCTCCGCTGCCGTGTAGTGCTTCAGGATGTCATCGACCTGCTCCCGGTAGTAGCTTTCGGCCAAGGTCTCCGTACCGAAGGCGGCAGCCATGGCCGCTACGGTACGCGCGTCATAGTTCACGCTGTAGTACTGGGCATGGATACGCTGCACGAAAGTGAGCGCAAGTACGATCAGGACAAATGACAGTCGTTTCATCATCTTTTTATCTCTCTGTTATCTTGTTCATTTCCCTCTGCTCGAAATGCCACCGTTCGGTTTCAAGGCAGTTTTCCGTCACCAGCCGGCAGAACATCTCATGAATGGCATAGGCATCCCCGATGGCTCTTCTCATCCGTGTCTTGGAGGAACAGAAGCATCTCATGTACCAGGGCTGGCCCAGATAGGCCTTACGTATGGTGTGGTAGCGTTGCCATCCCAGGTCGTTCAGTCTGTTGCCGCTCAGCGGGCTGCTATTCAGTTCCCTTCTCAGTTCCTCACGGAATCGCTCTTCGTCGAAGAGCGGCCTGCGGTTCATGCTGTCGCACAGGTCGTAGAACTCCTTTTCTCTGGGGTTGTCTCTGTTATATCGGTCCAGGTATGCGTCGAGTTCAGCTTCCGGCATACCCAGCCGGAGGGAATACTGCGCCAGCAGCCGTTCGATGGCCGACAGCTTTTCCGGTGCCAGGCCGTAGTCCGAGAGCAGCCGTTCCCTGGACAGTATACAGAAATCACGGATGGTGAGGCGATTGAGTTCCGGATGGTCAATGCTGACATCCTCCCTTGTCAGGCAGCTTTCGAATCCCATTTCAGCCAGGCCGAAACCGAGAGACAGGTCAATCAGAATCCTTTCTTTTTTCATGATGGCTATGATTTTGTCGTTAAGTTCAATACCCGTCCCGCTTCGTTGACCTTCCGGGCGAAAGGCAGGGACTTGTCAATGCCGCTGGCATTCCAGTCCCGGCAGTAGGCTTCGATAGCCTCCTGATGACTGCATTGCAGCTCTTTCTTGTAGAGTTTCAGGGCTTCCTTTTCCGACCGCTCGGTGGTGTAGGTCATATAGCATTCCCGCGGTTCCTCCACACCGTACACACCGCTGGTCGTCCCCCGACGGATAAACACCTCGCGGAAGAAACTGCGGCCCTCCTTGTTCTCCAGGCGGTTGATAGTGAATATCTTCTTGCAGTCCACGTCTGTCAGTCCGAGAATCGCCTTGATGGTGTCAAAGCGTTCCTTGAATTTGCTCTGGTCGAGCAGCATGACCACGTCCGAGTTGTTGATGATGGCTTCCTTCACGATTTCCGAGCCGATGATGTCCTGTATCTCCTGAGTGACGACACCGACCGATGCCCAGAATTTTCTGGCCGTCTTGTACATGAACTTGATGTATTCGGCCATCAGCGGTGAAGCGATGGCTTTCCATGCCTCTTCGATGACCAGCACCTTGCGGTTCTTCTTGATGCGCATTTTCTGCAGGAACACGTCCATGATGATGAGCGTGACCAGCGGAAAGAGCAGCGGATCATCTTTTATACTGTCGATTTCAAAGACGACAAAGGTCTCGTCGAACAGCGAGCTGTCCATGTTCTCGTTCAGCGTCTTCTCGTGGTTGCCGCCCCGGTAGAAGTCTTTCATCATATAGCGGTAGGTCGCCAGTTCGATGTCCGTGATGCGGTTTTCCTCACAGATGTCGGGAAGCCGCTGCACCGAATATTCATAGAATGAGTTGAATGACAGCTCCTTCACCTTCAGTTTCTTGCGGCGACTCTCAATCTTGTTGATGATGCCCTCTATACGGACGGCCCGTTCCTGTTCGCTTTCCTTCTCGTGTTCCTTGCTGTTGCGCTCGTCGATGAAAAGGCTTTGGCGAAGGTCTTCCCGTTGCCGGGGAGTAAAGCCTTCGAAACCGTTGAAATAGGCATCGTAGTAATCCGTGATGACATGTTCCACCAGCCGGTCTTCCGTTTGCGTGACCGTACCCTGCGCCCCTTTCCAGATGAGCAGGACCAGGTTCTTCAGGAACCCTGTCTTCTCCACGTTCATCTCTTCCCGGCGGATGCGGAAAGGGTTCATGGTGATGGGTTTTTCCTCGGTGTAGCTGATGTATTTCCCGCCGAGGTATTCGCAAAGCCCCTCATAGGAGTTTCCCGTGTCCACCATCACCACATCCGTTCCCTGCTCATGCAGCTGTCTGACCACACTGTTCATGTGGAATGACTTCCCGCTGCCGGAAGGTCCGAGACAGAAGAAGTTCGAGTTGTCCGTCATTTTCTGTTTCCCCTCTTTTCCCGTGATGTCGATGGCCACAGGCACGCCCTGGCGGTCGGTATAATAGATTTTCAGCGGAGTGTCCTCGCTGTGCAGCACCCGTTCCTTGTACATCAGGCACATGGCCGCATCGGAGAGTGTCAGGAACCGGTCGTATTCCTCGCTCAGGCTGTAGCAGTTGCCCGGAAACGAACTCACGAACAGCTCCAGCTGGTTGTATGCACGCTTGCTGATGTGGATGCCCATGCGCCCGAAAGCGTTCTCCAGATGGTTGGTGCACTTCTGCAGGTCCGTTCCGGCAGGTACGCCCACCACCAGGTTGAAATGCGTGTACACCAGCTGCCGACTCTCCCTGGCAATCACCTCCTGCACACGCTTGATGTCATCCACAGCCATCTTGTTGCCAGGATTCGGTATGCTCGCATGGCGGTTCTTCTTCTTGTCGAGCAGCGACAGTTCCCGCTTCTGATTGGGCAGGAACACAATCTGGTTGTATACCACTGTCTCGGCATTCGGGATATTGTCCACTACCGATACGAGATCCACCGGCATCTCTGCATTGTTCACCTCAATGTTGGTGTAGGGGCGTATCAGTGAAGGCAGTGTGGCACAGTCCACATCCACCAGACTGTACACCTTGCAGCGTTTGTCGCCCATTGACACCGTTTCCTCGTCGGCCTTGAAGTTGCTCATGGAAACCGTCCGGTCCTTGAAGTTCATGGCAAAGTAGCGGTCCACATATTCGCTCGCTTCGGTCTTGTTCAGGAACCTGGCCTGTACACCGCTGTCACGCAACTGATCGTGTACCTTGCGGACTTTCACGAGGAAGTCGCGCCATTTCCTGTTGTCGAAGGAGAACAGGCGGCTTTTCTTCGCTTCTTGCGTGATAGTCAGGTAGCAGAGGCTGTCCGTGTAGGGCCGTCCCTTGAAGTAGCGGAAGTAGGATTCCGAGAGAAACTCCCGGTTGCCCTCCGTTTCCTGCTCGAAGCGTTTCCTCACGAAGATGTCCTGTTTGTGGATGGCATATCCTTCACCCAGCGTCAGAGCCAGGGACGAAAACAGGTGCGTGAAGTCATAGAAGCCGTTGATGTCCGCCGAATACTTCTGTACCGGGTTCTCGATCTTCAAGACGGCTGAATATTCACCCGTCTTGGTGTAGAGCACACCTATGCCGTCCGTTTCCTCCACCGTAAAATAGATGTCCTGGAAGATACGCTTGCGTTTGCCTCCTGTGCCGAACGCATAGACCGATACGGCCATGCCTGCGCATAGGGCGATAAAAAATAAGATTACATATAGGGTCATTATGATAGTCTTTAAATTAAATCAGGGCAGGTCTGCCTCGGCTGGAGGCGGACCCGCCCGCTTTCAACAATCAATCAGCCACACACATTGCCGTGATGGTTTTTCTTCTGCTGTCAGATTTGGCGTGAACTGGCATACACATACACGCCTTGCTTTACTTTCTTGCTGTGCAGGCCTTTCCGCTGCTTGAGGATGATCAGTACGATGCCTCCCGACAGGACGGCAGCCAGTATGACCAGCCCGGCTACGAAGCCGGCCAGACAGTAGGCGGCGATGAAGCCGGCAATGGCTCCTCCCGCCACACCTGCCGCCCAATAGATATAGCGGCCTTGCAGTCCCATCAGTTCCAGAGGCTGCTGCAGCCCCTTGAACAGCGGATAGTCCGGATAATGTTCCTCACTGCCCTTCATCGCCTTTTTAGTTTTAGATGTCAATGCCGAAGAACATGGGCAGCGCTTGGGCAGCCGCAATCAGGAAGAGGCAGGCACCCACAATCATCATGATCTTCTTCTTGACATCCTGTTCCTCGTTGTTCATGGCGATATACACTGATATGGCTCCGATGATGGCTACCACACCTGCAATGGCATAGCAGAGCTTGACCATGACCGGCACATATTTCACGATTTCCTCTGCTACGGTGGACAGGGCCGTCGTACCGGCCGAGTAGTCTCCGGCCGTGCTTTGGGCCATAGCCGGAATACCACCCGCCAGGGTCAGGGCAAGCAGGACTGCCTTGTTCGATACTCTCTTGAAACTCTCTTTTGCCTTGCGGCTCATCTTTTTGATTTTCTTCAACATACTTGTCTTTGTTTTTGAGTGATACTTATTGTTTTTTTATTGCTGTTTTGACTGCTTCTTATGGTTTGTCGGTCTATATGCGATAGCCGAAAAGAGCCGGGAATACGATGGAGGCTCCGATGATGAAGAGACAGGCTCCGACCAGTGAAACGATGGATTTCACCACACCGTCTTCGCCCGTATTCATCTTGATATAGATCTGAAGTGCGGAAACAACCACAAACACGGAGGCGATAGCGTAGCAGACATACAGCACATAGAGCATCATCGTTACCACGAAGTCGTGCATCGTCGCCAGCGCATCCGCACCCCAGCTGTAGTTTACGCTGCCGCTCTTGGCCATTGCCGCAGAGGGGATCAGGCACAGCAGACACAGTATTTTTCTTGTTCTCGGCATGCTACAATCGGTCTTTTAAAGGTTTCCATTCCAGTTCCGGACGGTTGTCTGTCTTGCCTTTGGCAATCATGGCCCTGTAGAGTTCTTCATTCGTGAATGCGTCTGACAGGTAGGGCGTGGTTTCTTCCATCTGCTCCTCCATCCGGGCCTTCAGACGTTCCAGTTTCTCTTCCATGGCAGTTTCCCCGGTGCCACCGGCACGCTCTGCCTCCTGTGGTGCAGGCATGACAGCGAATCCGACCTCCGTTTCATACTGCTCGTCACCCACATGGAAACCCGTGTCGCTTTCCGTTACCGTGACACTCTGTTCCTCTTCCGGGTCGCCGAGGTCAAACACCTCTTCTTTCGGTTTGTCTGTTCCCTTTTTTCCGTATAGGTCCTGTACGATGATGACCGCATAATAAATGGCATAGACTACTGTAAGGACAATGATGAAAATGAAATATGATTTCATATCGTTTATTTAATATGATTATTATATAAATATGATTCGCAAAATAAAGACGGATAATTGTAATTGCGAAAAGATTGTCTATAAATCAATATGTTTTTATATAAGATTTCTCCAAAATCTTAAAATCATATTCAAAAATCATATTCTAATCAATATTTGAAGGACAAAACAAGAGAGGTCGGAAAATAAATAGAGGACAACTCTTACAAGTTGTCCTCTTTATTATGCGCACATCAATGGGTTATTCGGAGTACTCTATTTCTGAAAGCCATGCCGTTTCCTTTATCCATTGACAGATGTAATCCCGATGAACTACAGTCTTTTTCCACGCAGGTAGTCGTTCAGGTCCTTGTAGCCGGTGTAGCGGACGGACTCGTTGCAGACACGGCTGTCATACAGTCCAGCGATGGTCTCCACTGTCTTTTGCCCGGCAAGGTCATTGTCAAGGTAACAGTGGATTTGTCCGTAACCTTGCAGATGTGCCAGCGTCTTTCTGAGGTTGCCGACCGAGTTCATCACCAGGTAGTCGCAGGGTACGTCGATACAGATGGTGCTGTCCTTCATCTGCCGGAGTGTCAGGTAGGATAGAAAGTCCATGAATCCCTCAAACAGGCAGATGCAGCTCTGCACTTCACCGTGCAGGTGCGGTATCAGGGATATGTCCTTGCTGTTGATGCACCCCTTGTAGTAGGCGTTGCGCACCTCGAAGCCGCCGGAGACGTTTCCGAAGGCCAGTGCGAAATAATGCCGCTGGCGCAGTTCGTAATGGATCTCCTTACAGAACATCCGTCCGATGTCCGCATCAATCATCCTCGACTGGAGATACGAGAGCAGAGCATGGTGTCGTAGAGGAATGACCATCAGGTTCTTCATGTCAGCTTCCACCGGACGGGGCGGAGCGGCAGGCAACCGTATCCTCGGCAAAGAGGCATTACCGGCAGTCCGTTCGATGTAGGCAAGTGCCTCGCTCACGCTTCCCATTCCGCAAAGGTACCTTCCCAATTCCACCAGGTCACCGCCGATCGCTTCACCAAAGTCGTACCATTCATTTTCCCGGTCATTGACCTTGAACGAAGGTGAGACCTCTTTCCGCAGCGGCGAGAGATACCAGTACTGCTCCGATTTTACATACTGCGCATGGTGCCCGAGCCGGGCCAGGAAATCCACGATACGCACACTTTTTGCTTCTTCTATGTTCATGGCTGTTTCTTTTCACTTGTTTGCACAAAACCAGTTTAGTTTGGTTTATGACCCTATATAGATAGATACTAAATTAAACTGAATTATATAGGCCCGCGCCCGGCATCATTCTTCCTCGAAAAGCATGGTTTCCACAGGGGGCATGTCGTAGTAGAAAAGCTTGTCCCGCTTGACGACCAGTTTCAGGGTGTCCGTCAGGTATTGCAGCAGCTTCACCATCACGTTCCGTCCGCGCTTGAACCCGATGGCCTCGTAGGCGACCATCATAGCCTGCAGCATATTCTCGAATCCGCGGATGGGCTTGTCCCCGAATGCGGAGGAGAGGGCTTCCCGGTGCTGCTCTACGGTCAGATCCATAAATCCCGTCCGCTGTTTAGGCTTCGCGCATGGGAGGCTGTCGGACAGGTGTCCCTCTGCGAGAACCGGCAGGCCGCTCTCGTTGACCGTAAAGGCAAAGGGCTTGAACTCTTTCTCCCGGATGTGCAGCGCATGTACCTCGCTGATGTTCGGCTGCTCGCTGCTCTTGCTGATGACCAGCACGGTCTCCGCCTTGTTGCTCATCTCCGTACCTATATGCCCCCGGACATTGTTGTCCCCTTTGTTCAGATGCAGCACGCAATGGATGTGCAGGTCATATTTCGACGACCATTCCATCATCCTGTTGATGACTTCCACCGATTCGCTGGTGCTGTTGATGTCGAGCATCAGGTCACGTATGCCGTCGATAATGACCAGGCCATAGCCTTTCCTCTGCCGCAGGGCGTAGTCGATGACTCCGATGCGTATCGCCGGCGAATATTCACGCAGGCAGATGAAGTCAAGATTCTCGCTGTCGGTTGTCGGTGGCAGTCCGGCCAGCCGCAGGATACGTGCCAGTACGTTGTGACAGTGGAAGCGGCTCTGCTCCGTGTCCACATACAGGATTCTCTGCTTTCCTTCGGGCAGGTGCGCCCGGTAGTTCAGCACCTGCTTCCCGGCCAGCGATGCAGCGACAATGGCTGAGACATTGAATGTCTTCTTCGATTTGGCTTTGCCGGTCGATGCACTGAAGTTACCGAGTGTGGCGATGGTAGAGTTGTCAATCCAGATGATTTGCGGCGGCGTTTCGTAGGTATCCGCCGCACGGATCTGTGAGGCGGAGAGAATGTTTGACAAGAGACACTCCTCCGGTCCCATATCCAGACTGGAGTCAGTTCTTCTTTCGTTTTCCATAACGTCTCTGGTTAAAGAACGGTTGGGCAGCTGCCGCTTCATTTGCCATGCGTGCCGCTTCCTCCGCTGTCGGTTCATAGTTCTGCTTGAGCCATTTGTCCAGCTCCTCCTTGGCGAAGTAGAGCATCTTGCCGCGTGGCTTGAAGTGTGGAATCTCCTTGCTGGAGGTCAGTTTGTAGAGCATGCTTTCGGATATACCGATATACATGCAGGCCTCCTGGAAGGTGAATACCCCCTTGGTGGTATAGATGTTCTTTTCCAGCAACGCGATACGTTCCAGCAGGCTTTCCACCGGATCCAGTTTCTTCAAGATAGTCTCAATGTTGGTGAGACGTTCACTCAGCTGTTCCATAAATGTCAATCTGTTGTTTTGCATACGAATGATTTTTTAAATTAGACAATGGAAGTATGTCCTCCGTTATGTAGCGCGCTAACGGAGGGCAAAGGTAGGACAGGAAAGCTATATTGCTTCAATCTGCAGATTGATAGTTGGGAAGTGTCAATGCAACTATCAACCTTTTACCTTTCACATACTTCACTTCTTGGCACTTTTTGTCATTTTGCCAGTTCATCCACGGCCTGTTGTATACCATAGGCTGCCGATGTCATCTTCTTCCGTAGGGCGGTCAGGGAAGACGAAAGGTTCGACTGGCTGACGAATCCCTTTCCGCTCTTGCGGACCAGTAACCGTCCTGCTTCCAAGGTACTCTGCCATTCGTATCTGATAAGCGAATGTTCGAGGAGCGAATTGAACAGGATTGCCACAAGCCGGAGTTTGTTCACACGGATGCTGAACCCTTTCCGGCAGGCAAACAGGGCTTCCATATCCTCGACACGTACGTCAGAAACGCAAAACAGATGATAAGCATTGGCACAGGCCGTTATACTTATCATCTGTTTCCGGGTCAGGTTGCATTCCAGCGAAAGCGGACGCTCCCAAGGTATCTCTGGGTCACGGGGCGTGACCGGAGGCACCGGAGGTGAGAATGTGTCATACGTCTGCTTCACCTCCATGCACTTCTCAAACGAGAAGTCCGTGGCTGCAAAGAGCGGTTGGATAAGATGAGCGCAGTCATGCAGCATCCCTTTGAGGATGTGGATGTTCATCTCATGGCAGTTCCGGCACGCTGCACGGTCGCAGTCGATGTACCGGTGGCTGTTCACGAAATCCTCCGCATAACGGTGATACTGTTTGCTGCCCGTGACAACATCACGGAGATACAAGGTTCTTGCTTCAGCGATCAGGGCATAAAGTTCCTGCGCTGCATCCTGTTCTGTCACGAAATGGTGCAGATGTTCATTCCCTCCAAAAAGAGAGAGGGCCTTTGTCTGGTCTTTTCATTTTGGATAATTTTAAAGAATTTATAATATAGTCAAGAAGGGTGTTGCCCCGGCTATCTGTCTGTTTTCCGAAAACAACACCCCAATAAGCGTCTGCAAAAATCAAACACATATATGAGTTATGCGACAATCTCAGTCAAACAGGCCGTTCGTCAGGTTCACCGCGTCATCTTTTTTCTTGTTGACAATCTTGGCGTAAACCTGCGTCATTTTTACGGATGTATGACCGAGCAGCTTGGAAACGGTGTACAGATCCGCTCCCAAAGTAAGCATCATTGTGGCGAATGTATGGCGGGCGGTGTGAAAGGTAAAATGCTTGGTAATCCCGGCTTTGACGGCCCACGGCTTAAGACATACATTGATGTGAGCCGGCAAATGGAACACAAAATCGTTACCTGTCTTGTTACCTTGTTCAGGCATCCACTTCAAAGCTTCATTGGAGAGAGGGAGGTATATCGGCTCCTTCGTCTTCTGCATGGCCACAGACAGACGGTATTGTCCGTTGTCAAGAAAAACGTCTTTCCATTTCAATCCTACGATATCACTGATTCGCAGTCCGCAGAAGCAGGAGAACAGATAGGCTCTCTTGACTTCCTCGTTCTGTATCGGAGTGGTAATCAATGCCCGTACCTCTTCGATGGTCATATATGAACGTACGCTTTCCGGCATCTTGGGCTTTTCCGACTTGTCCATTTCGTTAAACGGATTCCGCAGCATGCGTTTGGCACGCACGGCTGCATTCAGGGCGCCGTTTAGAATCTGATAATAGGTGTTACGGGTAGAAGCCGCTATCAGTTTCCCTCTATAGCGGTAGGTTGTCAGCATGAAGTCAATGTATCCCTGGCAGAAAGACAAGTCAACCCGATCCAAGGTATATCGGTCTCCGGCGTACTCCTGCAGGATGCGGATAACAGACTTTATGTGGTCTATACCTTTTTTGCCTCGCTTTTTCTGGTTCTCCCTGTAGGTGTTCATCCAGTCCAGCAGATAAACCTTCTCCACGTGGTTCACGATCCCGGCTTCACCGCTGGTCAGCTCGATGATACGTTTTGACTTGATAGCATTGGCGGCAGCCATTGTAATCTCGTTCTGATGCCGAGCATTGCTGTCCGTTTCCGGAACAAGGTACATCTTCAAGTACTCGTATGACCTTTTACCGTTCCGGTATATATCCAGATACAAACTCTTGCAGCCGTCAGCCAAATCTTTTGTCCGAAGGCGGATAGGTTCCTTTACTTTTTTAGGCTTCTTTACTCGTGGCATAACTGTGTCCTTTCATTTGTTGTTTTCCTATCGCAAATATACGAATAAAAGCCGAATCTAAGAAACAAACAAGAAACAAAAATGTACCTAAAAACAACAAAAATAATGAAAGTACAGAAAACAACTGAAAACTCAAATAGCTATTTAAATCATTGATATAAAGCATATTTATATATAATTATTTGGATTTTGTTTTCAATCAATATGCGTATGGTTCTTTATTGTCAATAATTGACTTGAAATAAGCATAATCGCCATCAATAATAAATCCCATGTCAGCAGCAATACGATAAATTGCAATCCAGTGACGTTGCTTTGTGAACGGCGACTTTTTAGGGGTGTAACCTAAAAGTTGTATTATACTCTTTCTGAGAATATCTATCCGTGTTTCTTCTGGCAGATTTCTTATATCTTCTGGTTCTGCTGCAATTTGAGTCTCATCATTCATATGATAAGGAGTAAAATCTACAATTTTACTTGTTGCTTCTACAGGAGTATCAGAACCAGAAATATCGTGTCCATTAGCTTCTAGGGCAGTTATTGACGAACCCGTTACGTAGAAATACATGGTAAGGATTATGTTGAGTGCGGTATCTACCTCCTGCTCTGAAGCTGTTGGAGAAATATGAGACTCTTCGTTGCGCCAGCCCTTCACCAATAACAACCACTTATAGAGCTGTTGCTTGGCTTCGTCTGTGCTCCAGCGCAGGTTCCACAAGCACTTGTGAGCATAGAGCGCATCCTTCCATGAAGGAGTGTCACCTTCATTACGAGCAGAAAGTTCTTTACCATTGATAAGGTAGTAAAGCTTTTTAAGATACGCCTCAAACTTTGTCACTAACTGATTGAATGCGATATGCTTATCCACTAGTGTAGACTTCTTAGCATATAGATTCTCAAATGCTCTCTGAATGAAAATGTCCACACCGTCAAGAGAGTCAATCGACTTGGTATTGATTACATAGAATACACTATTTATAATTTCCTTCTTTGAACGCATGTGGGGCAACAATGAAGGGATGCATGAAGTCAATATCTCTTCTATCTTATCTCTTACAGTTTCCAAATTGAAACCAGTCTCTACTTCGGAGTTTTTCCCTGCTGTAACAGTCACAACTTCTTCTGGTAATGTTTCAGCTTCCGATTTAACATCAACGTTTACGCCAAGATAAGCCTTCAGGATGGCTTCTCGTTTTGCTCCGTCAAGGATGAAATCGCGAAGCATCTTGTCAGCCTTTGGCCGTACCATACGAGGTGGAATTGTTGTACCTTCTATCTTTTCGAGGAAAGCGCGAGTCTTCACGCCATCAAGAGTCAGTTTAAGGTTCTCAAACTGGTTATACTCATTGATATTCTGTTCTGTCACGTCACGTCCCATGATATGGGTAAGCTGACTGAAGTTTAAGCCTGTAGCCTCTGCAAGTATCATAATCTGCTTGTGGAGCTCACGAAGCTGGTACTCTGCAATGTAATCTTGAATGGTCTTTCCTGTCTCAAGGTGAAGATCACCACTCTCTATGTCATGCAAAACCACTATTGCCGTACGCTGGTCACGCTGTGAGAGTGAGGCAAACGTCTTGTGCAATTCCTTCAAAGCCTCTTTTGTCAGTTCACTACCTGGACCATTCATATAGAGGTTCTTGACAAACTTCACAAATTTTGAGTTGATATATTCGGCATCAATAGTTCCTGTACCTGTTTCTGTGATATAGGTATCGATTGGATAGTCAAACTCTGTAGGCTCAGAGTTACCTCCTGGCTTTGACTCAAACAATTCGCGATAACGCTGTAGTAGGGTAAGATATGTTGATTCATCAATCTCCATTTTTACCTTTGTGTAGGTATCACCATGCTCAAACTCATACTCAGTCTTCTCCCAAAGGAAGCCTTGCAATTTTGCAGCTTCAAGCAAACGAGTCATCTGCACAAAGTCCTTGGCAAACATATTGCGGTCTTCGCGAGTATCAGGCAACTTTGAGAAATTCTGAATGTTATGAGACTTAAAGATATCACTTATGTGCAGGAAATAACGATTGATGCTATCAAGGTTCTGCTCCAGTTTATCCACAAACACTCCAAGAGGTCTGTCCACATATACTTCAAGAGCATCTTCTATATTCTGCTCCATTGTGTATGGAAAAGTATAGTACTTGATGATACCAAACGGTTTGTCTGGTCCAAACAAACGATTGGTACGTGAAAACGACTGAATTATGTCCACATATTTCATCACCTTGTCCACATACAAAGTGTTCACCCATTTTGAGTCATAACCAGTCAGCATCTGTGTTACAACGATAAGTAGGTCAATCTGTTGTTGATGATCATGTTCTATACCCAAGTAAGGCTTCTTATGTGCCAAACGCTTAGCTACATCCTTCTTGTACTTGCCGTAAGTTGCCAATGCAAAGGTTGTTTGATAGCGAGCGTTATAGTCGGTAAGCATCTCCAGTATAGCATCTTCCTTAGCAATACCTTCATCACTGTTATCGATATTATTGTCAAATACAGTTACGGCATTTACCGATGGGTATAGTTCCTTGAATAGTTTATAATATGCGATAGCCTCTGGAATGTTTTGTGTGGCAAGGATAGCATGGAACTTGCCATTCTTGCTTGCCTGCTCACGATGTGCCACAATATCCTGTACTACAGCTAATTGATGCACTCGTTGCTGATAAATATCTTTTGGCAGATAGTGCTCGATACCATGTGTCAACTTTCCTGTCTTTGGATCATTATATGTATCTGGCATCTGTAGTTCAGAAATAAACTTGTTATACACCTTCTTCTTTTCTTCATCCTCATCTACCTCCTCGATGGAATGAACCCCGAGTTGTGCAAAAGCTGCCTTTTCACGCAGTTCATCATCTTCGTATGTGTTTACTCGATACACATCAAATCCCAGTACGTTGCCATCAGGAATACCACTTGCTATTGTGTATTTGTGCAACATGTCACCAAAGAGTGTTTCTGTAGTTATCTCGTTATGTGCATTTTCTTCAAAGACTGGTGTCCCTGTGAAACCAAAGAGCAACGCACGTGGAAAAGCATTCTTGATACCAATAAGCATACCTCCGAATACACTACGATGGCACTCATCAATGATAAAAACCAATCGTTTACGTCCGATTGCATCTATCTCGCTCTGAGCGATGCCGTTCTGCACATTGATGTTCGACATCTTTTGTATGGATGTTACAATCAGTCGGTCATCAGGATCGATACTCCTCAACTTGCTGACTAGTATAGCTGTATTCTGAGTATCCTGTATGCTATCATCATCGCCAGCAAAGCCACGGTATTCATCCAAAGACTGTATTGAGAGTTCGATGCGGTCAAGCAGGAATACCACCTTGTCTGCATCACCAGAATTTGCTATGAGCTGAGCACTCTTAAATGAAGTCATGGTTTTACCTGATCCTGTAGTGTGCCAGATATAACCACCACGATGCTGGTGAGTATCCCAGTTTGTGCGGTGAGTCACATCGCTTATCTTGCTAGCTGCATAATACTGATATGAGCGTAGCACCTTTAGCATCTTGTCCTTTTCGTCTGCTATAGTATAGTAACCCACAAGCTGATGTGCCATAGGGATTGACAATAATTGACTAGCAATAATACGCCAATCAGTTATTTCCATATTATTGAAGTCAGCCCAATGGAATTGGAACTCAGGTTTGAAGTTATCTTCTGCTCCTGGATTAGCAAAGTACAAAGTCTTTTCGGGTGTCATGGCCACGAAAATTTGTACTAATTTGAAGATACCACTAGAAAAAACACCTTCGTGAGTGTAACGCTTAATCTGGAAGACTGCTTGTGTCACATCCACTCCGCTACGTTTCAATTCCACATGGATTACAGGCATACCGTTGATAAGTAGCATTATATCGCCTCGACGTTCGCCTCCCAATGGATGAGAAGCCTTGAAACGAGGTTGACGTACAATCTGATAACGGCTCTGACCAGCACATATTTCCTGTGCATCAAAGATTTTCAAATATACCTCCTTGCCACAGTTATTTGCATCTGCTGGATTATCACGCTTTATTATAACCTGTCCACCATTGATAAGACGGTTCATCTCAAATGGTGAAGCACACATGTTCACTTGGTCAATCACTTGCTGCATCTCTGTCTTTGTCAAAGGTGCATTGCCCAATCGGTTAATGTCGCGGTTATTATCATAGAGGATATTCGCCCAGTTCTGTACAAGGTCTTCCTCTGTTGGATTCATCATGATTCCTCCATCCCATCCATGACTGGTGTGAAGAAGATTGGCAAGAGCCTGCTCAAATGCAAGTTCCTTGATGAAGAATTGAGTATTATCGTTAGCCATATTTAAATTCTGCTTATCATAAATGATTATAGTATTCTGTTTTATATCGCTCTATCGTTAGTTTCATTGTTGACACAAGTACATCAATGTCATTAACTATTGATGTTGTGTCATCTTCTGTAATGACATAGTCACCTATGCCATCACCCCAACGAATCTCGCAGTTGTGGTTAGGTATGCTTATAAGCAAACCATGAGAACCAAGAGATTTTGAGTCTTGCAATTCTACAGTTACATCTTTCATCAATTTTTTTTCTTCTTCATTATAAAATACATCAGTAGCAAGTGTCTTGATATATATAAGTATTGGGTCTAAACAATGGCTATCTGTTGACTGTAATTGAGCAAAAATTATATGTCCTTTATCTTCATAGAATCTCTTTCTTCGAGATTCCCAAATAATATGAGGACGTTGTTTGAAATACTTTACCCATCCTATGTTGCTGGTTGACTCAACTATGTGTTTGCAGAAGTCCTCAAATGTTGCTTGATCATTCCAATCTATCCATGTTTTTATGAACACACGAACAGATTCACCAAATTCTGGTTCCTCTCGCAAATAACGCTTCATACTGTTGTCTCGGTCTCTATTAAACTCATAGAGTCGATTCTTCGATTTCCAGCAATCCGGCTGTAAGCATAACATAGCGTTATAATACAGTTCTTGTTTTTCCCATTGTCTATCAAGATTTATCCACTTTGTCAAGCAATTAGAATAACCAATAAATGTTTCCAGGTTACCATTTGCCCAATGTAACAGACATCGTATTTGTCCCCATAAATATGGATTTCTTTCAGCATTTCTTATTGCATCTGTCCAGGAAACATTAATAATACCTTCGTTGTCGATAAGTCGCAATTTTGCCTTATCCTCTTCTTCCTCCAAAGACTTATTGTCAATACCCTTGTATGGGTGATTAAGTTGTTTGAGAAATAACAATACTGCAGCATTGTTTTCATAAAGGTCTATACCATTATCTTCATGATAGCGCTTCATATCCGAAACCATACTGAATACAGCTCCAAATGCATCCGAAGCATCCTTCCGTTTATTGATACGGTCAGTATTGTTATCGAACTTAAATACGTTTCGAGACATACGTGTCCATTCCTCAAAGTTCAAGCACCAAGCCTCCGAGTCGGACCTATATGGGTAGAGCTTCAGGAAGCATTGCAATGAATACAATGTGGCAAGGGTATCATTACTAATGTTATCGCCAACTAAATGAGAGAAATAGGTGTAGTCATTGTTATCGAAGAACGAATCCAGAGGCAATAATGTTGTTACATCCGTATATTGCCCTTCACCTTTATCAATAATCCATAAGTTAATATCATTTATGAGCTCTCTGAAATCAATGATTGTGCAATAACTAGGCAATATATTGCTGTCGCTACTTCTCCAGTCAACGAGATAATTCTGGTATGCGATTAACAAATCATCTAGATCTGATTCATTAACATTATATGAAGACTCAAACAGGGTTTCATGCAAATTATATATACGATTCTTTCTGATTTCATATAGACGCATTGCTTCCTCGTCATCATCATCTGGTTTCTCAAAGTCATTCGACAAATCTATGCTAGGTACTTTTGCAAACAACTGCATTGCAATCATACGCAACAGAAATATCTTCAATCTTTTTTCAGTTTCCTTTGCAGCGGCAAGTCTTTCTTTTTTATTATCATCAGAAGGAATCTGCGTCATAACTGCACTTGCATACTTCTGCCAAAACAAATCTATCCACTTTCCATCCATATTCTCACGCCAAGCATGTTCTATGTATGAATCAGCAAGTTTCTTACCATCACAATTTACTTCTCCTTGCTGCAATTGAATTTCTTCCTCAAGTGTAGATTTCAACTTGTCAAAATCAGAAAGAAGCTTCCCTCTTGCATTCATCTTAATGAACAACTCATCAGACATGCCCATCTCGCCCAAGTCAAGATGATTAAAGGTGATATTGTTTAATCTAGCCTGACAAGCATCCAAATCCAACGTCCAATCCATCTGCTCACAGATAGTGTCTATCATTACAAGCATAGAGTTGATGGTAGGATCAAAACGCCATCCCCATTGGAACCAATCTCTATTTTGGATAATTTCAGATGGTGTATAGATATGTGCCTTCAGTTTTGAGGCATCACGCAGCTCTTCTGGTTTACTTCTCTCTTCATCAGTTTTTTTCTTTGACTCTTTTGTCTTTTCAGCAGCTTCATTCACAAATTGCTTTGCATTATGGTGAACCAATTCTTTACAGAACGCTTCTGAGGTATTACGAGTCTCATATATCAATATAGATTCACCTTCGGCTGTCTGCAAATCGACGCCTAACACCCAATGCAGGATAAACAAGGTAGTCAAACGCTGCTGACCATCTAGAGGTTCAAAAGCGTTTTTTCTATCACTACCATACACAAAGTCAAGTTGTGTTTCAGCCTTCTTACCTGTTACTACAAGCAAAAGGCTACGTACAAAATGGTTGCGGATTTCCTTCACCTCTTTGTTCTTACGTCCCTGTGCATAGTCACGTTGTATCTGTGGTATGCGTATCTTACCTTTCTTAATAAGATCTGCGAAACACATTTTATCTATATTATCGCTCATAAGTTTCTGTAGAATTAGAGTTAAACACATTGAAGATAACATCAACCGTGTTGTGTATCTCCCTTAGATAGCCATCAAAGTCAGGCATACTCCATCGCATTGCATCTATGAAGGATGATTCTGTATTAGAGTTCGAATAGTATTTCAAGAATACATTTCGTGTACCTATTGGCATAAAGCGTTTTCCGGCCTTATCTTCGCGGATAATGCAGTGGCGCTTATATGGAAATGGTGCATCTTGATACTCTCTATTAGTCTTATAATCAAGCAATGTCAGATTGCCTATGCTATCCTTATTCTTTATTGCACCATCACCAGCAGAAAAGTATTCAAGTACCTCTTTACAGAAGTCGGTGTATTGTTTGTCAATGCCAGTTCCCCTAAGATTAGCTTCATACTTTGGAATAAAATCCATGCATTTATTGTAAAGTGGCTTTGCTGTTGCCTTTCTTTCATTCAGTTTTGATTCTATTCCAAGAATATAAGCCACATTATTCAACCAGCGCAAACGGTCTTCGTGTTCAACCAATGATGCGTTGTTCTGAGAGTCAATATGTTCAATGTCCCATTTTTCTTTCTTGAATGAGTCAAATGCAAAGCGCTGTCCCTTCTGGCGGCTTGTCTCTACATTGAACAAAAGCAATAGACGGAACACATACTTTGAGCCGTATTCAAAACCGTCAATGCTGGCTGCGTTGAGATAGTTACCTTTGTCTTTGAAACTATCCATAATTAGTTTATGGAACTCTTTCTCGGTATCATCATTTGTCCACTCTCTTCCAGAAAACTGTTGCTTGGCGTTTTCTAGCTTGTTATAGATATCAAGAGGTTGATTGCCAACACTTACCAGATAACCAACATAGTGATAGTATAAGTTGTTTTCGTACCAGGCAATCAACCTGTCATTAGTTTTTATGACATACTCCCAAGCAGCACGCATGTTGTCAATACCGTGTTTCTTCCATAGTTGTTTAAGTTCTACAGAATCATCTTTACGTTCTTGCGCTCTGCAATAGTCATATAGGTTCTGGAATAGACGATACGAATAATCTTTATCCGCGTGGTCAGTTGGTTTCTCTGTTACAAAGTCAAACAATACATCTATTCTCGTCTGATGACTATCATTGTTGTTGCTAATAAAGTACCAGAACTTATCATCCTGAAACTGACGCTCCATGATGTTCCAATCCAATGCCAGTTTGTCAGCTTCGACCCGATCGTTATTAGATAGGATATTTCTATCCATGATAAACAATGCCTTGATAAGTTCTGAACTTGTAAGACTGATTTTTCCTTTGTTAAGTCTGTTAAAAACCTGTATGCTTTCAATGGCTTGCTTCTCTTCTGAAACCACATACCAAATGAACTTTACTTGCTTGCTATTATTAGGAAGAAGTAAACAGTCTTTGATTGAATTCATTACCCCGTCATAGATGTGATTCGTAAACCATTTCTCAATCACATTCTTGGCAACAGCCAGATAGTAACTGTCTATGTTGTCTTGAGGTTTGGGGTTTTCAAAATCCAACTGAGGGCGATTAGTATAGGTCAGATTGTAAATCTTATCGGGTGTGAATATCTTCTTTTCCAAAGGCATCAAACCATATTCAAATATGAACATCAATATCAATCTAAGGGTGGTTAAACGTTGCTGCCCATCCAAAACTTCCCAGGCATCAATCTGTACGCCATCAGTATCTGTCCACTTGCAAGGTTTTACGACGAGTGGCTGCAGGTAATAACTATCTTCTTTATCCTGTTTAGCAAACTCACAAATGTCTTCCAATAGGTCAATAACCTGTTTTTCCTCCCAACGATAACCACGCTGGTAGGAAGGGATGACAAAGTGATACTTTGTCGTGATTAACTCTGCAACAGGTTTTGGGCAGAAGTTAGAGTTTGATGTGTATTGAGTGTTACTCATAGCTATTCTTTGTTTCTATAGAGTTGATTTAATGTTTTAGCTTTCTTCTTATCAATATTGCTTATCCAAGCTGACCAACCGTTCGAAGAACGACCGAGACAGAATACTGCAGCTCCACTTGGTGATGGAAATGACTTAGCACGCTTTACGATGTAGAAATCGTCTTCCAGTTCACAACGGCATTCTTTGAGCATTTTTGCTCTCTGTTCTGGGTGTCTGAACTTAGCACTTTCTTTCACACATATCTTGCTTCCTTCCAATACTGTCATGCCTCCATCATTATAGATACCCTTGGCAAGAATTCCATTCTCTACGATGTAGAACATAGGCGACTTGTCTGTTACTTCAGCCTTCTCGAAGATGTTATAACCCATGAACGACACGATGAAGCGGATGTCTTCAAAGTATTCGTCATCGGTACTTCTTTGCGACTCTGTCAAAGTAGGATTTTTGGGATTCTGCTTGTTCTCATCCAGCGTATACTGATTGACTTTCAGTGCAAGCTCCACAGATCTCTTTTCAAGATACTGCACGTCAGCCTTTGTCTTGTCATGGGCAAGCGAGACAAATACCAAAGCTCTTTGCCAGAAATCCTTCTTATTGATATGGTCACGGACTCTCTTATCAAAGTTTTCGGTCTCACCGATATAAGCTTTCGGATTTCCGCTCTCTTCTTCACCTATTAGTATATACAAAGCCGGCGTACGCAATTCTTTACGTTCATCTTCTCGCAAAATGTCTATGCGTGTACGGGGTATATTATAAGCAATCATTGTGCGGTTGCTTATCACGACGGTTTGCACTCCCTTTGGCGTTCCGTCAATCAAGTATGTTGTTATAGTCTTGCCCATGTTGAATATTTTGATTAAACAAACATCTTATCAAGACACGATGATTTGATGCGTTTTAGTGATTCTAGTTTCTGTTCTTCGAGAGATATTTGTTTGTCGATGGTACGGAAGAAAATAGAGATCTGTTTCTGCTCTTCATAAGAAGGGAAAACAAAGTCCATTTCCATAAACTCCTTAAAACTGATTGAACGACCATCTCGAATACCATAAGTAATCAGTTTCAAGCGATCAATGAAAGCTTTAGACATAAAGATGTACTTCCAATAATAGTCATCGTGTTTGTCATCTTCCTTGAAACCGAATACTGTATATGCCGGAGAACAAATACCTTCAACGGACGAGTGTGCAAAGCCACCTTGAAATGAACGAAGATGGATGACGAACTGACCTGGCAACACACGCTTGTATGTCACCTCGTTTGATTTATCATGGAAAATATCATATCCACTTTCACTTCGAGGAGCCATTCCTCTAATATCCTGACATGCTGATAGTACAGGAAGCTCTGGATGGTTCCTTTCGTCGAAGGTCTTGAACAATTCGTTGGCTGTCATTGAAGAATATTCATCTTCAAATCCTTTGAATCTAACTCTAGGCCTTGTCTCACCTTTTTGTGGGAACATTGCATGAAGAGAAGCAGTCTTCATTTGTCGGAGAGATGCTATTTTTTTTGATGATATTTGGATTTGCTTGTCTAGCAATTCAAAGCACTCAACAATTTTATGTTGTTCAGGAAAATTTGGCAAATACACCTTCAATTCTTTGAGGTCGGAATAAGCCAATGTCTGGCGCATACCATCACCCATTTTATAATAGACTTTGGTTATATCATCATAATAGTGAAGCAGTGTGTAGAGATAATGCGGATCTACAACTCTAGTATCACACTCCACACAGACATAAGCAGGTGTAATGATGCCTTCTTCTTCGGATATGCCAACTCGAAGACTTTTCTTGTCATTTTGAAGATCGGTCACTCGAAAAACGATAATATCTTTCTTTATTATCTGATAAGTATCGAATGAAGCAGGTAAAAGTCCTTTTTTAGATTCTATATCCTTGCGCACTATCTTGCCATAGCTCAATGACAAAAGATTCTGATGATGAACATTCTTGTTAGACTCCCTATATTGACGAGTTATTTCACCTAAGGTTGTTACCTTCCAAGAATACTTAAACTCATCGAATCTCATTGATGGTATTATGTTTGTCATTTCTTCCATATGTGATTATAACAAAGATTGTAATTCCTTCAAACCCTTAATGTCATATTCTGAACCCATTAATTGGTCAATCATCGAAGATATTATATTGCCATTGATAGAAATGTGGGAATTGATGTCTCTATAACTTGTTTCGTATCTGCCACAGAGATATACTAAAGATTTGCTCAAAGTATATATTTCGGATTCAAGAGTTTGCTTTATTGCATCATAAATAGGTGTAACCCACTTCAAATGCAAAAATTCGTCCACCTCTACATCTGTCAAATTCTGTATGGTATCAATTGTTTTAGACTCTAAATCAGCCTTTGCCACCTTGATAGCCTTGTTTGTCTTGCTTTGCTTGTCCCAAAGAGCAACAATCTCCTTGAGTTTTGCCTTTGTCTCAGGTTCAATAGAATCTCCCTTGGTTTTGGCATCACTTGTAATCTTCTTCTTGTTCAACTTTGGACTGTCGCCATCCTCAAGATATACCGTAGTTTCCTCTTCAGTGAAATTGTTAGGTGCATCCTCAAGATTTGAGACACATTCGTCCACTTCTGCTTGCATCTGAGCAATAGCATCAAGTTCTGACTGGAATTTCACACTCTGCACTAATTCGAATGGCAAAATACGCCCTTTAAGTCCGTCTGGAACCTCGACTTCGTCATCACCATCCTTCTTTATCTTATAAGCCTGCTCAACGGCACGAACCGCCTCCATACCATCGGTTTGGATTGTCTCAATGTCATTGACAATTGTCTGCCAGTTGTCTGCCAATGCTTGATATGCGGTATATTTATCAACAAGTGCGATTGATTGTAGGCGGCGGAAGATTTCTTCTGCAATGGCATCCTGCTCCTTCATTTCGTTTACAGACATGACATTGGTGATAAGGTGATCATGAAGCATATCCTCGAAGCCTGCAAAGGCATCAACAAACGACTGTTTCAATGCTTTTACGTCTGCATTTTCGTTGATAGCATCAGCTATGCTCTCCACCTTCACGCTTGCGTATGGACTGTCATCTTCATTTCTTTGGAATAGTTCGCCACGCAATGATGGTAATGCCTGCCAATAGTTTTCGAGCGAATCAATCTCACTCTCTGGAATGCCTCCAAACATAGTAGCGTAGATGTCATACTGCACAGCAGTTTCGCTTGAATCTACATAACGGGGGATGTTAAGGTTGTAACCATTCTGACGGATTTCGTCACGAGATACTGCACGAGAGAAACCGGGGATTGACTTTCTATCACGAACGGTATCGGCAATGCGCTTAATGTCGCAAGCACGCAGTTTGTTCTGCTTGCCATCCTTTACAAATCCCTTTGAAGCATCAACGATTAGTACATCATCATTATCACGATGCTGCTTCAGCACCATAATGAGTGTAGGAATACCAGTGCCAAAGAAGATATTGGCAGGCAAACCAATGATAGCGTCGATGTTGTTCTTCTCTATGAGGTTCTTACGAATCTTCCCCTCGCCATCAACATCTTTTTCTGGATCACCTCGAAAAAGTACGCCATGAGGCAGAACGATAGTGAGAATGCCGTCAGGCTTGATGTGGTGGAGTTCATGGAGCAGAAACGCATAATCAGCCTTGCTCTTTGGAGCCACACCGTAATCCTTGAAACGAGAGTCCATTTCTGCATCAGTAGGATTCCAATGCTGAGAATATGGAGGATTGCTGACCACAGCATCTACATAAAGAGGCTTGCTCATATCGCCTGCCTGTACAGGCCAATCTTCATCAAGCGAGTCTGCACAGCGAGCATTGATGTTGTTTGGCTTGATACCACGCATCACAAGATTCATTCGAGTGAGGTTATAGGTATTCTCTTTCAGCTCCTGTGCATAGTACTTAACTTTATTCTTGTCCTCGATATGCCTACCAACCGACTTGCCAATAGTGATAAGCAACGAACCAGAACCAGATGTTGGGTCGTAAATCTCGATAGTTTCCTTTGCCTTATGGTGTTCTGCCACAATCTCCGACATAAGTATAGCTACTTCGTGTGGTGTATAGAACTCACCAGCCTTTTTGCCTGCATTGGCGGCGAAGTTACCAATCAAATATTCATAAACATAGCCAAGCACGTCATAGTCTTGACTGCCATCGGTAGGAATATCCTTAATGAGTTTTATGAAGTCTTTTAGTGCGCGAGTTTGCGAAGCTGGATTCTCTCCAAGTTTACTAAGACCGGCTTGCAAAGTCAAAAAGATCTTTTCATAGACAGAGCGATAGTTCGCACTTACCAAACGGTCAAAATTGTTAAGTGCAGCACTCAGGTCTGCCACATTAAACATAGAATCAGGCTTCAACCATGTACTGAACAGATACTTATACTCGATAAAGTATCCGATATTGTTCTTACAGTACTCAATAGTATCCTTTGCATTAGCATCTTCATAGTCTTCAACAAGAAAAGGCATATCCTCGTCAGTCCATCCATCCTTACGAAGATATTGCTCCTCGTTGTCACAGAGAAACTTATAGAAAATAAGACCAAGGATATAATCCTTGTATTCGTTGGCATCGATCTTCGAACGCATCTTGTTCGCCGATGCCCATATTTTATTTGCAAGTTGCTGCTTATTCATATATTTACTTTTTACTTACTAATTAATTTATTCTAGTGATTTTATACAAGTTTTGACCATTTATTTGACCTTCAGTCAATTTAGTTATTAACTCGCTATACCATCTTACAACATCCATTACTTGATAAAGGCAAGACCTAAACATGAAAGGAGACTGGGCTTCAGTTACATATTCTGAAATTTGTAAATTTAAATCAACTCTTTTGTGTGAACCATCTTGCGTAACATCTATCAGATTCCCTATGGTGTGAGATATTGCTTTAGGCATGATAGACTCGTTCGGCTTATAGACCAAATTGTTGTTCTTATAACCATATTGGCTCCAATAAAATTTAAAAGCATTTAATGTGCTTACTTCTATAGGGATAATATTATTGTCTTTACACAAATCCATAATTTGCTCCAGAATACCTCGTAAATCATTAAACATGGATATACTCCTATTATACTCAACATCGCGTGCTTCATTCAATAAAAATTGATATAGATTTTCACTACAATCATCATTTACCCTTTTGGCCATATTCAGCAATGCTTTATATTTCTTCTTGACCATAAATTCAATGGAATGAATGTGGTCAACTGTTGAAACTATCTTTTCTGCCAACAATTCTATATCGCCTTTTTGAATCAAACGTTTGGTTGTCGTAAAATAATCTAGCTCTCTGTTCTTGCAGATATCCTGCAATAGAATCTTTCTTGCTGTATATAGAAAAAAAGGTATATCCCTTTTCGTATTATAGAGTTCCAAAAAAGATACAGTGTGTATCAATCCACTTATATCATCAGACTCTAAATAATCAACATCCTCTTTACTAAAGTTTCCATCTACAACTACAGCATCAACTTCATCTTTATAGTTTTCTAAAGCATTTCGCAATGCTGTGGATGTAGGGACATACTCAAGTACTTCAATGCGTTTTTCATTGAATACCTTGCGAATAAGTTCATCCTGCTTTAGGGTTGCGCATTCATCATCTGCCCATATTACATTATATATATTCACCTCCATATTCAATAAATTTTGTATCATCAGATGTTAAATAAATAGGTAGCAATACATTGAATGAAAGCCACTCTGATTCACTAACAATGGATATCTTTCCACCAAAATGATGTGCTATTTCCATGACATGATTACCTCCAAGACCGTCTTGGGATGAGTTTAAACCCACATTACCTCTTTCAACAAAATCTTTAATACTATAGCCATCTGTCAAAGGATTTCCATTATTTGAGATTCCAATCATAACATATTTATTGTTATCAGCATATACCCCCTGAAGGTCTATGATTACCTTGTTATGAGAATTATACCTTTTATTAAAACCATGTTGGTGGGCATTAATAAAGATACAGTCAAGCATGGTAAAAAATAGATCTTTATCAATTTCTACCATGGTATCCTCAGAGACGTTCAGTTTAATTGGGGCCACATCAAAAGATTTGTACCCAAAGTTTTTCCAAGCCATAATATAATTAGATACTGTTTTGTACAGATTAACTTTTTCTAACTCCGGCTTTACGTGGCTAAAGTCTGTACCAGTACAATTAATCTGACGTAATGCAAACTGAATGTTATCATTCAATACATTTACTGGGGAATCAATTTGAGTAGAAGTCGCATTTTCTTTTCTAAGCACAGCTATAGCTGCACTCATTTTTGTGAATGTGATGCCTAAGTTATGAATTAGATCAGAAGATTTGCCACTCAAAACTTGAAGCTTTTCAAGTTTCTTTTTAAGCTCATTTTGCTCCTGACGATATATTCTCTCAACAATCAGTCTTTGACTTCTTAGATTCGTGTAAATAGGGAGATACAACTCATTGTAATTAACACGACTGATAATCCCTTGAGAATAAGTTTCTCTAATTCGCTTGTTATCTAATAGGACATGTATCAAATACTCTGGTAAACAGATATTTTCATTAACTTCAAAACAAGAGAAATTTGGACTTACAAACAATGGATCATTATCATTCTTGTAATAGAACTTATCTGCCGTCATATTAAGTATCACACACTTGTTGCTCACTTTAACATATCGGTCTGGATTTACCAATTCGATTGAGTTAATATCAATACTTCTAGTGTGGAATTCAGTAATGCTTGCACAAAGATGCTCTGAAAGTAAAACTCTTCCAGTCACATCATCAAATCTCCTTTCTCCACGTATTTGAGTTGTCATGTCTCTGAATTTAACCAGTGTTTGACCGGATTGCACCTCAATCATATTATGCAGATAATACACTGGATCAAGCGAAAAATCATGCGAATATGTTTCTTCCACTCTAACAACTCCAATTTGATTGCCTTCTGTTTTTTCTAATCTTTCAATAACAGCCTGATAGTTCAACTTTTTATTTCTTCCATCAGAAATAATGCAATCATCAGCATATACGAATTTGATATCTTTTGTATATCGGTGTTTTTTCAATACAAGAATAACAGAATCAACTCCTGTATATGAAAGAACCCCTCTTGGCAACTTTATAACAGCATCCACATAGTTTTTTTCACACAAGGTCTTTCTGATATGTTTATTGTTTCCACGAATGCAAGTTGAAGCTGATACTAATAGAACTGCTGAAGAAAGACTCTCTGATTCGATGAATTTACCAATTACGAAATCCTCTAATAACAAAGGACGACGTTCATCCAAACTCCTATCATTCAGACGAAGGCCAAATGGCAATTCTGATGCAAGGCAATCACAATTTGAATTTCCACGCCAATTAAAAGTACAATCTTCCTGATTAATTTCAAGTTGCTTGCCAGCTGCATTCAATCGAATATCTGCAATTACTTTTGTACGATTGCTCAATTCAGAACAAACAAACTCTATTTTGCTCAACTCTGGGAGAATAGCAAAAGAGCAAAGGCCAGCACATGGATCATATACTCTTCTTGGAGCACAATCAGTAATAAAATAACCCATTAATTGGGCTATTTCTTGAGTAGTAACACTTACGCCAGAATATTTTCCAGCATTTGACGTGTAAACAGAAATAATGTGTTCTATTATATCCTGATAGAATTCATTTATGTATTCATTACACATTGAATAAAACTGGAACACAGCTTCCGCTGATTGACCTTCAAAGAAGCTTGGATTAACAGAATTCCTTATCTCTTTCAAAAGAGGAGACTCATATCCATCTACAATTTCGATTGGCTGAATGTGCATTTTACCATGGAACAATGACTTTCCTTCGCCTACAATTGAAACAAGATGACCCTCATGATGTGCGCATAAAACATAAAACAAGGGCATTAATGAATCTACATCATATCGAATTAGAGAACTGAGACATTTATCCAATTCAACCATCAAATTATTACGAATAGCTTCTTTCACATTCATCATTTCTGAATCTATTTTAAGTACAACAATCAGTTAACAATTGCAAAGGTGTGAACAAAGAATGCAGACATTCTGCATAGTTCCCGAAAAACTATATAAGTTTTTGTTTTAGCAAATTGTATCTGTTGTTATTCATCTTGTTCACGAATCAAATCTTTGACTTCAACCTCTAATACTTTGGCTACTTGCAGCAACATTTCTAAACTGGGTTGTGCTGCATTAGTACACCATTTAGAGATGGTTGCAGGATCTTTTCCTACTTGTACTGCAAGCCATTTGTTAGTTCTCCCTTTTTCAGCAAGCATTACCTTGATTCTATTAATTTTTTTATTAGCCATATCTTTATGTGTTTACAACTAGGCAAAATAATGAAAAAAAATTCAATCTAATAAATAATAATACAATAAAGTACATGTATGACAAATAAAATTGTGTATAGTTCATTATTAATTCAAAAACTATATCCTTTTATCTCCTCTTGAACTAGCATTCTTTTCTAGGTTTACAATCTGCCTACAGAAAAACATCTGAAGTATATAGTCATGGTTATCGCCAAAAAAGAATTGAGTACAACAATTCGACTGAATTTTACTATTAGGCATAAATGGCTTCCACCCAAGTTCAGAAAGTCTTTTCTGCAATCTGACATTAAGAAACTTCGAATGATATCCCAACGGATATATTTTTCCATCATGGCCTATTTCAAAATTAAACTTCATCCTAATTTTGTCATAATGGTTAGTAGAATCCTCATTTTACCTATCTTTGCTCCCTTCCAACTTCTTTCATTTTATTCACTAACTTTTTTAATCGCCTTATAAATCTCACTATAAGAATCTCTACCTTTATATTTTTCGGCTAGTTCACATGCTCTATCCATTTTTGAATCAGCAAGCATTTCTTTAACCCATTTATCCTTCTCAAGGTATTTTCGAGTTTTATCGTATGTTGGCAGATATTGCTTTAATGCTCTTTCTGTAGCTGCTGAATCTTGAAAATGTCGACACGTATCTTCAAAATGTAGTAAAAACCAATATTCTATTGACTGTAAGCTATCACAGAGAATCACATTGGGATTATTTTCATATTTCTTTTTGAGCGACACCATTTTTTTATTTTCCGCATCAGAACGCCTGCTAACATCTGCATCAAAAACACATATTACAAAGACATCTTCATCTAGAAGTTCCTTTATCTTCTTATCTATTTTTTCAATACTATTGTTTTCAAATAAACGAGGAGAAATAGAATATCTATAACCAAGTATTTTTTTCAAATGACTGAAATAGAATAATTCAGTCAAGCCCTCACCAACGATATGAATAACCTGTCTGGTCGCTGTATTTTTTCTTGCTTTTCTCATAAAAGTACATGATTATAGATTAGGAACTGCACCGAATTTACCAAATTTATATGCCTTTTGGAGAGAACTAATCCTATTCAATCCTTTGAAATCTGTTAGAGGATACAGCACACTTGATCCGTCCGGATTCTTTTCAGTAAACCAAACATTATCTTTCCTAAGCAAATCTTCTTCTCCTAATAGTCCATCATAATGTGTAGTGAGCAACAACTGGGCTTGCTCTGATTCTTTTAGAAAACGTTCAATGATGTATTCTATCAATTTCGGATGAAGAGAGGATTCAATCTCGTCAACTGCAAGAAAAGCATCTCTTTCAAGAATCTTTTGCACTTGAGCGGCCAAGCCAAACGTACGGATAGTACCGTCCGATTCAAACAGTTCCGGGAACTCATAATAATCATTGTTACCATCATCAGATGAAACTTTATGCTGATACATAGTATAATTGATCGAACCCTTATGTGTTTCCTGTTCTTTGGAAGTAATATTTGAAATATTGAAATCAGCTTCCTGTAGATATCTCAAAATATAATCTTTTGCAGACTCATTCTTGATTGATTCTTCGGCATAACGACTTAAAGATGATGCAGGCACAATTGCCGGCATAACCTGATTGGTTAGATACTGAAGAACTGCCTCTAATTCTACAATATGTGTATTTACCTGCATATAAGCAGCAAAAACTGACATGTTATGCAAACACTTCAATGTTATTTCCTCTTTGACAGATTGCGACATTTTGATCTTCTGTCCAAATTTAATAACCGATACGTTATTCTCAGTATTTCTTTCAAATATAGTAGCAGGCTGTTGACTTGGATAATAGATTAGACTTTCCTTTGCTACGTGCCATCTGTCTAAAGCTACAGAATAGACATAACGAACTGCTTTTTCCTCATTCTTCAAGTAGAACGAAATCGAATATTCAGATAACTGCCTCGAACTTGTTTTATTCAGGAGAAACGGGACTATTTGAATTTGTTCTGCCTTATTAAGTGGGGTATAAGTAATGAATGACTTGATAAAATCACAAACTTTAATAATATTACTTTTACCCGAAGCATTTGCTCCATAAATGACAGCCACTTTCAATAGTCTCACATCACCCCCCAATTCGACAACATGATATGACTCCATATCCTTACTTCTATCAGCTTCAAAACTTAATATAGCCTCGTCTCTGAATGAGAACATATTCTTAAATCTAATTTCTGCTATCATATAATTGTTTTTCTACAAATATATAACTAAATATCTATATTTGCAAATTAGATTTCAATATTTACATCATTTATGCAAAAATCAAAAACTAATACTCTTTTATCGAATTTATTGCACCCGTAGTCAATATAATCATTAAATCAGAACATCAGTCCACCCATTAATATAAAAAATCGATACAAGCTAACATCAGTCTTCGTATTATCTCACTTAACAAAGATTTATATACAACCCGAAAATACGTTTTCTATTTGCATAATATTGCACGCCATTGATAAAAATGCCATATCACTAAAAAAGGGTAAAAAATACCTCGTTCTTGTAACTTATTTGCTGGAAAACTTTGAAATTCAACAAAATACAATTATCTTTGTCTTACAAAAAGAATGTGGCAGTGTGCAACTTGTTGATAATCAATGAGTTACAATGACTAAAAATGACAAGAAATTAGACTTCTGTACCTTTTAGAGCTCCAAACATTTGATACTCAGAAACTTGCAATTACTGCATCGGGAAGTAACCTAACTATATAGTTATCATATAGTTACAATTATAAAAAATCTAAAATGCTGACTAAAAACGACTTAAATATGGCAAAATAATAGTTTTAGGAAAGATATTTTCTTTTGTTATGCCTATTTTTTCAATATTTTTGTCCCCCAAGCCACATACGGGGGACAAATTTACGCCCCTCTATGTAATTGGGGAACTTTTCACTATAAAATCTATCTAAATCATAGATAATTATTGCTTTATACAGATACCCTCAATCTTTTAGTTTCTAAAATATCAAATACTATAGCCACTGATAAACAAATACATACATATAAAAAATACGAAATTGGAGTAAGCGTTTCCGCGATTCTATCTTGCCGCCCATTTTTCATTCTTATATTTTTGCCATATATAAAAATGAATCATTATGGATTTAGCAGAAAATCGATTTGGAAAAACTTGGAAACATTTCCTTGAAGTATTGAAAGTAGACTACAATTGTTCTTTAGCCGATGTTTGCCGCGATCAGCATACCACTTTTGGAGGTATGAGTTCCTGGATGTCCAGACGGGGCTATAGCGTTAAACAAGTCAAGGCAGATGCGGTCTGTGATTATTATGGCGGCGTTGAACCCTCCCGACCGACAACTTTCTCTCCTTCGTTCACTCAAATAGCCCCCGCCATGTTGTCGGAAGAAGAGTTTAGTCTTTCCGGGATCACAATCACCTTTAACAGTGGAACCACCATTTCGGTCAAACGGGCCACACCCGGTGGTGTTATTAAAATGTTGCGCGATTACGAAAGAAAGGAGGGAGATCCATGTATTCTCTAACATCAGCCAATCGCTACTATCTGTACCAGGGCTTTGTCCGTATGAACCTTGGCATTGACGGTTTATTCAAAATCATACGCTCTCAAATGAAGGAGTTGTCCCCCATTTCCGGAGATGTATTTTTATTCTTTGGCAAAAACCGGCAGAGTGTAAAAATACTGCGTTGGGATGGTGATGGCTTTCTCCTGTACTACAAGCGTCTGGAAGGTGGAAGTTTTGAGTTGCCGACATTTAACCCCCATACAGGCAATTATGAGATCTCTTATCAGGTTTTGTCTTTTATCTTAAATGGAGTGTCATTGAAGTCTGTACGGTTGCGAAAACGTTTTAGGATTTAATGTAATACACTGTACATTAGCTATTTGATTTCAAATTACCATCCGATTATTTTGGCCGACTCATTGATTTTTTGTACTTTTATGCCATGAAAAAGGATGAGGTCATAGAGTTATTGAAGGAGCGAATCAAGGAGTTGCGGGATGATAACAACAGACTCCTGGACCAGATAGATGATTTGATAAAGGAGGTTTCTTCCCTTAAAGAGGCACTCCTTCAAAAAAGGCGAATCTCTTAGCAAGCAACAGCGTCTTACTAAAGGGAGCGCCAAACTTGTATCAAACACATCCGAACAGCCCCCCCCTCAACCTGCATTGCCGGAGGAAGAGCGGCAGAAGAGAGAAGCAGATAAGCGTAAAGCCAGAAAGAACAATGGGGCCAAACGTGGCATACATTATGAGATGGAGCAGGAGGAACATGACGTTTATCCCGACGATCCTGATTTTG